>JADMIO011101907.1_pt1 | contig 65085 bp, 63 predicted proteins | sample 8958161 | NCBI WGS metagenome assembly JADMIO01 (sample SAMN16585339, study PRJNA669376) | soil metagenome | isolation source: Crop rotation soil | place: USA: Cullars Rotation, Alabama | collected 2011
GGCCGCGACTTCAAGTCACGTGAATTCCAAGCTTCGGATCCCACTGTGCTGGAAAGGCTGATCGAGGTCAACGTCAACGCCGACCTGGCGCCGGACATGGCGATCAGATTGGCCTCGTACACGGACGGCTCGATCAGCCCCTCCCTCTCGGCCGCCGACTTCATTCTCTAGAGCGGATTTGCTTCAGATTGAATCGCGCGTCCCAATTCCCCGTCTCCCCGGCGAAGGCCGGGGCCCAGGTGAAACCCACGAGCCGCTCTGGATGAATCTGGATCCCGGCCTTCGCCGGAAAGCCGGAGATTGGAGCGGTCGCTTCAATGCAAGCCAAACACGCTGCAGGACCCGGGCCCGGATACCGCGGCCGTCTCTGAGCCCCTCCTGGGGGGCCGTGGGAAAGGCCCGGGCGCTCGCCCGTCGCACGAACTTCACCTGAAGTTGCGAACTTCACCTTGCCCCCAACCGAAAGGCGCGCTTAAGCTTTGATTAACCAAAGCTTGGGGGCTCCCATGGGCACGATCGTTAACGGCGACGACACGGACGAAACGTTCATCAACGTCGGCGATCCGGCGGGCGGCAACACCATCTACGCCCGAGGCGGCGCGGACTTCATCGCCGCCTTCGGCCTGGGCGACAAGATCTATGCCGGCGCCGGCGACGATATCGTCACGATCGGCGAGGGCGTGGCCCTGGCCGACGGGGGCACGGGCGACGATCTGTTGATCTTCGGCACGTGCGAGGACGACGCGGTCGAGATCAGCGGCGGCTTTCTGAAGGTCAACGGGTTCACCACCACGCTGAAGGGCTTCGAACACCTGCTGGCCATCACGGCCGGGGGCGCCGACAAGATCATCGGCTTCTCGGGCGACGACATCATCTCCACCGGCGCGGGCGCCGACTACATCAACGGCCTGGGCGGCTGGGACACGATCTCGGCCGGCGACGGGAATGACACCGTGTACGGCGGCGACGGCGACGACCTGATCAGCGGCGACTGCGGCGACGACACGCTCTATGGCGGCAACGGAGACGACGCCGTCAACGGCGGCGACGGCGCCGACTACATCGAGGGCGGCGCGGGCGCCGACTACATCGAGGGCGAGGCTGGGAACGACACGATCTATGGCGGCTCGGGCGCCGACCTGATCGGCGGCGGCTGCGGCGACGACCTGCTGATCGGCAACGACGGCGACGACGAGATCTACGGGGATGAAGGGAACGACATCCTGAACGGCGGCTGGGGCGCGGACTATCTGGACGGCGGCTCCGGCGACGACCGGCTCTGGGGCGACATCGGCGACGACGAGCTGGACGGCGGCTGCGGCGACGACGTGCTGATGGGCTATTTCGGCAACGACTCCCTGTACGGCTCGGAGGGCGCGGACCGCCTGGAAGGCGGCGGCGGCCGCGACTGGCTGGACGGCGGCGACGGCAGCGACATCATCAACGGCGGCGACGACCAGGACGACCTCTACGGCGATGAGGAATGCGGCTGCACCACCTATGCCGACGTCTTCCTGTACACCGGCCTCCTGGACTCCACGGTCGCCCAGGCGGACCGGATCTGGGACTTCGTCTCCGGCGAGGACAAGATCGACATCTCGGCCATCGACGCCAACGCCAACAAGTCGGGCAACCAGGCCTTCACCTTCATCGGCGACGCCGCGTTCACCACGGCCGGCCAGGTGCATGTGGTCTACAACGGCTCGACCTGGGTGATCGAGGTCAACAACGACTACGACCTGGGGGCGGACATGGCGATCACCCTGGCCTCGTACACCGACGGCGGCTCCGGCCCGCCCCTCGTGGCCAGCGACTTCATCCTGTAGGGCGACCGGCGCCCCTGGGCGGACGTTCCTCAGAGCGGTGCTCAGCCCGACAGGCGTGCGCCAGGCGCTGACTTTGGCGACCGCCAGGTCGTGAGACTTTCAACGGCTGTTCGCGGCCACCTCGCACGAAACCTTCGGCAGCGAGAAACGCGGGTCGGCGGCGAAACGCTCGTCGGTCAGGTCGCCCAGGAAGACCACGAGGTCGGCGACGTCGCGGTCGCTCAAGTCCAGGGCCACGCGGTGCCGGCGGATCGCGCCCGTCAGAGTCGGGGCCGAGCCATCGTGCAGATAGGGCGCGCTCAGGGCGACGTTGCGCAGCGACGGCGTGCGAAATCGGGCGTCGTCGTCGCGGCGCCCGGTGATCTCGCCCAGCCCCTGGTCGCCCGAAAACGGCAGGTCGATGCGATGGAAGGCCGCCTCCGGCCGCCGCCCCGCCGCGTCGGTGAACAGCGGCCCGGCGTGGCATGAAGCACAGCCGGCGCGGCCGAAGAACAGGACCTCACCTCGCCGGACCTCGGCCGGGAACGCGACCGTCTCTCCGCGCCGGCGGCGGTCATACGGCGCGTCGAACGAGACGAGCGTGCGCTGGAAAGCCGCCAGCGCCTTGGCGATCGTGGTCATGCTGACCTCCCCGTCGTCCTCGGGAAACGCCCGGGCGAAGAGCGTCCGGTAGCAGGCCTGGCCGCCGATGCGCGCGGCAAGGACGGCCTGCTGGCCCGCGAAGCCCATCTCGACCGGATGCTCGCCGGCGATCGGGACCAGGGCTTGGTCCTCCAGCCGGGTAAGGCGCGGATCGCCCCAGGTGAGGCTGGCGAAGGCGCCGACATTGGCCAGGGTCATCACGTTGCGGCGGCCCGGATCGCCGTGCACGCCTGGATGGGTCCGGTTACCGTCGGCGAAGCCGTGGCGCTGCTCGTGGCAGGTGGCGCAGGCCATGGTTCCGTCGATCGAGAGGTCGGCGTCGTAGAACAGTCGCCGGCCTAGCTCGACCTTGGCCTCCGACATCGGATTGTCGGCCGGGATGGGCGGCGGCGCGAGGATCCAGGCTGGAGCCAACGCGGCGGTCAGGCACAGCACGCCCGCCAGCCCCAGCAGCTTGCCCAACAGGTCGAGCCGCATCGCCGCCTCCGCCGTCAGGGTTTGGGCGCGACCAGGATCGGCAGCGTCGCCCCGGCGTTGGCCGAGATCTGGACGACGTAGCGGCCCGGCGCCAGGTCGAAGGTCACCATCTTGCGGATGGTCGAGCAGGCCGGCCCGTGCCCGTGGCCGGTGGAGCGAACCGCCGCGCCGTCCTTCAGCACGTCGACCCAGGCGGCCGTGCCCAGGACGACGGCGTAGGAACCGGCCGTGGCGACGTCGAAGGCGAAGAGACCGCCCTTGCTGACCGTGCCGCCGGGCTTTTCCGGCTGGGTCACGAAGGCGACGTCGGGCGTGGGCGCCAGCGTCGCCAGATAAGCCTTGCCCGGAGCCAGGACGGCCTTATCCAGGCCGCCGGCCTTGACGGCGGCGGTCAGGGCGGCCTTGTCGGGCCAGGCCGACAGCTCCGGCGGCAGGTCCTTGTCGGTCGCGGCGCAAGCCGGGGCCGGCGCGGCGGGCGTCATCTGGGCGACGGCGAGCGTCGGCGAAGCCAGCAGGCCGACGGCGGCGAGAACGATGAAACGCATCGGGATCCTCCTCTAGAACTTGATCCGCAGGTCGGCGCGGAAGTTGCGGCCTTCCTCGGGGAAGCCATCGACCAGCTGGTACTGCTGGTCCAGCAGGTTGCGGGCGCTGAGCAGCAGGTCGATCTTCGGCGTCACCAGGACCTGCGCGCCCAGGCCCAGCAGCAGATACTGGCCGGTCGTGTAGTAGCGCGGCGGGGTGATCAGGCTGCTGGAGGTCACGGTCCAGCGGTCGGAGGTCACCTCGACGCTGGGCGTCAGGCTCAGGCGATCCAGCGCCCGCCAGTCGAGATAGGCGAACAGCTTCTGCTCGGGCACGCCCAGCGGCCGGAAGGCCGGGTTGGTCGGGTCGGTGAAGTCGCGGTGCAGCCAGGTGTAGTTGCCGCCGGCCGTCAGGCTGGGCGACAGGATCGCCGTCACGCTGAGTTCGGCCCCGTAGTACTCGCCGTCGCCGACGTTGCGGGTCTGGGTGACCGTGCCGAACGGCGGGCCCAGGGCGACGGGGATCTGGATAAGGGCGTCTTCCAGGTCGCTGTGGAACACCGCGCCTTCGATCGTCAGGCCCGGCGAAAGCTGGGTCTGGCCGCCGATCTCCAGGTTCAGCGCCCGCTCGGACTTGACGCTGGGATTGGGAATGGCCGTGCCGAAGCGCGAGCTGTAACGCTCGAACAGGGTCGGGAAGCGCGTGCGCGACGAGACGCTGGCGTGCAGCTGGCTGGCCGCCGTCGGGCGCCAGACCAGCGCGGCCTGGCCGTTCCAGGTCGCCTCGGAACTGAGCGGGTAGAAGACGAAGGCGTTGGCGTTGAAGTCCTGCGCCATCGACAGGTCGCGCCGGTCGCGCGAGACGCCGACCAGCAGCTCAACCGCGTCGCCGAACCGCTGGGTGTCCTCAAGGGCGATCGAAGTGGTGTCCTCGGTGGTGGTCTGACGCGGTTCGACCAGCGGCGGCGAGAAGGTCTGCTGCCATTCCACGTGCTTGTCGCGGCGATAGAAGGCGGCGGCCTTCAGGGTGTTGGACGGCGTGACGTCGAAGCCCAGCTCGACGTTCCCGCCATAGGCCACGTCGTCATAGTAGGAGCGGAAGGCCCGCGGCAGGGTCTGGGAGGTCTGGCTGGCGTTGTCGTACGAGAACAGGCCGTTCTCGAAGGTGTTCCGGTAGAAGCGCGTCTTGACGTAGGCATTTTCGGCGATCTGGGTGCGGGTCAACAGGGCCAGGCTGTCGATGTTCCAGTAGGGCCAGTCCCAGTAGCGGGTGCTGGCCGTGTCGTTGACGTGATAGGGCGCGTTCTTGGAGCCCTCCTGCCGGGTGAAGGTCAGTGAATAGTCGTCGCCTTCGCGGGGGGTGAAGCCGACCTTGGCGTTGACCCGCCAGTCCTCGCTCTCCGAGTGGTCGCGGTTGCCGCCGTTCTCCAGCTTGGTGGGGGTGAAGCCGTCGGGCAGGGCCCAGTGGGTGCGCTCGTTCCAGGCCCCGCTGAGCTGGGCGTAGAAGTGGTCGGAACGACCGCCGATCCGGCCCGAGACCGCGTCGCCGTTCAGCGAGCCGTCGCCGTCGAAGCCGGCCCCGAACCGCACCTCGCCTTCCAACGGCGCCGAGGGCGTGCGGGTCACTAGGTTGATGGCGCCGCCGATGCCGCCCGGGCCGTCCAGCACCGAGACATAGCCCTTGGAGATCTGCACCTCCGAAAGGTCGGCCGTCAGGAAGCGGCCGAAGTCGATGCGGTTGTCGGCCGGCAGGAACACCCGCACGCCGTCGATCGACAGGGTGGTCTGGAACCGGTCGAAGCCGCGGATGAACACCAGCCGCTCGTTGCGCGAACCGCCGCTGTTGCCGGCCGATGCGCCGGCGACCAGGTCGAGCGCCTGGTCCAGGCTGACCTTGTCGAACTTGCGCAGGTCCTCGCCCTTGACCGTCGCCCCGCCCACCAGGTCGCCGGCGGCGGTTCGGGCGGTCACCCGCACCTCGCCCAGCGCGTAGACGTCGTTCGCCGCCTCGGCATGGGCGGTCCCAGCCAGCAGCGAGCCGGCCAGAAGCATGGTCCTGAAAAGCATCCTATATCCCAGTTATGTAGTCGCGCTACATAACGATAGTCGCCATGATGCGCGACCGCCTTTTTAGGGGGCGGGAATCCGGTGTTTCCTTGATCTGGCTCAAGCTCGGCCATCAGACTTGATCACGAGCTCCAGCGCCGCCGGCCGGCCATAACGCGAGCGCGCCCTACCCCCAGGTTGAGCCCGCTCGCCTCAGACTCGAAATTTCGGTCGCGACGTGCCACGCTCGTGATCGGGAGGGCGCGCCATGATCCATATCCTGACCTCGCCGTGGGCCTGGGTCCCCTTGGTCGTCGCCCTGGTGATGTGCGGCGGCTCGACCTTCTACGCCAAGCCCGCCACCGCGACGACGGGCACGAAGGTCTCCAAGAAGTTCTTCGAGGGGCCGGGCCTGACCAATTCCGGCGCCGTCTCCACGGTGCTGTCGCTGCTGCCGCTGCTGCTGTCGGACGTCGTGCGCGGCGATCCCGCCTCGACCGCCCTGCTGGGCGTGGCGACCCTGCTGTTCGCCTTCTCGACCCTGCTGGGCGTCTGGCTCTACTCGACCGTGGCCGCCAGGATCGACGAGAACGACAAGCTCGCCTTCGACTGGCGGCTGAACGCCATCCAGGGGATCATCGTCTGGTGCATGGTCGTGGCCGCGGGGTGCTTCCTGGCCTTCATCCTGTTCACGCCCCTGCTCAAGCCCGCGCCCCCGGCCAAGCCGCCGGTCGCCGCCGCCAAGATGACGCTGAGTTGCGACGCCGCCAAATGCGTGCTGGCGCCCAAATAGGAGGATCCGACCGTGGCCGAACTGTCGTCCGAAGACGCCGAGGTGATGATCGAGCTGGCCGCCGAGGCGATCGCCGACCGCCATCCGCTGTGGTCGTTCCGGGATGTCCGGGATACGGCCGGCAAGATCCTCTGCTTCGTCTTCTCGCCTTCCAAGCCGCCGTCCTACAGCCAGGCCATGGCGGAGGCGCGAGAGCAGTTCGCCGGTCTGGCCGACGACGACGACATCCGGCTGGAGTTCCAGCACCAGATCCAGGCCCTGGCCGAGGACGGACGCCTCGATAGCGTGGAAGCGGCGGTCAACAGCCAGATCTGGCAGGACCTGGGCCGCGGCGCGGCGATGACGGCGGGGGCTTAGGGCGGCAGCGGTTGCACCATTGACCACTCCGCTCGTCCGACTATCACTCGGGGCGGGTTCGGGGGACATGGCCATGCACGAAGGTGAACCGACGTCGCGCGACTATCGCGTGGCGGCGCTGAAGATCGCCGGCGCGGTAGGCGTCGCGCTGGCTTTCGGGCTGGGAGTCTATGCCTTGCTCGAGGCGACCCGACCAAACGGACTGATCAGCTTCTCCTTCTTGCTCCTCCTGCCCGCCGCCGTGTCGGCCTTCGTGGCCTATGTCGCCGATCCGTGGGCCGAGCGCCGTCTCGGTGCCTATCTGATGATCCCGGTCTGGCTGCTTCTGGCGGTGATCGTCGTGTCGATCTTCCTTCTCAAGGAGGGCGCGGTCTGCGTGATCATGCTCTCGCCGCTATGGGTGGGCAGCGGGGCGGCCGGCGCGGCCGTGACCTATCACCTGCGCCGGCGCCTCAAGCGCGGTCGGAGCTATTGCCTGGCGGTGCTCGCCCTGCCGCTTTTGGCGATGCAGGTCGAACCCCACGTCCCGCTTCCGGCCGCCGAAGCGACGGTGTCGCGCACAATTGTGGTCGAGGCGCCGCCCGAGCGCATCTGGCCTTTGTTGCGCGGCATCCCGGACGTGCACCCCGGCGAGGGGCGCTGGAACCTCTCGCAGGACGTGATCGGCGTGCCTCGCCCGAGGGGCGCTCGACTGGTCGGAGAGGGCATCGGCGCCGAGCGGCTGGCCAGTTGGGGCGACCAAATCAGCTTCCGTGAACGGATCACCGAATGGGCGCCGGGCCGCCGCATCGGCTGGCGCTTCATCTTCGACGATCCCGAGGGCTGGCGGTTCACCGACCGCCACCTGACGCCCGACAGCGCCTACTTCCACGTGACAACCGGCGGCTACAGCCTGACCCCTCTCGGCCCAAACCGCACCCGGGTAACGTTGGCTACCCGCTATTGGATGAAGACCCCGGTCAACGGTTACTCGGCCCTGTGGGGCGAGTTCTTCCTCGGAGACCTGGAGAACAACCTGCTGGCTCTGATCGAACAGAGAGCCGAACAGCCGGCCTCGTGATCATTCGAATCTCGACAGCCATGTCGAAGGTCCAGGCCACTCGGATCCATGCCGCGACGCACAACGAAAAAGGCCCGCGCTAGGCGCGGGCCTTTTCAGCATCTCTTTCGGGGCTCAAGCGCCGCGTTGCGCCTTGATGGCCGAGAGGGTCAGAACGATCAGGCTGAGCATGGGATTTCTTCCGGTTCGGACAAGAGAAGGCGCGATCGCCTTCAACGATCCAAGATATAATGACAACGTTGTCACTTCTCAAGCCTTTATGCTGCGGTGCAGCGTCGCAGTCGGCGAGGTCGCGCGCTGCCCCGGCTGTTGAACTCGGTCACGACACAGGCTTAGCTGCTCGCCTCTCCAGACGAGACCAGCGCCTCATGATCGCCACGACCCGCCGCGCCGCCCTGCTGTCGGCCTTCGCCACCGTCGGCGGCGCGGCCCTCGCCCGACCGGCCTTCGCGCGCGAAACCGGAGCCGCGGCGGCGGCCATCGACCAGTTCGCCCAACAGGTCATGACCGCCTTCCCCGACCAGCCGGGCCTGGGAATCACCGTGGTCGAGGACGGCCAGGTCACCCTGGCCAAGGGCTATGGCGTGCGGCGGCTGGGCGACGCCGACAAGGTCACCGACTCCACCCTGTTCGGCGTGGCGTCGAACACCAAGGCCTTCACGGCCGCCGCCCTGGCCATGCTGGTCGAGGCGGGCAAGGTCGACTGGGACGCGCCCGTCACGCGGTACCTGCCCGACTTCGCGATGAGCGATCCAATCGTCACCCGGCTGATGACCGTCCGCGACCTGCTTTGCCACCGCAGCGGCCTGACGCTGGGGGCCGGCGACCTGATGTACTGGCCCGCCCCGGCCCGGACGCGGGCCGAGATCCTGGACGGCCTCAAGCGCCTGCCGATCGGCCGTCCGTTCCGCACGACCTACGACTATGACAACGTGCTCTATGTGGCGGCCGGCGAGGTGATCGCGGCGGTCACCGGCGCGCCCTGGGAGGTCTTCATCCAGGCGCGGATCCTCGACCCGCTGAAGATGACCGACAGCGTCCCCCTGCCCTCGCTGGTCGGCGACCGGGCCCGCGCCGCGCCGCACGCGCGCCTGGGCCCGCCGGTGCGGGGCCTGGGTCCGCAAAGGCCCCTCGTCCCGGACATGACCTTCGACGTGGCGGGCGCGGCCGGCGGCCTCAACGCCAGCCCGCGCGACATCGGCAAGTGGATGCAGGTCCAGCTGGGCCTGGGCCAGGCTCCCGGCGGCGCGCGGCTGTGGACCGAAGCCTCCGCGCGGGAGATGTGGAAGCCCCACACCATCACCGCCGCATTCGACGGCCCCACCGCCGACAATCCCGTCCGCCCGACGATGCAGGCCTACGGCCTGGGCTGGTTCATCCAGGACCATCGCGGCGAAAAGCTGGTCTGGCACACGGGCGGCCTGGCCGGCTTCATCTCGTTCACCGGTCTCCTGCCGGGCCGCCGGTCGGGGATCATGGTGATGACCAACGCCGAGGAGACCCCCGTCCTGCGCGCCCTGCGCTACGGCGGTCCCGACCGGCTGCAGGGGCGCGGCGACTTCGACTGGATCGCCTCGAGCCTCAAGACCAAGGCCGTGGCCGACGCCCGCGGCCTTCAGGACGCCAAGGAGGCGCTCACGCCCAAGGGTGGCGGCGTGCCCCCCAGCCTGCCGCTGGCGGCCTATGCCGGGACCTATCGCGATCCCTGGTATGGCGCGGTGACGGTCTCGCCGGCCGGCAGGGGCAAGACGGCGGGCTTGCGGATCGCTTTCGACAAGACGCCGGCCCTGAAGGGCGCGCTCAAGCCCTTCGACGGCGACACCTTCCTGACCGTCTTCGACGACCGCGCCCAGGAGGACGCCTTCGTCGTGTTCGAGATCCGCGACGGCGCGGTCAAGGGCGCGACCCTCCGCGCGGCCTCACCGATCGCGGACTTCTCGTACGACTACCAGGACCTGAAGCTGACGCGGATGTAAGGCCCTCAGACCCCGACCCGCCACACGTAGAGCGCTCCGTCCTCCTCGTCAGTCCGCTCGCCGCTGCGCTCGAAGCCGTTGGCTTCCAGCACGCGGTGCGAGGCGATGTTGGCGACAGCGGTCTCGGCGGTGACGGTGGAGACGCGATAGTCGCCGCGCGCCCACGCCAGCAGCTCGGCCACCGCCCGGGTGGCGATCCCCCGGCCCCGGCGCGAGGCGGCCACGCCGTAGCCGATCATCACCGTGTCGCCGGCATAGGGCGTGCGGACCAGCGATGTCAGGCCCACGACCTCGCCGCCCTCGACGATCATCCAGGCGTTGGGATGAAAGCTCTCGCCGACCTCGGCCGACAGGGCGCGCAGCATGGCCAGCATCTCCGGCGTCTCGATCCCGCCCTCGGCGAGGGTGAGGCCGTCGGGCGCGCGGCCCTCGACCAGGGCGGCGAAATGGGCGTCGGCGGCTTCGATCAGCATGGGTCCTTGTTACGGCGCCAATCCGCCGACCGACAAGGCGGGCGATTGTCTGCCGGGCCGTCCCAACCTAGGCTCGCCGCCAGGCGTTCTGGAGGATCACGTGGGCAAGTTCGACATCAAGAGCGCGTCGCGCGCCGGCCTGATCGGCCTCGCCGTTCTGACGGCCGGTGTGCTCGCCGCCTGCGGGCCCGGCCAGGGCTCCAGCTCGACCAAGGTCGTGCTGACCGGTCCCCCTGACAAGGTCGAGACCCTGATCGCCCAGCACAAGCTGCGCGCCCCGCCGGTCCAGACCCAGGTCGAAACCCTGCCGGACGGCCGCGAGCGCGCGACCTTCCAGACGGGCAAGGCCCTGCCGATGGGCGCGATCATCGGGTTGGGCAAGGACGCCGCCGACCACGGCGTCGCCTTCGAGTTCTCCAGCGGCAGCCACTGGAGCGCCGGATCTCCGCCGGCGGAGGATCAGCAGACGGGCGCCCAGCGCCCCGCCAAGCCCATCGTCTGATCCGGCGACGCGCCCGCGCCCCTTGGCGACGCCGACCCCAAGCTCTAGCTTGAGTGGAGTACAGGGGGACGGTGATGATCAAAGGTCTGGGCCTGCTGGCGGCGATCGTCTGCGTCTGGTCGGCCGGCGCGGCCATGGCGCAGGAAGGAACCGGCCAGCCGAGGTTTCGCCTGCGCATCGAGGAGGTCCAAGCCGCCTATCCGCCCGAGGCCCGGGCCAAGGGCGTAGAGGGCGACGCGGTCGTGGACTGCCAGACCCGTGGCGTACAACTCTGGTCTTGCACGCTGGTCTCCGAAAGCCCCGCCGGCGCGGGCTTCGGCCCGGCCACCTTGGCCATGATCAAGCGCTACGAGACCAGCGCCCCTGCAAACCCCGATCCCGACATGGTCCGACCCAGGTCGATCCGGGTTCCCTTCAACCTGCCTGAGAGGAAGCCGATCCACGTGGCTGGGGTGGACTATCTGGTCCCAGCGCGCACCGAGGCCCCGTCGCTTGACGCCCTTTATGACGCCTGGCCCCGCGCCGCGCGGTTCAGCGGGGTGGAGGGCTGGGCCACCCTGTGGTGCACTGTGACGGTCGAAGGCCGCACGACCGCCTGCACGCTGGGCCAGGAAAGCCAGGCCGGGCTGGGCTTCGGCGAGGCGGCACTGAAGCTGGCGCCGCTCTACCGGTTCACGCCCGGCCGCAAGGCGGACGCGCCGGCGGCGATGTCGATCCCCTTCATCGTCAGTTTCGTCTGCGACGCCCGTTGCCGACCATTTGAAGGCGAGGGTTCGACGTCGGGCGATTGGATCGCCGTCCCCACGCCTGCCCAGGTCCAGGCGGCCTATCCGGCGGCCGCCAAGGCCGGAGGGCTGACAGGCGCCGCTCGGCTTGCCTGCACCTCTACCCGATCGGGCGATCTTCAAGATTGCCGCGTCCTGGCGCAGGCGCCCGCCGACGAGGGCTTCGGAGCGGCCGCCCTGGCGCTCACGGACCGGTTCAAGACCAAGGCGTCGCCTTACGCGAGGCGCATTTCGTTTTCAGTCGCCTTCGACCAGGGCATCGGCGTGGTCGACTGGGCCTGGGACGCCAACCCCTTGGCGGCCCAGACATCGGCCGCGCCCCGAGGCAAGAGGGCGGACAAGCCCGAGGGGCCGCCGCCCGTCGCCGGACGCTCCCGTCTGCGCTGCCAGGTCGCCCAGGGCGGAACGCTGGACGCCTGCGTGGTGCTGGAAAACACGCCGCCGGACCCGGAGGTGGCGCGCCAGGTGCTCGCGAGCCTGGAAAGGGTCAGGGTGCGCGCCTGGACGGAAGAGGGGCATTCGACGATCGGATCCCCGGTCGAACTGACCCTCGCCACCGGTCCCTTCATGAATCCCAAGCTGGTCGCCGCGGCGCCTCTCCCGCCCGTCATCGCACTAGGCGTGATCGACTACCGACCCCAGACCGCCCTGCGGACGCCGGACGGGGAAGACATGGCGCGCTACTATCCGGACCGGGCCCAGCGGATGGAGGTCGGCGGCGCGGCCAGGCTGAGTTGCGCGGTCGTGACGGGGGGGCGCCTGGAAAGCTGCCAGGTGTTGGCGGAGTCTCCGCCGGAATACGGCTTTGGCGAAGCGGCGCTGAAGATGAGCCGGCTTTTCCGCTACAGCCCCCAGAGCGTCGACGGGGCGGTCAGCGACGAACCGGTCCTGATCCCGTTCAACTTCGCGGTCCCGCGGTGAGGGCCGTCCGGCCCGTCCTTGTCGGCGTCCGCCGGGGCGGGCCGTAGCCCTATCGCGCCGCCCGGCGATGCAGGGCGCCGCGCATGAAGTCCTGCGGCGGGTCGGCCTCGGCGATGACGGAGTCGCGGATGGCGCGCGGCTCGCCGAACAGGTGACCCTGGCCGTAGCCGATGTCGAGCTCCAGGACCTCGGCCACCTGGCGTTCTTCCTCGACCTTCTCGGCGATGATCTCGATGCCGTAGCGGCGGGTCAGGCCGGCGAAGTCCTCGGCGTTGAGGTCGGGCAGCGAGGCGATGACCAGCTTGCCGTCCTGCTCTTCCAGCTGGTCCATGATCAGCTGGGCGTTGACCTTGACGAACTTGACGTCCGCGCGGGCCAGGTCCTGGAAGTCGAGGTCCAGGTCGGTGACCTTGTCCAGGCTGAAGCGGAAGCCCAGGCTGGCCAGGCGGGCCATGTGACGGGCCTCGACCGGGCCGCGGTCGTTGAAGGCCTGCTGGCCCAGTTCGAAGATCAGGGCGCCGGCCAGGTCCTTGTTGACCTGCAGGAATTCCAGGAACTGGGCGAAGAACACCTCGTCGGCCAGGCTGGCCAGCGAGATGTTGCAGAAGATCCCGACCTTGCGGTCCTGCTTGGCCAGGCGGCGGACGATCTGCACGCAGCGGAACAGCAGCAGGTTGTCGATCGCGGCGGTCAGGCCTTCCGGCTCGGCCACGGACAGGTACTCGGCCGGCATCATCACCCGGCCGGTTTCGTCGCGCAGGCGGGTGAAGCTTTCGTAGAAGACGGTCCGGCGCTGGGGCAGGCTGACGACCGGCTGCAGGTAGAGGTCGACGCGGTTGTCGGCCAGGGCGTCCTGCACCACCTCCACCAGGGGCGAGGAGGTGTTGGCGGCGAACAGGGGCGCGCGCCCGCGCGGCTCGCTCCGGACGGCGGCGGCCTGGTAGGTCAGCTGGTGTTCGATACGGTCGCTCATGCGGGCGACCAGGTCTTCGAGCTGGTGGATCTCGCCGGTCAGTTCGGCAGAGCGGCGCTGGGCGTCGTCGGTCACCTGGTCGACCAGGGCCGAGATGCGGGCGTCGACCTTCTCGACCTGCTCCAGCAGGATGCCGTGGGCCTCGCGAATGGTCTCGACGTCGACGCGCAGGGCCGCGCCCTGCAGGACATTGGCGATCACCGCGTGGACGGCGAAGCACAGGCCCATGGCGCCGATGAAGGCCGCCAGACCGACAGCCGGAGCCGCCCCCGTCCGCCACAGGGCGAGGGAGACCACCAAGGCCAGACAAAGATAGGCGCCGGTCAGCAGCGCCAGCATCAGCCTTCGCATTCGAGGTCCCTACGAATCGTCAAGCTCAGTATGCGAGCCGCGTAGGCGGTGAGTCGAACAGATTAACGCCCGTGAGCCATTACGCCGCGCCTTAACCACAAATCAGGTTCTCGTGAACGCGTGACGAACGGACCAGGGGTCAAAGGAACCGGGGACCAAAAGAAAAAGGAGGCGACCTTCCCGGCGCCTCCTTCTTCCCGCCTCTTCAGAAGAGACGAAACATCGATGTCAGTACGACGGCTTAGAGGCCGTAGTAGTAGTAATCGACGCCGTTGACGACCTGGTGGTCCAGCAGGTGCAGCGAGGTGATCGCGGCGCCGCCGACGGCCGACAGGTCGATCTGGCCGCCTTGGAGCGGACCGATGTCGCCCTTGATGCCGTCGAACTGGCCCGGCAGGTCCAGGATGTGGTTCTTGCCGAAGGTGATCGTGGCGCCGGCGTCGATACCGTTGTGGATCTTCGACGTGGTGACGATGCGGTCATCGGCGCCGAAGTTGGTGATGGTGTCGCCACCCAGGTTCAGACCCAGGGCGGTGTCGTAGAAGTACTTCTTGGCGCCGGTGCCGGCGTCGAAGCTGTCGTCGCCGACGGTGCCTTCGGTGAAGCCCTTCAGCTTCACGCTGGCGTCGGCATAGACGAAGTAACCTTCCTTCGAGCCCAGGTAACGGAGCGCCTTGCTCTCCATGCCCACCAGGGTGATCTGGTCGGCGCCGGCCTTCTTGGCCGAGACGCGGTCGATGTCCAGGATCCCGTTCGGGCCGAACTCGATGATGCCGTCGCCGTTGCCGTCGAAGATCTTCTGATAGTTCAGGATCGTGTCGTTCTTGTCGAAGCCTTCAAGAACGTCATCACCCGAACCGCCGGTGAAGCTGTAAGAGGTCGCCTTGTCGAGGTGAGCAACCGCATCACCCAGACCGTTGGACGCCTGAACAAGGTTGTTGCTCGTCGTGCGGAGCAGATGGGAATTGTCACCGAAGGGCATGTGCGGACCTGCGTTGTCTGTTGTTGAACTGGGTGAGCGTGCGGACAATCAAAGAATTACTTTTGGCGCATGGCGTCTAAACCAGGCCGATAGTCGCCAGTTAGATACGCGGTAATAAATTGTCAACCACGATCCCCAGCAGAAACGCCCTTTCCCCTCGCAGTTGAATCAAACTGGCAAGTCAACTGGCGAATTTACGCGCACCAAGTACGAATATAATCATGTTAACTACCAAATTATTCTGACATACATTCAGACAAAGTCACGACATCGCCCAGGTAACGCCGGTCGTTTTTTATGTATACATATAGAATGAGGTTATAGACTTCACAGAAAGTCACCGCGAAAAGCTGGACCATTCCTCGCCAAACTCCAGTTTCAGCGAACATGTTACAGCAGCGCTGTAGGAATATATTCATTCATGGTTAAGCCTGCGCGGTAAACGTGGAGTTGCACACTTTCGTGATTTTGGATTCGACCGGAAGCCCGGAAAGACCAGGCGCCTATTCCTTGAGCTCTGGCTCAGCTTTCACGATCATTTAGCCGATCACGTCCAGTGAAGGCGTGGGACGGCGGCGTTAATAATGACCGCCAGTCCCTCGAACCCAAGGTTGTCCACGAAGCCGCCACCCCTCCTCGGCGGTTCGCCGCTCCCCGCGACGCGCGGCTGGCGCCTGCGACAAACATCCCTCCAATCGCCGCATGACAGCGCGGCCTTGGACTGATAATCGTTCGCAAGTTTTTCCGGTGCGACCATGTCCGACATCCTCACCCTTGCTCCCGACCTCCCCGGCGCCCCGGCCGCAGAGCCCTCGGCGGGCGGCGCGCGGCCGCTGAGCGTGGCGCGCAAGGGCGATCGCGGCGTCATCGTCCGGGTTGGCGGCGAGACCGGCCAGGCCGAGGCCATCGCCCCCGTCGAGCTCGAGCGCCGCCTGCTCGAGATGGGCTTCGTCGAGGGCGCCCGGATCGAGATCCTGCACGAGGGCCTGTTCGGCCGCGACCCGATCGCCGTGCGGATCGACGACATGCGCGTGGCCCTGCGCCGCCGCGAGGCCGGCGCCGTCACCGTGCAGTTCGAAGAGATCTAGGGCCTTGACCGACGCTTCCACCGCCCCATTGGGCACCGCCCCATTGGGCGCCGCCCCCGCGGGACCTCAAGCGGCGTCCCAGCGGCCCGCCCGCCTGGCGCTGGTCGGCAATCCCAATTCGGGCAAGACCGCCCTGTTCAACGCCCTGACCGGCAGCCGCCAGAAGGTCGCCAACTACGCCGGCGTCACCGTCGAGCGAAAGGAAGGCGTGCTGACCCTGCCCGGCGGCCGCGGCGCCCACCTGCTGGACCTGCCCGGCACCTATTCCCTACGCGCCCGCAGCCCCGACGAAATCGTCACCCGCGACGCGGTCCTGGGCAAGCTGTCCGGCGAGGCCGCCCCCGACGTGCTGATCTGCGTGGCCGACGCCACCAACCTGCGCCTGGTGCTGCGCCTGGTGCTGGAGCTCAAGCAGGTCGGCCGCCCGTTCGTCCTGGCCCTGAACATGTACGACATCGCCCAGCGCCAGGGCCTGCGCATCGACCTGGAGCGGCTGTCCCAGGAGATCGGCGCGCCGATCGCCACCACCGTGGCCACCCGCAAGCGCGGCCTGGACGAACTGGTCGAGAAGGCCAGCGCCCTGGCGGCGACCCATGAAGGGACCCAGGCGAACGTCTGGCGCGAACCGACCGCCGCCGAGATCCGCGCCGCCCACGGCGAGGCCCAGCGGATCTTCAAGGCCTGCGTCCGGCCGCCCGAACGTCCCGACACCGTCACCGCCAAGGTGGACGGGGTGCTGCTGCACCCGGTCGCGGGCCTCCTGATCCTGCTGACCCTGCTGTTCGTGATGTTCCAGGCGGTGTTCACCTGGGCCACCGTCCCCGCCGACGCCATCGACGGGGGCTTCACCGCCCTGGCCGGCTATATCGGCGACCACCTGCCCAAGGGCCTCCTGGCCAGCTTCCTCGCCGACGGCCTGATCGCGGGCGTCGGCAGCGTGCTGGTCTTCCTGCCGCAGATCCTGATCCTGTTCTTCTTCATCCTGGTGCTGGAGGACAGCGGGTACATGACCCGCGCGGCCTTCCTGATGGACAAGATCATGGGCGGGGCGGGCCTGCACGGCCGGGCGTTCATCCCGCTGCTGTCCAGCTTCGCCTGCGCGATCCCCGGGATCATGGCCACGCGGGTGATCGACAACAAACGCGACCGGATGACCACGATCCTGGTCGCCCCGCTGATGACCTGCTCGGCGCGGATCCCGGTCTACACCCTGGTCATCAGCGCCTTCATTCCGTCCAAGACCGTCGGCGGCTTCCTGTCGCTGCAGGGCCTGGTGATGTTCGGGCTCTACGCCGCCGGCATCTTCAGCGCGCTGCTGGTCTCGTTCCTGATCCGCCGCGTATTCTGGCGAGGCGCGGTCGAGCCCTTCATGATGGAGCTGCCGACCTACCGTTGGCCCGAGCCGCGCAACGTCCTGATGAACCTGTGGACCCGCGCCAAGATCTTCCTGTCGCGCGCCGGCCGCATCATCCTGCCGTTGATGGTGGTGGTCTGGGTGCTGTCGACCTTCCCCTATCCGCCCGAGGGCGCGACGGGACCGGCGATCGACTACAGCATCGCCGGGCGGCTTGGGCACCTGATCGCGCCCGTCATGGCGCCCATCGGCTTCAACTGGCAGATGACGGTGGCCCTGATCCCGGGCTTCGCCGCCCGCGAGGTGGCCGTGGCGGCCCTCGGGACGGTCTACGCCGTCGGCGGCGACGCGGACTCTCACGACGCTCTCAGCGCCCTGCTGTCGCACAGCTGGTCGCTGGCCACGGCCCTGTCGTTCCTGGCCTGGTACGTCTTCGCGCCCCAGTGCATGGCGACCCTGGGCGTGGTCAAGCGCGAGACCAACGGCTGGTTCTGGCCGAGCGTGATGTTCGTCTACATGACCGCCCTGGCCTACCTGGCCTCGTTCATCGTCTATCAGACGGCCGTGGCGATGGGGGCGGGCTGAGCCCGCCCACGCCCTAGCTCTTGGGCATCAGCGCCTCGACCACCTGGTCGATGCTGAAGCTGGCCGACTTTGCACGCGGCGGGAACTCCTTGAAGCTTTCCAGCCATTTGCCGACGATCGGCTGCGCCGCGTACATCACGAAGTTGGCGTCGTTGATCATCCACAGATCGTATTTGATCGAGCCTTCGCCGGCCTCGAAAGGGTCGGCGCGCAGGTTGAAGATCTTGGGCACGCGCATGTCGGCGAACGGCACCCGCCAGGCTTGCAGGCCCTCGGCCGTCTGCTCCTTGAAGTGGATCTTGTACTGCCGGGCGCGCAGGGCCAGCAGGTCGCCGTCGTCGCTCCAGTAGAGGAAGCCGTCGCGCGGGCAGTCGGCCTCGCCCTTGAAGAAGGGCAGCAGATTGTAGCCGTCCAGGTGGACCTTGTAGGTCTTGCCACCGATCTCGTAGCCCTTCTTGACCTTCTCCACGAGGTCGGGCTCGCCGGCCGCCGCCGCGAAGGTCGGAATGAAGTCCTGCAGCGAAGTGATGTCGTTCAGCACCTGTCCGGGCTTGATCACGCCAGGCCAGCGGATGACGCAGGGCACGCGCCAGCCGCCTTCCCAGTTGGTGTCCTTCTCGCCGCGGAACGGCGTGGCGCCGCCGTCGGGCCAGGTGCACTTCTCCGCGCCGTTGTCGGTGGTGAAGACCACGATCGTGTCGTCGGCGACGCCCAGTTCTTCCAGCTTGGCCAGCAGCTGGCCGACATAGCCGTCCAGCTCGACCATGCCGTCGGGATAGAGGCCCAGGCCCGTCTTGCCCGCCGACTCCGGCTTCAGGTGCGTCCAGACGTGCATGCGGGTGGTGTTGAAGTAGCAGAACCAGGGGCCGCCATCGGCGGTCTTGCGGTCCATGAAGTCCAGGGCCGCGCCCAGGAACTCCTCGTCGACCGTCTCCATGCGCTTGGCGTCGAGACCGCCGGTGTTCTCGATCACCTGCTTGCCGACATGGCCGAACTGCGGATCGATCGTCGTGTCATCGGTGTCGGTCGCCTTGCACTTGAGCACGCCGCGCGGGCCGAAATGCTTCCGGAACTCCGGATCCTTGGGATAGAGCGGCGAGTAGGGCTCCTCCTCGGCGTTGAGGTGGTAGAGGTTGCCGAAGAACTCGTCGAAGCCGTGGACCGTGGGCAGGTGCTCGTTGCGGTCGCCCAGGTGGTTCTTGCCGAACTGGCCCGTGGCGTAGCCGAGGTTCTTGAGGAACTGGGCTACGGTCGGGTCCTCGAAGCTCAGCCCCAGCTTGGCGCCCGGCATGCCCACCTTGGTCAGACCCGTGCGGATCGGTGACTGGCCGGTGATGAAGGCCGCGCGGCCGGCGGTGCAGCTCTGCTGGCCGTAGAAGTCGGTCAGGTTGGCGCCGTCCTGAGCGATCTTGTCGATGTTGGGCGTGCGATAGCCCATGATCCCGTTGTTGTTGCAGCTGACGTTGAACCAGCCGATGTCGTCGCTCATGATGAAGAGGATGTTGGGTTTGCCGCCTGGCATGGTCGCCTCCTGGACGCGCACATGCGGGTCGGCGCGCGAGGCGACTATCCGGGGGCCCGTCCTATCGGGACATAGGTCGAATCCCCCACTTTCCGGCCTTTGTTCCGCAGACAGCGGGTAGGGCCGTTCAGCGCGCCTCCGACCCATTCCTTTCAGCCGTCATTCCCGTCCGGGCCTTCGGAAAGCCAGCTTGGCGGCGAGCGACGGACCGCCTCGGCCTCACCGAGCTCAGCTTGGCCGCCAGCCCTCGGCGATCAGCATGATCTGCCTGTCCATGATGGCCGACATCTCGGCGGCCTGGGCGGCGTTGGCGGCGGCCAGGCGGTAGTTCCAGGAATAGGCGGCCTTCAGCACGTCGATGGCCAGTTGCGGGTCGAGATCGGCGCGCACGTCACCACGCTCGATCCCGTCCACCAGCACCTGCCGCAACATCTCGGTCAGCCGCTCGTTACGGCCGTAGGCGACGACGCCGGGATCGTTGGTGGGGCTGTAGGACGAGGCTATGTGGGCGAGGAACAACTTCACCCGCCGGGTCTCGAACTCGTAGTGGATGGCGAAGATCGAGCACAGCCGGTCGGCGGTCGATCCGCGCAGGAAGGGCACAACGCGGTCGAACTCGGCGTAGAGATCGCCCAGGCGGCTGCTCATGACATGGCTGAGCACCTCGGCCTTGGAGGCGAAGGTGGTGAAGACGCTGCCCACCGAAACCCCCGCCCGCTCGGCGATCGCCCGGATGGTGGTCTCGTCGTAACCCGTTTCATTGAACAGATCGCGCGCGGCCTCAAGGACCCGTTCGCGCGTCGCTTGTTTCTGCTCGTTTCTTACGCCCACACACCATCCCCCCGGAAAGCCAGTGTCGCTTGAACTCAATACGGCGGCGAACGCTCCGACAAAGAGCGTCCGCCCTCAGCCGTGATTAAGCGCGCGCGCCCGCCAGGATGACTTTCAGCTGATCCGAAAGTCGCGACAGAAGCTGCTCAACCGTCCAGGCGTCGAAAACCGCCTTGCGGTAGTTGGCCACATACACGTCCCAGATGATCTCGGCGAGCAGCTTAACGTCTGCGGTCGCTTTCAGTTCGCCACGCTCGACGCCGCGCGTCAGAGCGCCGGCGAGCAGGGCGAAGATGTGCTTGAGGTGGTTGCGGTTGCGGCGCTCGGCGGTTTCCGAACGGGTCCACGACACGGCGATGCTGGCTTGCAGCAGCGGCAGTTGCTCGATGTGGAAGCCGTAGGCGACGGCGAACATGCCGGTCACGCCTTCTTCAACGCTGTTGGCGCTGAGCGAGGCCTGCTTCATCTGGGCGTAGATGACTTCGTAGTCGGCGGTCAGGATTTCGTCGAACAGCTCGTTCTTGTCCGAGAAGCTGGCGAAGACCGCGCCCGTCGACATGCCGGCGGCTTGGGCGATGTCGCGGATGGTCGCGCCTTCGTAGCCGCGCTCGGTGAACAGGCGGCGGGCGGCGGCGAGGACGCGTTCACGCGTCCGCTGCTTGGCCAGGGCGCGGCGGGTCAGCTTGACCGGGGTTTCGGTCGGGGACTCGATGTTCAGGGTCACAAAGCTCATTCGACAGTCTCCAGGCGAGCAAGCGCGTACTGGGCGCGCTTCTCGAATTCAGTGCAGTACTCGTCCACGACATTGACGAGGACGTCGGCGTAGCGACGCGCCAGAGCGCGCCCGTCCTGCGCGGCGTCGCGCAGGTCGATGATCAGTTGGCGGGCTTCCGCCAGGGCTTCTTCGCGTTCGGCCGTCGAAACGTCGGCAAGGGCGGCTAGGGCGCTCTGGGCCATTCGTGTCTCTCCTGCCTCTCCGCTGGGACTCAACGCTGGCACGATCCGCAATGGGAGGTTGATCATGTTCAGCGAACACGTACCGAAATTTGAAGGTGGCGCGTTTACCCCCCGTCGCCAGGGCGCGCAACCTAAGATTCTAGTTAAAATCAACAAACGACGACGTTCGATGATGTATGGTACCGTTCGCTTAGCGTCACTGCGACAAATGAACTCAGCGAACATATTCGGCGAGTCGCGATATGCAACCGGGACGCTCGATCAAGGGGCGCCGGACTGGTCAAGCCTGGGGCGAGCGCCTAGTTTGCCGGCATGAACCACCTGTTCGACATTCTTGTTCCCCTCGCGCTGGCCGCGGTGCTGATCACCCTGTGCGTCGGGATCTACGCGCTGTTCCGAGGCGGGGACTTCGGTCGGTCCTATTCCAACAAGCTGATGCGCCTGCGGGTGGCCCTGCAGTTCCTGGCGGTGATCGTGCTGGTCGCCGCCTTCTGGTGGCGTCACCACTAGAAGCGCCGCAGTCCCCCGTTCCCGGAGCCCGCGCCCGATGGTCACGCTGAACCGCATCTACACCCGCACCGGCGACAAGGGGCTGACGCGCCTGTCTACCGGCCAGCCGGTCAGCAAGGCCTCGGTGCGGGTCGAGGCCTATGGCGGGGTCGACGAGACCAACGCCTTCATCGGCGTCGCGCGCCAGCACACCAAGGCCGACGCCGAACTTTACGCCCTGCTCGAGCGCATCCAGAACGACCTGTTCGACCTGGGCGCGGACCTCGCCACCCCCGAGCAGAACGGCAAGCCGGAGTGGGAGCCACTGCGGATCGTCGACAGCCAGGTCGAGCGTCTGGAACGCGAGATCGACGCCATGAACGCCCGGCTCTCGCCCCTGACCTCGTTCGTCCTGCCCGCCGGCAGTCCTGCCTCGGCCGCCCTGCACGTAGCCCGCACGGTCTGCCGCCGCGCCGAGCGCAAGGTGGTGGAGCTGATGGCCGTCGAGGGCGAGATCGTCAGCGACGCGGCGCTGAAATACCTCAACCGTCTGTCGGACCTGCTGTTCGTCGCCGCCCGCCGCGCCAACGACGACGGCGCCGCCGACGTGCTGTGGAAGCCGGGCGCGACGCGGTGAAACGTCTTTCCTTCTCCCCTTGCGGGAGAAGGTGTCAGCGGAGCTGACGGATGAGGGGTCGCTCAAACGACAAACGCCGCGACCGGCCTTTCGGCTGTCGCGGCGCTTTCTGTCTTCGACCCCTCACCCGACCCCACTCCGTGGGGCCACCCTCTCCCGCAAGGGGAGAGGGGAATTCCTACTTCTTCGAGCGCTCGGCCCGCGGGCCTTCCATCTTGCTCACGTCGGTGTTGATCGGCGGCACGTTCAGCGGGCGGCGCGTCAGGGTCTCGATCGAGTAGATCTTGCCGCACTTCATCCAGCGGCCCGCCCAGGCGTATTCCGAGCCGCGCGCGTCGCAGCGCGCCTTCGGCCAGACCCACATGTAGTGGTAGGCGAACACGCAGGCGCACGAGGCCAGGAAGACGCCGAAGAAGATCTTCTGCAGGCGGGAGATATTGCTCTTCATGGCGCGCCTCATACTGTCCCGCCGCGAGACTGGCCAGAGGCTAAAGCGCGCATGGATGCGGCCAGGCGGCGGCGATGGAGCGCTCCGACGTGGCAGCGCGTTTTGTGTGCGGCGCAACAGACACGCCCCCGCAACTATCGTACAACTGTTTGAACGTGACGGCGTTTTCTGCATTACGCTTACGTCAGGGGAAACTTGCAAACCTGTCCGGACGCGGTAAGTCCGTGTCCGCAGGCAGGAAAACTAGCCAGGAGGCGGCGTAGACCGATGAAGGTTCTGGTCCCGGTCAAACGGGTTATTGATTACAACGTGAAGGTCCGGGTGAAGCCCGATCAGACCGGCGTCGACCTGGCGAACGTCAAGATGTCGATGAACCCCTTCTGCGAGATCGCGGTCGAGGAAGCCGTGCGTCTGAAGGAAAAGGGCGCGGCGACCGAGGTCGTCATCGTCTCGATCGGCCCGCAACAGGCGCAGGAAACCATCCGCACGGCCCTGGCCATGGGCGGCGACCGCGGCATCCTGATCACCACCGACGCCGACCTGGAGCCCCTGGCCGTGGCCAAGCTGCTCAAGGCCGTGGCCGACGAGGAACAGCCGAACCTGATCCTGATGGGCAAGCAGGCCATCGACGGCGACAACAACGCCGTGGGCCAGATGCTGTCGGCCCTGCTGGGCTGGCCGCAGGCCACCTACGCCTCGGCCGTGGAGATCTCGGGTTCGACCGCCAAGGTCACCCGCGAAGTCGACGGCGGCCTGCAGACGCTGGACGTCGACCTGCCCGCCGTGGTCACCGCCGACCTGCGCCTCAACGAGCCGCGCTACGCGTCGCTGCCCAACATCATGAAGGCCAAGAAGAAAGAGATCGCGGCCAAGACCGTCGCCGACTACGGCGTCGACGTCGCCCCGCGCCTCAAGGTCGTCAAGGTCGCCGAACCGGCCAAGCGCTCGGCCGGCGTCAAGGTTGAGACCGCCGCCGACCTCGTCTCCAAGCTCAAAACCGCGGGGGTGCTGTAATGGCCGTTCTCGTCGTCGCCGATAACGACAACGCGCACCTGCGCGATGGCACCCACAAGACCGTCACCGCCGCCCTGAAGCTGTCGTCCGACGTGGACGTGCTGGTCCTGGGTTCGGGCGCCAAGGCCGTGGCCGACGCGGCCGCCAAGATCAGCGGCGTCCGCAAGGTGCTGCTGGCCGAAAGCGACGCCCTGGGTCACGGCGTGGCCGAGGCGGAAGCCGACGCCGTTCTGGCCCTGGCCGGCAATTACGACGCGATCCTGGTTCCGGCCACCTCGGGCGGCAAGAACTTCGCCCCGCGCGTCGCCGCCAAGCTGGACGTCGCCCCGATCAGCGAGATCGTCGATGTCGTCTCGCCCGACACCTTCACCCGTCCGATCTATGCCGGCAACGCCCTGGAGACCATCCAGACCAGCGACGCCAAGAAGGTGATCACCGTCCGTCCGACCGCCTTCGCGGCGGCCGAAGAAGGCGGCTCGGCCCCGGTGGAAACCGTCGCCGGCGCCGATGCGGCCAAGACCCGCTTCGTCAGCGAAGAGATGGTCAAGTCCGACCGTCCGGAACTGGCGGCGGCCAAGATCGTCGTCTCGGGCGGCCGCGCCATGGGCTCGGCCGAAGAGTTCCAGAAGGTGATCGAGCCCCTGGCCGACAAGCTGGGCGCCGCCGTCGGCGCCTCGCGCGCGGCCGTGGACGCCGGCTATGCGCCGAACGACTATCAGGTCGGCCAGACCGGCAAGGTGGTCGCCCCGTCGCTGTATGTCGCCATCGGCATCTCGGGCGCCATCCAGCACCTGGCCGGGATGAAGGACTCCAAGGTGATCGTCGCGATCAACAAGGACGCCGACGCCCCGATCTTCCAGATCGCCGACTACGGCCTGGTCGCCGACTACAAGACCGCCGTGCCGGAACTGATGGACGCCCTGACGGCGGCCGGTAAGTAAGGCTTTCGTCGCAAGGCGAATACGGAAAGGCCCGGGAGCGATCCCGGGCCTTTTTGTTTGCACCCTGATCCGCTCATCCCGGCGAATGCCGGGACCCAGATGGAATGGCTTTGAGACTGACGCCAAGAGCGCCGAGCCTTTCCAAACCACCACACCGCTTTGGGATCTGGGTCCCGGCATTCGCCGGGATGAGCGGAGTTTTTGGCACCCTCACCGCGGGCTGTGGATCGGCGTGCTGGCGTCCCAGCGGTCCTCGGCGTGGGGGACCGAGCCCGACAGGCGTTCGACCGAGGCGAACAGGAAGGTCAGGACGGCGACGCCGGAGATCAGAAGCAGTTTCATCGGAAGCACCTGTGAGCATGGATGTCGGCCGCACCGGCCTTGCACAGGTAAGATGGCCCGCCAGAGCACGCTTTACGAACGATGGTATCTGCGCGAACTTGTGAGCCTGACTAACAGGTTCCGCCTCCATGCGCCTGCCGCCGTTCCTGACCCTGACCGCCCTGGAGGCCGCCGCCCGGCATCGCAGCTACAGCAAGGCGGCGCGCGAACTGTTCGTGACCCACGGCGCGGTCAGCCAGCAGATCCGCAAGCTGGAGGAGGAGCTGGGCGCCAAGCTCTTCGTGCGCCAGGGCAACGCCATGGTCCCCACCGCCACCGGCCAGCGCCTCGCCAACCATGTGACCGAAGCCCTGGCCGCCTTGCGGGCGGGCGTCGACGAGGCGCGGACGGCGGCCAGCGGTCCGCTGGTGATCAGCTCCAGCGCCGCCTTCGCCCGGGGCTGGCTGGTCACCCGCCTGGAGCGCCTGGCCCGCGAGGTCGGCGAGCCCGACCTGATCGTCCGGGCCGAGGACCGGGTGGCCGACCTGACCACCGACGGCGTCGACATCGCCCTGCGTTTCGGCTGCGGCGTGTGGCCGGGCGTCGAGGTCGCCACCCTGATGATCGAGCGGCTGTTTCCGGTGTGCAGCCCCGACTTCCTGGCCCGCCACCCGATCCGCGAGCCTCGCGACCTGCTGGACATCCCCCTGCTGCGCCATGTGAGCCTGCCGTGGTCGATCTGGTTGACGGCCATGGGCGTGGACGAGGCGCCGCGCCGGCAGGGCCTGGGCTTCGAGGACACCGCCCTGATGCTGGACACCGCCGCCCACGGCGTGGGCGTGGCCCTGGCCCGCAGCGGCCTGGCCGACCGCGACCTGCGCGAGGGCCGGCTGGTGCGGCCGTTCTCCGGCGAGGTGGCGGTCGACACCGGCAATCACTTCGTCTGGCGGGCGGACAGCCCGAAACTGGCGCGGATCCTGAAGCTGCGCGACTGGTTCCTGGCGGAAACGGCGGTGGAGAGGGGTGGGGAGGTGGCGGCGTAGCAAATCCTTCCGCTTCGCCGCGAAGCCTCCCTTACACCGTCATCCCGGGCCTTGTGCCCGGGACCCCTCTGTCCGCCGCAGGTGCAGGAGGGGCGGACCGCCAGCGGTCCGCCTGCGCTTCACGTGCGAGCTGAACCAGGGGTCCCGGGCACAAGGCCCGGGATGACGGTTGAAAAAAGGGATCTCACAGCCCGAACAGTCCCGTCGCCAGCAGCAGCGCCGCGTTCTCGCTGGTCTGGCCCTCGTTCGAGGCCCAGGAGCCGTCGTTCTCGCAGGCGTCGACGAAGCACTTGGCCGGCGGGGTCCCGGCCTCGATCACCGCCTTCAGTCGGGGATCGGCGCCGGTCAGCCCCGCGTTCGGACCACCGCTGGCCCAGCCCGGAATGACGATCCCCCAGACCCGGCAGGCCCAGTGATAGGGTCGCCGCGTGGCGCGCTCGCCGTGGCCGGTGACGAAACTGCGGTCCAGGGCGTTGCAGCCCAGCACGTAGTCCAGCAGCCGCTGGCCGGTCCGCCGCGCGTCCGGGTCGCCCAGTTCGGCGGCGAACAGGCAGACGACGGCGGTGTTCAGCGCCAGCTCGACCGAACCCCAGATGTAGGCCTCGGGCCGGACGGTGTAGCCGTAGGGATCCTCGGCCACATGGCCCGCGACCGTCTTGGCAGCCGCCAGGATCGCCGTCCGCGCCGCCGCCCCGGCTTGCCCCTCCGCCCGCGCCAGGCTCATCACGCCCAGCACCTGCGGGCCGGGCCAGAAGAACGGAAAGACGCCCAGGTCCTTGATCGCCGCGTCGGCGCGAGCCCGCAGGGCCGGATCGCCGGTCGCCACGGCCATCTCGCAGGTCGCCCACAGGATCTCCTGGCGGGGGTCGGGATCGGTGTAGGCGTAGTCGTCGTGCAGGACCTTGGGGTGGGCCTCCAGCCAGGTCCAGGCCCGCTGGGCGGCGGCCTTGCAGAGGGCGGCGAACGGCGCGTCGAGCGGGGCGAACGCCCGGGCGGCCTGCAGCATCACTCCGACGAAGACCCCGGCGTCCAGGCTGGACGCGCCCCCAGCCGAGCGCGGATGCGGATCGGCCTCGGGCGGCTGGCCCCAGGCGTAGGCGCCCTTGGCGTCGACCTTGTGCAGCACCGAGCCGTCCGGGTTCTGCATCTTCAGAAGCCACTCCAGCCCCCAGCGCGCCTGCTGCAGCAGGTCGGGCAGGCCGGGCCAGGCGGACGGGACATCCAGCTTCAGCGCCGCCGCCCGCCCTGGCCGCAGCGTGTGCAGCCACATCATCTGGCTGGCGCTGATGGCCGCCATGTGGGTCCACTTGCCGTAGTCGCCGGCGTTGTACCAACCGCCGGCCAGGTCGCGCGCCGCGCCGTCAACGCTCACCGAGGCGTCGCCGGCATGGCCCGCCGCGTGGCGAAGGCCGGTCACCGGGTCGTCCACCGCCACGTTCGCCCGGATCAGCCAGAAGGCGCGGGCGGCGTCGCGGACCAGGGGCGCGTAGAGGTCGTCGGCGATCCCGAACGGATGGGAGACCGCCGCTCCCACCCGCAGCCGATAGCGGCCGGGTTCGACGAAGGCCGTGAAGTCGCCGGTGCGCACGTGCTCGCCGGCCGTGCGGGTCAAATCGTGCACCGGGGCGCCCAGCCGCCCTTCGCACACCGAGCGCCCCGCCAGGGTCTCCACGTAGAAGGCCCGCTCGTTGGCGTCGCCCGGCAGGACGGCCAGCACGAAGCGCTTGTCGGCCTTCGGCCGGAAACCCAGCTGGTTCAAACGGGGCGCCCCGGGAACCGGCCCGTCGCCCTGGGCCCAGGCGCGCCCGGCGCCGGCGGTCGCCAGAAGGCCCACGCCGCCGGCCATCACGTCCCGCCGCGACGTCGCGTGCTTTGCGTTCGCCATCAACTTCTCCCCGTCTGGTCGACAGCTTGACCATGGGCCTGTACGAAACCTGTCCGACATCACATCAAACAACAATCTTCGGTAGAGAGTACAGATGTCCGCAGCATATCGCGGCGCCGTTCAGGGCCTGGTCGTTTCCGTTCTGGCCGGCGCGGGGGTCGCCCAGGCCGCCGAGGTCGATGCGGCCAAGGCGTTCGGCGCCCGGCCCGGCGTCCAGCAGGCCAGCCTCTCGCCCGACGGCATGACGATCGCGATGATCCAGCCCCTGCAGAACGGCCAGGCCTCGGCCCTGTTCGTGGCCCGGCTGGACGGCGCGGGCTCGCCCAAGCCGATCCTGACCTCGACCGGCCGCCCCGAGCGCCTGAGCCGCTGCGACTGGGTGTCCAACAGCCGGCTGGTCTGCCGCATCACCATGACCGTGCTGCAGGACGCCGCCTGGATCGGCTATTCGCGCATGGTCGCCCTGAACGCCGACGGCTCCAAGGTCCAGGAGCTGACGGCCCGCAACACCGGCGTTGAACTGGGCTACCGCCAGGACGGCGGCCAGGTGATCGACTTCACGGCCGGCGACGCGGCCGACGGCTCGGTGCTGATGACCCGCGACTACGTGCCCGAGTTCGGCACCGGCAGCCTGCTGACCAACCAGAAGAAGGGCCTGGGCGTCGAGCAGGTCGACACGGTCAACCTGGTGCGCAAGCCCGTCGAAACGCCCCGCGACGGAGCGGTGAGCTATATCTCCGACCAACACGGACTGGTCCGGATCCTGGGCATGCAGCCCAAGACGGCGAACGGCTACGTCAAGGCGCAGGTCAACTACCAGTACCGCCTCAAGGACGACCCGACCTGGCGGACGCTGGGGACCTACGACTTCGACGCCCATACCGGCTTCCTGCCCATGGTCGTCGACCGCGAGCTGAACGCCGCCTACGGCTATGAATGGGTCAAGGGGCGGCAGGTGGTCAGCCGGGTGTCGCTGGACGGCGCGCTCAAGCACGAGGTGCTGGCGGCCCGCGACGACGTGGACGTGGACGACCTGATCCAGATCGGCCGCCAGAACCGCGTGGTCGGCGCCAGCTTCGCCACCGACCGCCGCCAGAGCGTGTTCTTCGACCCCGCCCTGCAGAAGCTGTCGGCCTCGCTGTCCAAGGCGCTGCCCGGTCGCCCGAACGTCGTCTTCGTCGACGCCAGCGCCGACGAGAACCGCCTGCTGCTCTTCGCCAGCAGCGACGTCGATCCGGGCCGTTACTACCTGTTCGACAAGACCACCCGCGCGCTGAGCGAAGTCGCGCCCGAGCGGCCGGAGCTGGCGGAGGTGCGCCTGGCCACCGTCCAGCCCGTCACCTACAAGGCCGCCGACGGGACCGAGATCCCCGGCTACCTGACCCTGCCGCCGGGCAGCGACGGCAAGAACCTGCCCAGCATCGTCATGCCGCACGGCGGTCCGGGCGCGCGCGACGAGTGGGGCTTCGACTGGCTGGCCCAGTACTTCGCCAACCGGGGCTTCGCGGTGCTGCAGCCCAACTTCCGCGGCTCGGCGGGCTACGGCGAGGCCTGGTTCGTCGATAACGGCTTCCAGTCCTGGCGCACGGCCGTCGGCGACGTCAACGACGCCGGCCGCTGGCTGCAGGCCCAGGGGATCGCCGCGCCGGGCAAGTTGGCGATCGTCGGCTGGTCCTACGGCGGCTATGCGGCCCTGCAGTCGTCGGTCCTGGACCCCGATCTCTTCAAGGCCGTGGTCGCCGTGGCGCCGGTCACCGACCTGGACGCCCTGCGCGAGGAGTCTCGGGGCTACACCAACTACAAGCTGGTCGACACCTTCATCGGCGACGGCCCGCATGTGAAGGAAGGCTCGCCCGCCCAGAACGCCGCCCGCATCAAGGCGCCCGTGCTGATGTTCCATGGCGACGAGGACACCAACGTCCGTGTCGGCGAGTCCCGCCTGATGCAGTCCCGCCTGAAGGCCGCCGGCCGCGACTCCGAGCTCGTGGTCTTCCCGGGGCTGAACCACCAACTGGACGACAGCGACGCGCGGCGGCAGATGTTGTCCAAGGCCGACGCCTTCCTGCGGGCGTCGCTGGGCCTGTAGACCGGAGCCGCCATGCCCTTCGTCACCCATCGCGGTCAGCGCATCCACTACACCGTCGAGGGCGAGGGCCCGCTGGTGGTGCTGCAGCACGGCCTGTTCATGGACGCTGCCAGCTGGAAGGCCAACGGCGTGGTCGACGCCCTGGCCGGGCGCCATCGCGTCGCGTGCGTGGATTCTTTGGGCCACGGCCTCAGCGACAAGCCCGCCGATCCGGCCCTCTACGCCCAGAAGCAGCGGGCCGGCGACCTGGCGGCGGTGATCGAGGCGCTGGGGGAAGAGAAGGCCGCCGTCTTCGGCTATTCGATGGGCGCGTGGATGGCCGTGGGGCTGGCCGGGCGTCATCCCGAGAAAGTCTCGCGCCTGGTCGTCGGCGGCTGGGACCTGCTGAACGGTCCGCCCAAGACCCCGAACGGCCCGCTGACCTTCGACATCTTCTGGGCCTTCGCCCGCGCCACCGCCCCGGCCCTGGTCGCCTGGGTGACGCCGGACATCGAGCCGGCCATGCGCGCCTGTTTCGAGGCCCTCTACCAGCTGGACGGCGCGCGCGAGGCGGTGCTGGGCGGCGGCTTCCCGGTGCTGCTGTGGGACGGCGACCAGGACCCCTACCACGCTCCGATGCAGGCCTTCGCCGCCGCCCAGGGCCTGCCGTTCCTCTCCAGTCCCGGCGGCCACGTGCCGGCGATCGAGAACCCTGGCGCGGCGACCATCGCGGCCCTGGCGGCTTTCCTGAACGGCGAGGCGTGATGCCGCGCCGGTTCGAATAGCTTCCACTAGCCATCTTGCCCCCGGTTTCCGCTGCGTCGCAGCAAAGCCTTGGCGACTGTGGGGTTGGTCGTGCTAGAAAAGTCGCCATGAAACCGGGCCAGGCGCGCGACGCCTTGTCCTGCCTCGAACAAGGCTTGTCTGAATGACGGATATCAAGACGGTCGGCGTGATCGGCGCCGGCCAGATGGGGTCGGGGATCGCCCACGTCGTCGCCCTGGGCGGCTATGACGTGCGCCTGCACGACGTCTCGCGCGAGCGCATCGACGCCGGCCTGGCCCTGATCGAGAAGAACATGGCTCGCCAGGTTCATCGCGGGATCATCGACGAGGCCGCCATGGCCGCCGGCCTGGCGCGGATCAGCGCGGCCGAGGACCTGGCCCTGGTCGGCGGCACGGACCTGGCCATCGAGGCGGCCACCGAGAACGAGGAGATCAAGAAGTCGATCTTCCGCAGCCTTCAGCCGCACCTGAAGGACACCACCCTTCTGGCCTCCAACACCTCGTCGATCTCGATCACGCGGCTGGCCAGCGCCACCGACCGCCCCGAGCGGTTCATCGGCCTGCACTTCATGAACCCCGTCCCGCTGATGAAGCTGGTCGAGATCATCCGCGGCATCGCCACCGACGTGCCGACCTACGAGCGCGCCGTGGCCTTCGCCAAGTCGCTGGGCAAGATCACCAGCAACGCCGAGGACTTCCCCGCCTTCATCGTCAACCGCGTGCTGGTGCCGATGATCAACGAGGCGATCTACACGCTGTACGAAGGGGTCGGGACGGTCGACGCCATCGACACGGCGATGAAGCTGGGCGCCAACCATCCGATGGGCCCGCTGGAACTGGGCGACTTCATCGGCCTGGACACCGTGCTGAGCATCATGAACGTGCTCTACGAGGGCCTGGCCGACAGCAAGTATCGTCCCTGCCCCCTGCTGGTGAAGTATGTCGAGGCCGGCTGGCTGGGCAAGAAGACGGGCCGCGGCTTCTACGACTACCGCGGCGAGCACCCCGTCCCGACGCGCTGATCGGGCTTTGCCCCGCTCGTCACGCCGAACCCAGGCCGTTGGGTCGAAGACCGGGGTGACGACGGCGGCGTTCTAGGGCCTGTACCCAATTTGGAAGCCTGCTTTCGGTTGTCATCCCGGCCCCTCGGGTCGCGCGATAGCGCGCGCCCAAGGGTAAACTTCGCGAAGCGGAGAGCCGGGACCCAGGACCACCGCAGTGCGCCGGCCCCTGGATCCCGGACAGCCTCTGCGAGGCTTCCGGGATGACAACTGATCTATGGCTCGCCCCCTAGCGGGTCGCCGCCAGTTCGGCCGGGGCCGGGGTCTTGGCGATCTCGACCGGGTTGCAGGCGACCAGATCGGCTTCGGACAACACCTCGCCGCGATAGCCGAAGCTGGTGATCGTGCCCAGTTCCCGCGCCAAGCGCTTGCAGCTGCGCAGGGGCGGCAGCGACTTGACCTGGGTCGAGCGGCAGACGTCGGCCTTGCACCGCCAGACCGCTCCGTCGAAGACGATGTGGTCGCGGGTGGTCGGGGCGCTGAGCGTGAGCCAGCCGTTCTGGGGCTTGGTTTCGGCCATGGCGGGGCCGCCCGTCGCGGCGAGGGCCGCGACGGCGATGATCAGGTTACGCATGTTGAATCTCCTGGGGAGTGGAGGACGGCGGGGACACACAAAGTCCCGCCGCCGCTGGGATTGGGGACGCTAGGACTGGGGACACACACTAATTGCGCGGCCTCGCCAGTCCGGCTCAGGCCTTGGGGTGAGTGTGTGTCCCCGTTCTCAGGCCGCGGCCTTGAACAGGTTGAATTCCTCGCCGAACGCCCGGGCCACCGACGGCCGGCCCTGGAGCCGGTCGTGATAGGCCGCCAGGGCCGGATAGGGTGAAAAGTCGACCTGCAGATACCGGGCCCAGGTCAGCATCACGAACAGGTAGGCGTCGGCGACGCTGAACCGGCCGGCCAGGAACTCGCGCCCCTTCAGGCTGGCGTCCAGATAGGCCAGGCGCTCGGCCAACTGCTCGCGGGCGAAGGCCTTGGCGCCGTCCGGCGCGTCCTTGCCCAGCAGGGCGATGAAGACGCCGGTGTGCAGCTCCGACCCCACGAAGCTGAGCCAGCTCTGCACCTTGCGGCGCTCGGGCCCGTCGGCGGGGATCAGGCCCGAGGCCGGGAAGCGGTCGGCGACATACTGCAGGATCACCGCGTTCTCGAGGATCAGCTCGCCGTCGTCGGTGCGCAGGACAGGCACCTGGCCCATGGCGTTGATGGCCAGGAACGGCGTGCCGTCCTCCACCAGCTTGGGACGGGCCGTGGTGTCGACCTTGAGGAAGTTGATGTCGGCGCCCGCCTCGTAGGCGGCGATCCGCGTCGCCATCGAGCAGGCCATCGGGGAGAAGTAGAGATCCATCACCGCCTCCGTTTGCATTTTCATACTCTTTCGCATAAAAATAACGACGGTCAAGGAATAAACTGCGAAACGGTACAAAATACCGGAACGAGCGCGGAGCCTCGGCCAGGAGAGAGCGATGTCCGAAACGTCCGTTAAGCGCCGGGGCCGCCCCCGCGCCTATGATCCCCAGGTCGCCCTGGCCAAGGTCACCGACACCTTCTGGGCGCAAGGCTACGACGGCGTTTCCCTGGACGACCTCAGCGCCGCCACCGGCATGAACCGGCCCAGCCTCTACGGCGCCTTCGGCGACAAGCAGACGCTCTTCAAGACCGCGCTCGAGGGCTACCTGGACCAGATGCGGGCCGCGATGGTCCAGGCCTTCCGGGCGGGCGGCACGCTGCGCGAGGCCCTGACCCGCGTCTACCAAGGGGCCCTGGGCTTCTACCTGACCGAGGACGGCGTCGGACGCGGCTGCTTCCTGGTCAGCGCCGGCCTGGGCCAGTCCGACCAAGCGGTGCGCGAAACCGTCGCGACCGCCCTGCACGACCTGGACCGCGCCTTCGAGCGCCTGCTGGTCCGCGCCCAGGAGGCCGGCGAGCTGAGCCCGGACACCGATCCCATCCCCCTCGCCCGCGTGGCCAGCATGGTGCTGAACGCCCTGTCGGTGCGCGCCCGGGCCGGCGAGACTCGCCAGCAGCTGGAGGCCACGATCAAGACGGTCATCGACCTGGTGTGCGGACCGCCCAGTCCCTAGCGCCTGTGGAGCGCCCTCGTCCTTCGACAAGCTCAGGATGAGGACGACTTCAATGCGGCGGCTAAATTCGAATTCCTCATCCTGAGCTTGTCGAAGGACGAGGAATTCGCGCCGGGTCGCCGAGTCTCCATAGCAAGCATCGGAATGACCCCGCGGGTCAGGGCGCGCATGCTCCTTCTCACGAAAGGAGACCCGCCATGACTGCTCCATATCAAACCGACGACCAGCGCTGGGACGCCCTGCGCCGCCGCGACCGCGACGCCGAAGGGGCGTTCTTCATCGCCGTGCGCACCACCGGCGTCTACTGCCTGGCCAGCTGCGCCGGGCGGCCGCTGCGCAAGAATGTCGAGTTCCACGACACCCGCGAAAGCGCCCGCGCCGCCGGCTTCCGGGCCTGCCTGCGCTGCAAGCCCGACCAGCCGCGCGAGACCCTGCGCTGGGCGACCGTCCCCACCAGCCTGGGCCTGGCCCTGGTCGCCCGCTCCGGCGCCGGCCTGCGGCTGGTGACCCTGGGCGACGACGAGGACGCCCTGGTCCGCGACCTGGAGCGCCGCTTCCGAGCGGCCCGGCTGACGCGCGATCCGGACAGCCTGGCGACCGATCTCGCCGCCGTGGCCCGCCATGTCGACCATCCCGAAACCGCGCTCGACCTGCCGCTGGACGCCCACGGCACGCCGCTGCAACAGGCGGTCTGGGCGGCGCTGCGGGCGATCCCGGCCGGGACCACCGCCTCGTACAAGACCGTCGCCCAGGCCATCGGCCGTCCCGCCGCCGTGCGGGCCGTGGCCCAGGCCTGCGGGGCCAACCCGCTGGCGGTGATCACGCCCTGCCACCGCGTGGTGCGGTCCGACGGGGGCCTCTCGGGCTACCGCTGGGGCGTCGAGCGCAAGAAGGCTCTGCTTGAGAAGGAAGCCGCGTGAGCCTGGACTGGCCCCGCATAACCGCCGACCTCGACGCCCAGGGCTGGGCCCTGACCGGGCCGCTGCTCAAGCCCGAAACCTGCGGCATGATCGCCGGCCTCTACGACCAGGAGGCCGGCTTTCGCAGCCGGGTGGTGATGGCCCGCCACGGCTTTGGCCAAGGCGAGTACAAGTACTTCGGCTATCCCCTGCCCGATCCGGTGCAGCGGTTACGACAGGGGCTCTACGGCCCGCTGGCCGGGATCGCCAACCGCTGGGCCGAACGCCTCGGTGAAGACCGCCGCTTTCCCGAGACGCTGGACGAGATGCTGGCTCGCTGCCGCGCGGCGGGCCAGGCGCGACCCACGCCCCTGCTGCTGACCTACGGCCCGGGCGACTACAATTGCCTGCACCAGGACCTCTACGGCGAGCACGTCTTCCCCCTGCAGGCCGCCTTCCTGCTGGACGAGCCCGGCCGCGACTTCGAGGGCGGCGAGTTCGTGCTGGTCGAACAGCGGCCCCGCCAGCAGTCGCGCCCCCAGGTCGTGCCGCTGAAGCAGGGCGAGGGCGTGATCTTCGCCGTGAGGGAGCGCCCGGCGGAGGGGACGCGCGGCGTCCATCGGCGCGTGCTGCGGCATGGGGTCAGCACGGTGCGGTCAGGCCGGCGACGGGTGCTGGGGGTGATCTTCCACGACGCGACGTGAAGCTTCTGCGCGCCCGTCATCCTCGGACTTGTTCCGAGGACCCCTGCTTCCGCCGTGAAGAAGGAAGATCCGTGGAGCGGATAGGCCGCAGCCAACTCCAAGCGCCAAACCAGCCGAAAGAGGGGTCCTCGGAACAAGTCCGAGGATGACGGGGGTTATGTAGTCCCCTTAATCCTTCAGCTCGATCTTCACGCCCGACGGCGCGGCGGTGAACCGCAGGCCCCGGCTGGTGGCGTTCAGCTTGATGACCACGCCCTTGTCGTTCTTCATCGTCGAGACGCTGCCGCCGCCGGCCACGGCCGCGCCCAGGGCCACGGCCTGGTAGGTGCCCTCGATGTCGGACAGCTGCTTGAGATTGGTGACCGTGCCGCTGGCGGTGTAGCCGCTGGCGCCGATGTCGACCGCCGACAGGCCGTTGGTCTTCAACGTGTGCTTCTGGCCGCGATAGGTCAGGGTTCCCTTGCCCCAGCTGACGCCGACGCCCAGGGCGACGCCGCCGCCGGACAGTTCGACGTGTCCGGTCGCCTCCTGCGAGACGGGGGCCTTCTTGGCCGGATCGGCGCCCGCGGCGACGACGGGGACCGAGCTCGCCGTCAGGGCCGCGACGGCCAGGACGGGAACCGCGAAAACGCGAAGGATGAGCGACATGGGGAAACCTCGGGGTGAATACCGCGCCGCCAACTTGCGCCGTCCGGCGAGGCCGCACACTCGGGCGGTTCCCGCTACCGGTCTGGGGCAAAGCCCGACCCGAGGCGTCATCGCCTTCGCAAGCGGCGCCTGGCCGTTCGGCTCCTGCGTCACTACATCCCAAGCCGTTGACGCCCCCGTCTTCGCCCGGTACCGCCCCTGTCCATGACCGATCTGCCCCCTGGCCTCTCCGCCCTCGCCGACCGCTACGACGTGCTGCTGTGCGACGTCTGGGGCGTGATCCACAACGGCGTCCGCAGCTTTCCGGAGGCCTGCCGGGCGCTGGTCGAGTGGCGGGCGCACCACGGGCCGGTGATCCTGATCTCCAACGCCCCGCGCCCCTCGTCGGACGTGGTCGCGCAGTTGGACAGCCTCGGCGTGCCGCGCGAGGCCTGGAGCGCCTTCGTCACCTCGGGCGACGCCACGCGCACCCTGCTGGCCCAGCGCGCGCCCGGCCCGGTCTGGACCGTGGGTCCCGACCGCGACGCGCCGCTCTATGACGGCCTGGGCCTGGACTTCGCCGGCGCCGACAAGGCCGCCTTCATCTCGGTGTCGGGCCTGCACGACGACGAGAACGAGGGCCCCGAAGACTATCGCGACCGCCTGGCCCAGGCGGCCGAACGCGGCCTGACCCTGATCTGCGCCAATCCCGACCGGGTGGTGCAGCGCGGCTCGCGGCTGATCTATTGCGGCGGCGCGCTGGCCGACCTCTATGAGGGCCTGGGCGGCCAGGTGCTGATGGCGGGCAAGCCCTACGGCCCGATCTACGACCTGGCCCTGGCCGAAGCCGAGGCCCTGAAGGGCGGCCCGGTCGACCGCTCGCGCGTGCTGTGCATCGGCGACGGCGTGATCACCGACGTCAAGGGCGCCCAGGACCAGAATCTCGCCTGCCTGTTCATCGCCAAGGGCATCCACGGCGAAGCGGCGATCGGGGCCGACGGCCGGCTGGATCCGGCCAAGGTCGAGGGCCTGCTGTCGGTCGAAGGCGTGGGGGCGACCCACGCCATGGGCGATCTGGTCTGGTAGAGCGCGGCCAGATCGCTACAGTTGGTGCAACGCACAATAAAAAGAGGGGCGCCATGCAGGGGCTATATCTGGAAGATTTGAACCTCGGCCAATCGGCCGAGCTGGTCCGCACCGTGGCCGAGGCCGACCTCGTCGCCTTCGCCGAGGTGACCGGCGACACCAATCCGGTCCACCTGGACGCCGACTACGCCGCGGGCACCAGCTTCGGCGAGCGCATCGCCCACGGCATGCTGTCGGCCGGCTATATCTCGGCGGTGCTGGGCACGACCCTGCCCGGTCCGGGCGCGATCTACCTGTCGCAATCCCTGAACTTCAAGCGCCCGGTCAAGATCGGCGACGAGGTCACCGCCCGCGTGACCGTCACCGCCATCGACGAGGCCAAGGCCCGGGTCACCCTGGACACCAGCTGCTTCGTGCGCGGCAAGGCCGTGGTCGGCGGCGAGGCCGTGATCATGGCCCCGCGCCGGGCGGCGGCGTAAGGACGTCCCATGCGGCTGAAGACCGTCCACGGCTGGAAGGACCTGCCCGAGGAAGAGCGCGGCGCGTGCGTCGCGCTGGGTAATTTCGACGGCGTGCATCGCGGCCACCAGCAGGTGATCGCCCAGGCCGCCAAAGCGGCGCTGGCCGCCAAGGCCCCGCTGGGCGTGGTGACCTTCGACCCGCACCCGCGCCGCCTGTTCCGCCCGACCGAGCCGGCCTTCAAGCTGATGACCCATCCGCAGCAGGCGCGCGCCCTGGAAGGCCTGGGCGTGGACCTGCTGTACCTGCTGCCGTTCGACTTCGAGATGGCCAGCTTCGGCGACCGCGAGTTCGTCGAGAAGGTCCTGGTCGGCGGGCTGGGCGTGAAGCACGTGGCCGTCGGCTTCGACATCTCGTTCGGCCGCGGCCGCACCGGCAGCGCGGCGCTGATGAAGGCCTATGGCGACGAATACGGCTTCACCGTCTCGGTCGCCGAACCCGTGGCCAGCCGCGACGGCGACAAGTTCTCGTCGACCGGGGTGCGCGACGCCCTGCGCGACGGCCATCCCGAGGGCGCGGCTCGGATCCTGGGCCGGCCGTTCGCGATCGAGGGCGTGGTCCGGCGCGGCCAGCAGCTGGGCCGCCAGCTGGGCTTCCCCACGGCCAATGTCGAGGTCGAGGACTATGTGGTGCCCAAGCTGGGCGTCTACGCCACCCGCACCCGCCTGCCCGACGGCCGCGAGGTGCCGGGCGTCGCCAACCTGGGCAACAATCCCACCACCGGCGAGGTCGAGACCCGGCTGGAGACCTGGCTGTTCGACTTCGACGAGGACCTCTACGGCCAGGTCATCGAGACCGACCTGATCGCCTTCCTGCGGCCGGAGCTGAAGTTCGACAGCATCCCGCTGCTGGTCGAGCAGATCCGCCGGGACGAAGTGGCGGCCCGGGCGATCGTCGCGCCGGCGTTTTAGGGGCTTTCGTAGCCTGTCATCCCGGACGAGCGCGCAGCGCGAAGATCCGGGACCGGGGCCTGAACGCATGCGCTCCCGGCGGTCCCGGATCGGCGGCCCTTCGGGCCTTGTCCGGGATGACAACTGTTGTGCAACGGGGAGGACGCTCGCCCCGACTCGCCAACCGTCGTTCGCTCCGTTAACCTTTGCCTCAACGACGGGGCGGGGGCCGGATGTTGAAAGCGCGCAAGTACGAGATGTTCGCGGCGGCCCGGCGGCCCAAGCCAGTCCGGCGGCACGAGATTCTCGACTATCCGGCCGACACGGCCTTCGTGCTCGACCCGGGCGAAACCTATCCGGTCTGCCCCATCGTCTCCGACGACAGCCTGCTGGACGCCTATTCCAACGCCGTGGTCCGCGCCGTCGAGGTGGTGGGCCCCAGCGTCGTGCGCATCCATCCAATGCTGGAGGACCCGCGCATCCAGGGGGTCGGCTCGGGCTTCGCGATCGCGCCCAACGGCCTGATCCTGACCAACAGCCACGTCGTGCAGGGCGCCAGCCGCTTCGTGGTGATCACCGCCGAGGGCCGCAGCGTCACGGCGCGCTGCGTCGGCGATGATCCCGACACCGACCTGGCCCTGCTGCAGCTGGACCAGCGGCTGGACGTCCCCGTGGCCAAGCTGGGCGACTCCAAGGCCCTGCGGCGCGGCCAGCTGGTGATCGCCATCGGCGCGCCGCTGGGCTTCGAGGCGACCGTGACCACCGGCGTGGTCTCGGCCATGGGCCGCAGCCTGCGCGGCGAGCGCGGCCGACTGATCGAGGATCTGATCCAGACCGACGCCGCGCTCAATCCGGGCAACAGCGGCGGCCCTCTGGTCAGTTCGGCCGGCGAGGTGGTCGGCATCGCCACCGCCGTGATCGCCGGCTACCAGGGCCTGTGCTTCGCCGTGGCCTCCAACACCGCCAGCTTCGTGATCGCCGAGCTGGTCTCCCACGGCCACGTGCGGCGCGGCTCGATCGGCCTGGTGGCCCAGCAGGCCCCGATCCCGCCCGGCCTGGCCCGCGCCACCGGCGTGACCCAGGGCTATGCGGTGTTCGTGGCCCAGATCGACGCCGGCGGCCCTGCCGCCAAGGCCGGGGTGCGCGAGGGCGACCTGCTGATCAGCGCCGACGGCGTCCCGCTGACCGGCCTGGACGACCTGCTGCGCGCGCTGGACCACCACAGCATCGACAAGCCCTGCGTCTTCGAGTTGATCCGCGAGGGCAAGCTGATGAGGGTGACCATCACGCCCCGAACCCGCAAACGGGGGTAGGCGGCGCCGCCCTCGCCCCGAAGCTTCGACGACCAGACCCCGAAACTCGGGAAATCGCGAATAACGTTGGTTTTTCGCCTAGACGTGGCCATTGCGCGCCGCCTACACTTTTGGCGTCAGTCGAGCGGAGGGGCGCGGTGGGGTTGGCGGTTCATGCGAGATGGTCCAGGCGAGCGATCCGCCGCGCGGCGCGGCGGGTGCTGCCGCCCAGGCCAACCCTGACCTCCCTGGAAGCCAAGATCATGGCCGGCGCCTGGACCCTCGCGGCCGTAGCGACCCTCGGCGTGGCCCTGGCCCAGGGCCTGCGGATGTTCCTGCTCTCGGCCATGGCCGTCGTATTCGGCACCCTGGCGGCGATGTGGATGCTGGACGGGCTGTCGCGGCGGTAGGGTGTCTCCAAATGACTGTCATCCCGGACGAGCGCGCAGCGCGAAGATCCGGGACCGACGCGTGAACTCAGAGCTTCCTGCGGTCCCGGAACAGCGGCCCTTCGGGCCTTGTCCGGGATGACAATTTGGGGAGATCAATGCGAGCACACGAGTACGCCGTCTATATGATGGCCAGCGGCAGGCGCGGTGTTCTCTATGTCGGCGTCACGTCAAAACTGCTCAGCCGCGCTTCGGAACACCGCGAGGGTGAGTTCGGCGGCTTTACGCGCAAGCACGGCTGCAAACATCTGGTCTGGTTCGAGTCGCACACCGATATCGAGGCCGCCATCCGTCGCGAGAAACTCATCAAGCGTTGGCGACGGGCCTGGAAGATCGCGCTGGTCGAGGCGAGCAATCCGGAATGGGCGGATTTGGAACCGGCCTTGAGGGGCGCGGAACGATTTCCCTGGGAAACGATGGCGGAGTTCCGCGCAGCTCTGGAACCGGAGGCAATCGGACTGTTCGCGGAAGATGATGCTTGGCCTCAATAGCCCTGTCATCCCGGACAAGCCCGGCGAACGCCGGGCGCAGATCCGGGACCGCCGGAAGCGCCGCGCTCAGGCGTCGGTCCCGGATCTGCGCGCTACGCGCTTGTCCGGGATGACAACCTTTGGAGATTGAAGGGAGAAACCAAGCACCTCCCCGTTTGCCCCTCCCCGCCGCCTCTGCTATCCCCCGCCCATGACTTTCGTTCGGAAAGCTCCGCGAATTAACCGCCCGGCGTGACGCCGCCGGACGACTGATCCAGCGCGCGCCGGGACGACGACCCCGCACCTTCCTTCCGAACATTCCAAGCTGGATAGCTCTCCCATGGCCGACGACGCCACGACGACCGCCCGCGACTACCGCGAGACCGTCTTTCTTCCCGACACCCCGTTCCCGATGCGCGGGGGCCTGCCCAAGAAGGAGCCGGAGATCCTGGCCGGCTGGGCCGCCCTGTCGGACAAGGGCCTGTACGGCGCCGTGCGCGCCGCGCGCCAGGCCGCGAACGCCCCGCTGTTCGTGCTGCACGACGGCCCGCCCTACGCCAACGGCGCGATCCACATCGGCCACGCCCTGAACAAGACGCTGAAGGACTTCGTGGTCCGCTCGCGCTTCGCCCTGGGCTACGACGTCGACTATGTGCCCGGCTGGGACTGCCACGGCCTGCCGATCGAGTGGAAGATCGAGGAAGAGTTCCGCGCCAAGGGCCGCCGCAAGGACGAGGTGCCCGCCGCCGAGTTCCGCGAGCGCTGCCGCGAATACGCCGCCCACTGGATCGAGGCCCAGAAGGTCGAGTTCCAGCGCCTGGGCGTGCTGGGCGACTGGTGGAACCGCTACGCCACCATGGACTACGGCTCGGAAGCCACCATCGTCGCCGAGTTCCACAAGTTCGCCCAGACCGGCCAGCTCTATCGCGGCTCCAAGCCCGTGATGTGGAGCCCGGTCGAGCGCACGGCCCTGGCCGACGCCGAGATCGAGTACCACGACCACGTCTCGCCGACGGTGTGGGTGAAGTTCCCGGTCAAGGGTTCCGACGCTAGCATCGTGATCTGGACCACCACGCCGTGGACCATCCCGGCCAACCGCGCGATCTCGTTCGGCCCCAAGGTCGAGTACGGCCTCTATGAGGTGGAAGCGCTCGAAGAGAACCTCGAGTTCGCGCCCTGGTCCAAGCCGGGCGACAAGCTGGTCGTGGCCGACAAGCTGGCCGACGACGTGCGCAAGGCCGCCAAGGTCGCGACCTGGAAGCGCCTGGGCGCCTATGACCCGACGGGCGTGATCGCGTCGCACCCGCTGGCCGCCTTCGACGAAGGCTACGGCTTCGACGTGCCGCTGCTGGCCGGCGAGCACGTGACCGACGACGCCGGCACCGGCTTCGTCCACACCGCCCCGGGCCACGGCGCCGACGACTACCTGGTCTGGCTCAAGAGCGGCTTCTCCCTGGACGCCATCCCCGACACCGTCGATCCCGACGGCGCTTACTTCGCCCACGTGCCGCTGTTCGGCGGCCTGAAGGTCATCGAGACCGAGGGCAAGAAGGCCGGCAAGTTCGGTCCGGCCAACGGCGCGGTCATGGACAAGCTGATCGAGGCCGGCAACCTGCTGGCGCGCGGCCGCGTCGAGCACAGCTATCCGCACAGCTGGCGCTCCAAGGCCCCGGTGATCTTCCGCAACACCCCGCAGTGGTTCATCCGCATGGACCAGGCCGTGCCCTCGCTGGGCGGCAAGACCCTGCGCGAGACGGCCCTGAAGGCCATCGCCGACACCGCCTTCCACCCCGACGCCGGCCGCAACCGCATCGGCTCGATGGTCGAGACGCGTCCGGACTGGCTGATCAGCCGCCAGCGCGCCTGGGGCACGCCCCTGGCCATGTTCGTCGACAAGGAGACGGGCGTCCCGCTGATGGACGAGGCCGTCAACCGCCGCATCCTGGACGCCATCCAGGAAGGCGGCGCGGACGCCTGGTTCACGCGTCCCGACGAGGACTTCCTGGGCGGCGACCATGATCCGGCCCAGTACGAGAAGGTCATCGACATCCTCGACGTCTGGTTCGACAGCGGCTCGACCCACGCCTTTACCCTGGAAGGCCGCAACGACAGCGCCTCGCCCGCCGACCTCTACCTGGAAGGCAGCGACCAGCACCGCGGCTGGTTCCAGTCGTCGCTCCTGGAGAGCTGCGGCACGCGCGGCCGCGCGCCGTACAAGGGCGTCCTGACCCACGGGTTCACCCAGGACGAGAACGGCGAGAAGATGTCCAAGTCCAAGGGCAACACCGTCGAGCCCCAGGCGATCACCAAGGAGTCCGGCGCCGAGATCCTGCGGCTGTGGGCGGCGATGGTCGACTATTCGGAGGACCAGCGGATCGGCAAGACGATCCTGGCCACCACGACGGACGCCTATCGCAAGCTGCGCAACACCACGCGCTACCTGCTGGGCGCCCTGGCCGGCTTCGACGAAGCCGAGCGGGTCACCGACTACGCCGACTTCCCGCCGCTGGAGAAGTACATCCTGCACCGCCTGTGGGAACTGGATGGCCAGGTGAAGGCCGCCTACGAGGCCTATCGCTTCAGCGACGTGATCCGGCCGCTGATCGACTTCTGCCAGGGCGACCTGTCGGCCCTGTTCTTCGACATCCGCAAGGACAGCCTCTACTGCGACGCGCCCAACGCCCTGCGCCGTCGGGCCTATCGCACGGTGCTGGACTATGTGTTCGAGCGCCTGACGGTGTGGCTGTCGCCCCTGACCAGCTTCACGATGGAAGAGGCGTGGATGACGCGCTTCCCCGAGGCGGGTTCGAACGTGCTGCGGGTGATGCCGGAGACCCCGGCCGCCTGGCGCAACGACGCCGAGGCCGCGCGCTGGGCGAAGGTCGAGACCGTGACCTCTGTGGTGACCGCCGCCCTGGAAGTCGAGCGCCGCGAAAAGCGCATCGGCTCGGCCCTGGAGGCCGCGCCGGTCGTCCACATCGGCGAGCCTGACCTGCTGGCGGCCTTCGACGGCGTCGACCCGGCCGAGGTCTTCCGCACCAGCCAGGCGACCCTGGTCGCGGGCGCGGCGGCGGGCGCCTTCGCCCTGGACGAGGTCAAGGGCGTGGCGGTCGAATCGAAGCTGGCTGAAGGCAAGAAGTGCGCCCGCTCGTGGCGGATCCTGCCGGAGGTCGGAACCGATCCCCGCTATCCGGAGCTTAGCCTGCGCGACGCGGAAGCTGTGGCGTGGTGGGACGCGAACCACACCGCTTAGCCCCCCAACGTTGTCATCCCGGAAAGCGCGCAGCGCTTGTCCGGGATCCAGGGGCGGCTGCGCGACCTCGGCCCAGTCACCTGGGTCCCGGACAGCCCCTGCGGGGCTTCCGGGATGACAACCGTTAGGGCTTGATGACAGTCCCGGCTTGCCGGCTTAAGGACGAAGAATGCCAAAGATCACCCGCCTCGGCTGGACCGCCTACGCCATCGCGATCGTCACGATCGTGCTGGACCAGATCAGCAAGGCCTGGATCCTGTCGGAGCTGGGCGTGACGCCCGGCGCCGACCAGCCGGTCTGGGGTCCGCTGCACCTGACCATGGTCCACAACTACGGCATGAGCTTCGGCCTCTTCCGGGGTTCGGAGCTCAGCCGCTGGCTGCTGACGATCTTCTCGGCCGCCGTGGTGATCGGCCTGGCCATCTGGGCGCGCAAGGCGATCAAGCCGCTGCTGGCGGCGGGAATCGGCCTGATCATGGGCGGGGCGTTCGGCAACAACCTGATCGACCGGATCCGCTTCGGCTACGTGGTCGACTTCATCAATGTCGAGCGCCTGCATTTTCCCTGGGTGTTCAACGTGGCCGACTCGGCCATCACCGTCGGGGTCTGCCTGCTGCTGCTGGACAGCTTCCTGTCGGAAGAAAAGAAGCTGGCCAATCCCGACGGCCACGGGCTTTAGCGACGACCAAAGCCCGGGCGAAAACCTCGTCCTTCGACAGGCTCAGGATGAGGTTTTCCAAGGCTCCGCGTCGAAAATGGTCCTCATCCTGAGCTTGTCGAAGGACGAGGAACACCCGCCGAGCCTGACGATCGATCGGGTCTGAGCGATAAGCCAGCGCCCTAACGTAGCCATGATTTCAAGGAAGATTGGCGCCCGGCCTCGGATGTCGTATCGAGAGCGTCCGAATTTACGGCCCGGGGGGCCGCTGGAGCAGGTTCATGAGTTTCTATCGGGTCGCGACCCTTGGCGTTCTGGCCTCCGTGGCCGCCATGGGCCTCGCCGGTTGCCAGTCCACGTCGAAGGCGCTGGGCATGAGCAAGGTCGTTCCTGACGAATTCCGCGTCGTCACCAAGGCCCCGCTGGTGGTGCCGCCCGACTACAGCCTGCGTCCGCCGGCTCCGGGCGAACCGCGCCCGCAGGAGCTGCAGCCGGAAAGCGCCGCGCGCCAGGCCCTGATCGGCCAGAGCAACGCCGCCAGCCGCTCGGAAGGCGAGAAGCTGCTGGTCGCCAAGGCTGGCGTCGACCACGCCGACCCGCTGGTCCGCTTCGTCGTCGACGACGAGAACGGCGACCTGGCCCACAAGGACGAGAGCTTCTCCCAGAAGGTCATGTTCTGGAAGAAGGACAACAAGACCGCCGCCCCGACCGCGTCCGAAACCGGCGCCGCCTCGGCCGCCCCGGTCGACGCCGCCACCGAGGAAGCGCGCCTGAAGGAGCTGACCGGCAACGGCACGATCGTGATCACCCGCGAGAAGGAATCGAAGATCAAGCTGCCGGGCCTGTAGGGCCGGGTCTTGATCCGCTGATTTTGAAAGGCCTGGCGGCGAAAGCTTCCGGGCCTTTTCTATAGGTCCTCCCCCTGTGGGGGAGGTGTCGGCGAAGCCGACGGAGGGGGGAGTGATCGGTAGACGGCCACAACCTAGATCGGCGATCCGAATACTCCCCCCACCGATCGCTTCGCGATCGCCTCCCCCAAAGGGGGAGGGCCCTCACTCCGGCGCCGAGACCGTGAATCCCCGCGCCCGCATCTGGTCCAAGACCCCGCCCTGGGCCACCAGTCCCCGGATCGCGTAGACCGCCACCGCATGGCCCGGCGTGTTCATCGCCGCGGTCAGAGCCTCGACCTCCTCGCGAGTCCCCTTGCGCTCACGGTCGGACATCCCCGGCATGGCCAGGACGCAGCGCTGGAAGTTGCGCGGGCCGCTGATCGCCTCGCGCACGTCGCCCTGCGCCCAGGCCCTGGCGGCGGCCCGCGCCGCGGCCGGGCCGGCGTTGATCTCGTCGAGCACGCCCTCCAGGCAGATCAGCCCGGCCTCGCGCGAATGCTCGCGCACCACCGTCTTGATCAGCGGCGCGATCTTGTAGGTCGAGGCCGGCCGCGCCTTGACCCGGTGCTTGCGGGCCAGGCGCTGGATGGTCCGCTCGGGCTCGTCCGCATCCAGGCGAGCGGTCTTGCCGTAGTCGGAGGCCATCATCAGCCCCGCCCCCAGCGGGCTCCAGTCGTTGTAGGCGCCGACCGGCTTGCCCAGCGTACGCCGGGCCCGGACCAGCTTGGGGCCCAGGTCGCCGACCTCGGCGTCGAGCGGGGCCTTGGACTTCAGCTTGCCGCGCAGCCCCACCAGGCCCGGAATGTCGCCCAGCCCCGCCTTGCCCTCGGGCGGCAGGATCACCGCGAAGGCCCCGTCCAGCCGCCGCTCCAGCACGCCGGTGTCCCAGCCCTGTCCGCGCGGCATGGCCTGCAGCACGCCCAGGACGTGGATCGTGGTGTCTCCGTCCGAGATCTTCCACCACGCCGGCCCCGGCAGCTTGGCGTCGACCACCAGGGCCTCGACGACATTGGCCTCGGGATCGTCGATGGGCGTGGTCTGGGCGTGGGCGGCGGTGGTGGTCAGGGCGAGGGTCGCCAGCATCCAGCCCCAGGTTCGCCGCATGTCAGGTCTCCGTCGGAATCGCCGCGCCCATGAGCGCTTGCCTCACCTACTTATTCAACCGTCATCCCGGGCCCTGTGCCCGGGATCCCTGGTTCAGCTTCCACATGAGATGCAAGCGGACCGCCAGCGGTCCGCCCGACTGCACTTGCGGCGGACAGAGGGGTCCCGGGCACAGGGCCCGGGATGACGACACAAAAGGGGAGCTGGGAACCTAAGCCCCCGGCGTCTCGACCTTGAACCCCTTGGCCCGCAGCTGATCCAGCACCCCGCCCTGCCCCAGCAGCGACCGTAGTTCGATCACCGCCACGGCCTTGCCGGGCTTCTTCAGCGCCGAGCCTATCGCCTTGACCGCGTCGGCCTGGCCCTCGCCCAGCTCGCGGGCGATGTAGGGCGTCGAGGCCAGGCAGCGGGCATAGCCGCGATCGGCCGCGACCACCTCGCGCACCTCGCCGCGCGCCCAGCGCTCGGCCGTCGCCGGGATGCCGCCCTGGCCGCTGTCGGCCTGGCGCAGGCCCGCGTCCAGGCAGAGCTCCTGCAGCGGCCGGGGCGCGTCGCCCAGCGCCTTGATCGCGGCGGTCACGCTGTAGTCGGGCAGGTCCTTGATGCGCGGCGGCTTCTCCATCTCCTTGCTCTTGGCCAGCTTCTCGATCCTGTCGGGCAGGCCGTGCAGGCTGATCGACATGTTGCCCTGCTTGCCCGCGTTGGCGACGATGAAGCCGGCGAAGGCGGGCTTCACCTCGTCCATGTCGTCGGGCTTCTTGTGCATGACCGCCAGCCGCGCCTCGAGCCGCTTGCGCAGGTCGGGCGGCAGGGTCTCGCGCATGGGACGGTCCATGATGAAGGTGCTCTTGCCGGCCGCCACCAGCATCAGGATCCCCGCCGGGCTGACGTCGGGCTGTTGGCCCAGGATCAGCACGTTGGCCCCGTCCAGCCGGCGCTTGATCACCGTGTCGTCGAACTTCAGGTCGTCGGGGACCACGCCCGGCACGCCCAGGACATAGACGGTGGTGTCGGCGTCGCTGACCTTCCACCAGGCCGGACCGGGCATCGGCGCGTTGACCACCAGTTCCTCGACGAGGTTGGCCTGGGCGTCGACGGGCTTGAGATCGATCGGACCCGAGGCGTCGACGGCCTGCTGGGCGAAGGCGGGCGTGAAGAGCATCATACCCAGAGCTGTCATCCCGGCCGCAGCGAAGCGGAGAGCCGGGACCGCCGGAAGCGCGGCGCTCAGGCGTCGGTCCCGGATCTTCGCGCTGCGCGCTGCGTCCGGGATGACAGGGGAAGGAGCAAGGGGCGCGCGCGTCACTATCTGTGTTTCTCCAGCCGTGGCGGAATCGATCTAGGATGATCGATCTTCCACAGTTGGACCGGCCCCAGCTCCACCGGTCAAATTACCATGCTGCAATGCTTTGCCCCACAAGGGTTCAGCGCCTGAAAGCCTCCCGAATGCCGATCCGTCGCCTGCCGCCCGAGACCGTCAACCGCATCGCCGCCGGCGAGGTGGTCGAGCGTCCCGCGAGCGCCATCAAGGAACTGGTCGACAACGCCATCGACGCCGGCGCCACCCGCATCGAGGTCGAGGCCCACGGCGGCGGCCTGACCCGCATCCTGGTGGCCGACGACGGCTGCGGCCTCAGCGCCGAGGAACTGCCGGTCGCCATCGAGCGCCACGCCACCTCCAAGCTGGCGCCCGACGAGGACGGCCTGTGGGACCTGCTGCGCATCCACACCATGGGCTTCCGGGGCGAGGCCCTGCCCTCGATCGGCTCGGTGGCGCGCCTCTCCATCTCCTCGCGCGCCAAGGGGCAGAAGGACGCCTTCTCGATCCTGGTCGAGGGCGGCAGCGTCGGCGACGTGGCCCCCGCCGCCTTCGCCGGCGACCACGGGGCGCGGATCGAGGTGCGCGACCTCTTCTACGCCACCCCCGCGCGCCTGAAGTTCATGAAGTCCGAGCGCGCCGAGGCCCAGGCCATCACCGAGGAGCTCAAGCGCCAGGCCATGGCCAACGAGAGCGTCGGCTTCAGCCTGGACATCGACGGCCGCCGCATCATCCGCCTGCCGCCCGAGCACCCCGGTCCGGAAGGACGCCTGGCCCGCCTGTCGGCCGTGCTGGGCCGCGACTTCCACGACAACGCCCTGGAGATCGACCAGACCCGCGACGGCGTGCGCCTGTCGGGCTTCATCGGCCTGCCCACCTACAACCGGGGCAACGCCGCCCACCAGTACCTGTTCGTCAACGGCCGCCCCGTGCGCGACCGGCTTCTCCAGGGCGCGCTTCGCGCGGCCTACGCCGACTTCCTCGCAAGAGATCGGCATCCGACGGCGGCCCTCTACGTCACGCTCGAACCCACCGAGGTCGACGTCAACGTCCACCCCGCCAAGGCCGAGGTGCGGTTCCGCGATCCGTCGCTGGTGCGCGGCCTGATCGTCGGGGCCCTGCGCCACGCCCTGGCCGCCGCCGGCCACCGCGCCTCGACCACCACCGCCGCCAGCGCGCTGGAAAGCATCCGCGCCCAGCAAAGCGTCTATTCGGGCTACCAGCCGTCGGCCCCTTCAGCGACCGGCTTCTCGGCCTGGCGCGAGGGCGGATGGGCGCCGCCGACGCAGAGGCCGATGGACCTGCCGGGCCTGTCGGACGTCTCGGCCCGCCACGAGGCCGCGCCCGAGCGGGCCTATGAGACCCTGGGCGGCATGGCCCAGGCCGTCCAGGCCGCCGCCGCCTTCGGCGCCCCGTCCTGGAGCCCGGCCTCGCCGGACGCCCCCGGCGCCCCGCCGCCGTTCGACCCCATCGACTTCCCGCTGGGCGCGGCCCGGGCCCAGGTGCACGAGACCTACATCGTCGCCCAGACCCGCGACGGCGTCGTCATCGTCGACCAGCACGCCGCCCACGAGCGCCTGGTCTACGAGCGCATGAAGGGCGAGATGGCCGAAGGCGGCGTCGCCCGCCAGACCCTGCTGCTGCCCGAGGTGGTCGAGCTGGACCCCGCCGAGGCCGAACGCGTCGTCGCCCGCGCCGAGGAGCTGGCGAACCTGGGCCTCGTCATCGAAAGCTTCGGCCCCGGCGCGGTCCTGGTGCGCGAGACCCCCGCCCTGCTGGGCAAGACCGACGCCGCGGGCCTGGTCCGCGACATCGCCGACGACCTGGCCGAGAACGGCCAGGCCCTGGCCCTGAAGGAGCGCCTGGAAGAGGTCTGCTCCACCATGGCCTGCCACGGCAGCGTGCGGGCGGGCCGGCGGCTGAACGCGGCGGAGATGAACGCCCTGCTGCGCGAGATGGAGGCGACGCCGCACTCCGGCCAGTGCAACCACGGACGGCCGACGTATGTGGAGCTGAAGCTGGCGGATATCGAGAAGCTGTTTGGGAGAAGGTAGCTGGGCTTACATCGAAGCTGCCAACCACCATCGCCCTCGTATGCGGAAGTTCAGAAAGTCCGTTTCGATGTCGCGATCAGCGAAGCATCAGTTGATGCGGATCGGGTCCGAACCACGGCATCGAGGGCCGTTACCCCTATAGCTAAGGCGGTCCGCCGCCGCCCAATCAGGCCGGCGACGCCCCCTAAGACATTGATCCTACTCATTGGCCTCGGCGATCATTGCTACCAGCGCAGTCATCCGTTCACGTAAATCCAGCACCCCGAGATCCGCCTCGCCTTCTGCGACAATTCTCGCGACCTTCACCTTGTCTGCGGTCGTAACCTTGGACTTGCCTTCCCCCTCAGCGACCGACCGGAATGCCAGTGCCGGATCGAAAGCCCCGCCCGCATTGGCTGGCTTGGCATAGCTCCTCGGATGAGCTTTAGCGATGGCCGCCTGGAGCGCGGTGAAGTTGACGTAGTTCTCAATCTCTCGGCCTTCCGTCACCCATGCGAGGCTCGCACCCTTGTCAAATTCCTCGCAAATCCGGGTCTTGGTAGCGTTGATCGAGTCATCTGATCCGGTGCGGTCGCTATCGATTAAGATTGCACAGTTCTGGTTGAGCGCCCGCAAGGAGATGAACTCACCAACTGCATCGTCGTCGACCGTCAGGTGACTGAGGTTCCTTCCGCCATAGAACATAATCGAGTAGTGCGTGCCCTCAAGCAGAGCCGGGTCCAGGGCCGCGATCCAATGATTTAGGTAGATGCGATCGCTGGGCCCCTCGCACCAGATTACCGCGTTTGACTGCACGATATCGGAAGCCTTGTAGCCTAGGTCCTGACAGATTTCGAAGCGCTGGGCCCGCAACAGGGTCTTTTGAAATCGAGCTTGGCGATCCTCTGTTCGCACATGAAAAATCGCCGCGTCCGGGGTGTCGATAAATGCGGCCGAATGAGTAGCGATGAAATATTGGTTCTGGGTGTTTTCGCGCAGATAGCGCAACAGCTTACGCTGGAGCAGAGGATGAAGGTGAAGCTCCGGCTCCTCAATGCAGGCGATTACGTCGCGATTAATCGTGCAGTACGAGGCGATCAGGATCACCTCGTGGATGCCGGTGCCTAAGGCCCAGAGCGGCAACACCTTGCCGTCGATATGGACAAGAATATGAGCGCGATTGTGCGGGATCTCGATATGGGCCTCTTCGTATCCCGTAACCTCCTTGAGGAAAGCGTTGATCTTGTCGAAGATAAAACGTTCGTGCCGCTTATCGACATCGGGGCTCTGCATCTCCGCCAATCGGTCGATCAATCCCTGCCCGCCAAAAGCCTCGAATGCTTCGCCCCTGGGACCGATTTGGCGGATCGCCGGTAGTAGAATCGTCTCGGGCACGGCCAGAGATGCCGCCGCTATAAACTTGTTGATCGTTTCAGGTATCCAATGCTGGTTGATGCTTCCCTGGCTTTGTCCGGTAAGAATTCGCCAAATACCTGACCACTCATGATGCGGCATCACCCTTTCAAAATCTGGCTCTCCATCGATATAGAGTATGGACTGCTTTCCGATGTTGGGAACGGAGGCGGATAACCAAATATAGCCTTCATGCGACAAGGCCTGACCCAACGTCTTTAGTTGCGGACCATAGCGCCCGAGTGCGTGCTCAGGCAGTTGCGCAACCATAGCGGCGCAGACCTCCTCCACCGGCACTCCAAAAGCTGCCTCCGTTGGCCCCGTCGTGCCATTCATGTGTGCTTCGCTCGGCCCGAGAGCGAGCCGCTCACCTCGCGAGCCTTGGGCACGCAACGGGAGCCACTTGTTGATAAAGTTGAGAACGGTCGACTTGCCGGTATTGTTGGCACCAATGAAGAAGTTGAAGTCCGAGAACCCCGACATCAGCTCCCAATTTGGTCCCACGCCGCAATAGTTCTTCAGACCCAAGGCCCTTAGATAGACGCTCATAGGCTCCCCCAAGCTACACTTTTGGCTTGAAGCATAGCCTAACCATTCGCTTCAACGACAATCGGGGTACGCGAGACCCCATCCGCCCGCGCCGGATGCGGCCACGCCTTAAAGGCCTTGGAGGCGCGGCCTCGCCGCTGCGGGCGGTCCTTTCGGTCTCGGCCGCCGAGGTCGGATCACAGCTACTTGCCCCCACCTGGCGGCTTCGCCGCCTGTCCGCCCCCGTAGGGGGCGGAGGACGAAAGCGCGCGCCCGTCCCTACCTTTGCTATGGATGCGCGTGAATATTTCGCCGCCTCGCCCGTATTGCTGTCGAACGCGATGGAGAGGCAGACACCATGTCCGACAGTAGAACCACAGGCTCGCACGCCGAGAGCGCGGCGTATCAGCAGGGCCGCGGCGAAGGGCTGGCCATCGCCGCCCTGGCGCTCAGCGGCGCGGCTTTCATCAACTTGCTCGGCGCGGAGAAGGCGCTCCTGGCGCTCCTGCTGGCCACCTTGGCCTTGAGCGGCCTGCGTCACGGCTCGGGCCGCACCAAGGCGATGGCCGCGATCGGCCTGGCCACGGTGTATCTCGTCACCGTGGTGGGCGTGCTGGTCGTCTATCGGGACAAGATCGGTCCGCTGATAGCGCTGCTGAAGGACCTCGCCTGAACGTGAACGAGGCTCGCGATTACGAGCGTGCGCTGCGCCCGCTGCTGAGCCAGGCGGGCGGCTACGCCTACGCCATGCTCCGGCGACGGGCCGACGCGGAGGACGCCGTCCAGCAGGCCGCCCTGAAGGGGTGGGAGCGCCGCCATCAGTACGATGCGGCGCGGCCCTTCAAGGGTTGGTGGTTCGCCATTCTGCGAAACTGCTGTCTCGATGGTCTCCGCCGCCGGAGCGTCACGGACCATCTGGCGCTGGACGCCCACGAACCGGCCGCGCCGGCGACCCACGACGAAACCCAATGGCAGGGCCTGGACGAAGGCCTCCGACGGCTGTCCAGCGCCCACCAGGAGATCCTGCGCCTGAAGTACTTCGGCGAACTCTCCTATGACGAGATCGCCGAGGCGCTCGGCATTCCAAAAGGCACGGTCATGTCGCGCCTGCATCTGGCCCGTAAGGCCCTCGCGGGTCATGTCGCCGAGGAAACACCATGACTCCGGTTCTACCCGAGGAACTTTCCGCCCTGCTCGACGGCGAGCTGGATCCGCGTCGCGCGGCGGAGGTCGAACGACAGATCGCGAGCGACCCCGAGCTTGGCGCGGCGTTCGACGCGCTTCGTCAAGCGGACGGCCTTTGGCGTTCACAGGCCGGCGCCGCGCGTTTCGCGCCGCGTATCGACCTGCCCCCTTCGCCTACGCACGCTCACGCGCGCCTGGCCATGGGCGTCGGCGTCGCGGCGATGCTGGTGGCGTTGCGGGTCGTTGTCCGGGGCGTCGACGCCGTCGAGGTCGCCTTCGGACTTCAGGCGGTCGTGATGGTGGCCGTCCTGATCGCCACGGCGGCGTTGACCTTCACGAAGGTCGAGCCGTTGAACGCCCGCCAATGAGGCCGGCCGGCGGGGATAGAGCACGCTCAATCCCCGCCAACCGCCGATCAAATCTCAGCAAATTCAAAGCCCTACAGAAAAAGCAGCGTCACAGTCACCGCCGCGTTCAAACCGCCCGCATACTACTCCCTGCCCCGTCGCGGGGGAGGACGTCCGGCCGGCGACCTTGACGTGCGATGGGGGCGGTCGAACGGGTAGCGTTGGTCGGTGGTCTTCAGTGACGCCTTCGCGGCGGTCCAGGGCAGGTTCTCCTTAAGCGAGACGAAGCCCTGGCGGCGAGGGGATCGAGGAACGCAGCAGGCCTGGGCTGAAATCGCCCAGGCGGTCCGGAAGGTTCGCTTGCCTTCCGCCCGTCGGGGGCCGAATTCGGGAGCGGGTTAAAACCCCGCACCCCGAAGGCTCACCGGATAACGACCGCGCGGAGCGCTCCGGCCACGGCCGAAACGGTACTCCACTACACACCCCTCCGGGCCTGGCCCGGACGCTCCGCCGCCTCCCCCACCCGCCGGGCTTCCCGGACGGGGACGCGCCCTTGCGGCGTGTCCCCTTCAGATTCAGTGCGAGACTTGGGGACACGCCGCGAGGGCGTGTCCCCGGCCCGTCGGCGAGAAACTCCGTCCGCCCACTCCAGTATTCACCCGATGGCCGAACCGCCGCCGTGACCCGAGATTGCAGCATGGCCGCTCCCGATCCTCCCCCCGCCCTCCCCCCTGATCCTTTGGGCGCCTCGGTCTACGAGAGCGAGTTCTCGATCGTGCGGGGCGGGCCCACCTTCCTGGTGCTGCTGCGGGCGCGACTGAGCGACAACGCCCTGCGGCTGGCCCACCGGCGCCTTATCCTGGTCGTGCTGCTGACCTGGGCGCCGGCGTTGGTGCTGGCCGCCCTGGCCGGCGACGCCTTCGGCCATCCCCGGTCCTTCCTGGCGGACATCGGCTTCCATGTGCGGTTCCTGCTGGTCGTCCCGACCCTGGTGCTGTCCGAGGTGCTGGTGCACCGGCGGCTGAAGCCGATCATCCAGCAGTTCCACGTCCGCGGCCTGGTGCGTCCCGACGACGTCCCGCGCCTGGAGCGGGCCTTCGAGCGGGCCTGGCGCTGGCGCAACGCCATGACGCCGGAGATCATCATGGCGGCCGTGGTGCTGACCCTGGCCGTCGCGTTCAACCACCATCGCTACCAGACCCTGATCGCCGCCGACACCTGGTACGCCACCTCGGCGGGGATCAAGCCGGCCGGCGTCTGGCTGGTCTTTGTTAGCCTGCCCCTGCTGCAGTTCCTGCTGCTGCGCTGGTACTATCGGCTGCTGATCTGGGGCGTGCTGATCACCCGGATCTCGCGGCTGGACCTGGACCTGGAGGTCACCCATCCGGACAAGCTGGGCGGCCTGGGCTTTCTCAGCGACACGCTGCTGGCGTTCATGCCGCTGGCCTTCGCGCACGGCGCCCTGCTGGCCGGGACGATGGCCAACCGCATCTTCTACGCCGGCGCCACGCTGGACCAGTTCAAGTTCGAGGTGCTGGGCGCGGGGCTGATCCTGCTGGTCATCTTCGTGGGACCGCTGTTCGTGTTCATGCCGGTGCTGTTGCGGGTCAAGCGGGACGGCCTGCTGGCCTATGGCGTCCTGGGCCAGGCGCACTCGCGCCAGTTCCGCGACAAGTGGCTGCGGGGCGGCGCCGATCCGGACGAGCTGCTGATCGGCAACCCCGACATCTCGTCCCTGGCGGACATGGGCGGCAGCATCAGCGCCGCCCAGGACATGCGGCTGGTTCCGATCCGGATCGGCGTCATCGCCGCGTTCAGCGTCGCCTTCCTGGCTCCGATGCTGCCGCTGGTGCTGACCGCCATGTCGCCCGAAGCGCTGCTGGACCGTATCGTCAGCATGGTCTTCTGAGCCGCCCCTGCCGACCGAAACTGCGCCGCGCCCCGCCACGTTGATCCCGGAACACCCTTTCCGGAGCCCTCCCATGCAACTGCATCGCGGCCGAATGATCGACCATATCCACCTGCGCACCCAGGACCTGCCGGCCATGAGGCGGTTCTACAAGGCCGTGCTCGAGGTCGTCGGCGTGCCGCTGGTCGAGGGAAGCATTCCCGGTCACGGCGACCACTTCTACGCCGACGAGCTGTGGGTCGACGTCGGCGAGCCGGCCAGCCACGTGCACCTGGCCTTCCAGGCCGGGGACGAGGGAACCGTCCAGCGTTTCTACGCAGCAGCCCTGGCCAACGGCGGGCGCGACAACGGCGGCCCGGGCGAGCGGCCCTACCATCCCGGCTACTACGCCGCCTTCGTCTACGACCCCGACGGCAACAACATCGAGGCGGTGTTCCACGGCCCGGCGGAGCGGTCGGCGGAGAGCGTGGTGATCACGTGGGAGGACGGGTGACCGCCCCTATTTCACCCCCGCCTCGAACGCCTCGAACTGGCGCTCCAACCGCCACTGGGCCGTGGCCTTGCGGCTGCCGGCCAGGAAGGCGTCGCAGGTCTTGCCTGGCTTGGCGCAGGCGGCCGCCGGCGTGCGGCCCGAGGCCCACAGGCTGTCGCCCGGCAGGAAGCTGTACTCCAGGCTGGCCCGCGCCAGGGCCTTCAGGTCCAGATAGCCCAGGCCGTGCTCGCTGGCCGCCCGCAGGTACTCGTTGGTCAGGTCGATGCGCGAGACGCCCGGGTCGTCGGTCGACAGCACCACCGGCACGCCGGCCTGGCGATAGAGGTGGAAGGGATGGTCAGCGCCCTTCACGCCCAGGATGACGTCGTTGCTGGTCAGGTTGATCTCAACGGCCACCTTGTCGCGGGCCATGCGGGCCAGCAGGGCCTGGGCGCCGGTCTCGTAGGCGATGTCGACCCCGTGGCCGATGCGCCGGGCGCCGGCGACCTCGACCGCCTCGCGGACGTGGAAGCGCAGGTCGCGCGGCGAGACCAGGCCCAGGGTCAGCTCGCCGGCGTGCAGCGACAGCTTCACGTCCGGATACTTGCCGTGCAGGTAGGCCAGCATCCGCATGTGCAGGGCGTAGTCGGCCAGGGCGTTGGGATCGTCCTCGGGCGCGACGATGTTGACGCCCACGAAGCGTGGGTCGCTGCGGGCCAGGGTAAAGGCGGCGACGAGCTGGGCGAAGACCACCTGCGGCGCCTGGATCCGCGTGCCGAACGCCTGGTAGCCGAGGACCACCGTGCAGGGACCGTCCTTGGGAACCTCGGGAACGCGGCAGCCCTGGCGGCGGTCGGCCTCGGCCTCGGCGGCGTCGAACTCCTGGCGGACCTTGGCGACCATGGCCGGGATCCCCGGCTCCAGCGCCGCCAGCGCCTTGTCGAAGTCGCCGTCCCAGGGCGCGGCGCGGGCCACGGCGACCAGGTCGTACATCGCCGACGGGTTCACCGAGGTCTCGACATAGCCCACGTGGTCGCCGGCCGCGTACTCGCGGGCCGTCGCGATCAGGCCCGCGAGGTTGCCTTCGGTCGCCGCGCCGAACCGGCCGAACGTCGTGAAGAACTGGTCGTGGCCCGAGGCCAGGGCCCCGTCGGCGCCGGGGTGATAGTTCCGCATCGACATGGAATTGACCGCCCGCCCGTAGAGCGCCGGATTGGCCCTGGCCAGGCCCTTGGCGGGCGCCCTGCCCGGCGCGTCGCAGGGCGGCGGCACGATGGCCGGCAGGAGGTCGGTGGTCACGCACAGCCCGTCCTTGTCGGACCAGGCCAGAAAGTCCTCGGCATAGACCGCGCCGGACAGGTGGTTGTGCAGGTCCGCGCCCTTGGGCATGGCCTGCAGGAAGAGGCGCAGCTGGGCGCGGTCCTGGACGCCGTTCAGGGTGATCGCGTCGAAGCGGGCGGCGGCGCGGGCCTCGGCCGTGGGCGCGGGTTCGGCGGCGCGCGCCAGGCCGGTCGCCAGGATCAGGGCGCCCAGCGCCAGTCCCGCGATCCGATATTCGCCGCCCCTGCCCTTGGCCATGACCTCGCCCCCTTGCCCCGCGTTCCAGCCAAGGTGCGCGGCATCGGTGGTCAAATCCAGCCTCACACGCCGCGCGCCCCTGTTTGGCGCCGGGAAACACGGCCACGGCGCCCCCATGAGAGCCTGATGGGAAAAACTCAGACAAGGGCTTGCATATGACAGCGTTGTCATTCTATGACGCAGAACATCGTTCCGCGAGCTCGAATCATGCCGTCGCAACCCGCCCAGGTCGAAGCCTTCGAATCCTTCGTCGCCGTCCTGTGGGCGAAGGCGAGCGCGGACCACGGGACGGACCTGGGCCGGGCGATCCGACAGGAGATCGGCGAAGGCTGGATCGCTCCGGCCGACGTCACCAGGGAGGTGCTCGTCATCGTCGACGCGCTGAGCGCCGAGATCTGCCTTTAGGCGACCTTCAGGGGAAGGCCGGCCGCCGGAGCGGCGCCGACAGGACTGGCCATGAGGTCGCTGACCGCCGGACCCAGCACGAAGCGCAGGCCGGCCGCGCGGCAGGCTTCCAGTTCGCGGGGATCCCTGACCCCGGCCACGCACTGCCGAACGCCTTTGGCGCGGTAAGCGCCTTGGGCCGAGGCGAACTTGGCGATGGCCTCGATGCGCAGCCGCAGGTCCTCTTCCGGCAGCGACAGGGTGATGCTGGTGGCCAGATCGCCCGGCAGGGTCGCCACTGGGAAGTTAGGCTCGGTGATGTTCAGGTCGATGAAGGCGAAGTGCGGGGCCAGGAACGTGCGGATCTGGCCCAGCGTGCCCAGCGAGGGTTCGCGCGGCGTGTCGTAGACCGTTGCGCCCAGGCGTTCCTTCAGCGCCATCGGATAGCGGGAGAGCCTGCGCTTGTAGGCCTCCTGCGAGGCCGGGCTGGTCAGGTTCCAGAAGCTGAACGGCACGAACAGCATTCCGCCCCCGTCGGCCTTCTGGAAGGAAGGATGGGCAAACGCGGTCTGGGCGTCGTTCAGGCACGTCAGGTCGCGGGTCAGCAGGGCGGCGTCCTCGGTGGGACGCGGCGCATGGAGATCGGCGCGCAGACCGATGACGGCCCCGACGAAGGCTTCGGACGGCGGATGGTAGAGGCCCCACCAGCCCGTGGCGGGCGGCGGCGGGGGCTTGGGTTTTTCCGGAGCCGGCGCCGGCTTGGCGACGGTCTTCGAGGCGACCGGCTGGGCGGGCTCGGCGCCCGACCCCGCGCCCTCGACGACGACGCAGGCGACAGCGTCCTCGATCGGCGAGGTTTGGGCTAGAGCCGCGCCCAGCGCTTCCTCGATCACGGCCTCGCTGGGCGCGCTGGGCACCTCGCGAATTTCTTCGGCGGTGATCACCTGCACGTGGCCGGGCGGACCGGCATAGCCGCGGCCGGCGATCAGGCCGGCGAGTGCGGCCTGTGACAGACTGGCGAACTGCAGGACGGCTTTCTCGTCGCCCTCGAAGGTCATAAGGCAGACCTGCCCGGCCTCGCGGCCCGGGAACAGCCCGGCTTCGAGCTCGACCGCAAGGGCCTGCATCTCGGCGGGATCCAGGTGTTCGGCGCGGTTGTCGGCCAGGACGAAGGCCAGGGGCGCCACGGAGCCGTAGCGGCGCGGCGCTTTCCAGCGGTGCTTCAGATAGAGGTCGGCGGCCGCCTCCACCTGGGAGGTCGGCACGTTGCGGCCCGCCTCGGCGGCTCCAGCGACCAGAATTCTCAAGCACGCGATGGCGGTCATGCGCCCGAAAGCTAAAGTCGAAAGTTTGGCGAAGTCTTTACGCCACCATGGCTAACGCCATCTTTACCTCGAATATCGTCGATATTCAGATAACGCGACGATCTGACGCAGATCTGGCTGAACCAAAGGTCCAGTTTGTCTTGGGGATTTTGCGGCGACCAGCGACGCGTCGGGCAAAAACTCCCTCGGCGACGGGGGCCGTAAGCGAAGGGCTTGTCGCCGATGCGGCCGGCGTGAGAAGTGCATTGCATGCGGATCTTCACCAGCGTCGCCGTTCTCCTGGTATGCGCCCTGCTCGGCGGATGTTCGCGCGGCCTCGTCCTGCGCGTGCAGGGCAGCCCGCAAGCCCCAACCTTCGTCCTGCTTCCCGCCGGAGGCGGCGAATTCTCGGCGATGGGGCCCGGCTACCTGATCGTCCGCGAACGATCGGAGCAAGCCTCCGAGGCCGCCTGGAGCCTGCGGGTGGACGACCTGAACGCCGTTGGGCGGTCGGTCTCGATCCACTACGGTCAGTCGCCGCCGGGCGCGGTCGAACTGGTTCCGGCCCGCCCCCTCAAGCCGAATGCGGTCTACGAGGTCACCGCATCGGGAGGCGGATACTACGGTGGGGGCGCCTTGTTCACGAACCGCCACGGTCGGTTGGTGACCGTCTCCGGTACTGGGGACGAGCCGTTCCGCGAGATCCGCGCCGCGCCCTAGACGAAGTCCTCCTGCAGCCGGAAGTCCAGGCGCTGCCTCACCCCCGGCCAGTCGGCGTCGGTGATCGAGAAGACGGCGGTGTCGCGCACATGGCCAGTCCAGGTGATCTTGTGGTTGCGCAGTACGCCGTCCCGGTCGGCGCCCAGCTTCTCGACAGCGGCCTGGCTGCGGGCGTTGCGCAGGTCCACCATGAACTCCACCCGGATCGCGCCGGCGTCGAAGGCGTGCCCCAGCATCAGCCGCTTGGACTCCGGATTGACCGGGCCGGAGCGGGCGTCGGGATGCAGGAAGGTCGAACCGACCTCCAGGCCTTTGTGGATCCGGCGGATGTTCAGGTAGCTGGAGGTGCCCACCACCTTGCCGTCTTCAAGGCGGCGGATGGCGTAGCCGATCCGCTCGCCGCGCTCGGTCTCGCCCTTCAGCGCGCCCCACCAGTCGGAAAAGCCCTCGCCGCAGCCGTTGGTCGACATGATCTCCCAGCTCTCGGGATCGCAGTCGATCGCGCCGCGCAGTTCGTCGCGCAGTTCCGCGGTAATGGGTTCGAGCCGGACATAGCGGCCTTCGAGGGGGAGGATCTGGATGTTCATGAGATGCAGAATGGCCTCGGCCGGCCACCGTGCGCAAGACTGGCCGACTTGGCGACGGACCCTATCGATTTTCCCAGCTTGCCCCGAACGTGAAGCGGCGCTAGCTTGCATTCAAACAACTGTTTGACGCAACGCAGCATAACCGGGATCGGGAAACGCCATGGATTTCGACATCTCTCCGACGCAGCGGCAATTCCTCGACCGCGTGACCGCGTTCATGGAAGAGCACATCGTCCCGGCCGTCCCGGTCTACGAGGCCGAGATGAACGTCCTGGGGGCCGATCGCTGGAAGGTCGTCCAGGTCGTCGAGGAGCTGAAGGCCAAGGCCAAGGCCGCCGGCCTGTGGAACTTCTTCATGCCGCCCCACAGCGGCCAGACCCATGTCGACGACACGTTCCAGTTCGAGGGCGTGCAGCTTACCAACCTCGAATACAGCCTGATCGCCGAGCAGCTGGGCAAGATCGGCTTCGCTTCGGAGGTCTTCAACTGCTCGGCGCCCGACACCGGCAACATGGAAGTGCTGATGCGCTACGGCACCCTGGCGCAGAAGGAGCGCTGGCTGCGCCCGCTGATGAACGGCGAGATCCGTTCGGCCTTCCTGATGACCGAACCGGCGGTGGCCAGCTCGGACGCCACCAACATCGAGACCCGCATCGAGCGCGACGGCGACCACTATGTGATCAACGGCCGCAAGTGGTGGTCCTCGGGTGTGGGCGATCCGCGCTGCAAGGTCGCCATCGTCATGGGCAAGACCGATCCGGACAACGCCAGCCGCCACCAGCAGCAGAGCCAGGTCCTGGTGCCGCTGGACGCGCCGGGCATCGAGATCGTCCGCATGCTGCCGGTGTTCGGGTATGACGACGCCCCGCACGGCCACGCCGAAGTCATCCTCAAGGACGTGCGCGTGCCGATCGAGGACGCCCTGCTGCTGGGCGAAGGCCGCGGCTTCGAGATCGCCCAGGGCCGCCTCGGCCCTGGCCGCATCCACCACTGCATGCGCACCATCGGCACGGCGGAAGTCGCGCTGGAAAAGATGTGCAAGCGGCTGATGAGCCGGAAGGCGTTCGGCAAGTACGTCTCCGACCACTCGGTGTGGGAAGAGCGCGTCGCCGACGCCCGCATCGACATCGAGATGTGCCGCCTGCTCTGCCTGAAGGCCGCCGACATGATGGACAAGGCCGGCAACAAGTCGGCGCGCCTGGAGATCGCCATGATCAAGGTCGCGGCCCCGCGCCTGGCCCTGAAGATCATCGACGACGCCATCCAGGCCCACGGCGGCGGCGGCGTGACCACCGACTTCGGCCTGGCCAAAGCCTATGCCGGCATCCGCACCCTGCGCCTGGCGGACGGCCCCGACGAAGTGCACCAGCGCACCATCGCCCGCATGGAATACGGCAAGTACGGCGACCTGGTCTTCAAGCAGAAGGCCGAAAAGGAAGCCGCCATGCACGTGCCGGGCATCCGGTAGCCGCTTCCCCCTCCCCCCGAAGCGGTGAAGGCCTCCCGGAGCGATCCGGGGGGCCTTTTGTTTGCCCCTCGTCATCCTCGGACTTGTTCCGAGGCCCCCTGCTTCAACCTCGGAGAAGGGTGATCCGTGACGTGGTGAGGTCGCGGTCTAGCCCCTACCGGCAGCGGGGCTGAAAGTGGGGTCCTCGGGACAAGCCCGAGGATGACGGGGTATGGGGGGAGCAACGGACGACCATGTCCGAAAACCGCGAGACCACGGCCCTTGCGGGGCTATGATGGCCGTATGACCCTCGACCCCGACGTCTGCTACCGCGCCATCCAGACCCGAGACGCCCGCTTCGACGGGCGGCTGTTCATCGCGGTGAAGACGACGGGGATCTATTGCCGACCGGTCTGCCCGGCTCGCACGCCCAAGCGCGAGAACGTCACCTTCCACGCCTCGGCCGCCGCCTGCGAGGAGGCCGGTTACCGGGCGTGCCTGCGCTGCCGGCCCGAGACCTCGCCGCAGCTGGGCGCCTGGAACGGCGCCTCCAACACAGTCAGCCGGGCCCTCGCCCTGATCGAAGCCGGAGCCCTGGACGAGAGCGACGTCGAGACCCTGGCCGAGCGCGTAGGGGTCGGCGGGCGCCAGCTTCGCCGGCTATTCCTCCAGCACCTGGGCGCGACACCCGTCGGTGTCGCCCAGACCCGGCGGGTGCTGCTGGCCAAGCAACTGATCCACGAGACCGACCTGCCGATGGGCGAGGTGGCGCTGGCCGCCGGCTTCGGCAGCGTGCGGCGCTTCAACGAGACGTTCCAGCAGCTCTACGACCGACCGCCCGCAACCCTGCGACGGCGCAAGCCGACCGCCGCGCCGCCCGGCGAGGCCATCGCCCTGACGCTTCGTTACCGCCCGCCCTATGACTGGGACGGCATGCTGGCTTTCCTGGCCATGCGCGCGATCCCGGGCGTGGAAGTCGTCGAGAACAACACCTACCGCCGCGTCATCGCCCTGGACGGCGCGGCCGGGACCCTGGCGGTGACGCCGATCGACGGCGACCGGCTGAGCGTCGCGGTGCGCTTTCCCAAGCCCTCGGCCCTGCCCCGGATCCTGGCGCGGGTGCGGGGCGTGTTCGACCTGTCGGCCGATCCTGCCGGCATCGCCGAGGCGCTGTCGCGCGATCCGGACCTGGCGCGGATGGTCGCCCAGCGCCCCGGCCTGCGGGTGCCCGGCGCCTGGGACGGCTTCGAGCTGGCGGTGCGGGCGATCCTGGGCCAGCAGATCACGGTCTCGGCCGCCCGCAAGCTGGCCGGCGACCTGGTGGCCGCGCATGGCGAGCCGCTGCCCGAGGGTTGGGCCGAGCCCGGCCTGACCCACGCCTTCCCTTCGGCGGCGCGCGTGGCCGCCGCCGACCTATCAGGCATGAAGATGCCCGGGGCCCGCATCCGCAGCCTGTCGAACATGGCCCGGGCCGTGGCTGAGGATCCGAACATCCTGGCGCCCGACGCCGACCTCCCGACCATGGTCAAGCGCCTGCGCGCCCTGCCCGGCATCGGCGAATGGACGGCCCAGTACATCGCCATGCGCCAACTGCGCGAGCCAGACGCCTTCCCCGCCGCCGACGTGGCCCTGATGCGCGCCCTGGCCGACGCCGACGGCGTTCGTCCGACAGCCGATCAGTTGCTGGAGAGAGCCGAGGCCTGGCGGCCCTGGCGGGCCTATGCGGCCCTGCACCTGTGGGCCTCGCTGGCCGACGAGAACGCGCCGCCCGTCAGGAAGGTGAAGCGTGCGGCTTGAACCCACTTGGATTGTCATCCCGGAAACGGCGCAGCCGTTATCCGGGACCGACCTGGAACGCGGCGCTCACGCGTCGGTCCCGGATCGGCGCGCTGCGCGCTTGTCCGGGATGACAGGTTCAGAGATCGAGCGGCTCACGCTGGAAGTTCTCTCCACCCCGATCGGCGAGATCGACGTGGTCACCGACGGTAAGGGCCGGCTGCGGGTGCTCGAGTTCCACGACCAACCCCAGCGCCTGGCCAGGGCGCTGCGTCTGCACCATCAAGGCCAGACGGTGGAAGCCGGCGCCGCGCCGCCGGCGGTGCGCGACGGCTTGTCGGCCTATTTCGCCGGCGACCTGGCGGCTCTGAGGAGCATTCCCTGGACGATCGGCGGCACGGCCTTCCAGCACCAGGTGTGGAACGCCCTGGTCCAGATCCCGCTCGGTGAAACCACGAGCTACGCCCGCCTGGCCGAGCGCCTGGGCCGTCCCTCGGCGATCCGCGCGGTCGGAACGGCCAACGGCGCCAACCCGATCGCCGTCGTCGTGCCCTGCCACCGGGTGATCGGCGCCGACGGATCGCTGACCGGCTATGGCGGCGGGATAGACCGCAAGCGTTGGCTGCTGGCGCATGAGAGTGTCTCTTCCTGACCAAACACCCGCTCATCTCGGCGAATGCCGGGCCCCAGATGGAATGGTTTTGAGGCTGACGCCAAAAGCTCTGAGCTTATCAAGCCAGCCACACTGGTAGGGGATCTGGGTCCCGGCATTCGCCGGGATGAGCGGATTTCAAAGGGTTCCCCCGCCCCGCACAACCCGTAAGATAGTGCGTCCCGCGAGCCCCCGAGCGTCATGCAGCTGTCCCTCCCGACCTCCACCTCCGTCCGCTGGCTCAGCTGGCTGCGGCGGCGGATCCGGTCGAGCGAGCTTTGGCTGATCGCGGTGGCCACCCTGATCGGGGCCGGGGCCGGCGCCCTGGCGGTGATCCAGGGCAAGCTGGCCCACGGCCTGCAGGTCCTGCTGTTCGCCATCGACATGGACGAACGGCTGAGCGCCCAGAGCGTGATCGCGCCCTGGCGCACCCTGGCCATCCCGCTGGGCGGGCTGGTGCTGGGCCTGGCCACCTGGGCCTGGCTGAAGTACCGCCCCGCCCCCGCCGTTGACCCGGTCGAAGCCAACGCCCTGCACGGCGGACGGCTGTCGATCCGCGACAGCGGCTTCATCTGCGGCCAGACCATGCTGTCCAACGGCGTGGGCGCCTCGGTCGGGCTGGAGGCCGCCTACGCCCAGGCGGGCGCGGCCATCGCCTCGTTCGCCGGACAGCGACTGAACCTGCGCCGGGCCGACATGCGCACCCTGGTCGGAGCCGGGGCCGGCGCGGCCATCGCCGCCGCTTTCCAGCACATTGGGATCCTAAGCTTAGAATTCCACGTGGACAAGTTGTCGC
>JADMIO011851720.1_pt1 | contig 65085 bp, 64 predicted proteins | sample 8958161 | NCBI WGS metagenome assembly JADMIO01 (sample SAMN16585339, study PRJNA669376) | soil metagenome | isolation source: Crop rotation soil | place: USA: Cullars Rotation, Alabama | collected 2011
CTTTCCCTGGCCAGCTCCACGTCGCCGGCCGAAATCGAGCCTGCCCCTCATCTGTCAACGCCGCGCCGGGTGAGTCGGCCCCTCAAGTGTCAACGTCCGCCCCTCATCTGTCAGTGAGGGCCAAGTTTTCCGCGAGGTATCCACAACGCCGGCGGCCGGCCGCGGTGTCTCGCACACGGCTTCGACGGCGTTTCTGGCGCGTTTGCAGGGCCATAGACGGCCGCCAGCCCAGCGGCGAGGGCAACCAGCCGAGGGCTTCGCCCTGTCGCTCGACTGCGGCGAGCACTACTGGCTGTAAAAGGACAGACCACATCATGGTTCTGTGTTCATTAGGTTGTTCTGTCCATTGCTGACATAATCCGCTCCACTTCAACGTAACACCGCACGAAGATTTCTATTGTTCCTGAAGGCATATTCAAATCGTTTTCGTTACCGCTTGCAGGCATCATGACAGAACACTACTTCCTATAAACGCTACACAGGCTCCTGAGATTAATAATGCGGATCTCTACGATAATGGGAGATTTTCCCGACTGTTTCGTTCGCTTCTCAGTGGATAACAGCCAGCTTCTCTGTTTAACAGACAAAAACAGCATATCCACTCAGTTCCACATTTCCATATAAAGGCCAAGGCATTTATTCTCAGGATAATTGTTTCAGCATCGCAACCGCATCAGACTCCGGCATCGCAAACTGCACCCGGTGCCGGGCAGCCACATCCAGCGCAAAAACCTTCGTGTAGACTTCCGTTGAACTGATGGACTTATGTCCCATCAGGCTTTGCAGAACTTTCAGCGGTATACCGGCATACAGCATGTGCATCGCATAGGAATGGCGGAACGTATGTGGTGTGACCGGAACAGAGAACGTCACACCGTCAGCAGCAGCGGCGGCAACCGCCTCCCCAATCCAGGTCCTGACCGTTCTGTCCGTCACTTCCCAGATCCGCGCTTTCTCTGTCCTTCCTGTGCGACGGTTACGCCGCTCCATGAGCTTATCGGGTCCACTCGCGAACGCAGAAAGGCCCACCCGAAGGTGAGCCAGTGTGATTACATTTGCGGCCTAACTGTGGCCAGTCCAGTTACGCTGGAGTCACTAGTATTTAGGTGACACTATAGAAGCGGCCGCGACAACTTGTCCACGTGGAATTCTAAGCTTAGGATCCCAATGTGCTGGAAAGGGGCGGCGGCTGTCATGATCCAGCCGTTAATGCAGTAGCCGCACTGCGGCACCTGTTCCTCAACATAGGCCTTCTGGATCGCGTGCGGCTTCTCGGGGGTGCCAAGGCCGGCGAGCGTCACCACCTTGCCGCTGCCGACGGCGGAGACTGGCGTCACGCAGGAGCGAATCGGCTGGCCATTGAGATGCACCGTGCAGGCGCCGCATTGCGCGAGCCCGCAGCCGAAATGCGGATTATTGAGCCCGACGTCGTTGCGCAGCGCGTAGAGCAACGGCATGTCGGGATCGGCGTCGATCGTATGGACCTTGCCGTTCACGTCGAGGTTTATTCGAGCCATGGGTGCATATCTCCCTTTGGGGCGCTCGTTAGTAGAAAGGGTAGGGGGCCTTCGCCGGCCGCAGTCTCTAGCCGAGATTTGGACTATTTCCAAAGACTAAACCAACCCCCGTGCCATGGGAACGGGGGTTGGCGCCCTGCGGCGACAGCGCGCGGTTAACGGAACCTTGAAGCTCGTGAACCGCCGCTCAGGCGGCGGCTGACACCGTGATCTCCTTGAGCCAGCCGCGCAGCGCCTGGCCAATCGCATCGGGATGGTCCTCTTGCAGGAAATGCGCGCCGGGGCCGAGTTCGATGTGCCGGCAGTTGCGCAGCTCGGCCGCGAAAGCCTTTGCGCGTGCGGGCGAAACCAGCGCGCCGGGATCAGCGGAGAACAGAAGCTTGGGATAGATCGAGGCGCGCAGCGCCGCCTGGTCGCGCTCGCTCATGGCGTAGACATCGGCAGGCTCGCCTGCGATTGGCAGTTCGCGCGGGAAAGCCAGGATCGGCCGGCGCGACTGCGGGGTCAGGAATGGCGCGCGGTAGGCCTCCATCTCGTCATCACTGAGAGTGCGCAGGATTCCGCCCGGCAGCACGCGCTCGACGAAGACATTGTCCTCCAGGATGAGCTTCTCGCCTTTGCCGGCGGTACGGAAGGCCTGGAACAATTCGCACGCCTGCGGGCGGCGATGAAACGGCTCCCAGCTTGGCATCGCCGCAATGAACTCCATGAAGGCGAGGCCGGTGATTGTTTGCGGAAAGCGGGCCGCCCGGTGGAACGCGAGCGCAGTGCCCCAATCCTGCGCAACGATGACCGTGTCGCGGATATTCAGCGCATCGAGAAACGAGTCGAGATAGCGAACGTGATCCGCAAAGCGATAGCCAATGTCGGGCTTGCCGGACTGGCCGAAGCCGATCAGGTCGGGAGCGATGCAGCGCGCGACCGTCGCAACATGCGGGATGATGTTGCGCCAGATGTAGGAGGATGTGGGATTGCCGTGCAGGAAGAGAACGACGGGACCCCTCGCGCCCGCTGTCACGTAGGACATGGTCGAATCGAGGACATCGATGTGCGTCTGGTGTGGTGTCATGGCTGTGGACTCCTGAACACAGTTGCGAAGACAATGGCCTTGAAGCGCTCGAGCGGGGCGGGGCTGCGATCGACCTTCATGCGCAGGATGGCGCCTTGCCAGGCCGCGAGCAGGAAATCGGCAAGCTCATCGGCGTTGAAGGTCGTGGCGATCTCGCCGGCCGCCTGGCCCTGCGCGATGCAGGCCGCAAACGGTACGCGCCAGCGCGCAAAGAGCTCGGCAAGCTTGCCCCGCAGCCGCTCGTTCTGGCTGGCAAGCTCGAGGCTGAAATTGCCGATCATGCAGCCGCGCGCCCATTCGGCAGCCGCGAGCCTGTCGGTAATGGCGTCAAGATAGCGCCGCAGGCGTTCGGTCGAGGACAGGCCATCGTCAGCGAGCGCGTTGTCGACCAGTCCGCTCACATAGGCGAAGTAGCGGTCGAGGGCCTCGCAAGCGAAGTCCTCTTTCGACGCAAAGTGATTGGTGAAGGAGCCGGGCTTGGCACCCGCGGCCGCCACGATGTCGCGCACGCCGGCGGCCGCGTAGCCGCTCGCCCACAGGGTGCGCACGCCGGCATCGAGAAGCTGTTCGCGAAGGGAAGGTCGAGGCATGTAAATTTTAATACGTACGTACGTATTAAAAGTCAACTGCCTTGTGGTCAGGCGCTTAGCTGGAATTGCTTGGAACGATCGCGGATTATTGCCGGGCCGGCGGGGGCACGAAGCCAGACGCGGTGCCGTCGTTCGGGGACGCCAGCGCCCGCACGGCCGCGAACAGGTCGCGCACCTGCTGTTCGGGCACGCCGCGGGTGATGAACACCAGCCGGCTGACGCGGCTGTCGTCCGGCCAGCTCGCCAGCTCGACCGGCGGATGCGAGAGGTGCTGCACGACCTGCACCAGCACCGGGCCGCGGCAGCCCGCAATATTGAGGAAACCCTTCACCCGCAGGAGGTCGGCACCGCGCAGCGCCATCAGGGTTTCCATGAAGCGGGCGAACGCATTGAAGTCGAGCGGCTCCTGTTCGGTGATGACGAAGCTCAGGATGCCGTCGGAATGCTCGGCCTCCGCCACGAAGCCCGAGCGCTCGGCGGCACCCGGCTCGGTGAGAAAGCGCGGATCGAGCACGCCCTCGACCGCAAGCTCGATCGGTGCCTGCTTGTTGAGCGTGCGCAGATGCGCCGTGAGGCGCGCGGGCTCCTCCGGATCGGCGAGGTCTGATTTGGTGATGACAATGCGGTCAGCCAGGATCGCCTGCTTGCGCGCCTCCGCAGACCATTCGAGCGTCTTTATGCCACTCACTGCGTCGACGGCCGTCAGCACCACCTCGACGAAGAACTCGGCCCCGAGCGCGCGGTCGGTTGCGAAGGTCTGCAGGATCGGTCCCGGATCCGCGAGGCCTGAGGTTTCGATCAGCACGCGCTCGAACGGCGGCAGTGCGCCACGGTCGCGATCCATCACCAGGCGGCGCAGCGCCACCTGCAGATCGGAGCGCGTGATGCAGCAGACGCAGCCGTTGCCCAACAGCGCGACCTCGTCGGTCGTGCCGCGCACCAGCGCGTCGTCGATGCCGACAGCGCCGTATTCATTGATGATGACAGCGGTGGCGCGGCCTTCCGGCGTCGTGAGGAAGCGCCGCACCAGCGTGGTCTTGCCGGCCCCCAGGAAGCCGGTGACGATGGTGACCGGCATGCGCGCGCCGCGCGCGCGCTTCTGCCGTCGCCCGAACGGGCCGAGGTCGCGGGAGGGGAACAGGTCGAGCGCAGTCATGGGGCGTTGCTCGGGGAGTTGCTCGCGGCGCTGTTAAGCATAGATCATGTGGTTGTCGCTGGGCATTTGAGGGCACGTTCGTATTGGTCGCGCTCGAATCGGTCAAATCGTGATGGCTATCACATCAGTAAACCCGATGCCCGCTAAGCTCCCGCATCACCAAGCCTGGAACTCGGCAAGGGAGGAAGATCATGTCCGGCTTAGAAATCCTGCTGATCCTTTGTATCTTTTTGTCTCTCGTCCTGGTGCCGCTGATCTACGGCACAGTCGTGAGGAACAGATGGGGCGTCAACACGGAGAGGGTCGTCTGCCCCGGTTGCCACACTCCTCTGCCCTTCTGGCGTAAGCCGACCACCCTCCGGCAGGCACTTTGGGGCGGCCACAGCTGCCCGAACTGCCATCGCGAGCTCGACAAATGGGGGCGCGAGATATCAGCCTGATCGAACACGGATTGATTAAATAGAAAGACCGCCGTGCGGCGGCCTTTCCGTTCGTCGGTGATTGCCGCTGAGCCCGGCTGTTAGAAATCCATCTCCAGGATGTAGAGCCCGCCCGAGAAGCGGTCGACCGTGTAGACGATCTCGCGCTCGTCAACGAACACATCGTTAAGCTGGATCGAGTTCATCTTGGTCATGCGCGGCGCCGGCGGCACGAAGGTGGCGACCTCTCTCGGCTGATAGGGATTGGAAAGATCGTAGGCGCGCAGCCCGCCGTTGAAGAACGTGCCGATGACGATCTCCTCCGACTTCCACGAGTTCGGGCCGGGCGTATTCTCATGGATGTTATGCGCGCCGAAACGGCCGCCGCGATCCTTGTAGTCGTCCGGATTCGGCAGCGGGCAGGTCGCGATCGGAATCGGATTGGCCTCGTTGCGGTTGTCAAGAATCCAAATCAGCTTCGGCCAGTCGACCGCGTTGTCGCCGGTCGATTCGTCGGTCATGACCAGCAGATTGCGCTCGAACAGCGGCAGCACCGTGTGTGTAAAGCCAGTGTAGGGCGGCGAGTTGTCAAAGCGGCAGATCGGCTTCGGCTTCGACTTGTCGGAAATGTCCATGATGAACATGCCGGCGTCGATGTAGGCGAGATACATGCGGTCCGGGCGCTGCGGATAGACGTTGGTGTTGTGCGCGCGATTGCCCTTGTCCATCGCGGGCTTGGCATGGCGGGCGGGCGGCGGAACGTTGTCGCCCTCGCGCGTGCCCGGCAGCCACCAGCGGCCGACTTCAACCGGCTTGGTGGGATTTCGCACGTCGAAGCAGCGATAGATCTGGTCATCGAGCGGATGCGTCGGCTTGAAGTCGGGGGCGCCGGACGCCATGTGCACGTATTCGCCGTCGCAGAACCAGAGCTGATGCACGCCGCGCGAATACTCGCCGCCGCAGTCGACGAATGCGATCGACTTCGGGCTCTCCGGCACCGAGATGTCGAACAGCTCGAAGCCCGCCGGCTTCTGCCCGACCTTCTGGCACTGATAGGCGACCGCCATGGTGTTGCCGGCGATCTCCAGCGAGTTCGAGCGCATGTAGGGCTGCGGCAGGTCGGTCTGCACCACGACCTTGGGCTTGCGCGGGTCGGAGACGTCGACGGCGGTGAAATTCTTCGGCGCGCTCTCATGCGCGAGCCAGATGATGCGGCGGCCGTCCGGCGCGACCTGCACCGCCATGCCCTCGCCCATGCCCCCGAATCCGTCGAGCTCGTGCTGGGCCAGCAGTTTGAAATTCCAGCAGATCGGCTCGTAGGTGCTGCGCAGCGGGGGTTTGTCAGTCGCCGACATCGTACTCTCCTTGGGTTACGGGCGGGGTGCACTTAGCGCGTTTCGGTGGCCGAAGAAACCGGGCGAAGCGCCTAACATGCGGAAATCATTGATCTGGCGCAAAGCCAAGGGCGGCCCGTTGATCTACCTGTGCCCGACCCTGATGGGGGTGTAGCGCGCCCGTTAGGCATGTGTTAGATTGTCGCGGCAGAATACCTATTGGTTATTCGCCCTGAAGCAAGAACAAGGGAGATTCGCATGGGACGGAAGTTGACTGCACTCGTAGTAGCGGGTGGCTTGATGGCGTTGGGTGGAGCAGCCATTGCCCACCACTCCTTCGCGATGTTCGATCAGGAAAACCCGATTGAGCTCGCTGGCTCGGTGCAGGAGTTCAAGTTCACCAGCCCGCACACCTTCATCCTGCTGAAGGTTAACAAGGACGGCAAGGACACGGTGTGGAATCTTGAGGGTGCGAGCCCGAGCGCGCTGGTGCGCGACGGCTGGTCCAGCAAGACCATCAAGCCGGGCGACGAGCTGACGATGAAGATCGACCCGCTCCGCAGCGGCGCTCCGGGCGGCGCCTGGAACGTCAAGAACACCAAGATGAAGGACGGCAAGCCGATCACCGCGACGCACTAGTCGACTGGAGCGGCTCGACCGCTCCACCTTCGGCCGCCGGTTGCGGTCAGGGAATGGTAAGTCATGCTAAGGCGAGGTTCGATCAGCCTGGTTGCGCTGATCGGAGTGCTGTGCACCACCTTGAACGGTGCATGGGCGCTTGATGAGACAAAGTATCCGGACTGGAAAGGCCAATGGGTCAGAGCCAACAGCGCTGAAACCGCGCCGTGGGATCCTCGCAAACCCTGGGGGCTGGCTCAGCAGCCCCCCTTAACTCCCGAATACCAGGCCGTTTTCGAAGCCAATCTCAAGCAGCTCGCCGCCGGCGCTAGGACCAGCGACCCGACGGCGCGCTGCATTCCGGCTGCGATGCCGCGCGTGATGATGGCGATCCATCCGATGGAGATCGTCACCATGCCGGACACGACCTACATCATGGTCGAGACCTCTTCGACGCTGCGCCGTATCTTCACCGATGGGCGCGCATGGCCGAAGGAGCGCGAGCCAAGCTATGCGGGCTTCTCGATTGGGCAGTGGGAAGACACCGATCGCGACGGCCATTTCGATACGCTCGCGATCGAAACGCGCTGGATCAAGGGGCCCCATAGTTACGACGGCAGCGGCATTCCCTTCCACACCGACGCGCAGGCGGTGATCAAGGAACGGATCAGCCTGGACAAGCGCGATCCGCGCCTGCTGCTCAACGAGATCACGGCGTTCGACAACGCGCTGACCAGGCCGTGGACGGTGATCCAGAGCTACCGGCGTGCTGGCGGCGGGCGGCCAGTATGGACCGAGCGCATCTGCAGCGAGGATGGCCAGACCATCCGCATCGGCGAGGAGGACTATGCGCTGAGCGACGGTCTGCTGGTGCCCGTGCGCAAGGGTCAGCCGCCCCCGGATTTGAGATACTTCAAACAAAACCAGAATTAGGGAGGCCCAGCGCGCCAAGCGAGCCGGGAGCGTCAGGGAATGCAAGGTCGGGTCCTCATGGGTGTGGTCGCGCTGGCGCTCGCGTTCGCGATCGATGACGGCGCGGCGTTCGATGCCACCCAGTATCCCGACTGGAAGGGCCAGTGGATGCGGCTCAGCAGCGGCCAGGGCGCGCCGTGGGATCCCGCCAAGCCGTGGGGGGCCGGCCAACAGGCTCCGCTGACGCCCGAATATCAGGCGTTGTTCGAAGCCAACCTGCGTGATCAGGCCGCCGGTGGGCAGGGTTCCGATCCGTCCTTCCGCTGCATCCCAACCGGCATGCCGCGGGTGATGATCGCGGTTCAGCCCATGGAGATCGTGATCACGCCCGACACCACCTACGTGATGCTGGAATTGTTTGGCACGCTGCGCCGCATCTTCACCGACGGGCGCGACTGGCCGAAGGACATCGAGCCCTCGTTTGCGGGCTATTCCATCGGCAAGTGGGAGGACACCGACCGCGACGGCCGCTTCGACACGCTCACGGCCGAGACGCGTGCGATCAAGGGCCCGCACAGCTATGATTCGAGCGGCATTCCCTTCCACGAGGATGGCCGCGCGATCGTCCGCGAGCGCCTCTCCTCGGACAAGAGCAACCCGAATGTCCTGCACAACGAGATCACCACGATCGACAGCGCGCTGACGCGGCCCTGGACGGTCAAGCGCAGCTATCGCCGGATGCCGGTCAAGGAGCCGATCTGGTCGGAATATGTTTGCTCGGAGAACAACCGGCATGTTCAGATCGGATCGGAAAACTACGTCATCGGCGCCGACGGGCTGTTGATGCCAACCCGGAAAAATCAGTCGCCGCCGGACTTGCGGCATTTTCAGTAGGGGAGTTTTGTGCGGTTATGCGGGCTTTCTACTCCATCGGTGCACTGACGCTGGCGGTCATGCTGGGCCTGACGACGACCGGCGCGGGCGCGCACGACGAAACCAAATATCCCAACATGCGGGCGCAGTGGACGCGGATCGGCTCTGCCGCGTTCGATCCGAACAAGCCCGGCGGGCGCGGCCAGCAGCCGCCGCTCACGCCGGAATATCAGGCGCTGCTCGAGGATATCCTGGCGGCGCGCGCCGCCGGCTCGCTCGAAGGCAACATGACGGTCACCTGCATTCCGTCCGGCATGCCGCGGGCGATGATCGTCTACGAGACGATGGACGTGATCGTCCTGCCTGAGACGACCTATATCCGGATGTCGTACATGAACGAGCTGCGCCGCATCTACACCGACGGGCGCGCCTGGCCGGCCAAGATCACGCCCAGCTTCGTGGGCTATTCCATCGGCAAATGGCTCGATGAGGACGGCGACGGCCGCTACGACACGCTCGTGATCGAGACGCGCGGCTTCAAGGGCCCCCGCACCTTCGACGGCACGCCGGGCATCCCGCTGCACTCGGACAATCAGACTGTCGTCGAGGAGCGCATCTATCTCGACAAGATCGATCCCGACGTTCTTCACGCCGATATCAAGGTGAGCGATCATGCGCTCACGCGCCCCTGGTCGGTCGCGCGAAAGTATCAGCGCGAGCACAGCCCCCACTGGTCGGAATACATCTGCAACGAAGGCAACCAGCAGCTCCTGCTCGGCAAGGAGAACTTCATGGTCAGCGCTGACGGGTTTTTGATGCCGGTCAAGAAGGGGCAGGCGCCGCCGGACTTGAAATACTTCAATCAACCCAAATAGCCGCGCACAAGAACGCAGGCAGCAAAAAGGGAGGAAATCATGATCAAACACAGCATCATCGGCGCCGTTGCGCTCGTGACCGCCTTGGGGGCCGCGACGGTGTCTGCCCTTGCGCACGATGAGGGCAAATATCCTGATCTCAAGGGATCGTGGATCAGGGCCGACCGTGGCCAGGCTACACCCTGGGACCCGTCCAAGCCGCCGGGAAAAGGGCAGCAGGCGCCGCTCACACCTGAATATCAGGCGCTCTATGACACCGCGCTCGCGCGTCAGGCCGCCGGCATCAATCTGACGTCGTGCCTGCCGCCCGGCATGCCGCGCTCAATGATCGTGCCCGAGCCGATGGAAATCATCGTGATGCCGGACACGACCTACATCATGCTGACCTATATGAGCGAGTTCCGCCGCATCTACACCGACGGCCGCAAGTTTGCAGATGACATCGAGCCGGCGTTCTCGGGCTTTTCGATCGGCAAATGGGAGGACACCGACAACGACGGGCGCTTCGACACCCTGGTGGTCGAGACCCGCGGTCTGAAGGGGCCGCGCACTTTCGACGACAGCGGCCTGCCGCTGCACAAGGACAACGAGACCGTCATCAAGGAGCGCATCTATCTCGACAAGAGCGATCCCAATCTTCTCCATAACGAGATCACGACCGTCGACCATGCGCTGACCCGTCCATGGACCGTAACGCGGAGCTACCGGCGCGATCGCGACGCGGAATGGACCGAGCACCTGTGCGCGGAGAACAACCAGTATGTGACGCTGGGCGATGAGGTCTATTCGATCAGCGATGATGGCTTTCTGTCGCCGACCCGGAAGGACCAGCCGCCGCCGGATCTGCGCTACTTCACGCCAAGCCGATGATGCAAACGACCACCGATCGCTTCTGGGGCGGAGGCGATCGGCTGATGACCTGCTACTCGTAGAGATGAACCGGGAAAGTTTCGAGGGGGGCTAACATGCACCTGATTCCGCATTCGTGGGAGCACTGGCACATTCTGGTCAGCCTGTTGCCTTCCGTCGGGCTGTTCTTCGGGCTGTGCCTCTATGGAATCGGGCTCTACACCGACAAGGACATCATCAAGCGCTCCTGCCTGATCATTTTTGTCCTGATCGCGCTGGCGACGGTTCCGACTTATCTCTCCGGCAGTCATTCGATGACCGCGCTGGCCGACAATCCTCGGTTTGCCGCGACGATGATGGAGAACCACTTCAACTGGAGCGTTGGTGCACTGTTTTTCATGGCGGTGACCGGAATCGTGGCCTGGCTCGAGCTCGTGCGCTCCTGGAACGGGCGCCCGTCCGAGAACGCGCTGCATCTGGTGTTGGGGCTTGGCCTGGTGACGCTGGCGCTGATGATGGTCGCCGGTGAACTCGGGTGGCAGATCAATCACAACGAGCTTCGGCTCGACCCGGCGACGCAGAAGACCTCGCAGCTGTGGTCGCACGCGCACATGATCTTGAATCATTTCCCGACCGTCGGGTTTGTGGTCGGGCTCGGCGTCTATGTCGGCGCACTGGTGTTGGACAATATCGTCCTCAAGCGCGCGGGCCTCTTTCTGTTCGTGGCCTGCGCCATCCTGACCGTGCCGACGTATGTCACCGGCAACGCCTCGATGTGGGCGGTGACCGATCCGCCGATCGAAGGCGTTTCGAAGGCCGTGATCAATGCGCATCGCGACATGGCGCTGCTCGCGCTGTTTGGCATGGCGTTCACCGGCGTCACGGCCTGGATCGAGCTCTGGCGCTATCGCTACCTGGGGCGCTTCTCCAACCTGTCGCTCTATCTGGTGCTGGGCTTTGCCGTCGTGACGTTCGCAATTCTGGCCGAGACCGGCCACCGCGGCGGGCAGATCAACCATCCGGAGATCGTGCTGCCGACCGATGTGCTGCCGACCGATCCGAGGCTCGGCTGGACCCCGGCGATTGAGCTGGCGATCAACCAGGTGACCTGGTTCGTGCCCTGGCAGACCCTGCATTTCTTCGGCTACTCGCTGGTGTTCGGCGTGGCGCTGGTGACATCGCTGCGCGTCCTTGGCTTTTTGAAATCGATGTCGTTTGCCGCCATTCACCGCCTGTTGCCGATCGGAGTCTTCGGCGTGACGATGAACGTGTTCACCGGGATGCTGATCCTGCAGGCGGATTCCAGCCGCTATCTGAACGAGATTACTTTCGTGCCGAAGATCATCTTTCTGACCATCGGCGCGCTGGCGGTGCTTTACTATTCGCTCTCGGAGCGGCTGTGGGCTGTGAAGGCGGGGGAGGAGGCGCCGATGGGCGCCAAGTGGGTTGCCGCCTTGGTGCTGACGTCCTGGACAATCGTGATCATGGGCGGTCGGCTGCTGCCATACCTTTGATATGGGGAGGGAAAGCGATGTTTTCCGGAAACGGCTTTATCATTCTCATGGTCATTCTGGTCTCGGGCTCTGTGCTGGGGCTGGCCGGTCTGGCCGTTTACTGTCTGAACAAAACCGTCGATCAGAGCGAGGGCTAGCGCTATGAGCTTTTTCGAATGGCTGGCGCAGACGTCATATGTGCAGTGGGTTCAAGAATCGTGGGGTTGGCCGGTCGCCCTGACGTTGCATGCATTCGGAACGGCGACCATCGTGGGCCTCATGGCCATCATCACCCTGCGCATGCTGGGCTTGTTCCGGACGATCCCCTACAGCGCGGTGCAGTGGCTGATCCCGTTCATCTGGGTTGCACTGGTGGTCCAGGTCGCGAGCGGCCTGACGCTCTGGATGACGAAGCCAGTGCAGTATCTCAGCGATGGCATGTTCGAAGTAAAGATGGTGTTTCTTCTCGCCAGCATCATCGTGACCGTGCTGTTCCAGCGCATCGTCAGGAGTGAGGTAGCAAACTGGGATGCGGGCCGAAAAGCCACGCCGCGTGGTACGCGGTTTGCGGCGGCGACCGGCCTGTTGTGGGCGGCGGTGCTCGTCGGAGGGCGACTGACCGCCTATCTCGGGTCGCTCTATCCGAGCTGAGGAGTAGCCGCATTGCGAGTGATCTGGCCGTGGCAAGACCGACAACACGGATGGTCCTGGCTCAAGGCTGGCACATTCGCGCTGATGTTTGCGCCCGCGATCTGGCTGATCGATCAGTACCGCAGCGGCGAGTTCGGGCCGGTCCCGATGGGCGGCCTGACCTACTGGTCGGGGCTATGGGCGACCGCGCTGCTCCTGCTGGCGCTCGCCATCACGCCGGCGGTGACGATCCTGCGTTTCGGTCGGCTCACGATTGTGCGGCGGATGATCGGCGTGACAGCGCTGGTCTATACCATCGCGCACATCATCATCTATTTCGCACTCCGATTATGGGACTTCGCGCGCATCGGCCGTGAGATGGTGACACGACCGAGCTTGATCCTGGCGACGGTGGCGACGCTGGGTTTGATTGCGCTCGGCGCAACTTCGCTTGATGCCGCGGTTGAGCGGATGGGCGTGAGCTGGCAGCGGCTGCACAATGCGGTCTATGCCGTTACGGCGCTGGCGCTCGTCCACTACCTGCTCTCGCCCGGAATCTTTCCGGATCAATACTTCACCTCCGGGATGTTCTTCTGGCTGATGGGCTGGCGGCTGCTTGCGCGCCGCCGGCTTGGCGCCGATGCCCTTGCACTCACGGCGCTTGCGGTCGTGTCGACACTGTTCACCGCGCTGCTCGAAGCAGGCTGGGTCTGGGTCTATCATGGCTACGAGCCGATGGGGACGCTTGCGGCCAATTTCAGCCTGGAGCTGGGAGTGCCCGCGGCCTGGAAGATGCTGGCGCTTGGCCTCGCGATCGCGCTCGTCGCGGCGCTACAGCATGCCCGCAAACGCCAGAGTCCGATCGCGAGCTTCAAGGTGGTTGTACGGAGGTCTTGGAAATGAGTGGATGGCGACCGTGGCGGTGGACGCGCCTGGCAGCGGTGACGACGATAGTTGGGTTTAGCGCTGCCATAGTAGGTCCGACGGCCTGGGGGCAGGAAAGGGGGGCGACACCACCCAAGGAAGCGATCTTCGCCCGCAAGATCCTCATGGACTCGATCAGCAGCAACATGGACGAGCTCGAAGCCAATGCGAGCTCCGCCAAGATCGACCTCGCCGAAGGTCGCAATCACGCCGATATCGTTTCGGTGATGCTGATGGCGTTCCCGCATCTCTTTCCGCCGAACACGAACGAATGGAAACCCAACGTCGATCGTGATCCCGGCAGCGATACTTATGCGGCGCCTGAGATCTGGACCCGCTTTGCGGATTTCTACAAGCGGGCCAAAGATGCGGCGGAGATCGCCTACAAGGCGAGTCGCGCCGAGACCGAGCAAGCCCTTAAGGACCAGATCGCGCAATTACGCGTGGCCTGCGATTCCTGCCACGGCGTCTATCTGAAGAAGGACTGACCGGGGGCAGCTGTGGCGGCTGTAGGGTGGGCAAAGGCGCCGGGCACGATTTCTCAACCAGGCAAAGCCTTGCGTGCGCCGTGCCCACCAGCGGAATCGATGCAAGTCGCACCATTGCTGGTGGGCACGGCGCACGAGAGTCATTCATTCATGTTTCGGCCGTGCCACGCGCCTTTGCCCACCCTACGCAGCTGCAGGGTCGATTAGCGCGGCCTGTTACTTGCGGTGAGGTCAACCGCCTTGGCCCACAAGTCTGGCCGCAGCGCTTTCTTCCAGTCCGGAATGGCGTCGATCTTCTTCTCGCGCAGCAGCACCTCGGCGTCACGGCGCAGATCGGGCTCGAGCCCGCCCGGGAAGCCCGGGTTAACCTCAACGCGCGCCAGCGCCTTGGCGAGCGTCTCGCGCGACATGTTGAAGCCCTTGGAGCTGAAGTAGTTGTAGATGAGGTCGGAGACCTTGGTGGGATTGTTCTTGAAGTCGCTGGCGACTTCCTGCCAGGCCTCGAGATAGGCGACCACGGTGTCGGGGTTCTTCTGCACGAAATCGGGCGTGGCCGCCATGAACACCGGCATCTTGTCGATACTGGAGAAGTCCATGAGCGAGACGCCGAAGCCCTCGGCGACCGCGATCTCGTTGTAGGGCTCGACACCGACGAAGGCGTCCACGGTCTTGGCGGCGAGCGCGGCCGCCATGTTGTTGACGTCCATGCGGACTTCCTGGAAGTCACCCTTCTTGAGGCCGGCTTTGGGAGCGATGATGTCGACAAAGACATTGCCTATCGAGGAGCCGGTCTGGTTGGCAACCTTGCGGCCCCTGAGCTCCTCCACCTTGGTGATGTTGAGGTCCTTGCGCGTCACGATTGCAGCGGTCTTGCCCACATATTCGATCTGAGCGATGGCGACGAGGCCGCCTTTGTCGTGGCCGATGATGAACGACTGCGCCGCGTAGGTGCCCATGTCGACCTGGCGCGCCACCATCTGCTGCATCGTGAGATTGCCGGAGGCGACCGCGAATTCCTCGAACTTGACGCCGCGCTTCTCGAGCGCGCCCGACTTGAGCAGGTAGTAGGTCGGCATGCCCCAGATGTTGGTCTGATAGCCCTGGCGGATGGTGGCCATCTGGGCGGATGCAGGCCGCAGTCCAAGACCGCTCGTCAGCGCGGCGGCGCCAGTCGCCGCCAACGCATGGCGGCGGGTGATACCGGTGGCAGGAGCGATCATGGCGGTTCCTCTTGGTTAATTGGGCAACCCCTTACGACCGGATTTAATCATCCAAACGCCGGCCTGGCCATGCGGCCTTTTCGTTCCGGATGCGCCCTCAGACCTCCTCCGGCTGCTCGCCGAGATGGCGCAGCAGCTGCTTCTGGCACTCCAGGAATTCGACGCTGAGCGGATCACGCGGGCGAGTGAGCGGGATCGGCACCTCGGTCTTGATCCGCCCGGGGTGCGGCGTCATCACGATCACCCGGTCGGCGAGATAGACCGCTTCCGCCACGTTGTGCGTCACGTAGATGACGGTCTTGCGGGTCTCGCGCCAGACATCCGCCAGGAGCCGCTGCATGGCGTCGCGGGTGAGCGCGTCGAGCGCCGCGAACGGCTCGTCCATCAGCAGAACGGATGGATTGTAGGCAAGCGCACGCGCGATCGCGACCCGCTGCTGCATGCCGCCTGAGAGATGATGCGGATAGGACTGCGCGAATTTCTCGAGCTTGACCAGGCGCAACTGCTTGAGCGCGATCTCCTCGCGCTCGGTCTTGCCGATGCCCTTCATCTCGAGCCCGAAGGCGACGTTGCCAAGCGCGGTACGCCAGGGAAACAGCTGCGCAAAATCCTGGAACACGACGCCGCGGTCGGTGCCTTGGCCGCGGACCGCCTCACCGCCGATGCGAATTTCTCCGCCGGTCGGCGCGAGGAATCCCGCGATGATGTTGAGGAGCGTGGTCTTGCCGCAGCCAGAAGGCCCCAGCAGGCAGAGGAACTGCGATTGCTCCATGTCGAAGCTGACGCCGTCGACGCCGGTCACGCGCCCGGCCGGTGTGTCGTAGACGAGCGAGACGTTGCGGACTTGGATGTGCGGCATTGCGTTGCGGAGCCCAGCCTAGAGCAGGTTCAATTCGGATTGACGCATGCCTGCGTGATGAGCGCGGCATTTGACTGCGGCACGGCGGGACTCCCTCTGCCCGCAGGGGAGAGGGTTGGGGTGAGGGGGTTCGGATCTATCGATAGTTTGTAACCCCTCACCCCTCCCTCTCCCTTCGGGAGAGGGAGCAGTCCGCATCCGCGGCTCGCCTCTGCCTCATACCGAATCGAAAGGAGCATGCGCCGGGTCCTTACTGTCTTGCATCGCTCGGTGCGAGCGCTTGGCGCAAAATATCAAGCGCGTCGTTGCTGCCGTCGAGCGACCGAAAGGTGCGGCGCTTGATTTTCCAGCCCTCCGCAGTGCGTGCGAGCTCCCAGCGGTTCGCCCCCACGCGATGGATGCGATAGCCTTTCGACACCCCGTGCGCCGGGACCTCGACTGGCTCGGCCAAAGCATCCGGGCTGATGATCTGCAGGTAGGATGTGACGACGGCGCGGTCGCCGTCGAGCTCGACATGCGGCAGGCCGGCGAAGTGGGCGAGCCCGCCGCGTATGGCCTCCTGGTGCGCTGGCCGTTGCGACATCTCGGAGATGGTTTCATTGCCGGTCGCGGTCTTGGCGCCACCCAGATCGAGCACGCCATCGTCGGCGAAGATCGAGCGAATGTAGGACTGCGCACCGGTATCAGCGCTCGGCGGATGGCTGGCGATGAGGTTGTAGATCGCGAGCCGATCCTCGATCGCGCTGATACGATCCTCGATCGTGCGCTGCTTCGTGCGCTTCTTGGCCTCCGCCATGCATGTCTCCCGGTCAGGCGCCCGCATTCGAGTCATGCTGCCATGCCGGTTGCCGCGGTGCCAAGGGTACCCACAAGGCATCAAGATGTCCGATCGCCTCAGGCCCGCCGCCAGCGCCGCCAACGCCAATCCGCAAGGATCGCGCGCGCCGCATTGTGCCCGGGTGCGCCGGTGACGCCGCCGCCGGGATGCGCGCCTGCGCCGCAATGGTAGAGGCCCGCCACGGGGCTGCGATAGTCGGCATGCCCGAGCAGCGGGCGGGCCCAGAACAGCTGATCGAGCGTGAGCGCGCCGTGGAAGATGTCGCCGCCGATCAGCCCGAAGGTCTGCTCCAGATCGAGCGGGCTCAGCGCCTGGCGGCCGATGACGCTCGCCTTGAAGCCCGGGGCGTAGCGGTCGACCGTGTCGATCATCAGGTCGGCCACCTCGTCGCGATGATCGTTCCAGGAACGACCGTGCGGCAGCTCGGGCGCGACCTGCTGGCAGAACAGGCTCGCCACATGCGCGCCCTTCGGAGCGAGGCTGTCGTCGAGGGTCGACGGGATCAGCATCTCGATGATCGGCTCGCGGCTCCAGCCATGCTGGCGCGCGTCCGCGAAGGCGCGGTCCATATAGCCAAGGCTGGGCGCCATGATGATCCCGGACGTGTGGTGGTCGGCGACGCTGTTCCCCGGCAGCGCCGTGAAGCTCGGCAGCCCTGATAGCGCGACATTCATCCGGAAGGTGCCGGAGCCGCAGCGCCAGTTGCGCATGCGGCGCAGCACGTCAGCGGACAGCGCCTCTTCCGCGACCATGGTGGTGTAGAGCAGCCGCGGATTGACATTGGCCGCCACCACCTGGCCGCGGATCACGCGCCCGTCCGCAAGCGCAACTCCGCATGCACGCCCGCGCTCGATGACGACCTCGCGCACGGCCGCGCCGGTCTCGATCTCGACCCCGTGACTCGCTGCGGCCTTGGCCATCGCCTGCGTGATCGCCCCCATGCCGCCGATAGCGTGGCCCCACACCCGCCGCTTGCCGTTCACCTCGCCGAAGGCGTGATGCAGCAGCACATAGGCGGTGCCGGGCGTATAGGGCGAGGCATAGTTGCCGACCACCGCGTCGAAGCCGAACAATGCCTTGATGAGGTCGCCCTCGAACCATTGGTCGAGATAGTCACCGGCCGACTTGGTGAAGAGATCGAGGATCACACGCAGATTTTCGGTGGACAGCCGGCGCAGCCGGTTGCCGAGCTTCCCGGCTTTGAACAGCTCACCAAGGCCGCGCAGCGAGTGACCGGTCGTGAGATTCGGCGGCGCCTGCAGCACGAGGTCGCGCAGCACATCCGCGCCGGTGTCGATCTCTCGGTTGAAGGCATCGAGCCGCTCGGCATCGCGTTGGCTGAACCGGGCGACCTCCCGCTCGGTGCGTCGCCCCTCGGCAGCGAGAAGATAGCGGCCATCGAGCGTGGGAAGGAAATTTTGCGTGCGGCGCTCGACGATACGCAGGCCATGATCGTGAAGGCGCAGGTCGCGGATGACTTTCGGGTTGAGCAGGCTCACCGTGTAGGCGGCGACTGAATTGCGGAACCCTGGATAGAACTCTTCCGTTACTGCTGCACCGCCTAGGACAGCCCGTCGCTCAAGGACCTTGACCTTCAGCCCGGCCATGCCGAGATAGGCGGCACAAACGAGACCGTTGTGCCCGCCGCCAATAATGATGGCGTCATGAGTTTGCGTGGACGACATTGTTCGGTCCGGCAGGAAAGTGATATGCGTTTGCGGGGTCTGGTTCTTGCATTGTGGGAAGAACAGGGAACATTCGCTGGTGTGAGCAGTTGCGGTCGTGGCGGCGCACGCTATACCAGCCTAGCACGCGAGGGCCGAAGATGCCCGCGTCGATGTTCGTAGCAGGGGAAGCATCGCAACCGACATGCCCAAGACTTCAAGCTCAAAAACGTCTTCAAGCGCAAAAAAGTCTTCAAGCTCAAAGACGTCTTCAAACTCAAAGACAACGTCAACCTCGCGCCGGCCGTTCCGTGTCGGCCGTGCCAAAACAGGACTCGGCCTCTTCGCCACCAAGCTCATCCGGAAGGGAAGCTTCATTGTCCGGTACACCGGTCGCATGCTGCCCAACAAGATCGCGGACGAGCTGGACACCAAGTATCTGTTCGAAGTTAACGCCCGTTGGACCGTCGACGGATCGAGCCGCAAGAACATCGCGCGCTACGTCAACCACTCCTGCCGGCCGAACGCCGAGGCCGATGTCAAGAAGCGTAAGATCCTGATCACCGCGATCAAGACAATCCATCCGGGCGACGAGATCACATACAATTACGGCCGCGACTACTTCAACGCCTTCATCAAGGACAACGGCTGCAGGTGCGCCGCCTGCCATCAGAAGAAGTCGGTGCTGCGCTCGAAGTACAAGGGCCACAAGAAGCGCAAAGGCGGCAAACGCCCCAGGCATTGACCCGCTGCGCCGAAGGCGCGTTGGCGGTAGTATGACACTCTCGCGGTGCCATAGCTGGGTTTGAGCAACATGGCCGATGCCACGTCAGCGCCGTCCGATAAGCCGAAGCCGGTAATCGCCACACTGCTGCTGGAGCGGCCTGCCGCCCCTGACTATCACCTGCTTGCCGAACGGATCGGCAAGCCGCTTGACTTCAATCTGGAAGTGGCCTTGGCGCACGAGGCTGAATTTCCAATGCTGCTGCCTGTGGATGCGGATATGGTCATCGGCCTCAGGGTCGATGCGCCCTTCTCATGGCCGCTCGAGCCACTGGCCCAATTTGCCTATTGGTGGCCCGATGCCATGGAGGATGTCGCCCGCAGCACGTGCTTTGCGGCCATCACCTGCAGCTGGTCTCGGCATTCACGGCTGGATGCGCATATCCGCCATCTGGTGCTGGTGCGTGAGCTGGTCGAGCAGCTGCCCGTCGTCGGCGTTGTGTGGGGTTCCGTGCTGGTCCAGCCCAGTGTGCTGAAGGCCGAATTCAATCGTTTGCAAGAGAGTGAGCTTCCGTTCTCGCTTTGGGTTCTGATCCAGTTCTCGAAACAGCCCAACGGAAACATTTTGATCTCCACTCTCGGGATGCGCGACTTCGGGCAAATGGAGATCGAAACGGAAAGCACATTGCCGCTCGATGAGACCTTCGATCTGGTGCGCAAGTTTGGGTCTTACATCCTGGCGAAGGGCCCGGTCGTCAAGGATGGTGAGACATTCGGCCTGACTGACACGCAACGGATCAAGGTTCGCTTCGTCCGGTCCTTCCGGCCGGACGTGAACGAGAATGTCTACTGGTTGGAGCTGGCGGAACAGCCGTCGGTGCAGAGACCGACTGGCTTTTTCAGCAAGCTGTTCGGCTCGGATCGCAAGCAGTAGGCTGATGCCGGGGAGGTTGAGCCTTGCCAAGTCCCGCTTGGGCCTATGTGGCGCTGCGGATCGTCCACAGCCTTATCCAGGCACTCATCAATAAGGTGATGATCCGGTTCGCGCTCTACGCGCTGGCCTCGCTCGTCCTGCTGATCATGACGATCCGCGCGGCGTGGATCATCCTCTCGGCATAGCCGGTCAATCGAACTTCGGGTTTTCCCAGCTTTGGATGCCGTCGATGAATTGAAAGGTCCCGTACGGGGTCTGGTTGACGGCTCCGCAGGAGAAAATGCGCCGTGGCCTCCAGCCATGCAAATGGAAGATATGCGACAGCCGGGCGTCGACCTGCACCGAGTGCGTGCCGATGTGGACCAGCTTGACCAACTCATCCAGGGCGTCGATGCAGGAAAAGACCACGTCGAGCTCGGCGCCCTGAATATCGATGTCGAGGAAATCGATCGGCTCGGTCAGCAGGTCGCCCAGGCGGACAGCCGGGACCTTCTCGACCAGAAAGGTCTGTCCTTGATTGTTTTTTGCCGTAATCACGTCGCTCTTCGCGAGCTCGAAGGCGCGCATGGCATCGTCATTCTTGCTGACACCCGCCCCATAATCGTCATTGCAGACCATGAACACCGGACTGCCATCGGGCGTGCAGGCGGCGCGCATCAGCGTGAGGTCCGGGCCGGGGATCTCGTTCTGCTCACAATTCCTGACCATCAGGTCGAAGCGTGCCTTGTTGGCCTCCAGTGCGACCAGCTTCCGCCGCAGCAGTTCGTTTTTCTTTCTGCGCCTGAGGGCGGCGGCGGCATTTGAAATCCAGCGGCCGTATCCGGCGCCGACCTCGATCATGGTGAATTGCGTGCGCGAGCGCTCGATGGCGGTCAACAGATCGATCCATTCAAAGTAGTCTTCAGTGTTCTGGTGCGGGAAGGCCGGGTCGTCGCCGTATCGGGCGCTGCGTCCGCTGGCCTTGAGTCCACTGGCGAGATCCGGACCAAAGGCTGGAACGACCTCGATGAGGTCGCGCTCCAATTCGTGGGCGATGCGCGCTCCCATGAAATTGAAATGATAGCGATCGTCGTCGTAGGGAGCAGTGCGATGAAAGCCATCGAATATCAGATGATGGCCACTTGGCCCGATCGGCTCGGTTCTGGCCCAAGAGGGCCTAACGACATTGGGAGTGACGCTATGCGCCAACATGCTGGGATTTGATCCGCAATTGACTTTACCGAAGCCAGTGATGTCGACGTCAAAGATAACATCACCACGGGGCGCGGAATAGTGCCGTCAGCCGCTTGCAACTCGGGGAAAACCGGAAGCGAGAATGCGGTAATGCACTACGAGCTTCTCACTGCCGGGGCTGTGTGTCTGCTGTGCTCTCTCTTCCATCGGAGCCGCGCGTGCTCCAGCAGACACACTCTTTTGGTAGGCAGAATAAGCGTAGTAGCCCGCGCAGCCGTGGCCTGCGGCCGTGACGATGAAGCCGGCGAGGAGCATTACCGCTCTCATGCGCGACATCGGGACCAGCTGATCGCCTGCTGCATCGGTTTTCCGGACGGAAGCCCACAGGACAAGGGCCATGATCAGGAAGACTGCCCCGTATACATAGTCGTTGTACCACCAGGCGCCGAACAATCCGAGCGGAACGCCGACCCACGAGACGATGAGTGCAAGTCTCCGGCTGACGGCCGTGAGCACTGCCTTGATGACGCGCCCTCCATCGAGCGGCAGGACCGGCGCCAGATTCAGGAGATTGACGAAGGCCGACATTGCGGCTGCGGTATAGAGCGTGGAGTTGCCGCTTGCGAGATAGCCGATCAGGAAGGCAAACGTCGGGATCAGGCTGAATCCAGGTCCCATCAGGGAAACGAAACCTTCCTGGAAATCCGTGCGAAATGGGGTCTTGGCGGTCGCTGCGCCGCCGATGAACGGCACCAGATAGATGCCTTTCGGCTGCATCCCCACGAGCGGGAAGGCGAGCGCATGTCCCAGCTCATGAAGCAGTATGACCACGGTAGCAAGCGCCGCAACTTCAAATCCCATCGTGTACCAAAAGCTTGCGAATGCCAGAATTGAAAGGCCGACGCCAAAGCTGGTCAGGCGCTGCACGAGCGGTCGCTTCAAATCAAGCTCTTTCTCGATCTGCTTCTTGAACGTTCTCGCCGCTGAGCGGAGGCCGGATGGAGCGAGCAACGCGTCCATGACGGAGCGTGGTGTCACTTCGCGGAATAGTGTGAGCCGAGTGCCTTCGGTCGTCTCCGCGAGCTCGTAGCCGACGCGGTCGTCGGCGCCATAAAGGAGGTTCGGGGTCGTGCCGTCTGCCAGGATCTCGCAATGCAGGGCCTGCCCCTCACGACGCAGGGTCTGGCGCCAGGTCATCACCTGATCCACGTTGTCAATCTCGGTCCGGAAGCTGTCGATCTTGGTCCGGAAGACATTCTCAGCGTTCGGTACCGGTTCGCATGTCATGCGGACCGGGAAGACGCTCCCCAACGTGATGGTTTTGGCAGTGATCGCCTGCCACACCTTGTCCGATCCTGAACGGATGATCGTGGTGTATGCGTATCGCCTGCGCTTGAACCCGATTGTTGCATCGATCAGCGCGACGGCAAGATCGCGTGCAAGTCTGAATATTTCAATGACGAAGAGCAGCATGGCAGTCCCCACAGACGTCACTGTTGCAACCCTTGTCGCTGCTCGGGGTCTCCTTGGCTGTGATCGCGGTCACACCTTTGGCGATGCCTTGAGACTGGCTTCCGCGTGAGGTGAGACATCAAGGCCACGTCCGGCCCTGCCTAGCAGCGGCTGAAACCGCTATGATCCCCCCAACACGGACAAAACCACCGCTCGCGGGAGATGATGATGGACGCTCGAGTGATCGCAGCCCTGGCCTGCACGGCCTTGCTCACCGGCACGCCGGCTGTGGCGCAGACGTTTCCGTCCAAGACCGTCCACTTGATTGTGCCCTATGCGGCGGGGGGTACCGGCGACATTGTGGCGCGGGTGGTCTCGGAGAAACTGTCGATCGCGCTCGGCCAGTCGGTGGTGGTCGAGAACAGGCCGGGTGCGAGCGGCGCGGTCGGCTCCAAGGCGGTGGCGGCCGCGGCGCCTGACGGTCACACGCTGCTGGTGGGCCAGACCGGCGAAATGGCGATCAACCAGCACTGGGCCAAGAACCTCGGCTTCGATCCGGAGAAGGACCTGGTGCCTGTTGGCCTCGCCACCGTGGTGCCGCTCGCTTTGGTCGTGCCCGGCAAGGCGGCCTATTCGACCGTCGCCGAAATGCTGCAGTCGTCGAAGACGCGCGGGCTCGCATTCGCCTCGGCCGGCACCGCCACGCCGGGGCACTTCGCCGGCGAGGTGCTCAAGCTGAAGACCAAAAGCAACATGACCCACGTGCCCTACAACGGCGCGGGGCCGGCCCTGAACGATCTCCTGGGCGGGCATGTCGACTTGTTCTTCCCGGGCTTCCCGGCCGCGATCGCGCAGGTGAAGGCCGGCAACCTCAAGCTGCTGGCGGTTTCGACCGGCCGCCGCTCAGCCTCCGCGCCCGATGTGCCCACCGTTGCCGAGGCGAGCGGAATTGCAGGCTTCGACATCGCACTCTGGCAAGGCTTCTTCGCACCGCGCGGGACGCCGGGCGAAACCGTCATGCGGCTCAATACGGAGATCAATCGCATCCTGGCGGAGCCGGACGTCAAGGCGCGCCTGCTCGAGGCTGGGGCCGACGTGATGCCGACCACGGTCGATCAGTTCGCAACTTTCGTGAAGGCGGAAAGCGCGAAGTTCCTGGGCATCATCAAGGATGCCAACATCAAGCCGGAGTAGGCGCCAATTATTGTGCCCTCTCCCTGTGGGAGAGGGCTGCTCCGCGATTCAACAAAACGGATTGGATGAGGGGTTCCAAAGTTGAGGTTTACACCCCTCACCCGTCAGAATCTGCGGCACAGCTTTCATGCCCTCTCTTACAGGGAGAGGGCCGCACTAACGCGCCGTGATGTTCGGCTGTGCCGCTCTTACGACTGCGTCGAGTCGCTGCCTGACGGACGCACTTTCAGGATGCCCTGCATCGCGTTCTGGATGCGGTCGAGCGCGCTCTCGGCTTCGTCGGCCCGCGCTTCGGCACTCTTGGCGCGCTCCTGCGTGGCCGCGAGGTCCTCGGTCAACGTGTCGATGCGCTCCTGATATTCCTTGTCGACCTCATCCAGCCGGCTCTTGAGCTCCTTCACCTCGCCTTCGGCGATGCGGCGACGTGTTTCCGCCGCCTCGAGCACGCGCTCCGCGAGCCGCATCTCCTCCTGAAGGTGGGCAGCGGCTGCTTCGGCGCGCGCCACCATCTCGGCGGCGTGCTCCTCGGTTGCCCGGATCAGCTCGGCCGTCCGCTCGACCAGATCGAGCCCGGTTGCGGCCGGGTCCTCTTCGGCTGCCAGGCGTAGATCGCTGAAGTCTCGTTGCCGTTCCATGCTCATTGGCCTTCTACGCCTTTCGTTTACTGCTCAGGTTGAACGAGCTGTCGCAGATCGCCGTCCATTGTGGTGACATCCTGCGACTCCTCCAGGTCGGGGCCAGCGGCCGCCGCCGGCACGTCCTCGGCTTTGAGCGGCAGGCCGAGCGCCGTGATCAGCTGGCGCACTTCCAGGCGAGCCAGCACGTGCGACATGCTCGGCTTGACGCCGAGCAGCGAGGTCTCGAATGAGTCGAACGTCGTCAGGCCGAGCGGGAAGAACTCGCGATAGACCACCCGTTCCACCAGGCCGCTCGTCGTTCTGAACATCCCGTTGCGCGCGAGCTTGTCGAGCGCCTCGACCACGCTGCGCTCGTTGCGTGACGCGAGCGGCGAGATGCGGTTGCGCACGACGATCCAGTCAGGCTCCTGCTGATTGATCGCGCGCCGCGCCTCGAAAGCGCGGGTGACGGTTTCCGCATAGCGCGACGGCTTCAACGTGGTCTCCGGCGTCGGCCCCATGCTGAAGATGACGTCGAGATCAAGGAAGCTGTCGTTGACGGGGGTGATGAGGGTATCGGCGAGCCCGTGCGCGAACAGGTTCAAGGCACTGCCGCCGCCCGGCGTGTCAATGAGGATGAAGTCGCACGACTGAGGGACATTGCGCAGGACCTCCGAGAATGCATCGATGCGGTCGGAGTCGCTCCATCGCTCGCCACGCTCCCGCATGTCATCGACGCAATGATGGTCGGGCAGGTCGAGCGGGTGGTTCTCGGTCATCGCCGAGATGCGCCGGTTCTCGATGTAGCGGGTGAGCGTGCGCTGCTCGTAGTCCAAATCGATGGAGGTGACCTGGTGTCCGCTCTTCAGCAACGCGATCGCAACATGCATCGCAAGGGTCGACTTGCCGCTGCCACCCTTGTGGTTGCCGAGCAGAATCACGTGAGGCCCGGATGGTGAGGCAAGCATGACTACGTCCTACGTTATGGATACTGTTTCAGCCCGACTAGTGCACAATGTGGAAGTCCGCTGCACGGTGAAGTGTTTTTTAACGTCGATATTTAACGTTACCTGACCCCGCCGGTTTCCAGTTTCAAACATAAACCCCGGCCGCCCTCAATATAAAGGAAACCAAGCAGAAATTGATACCATACGATGCATGATGACTTATGGTTAACGCATGCCATAGGTCTTAACAAAAGTGTGGTGCGCGCAATTAGATACCGGCACGGAGAGATGCAGAGACTTTGGGGGCGCGCGTGATGGCGCCAGCTCATCATGAAAGATCGCAGTCATCCAGCCCGTGAATTCGAATATTTTTTCTCTCTTGTAGCTCCAAGATGTCTGCGTTGTATCTCCAAGATGTCAGCGCGGCTTGTTATAAAGTGTTCGGCTTTCGACTCTTGCGATCGTCTGCTCCTGGTCGCGACACAAGTTCGTGAGCCGAGCCGCGGAATACCATCAGGGCGCACGACCCGTGCGCCCTGATATCTTTTGCAGCTTGCGCCGGCAATGGAATGCACCCGCCGCCCGCACGCCGTAGCGCGCGCCGGGGCAGGTCAGTACCGTGCACCACCGGTGCTGCTGCCGGAATCCATCTGCCGCAGCACCTTGCGTTCCATCATCATGCGGCTCGGCGATGCTGACGGTGTGGTCTTGGCGAAGCCGTCGTACTGGCGCTGCAGACCATCCAGGACCTTGGAGGGCGCCGCGAGCATTCCCTGTATGGTTTGGATCTCCTCGACGTTCTGCTGGAACAGCTTCGCTGCCTCGGTGTGCTTGCCCTGATCGCGCAGCGTCACCGCCTCCTGGGCGCGAGCGCGGGCATTCTGCTCGACCACAGCCACGGCGACCGTCTGGTCGCTCGCGCTCTTCACCTCGTCGGCGGAGGCACTGAAGCGCCCGCGGATCGGGACATCGATAGCTTCACGAGCGCCCGTGTCTGGCACCGTATAGCCGACGCGGACATGGCCGAGATCCTGCTCGGCGCCGGCCGCCTTGCCCTCGATCTCGAGCTCCAGCAGCACATAGTGTTCGGTTGCGGCATAGACCTGGTTCATCTTGAAGGCGGCGCGATCACCCTGCAAATCGCCTTCGCGGCTCAACGCTCGCACCAGCTTGACGCCCGCGCCCACCTCGACGTCGATCGATACCGTCTGGGCACAGGCGGCCAGCACGTCGTCGAATTCACGATTGAAGATCTGAATCAGATCATTCGGCGCATCCGCAAACGCATGATTGCCATCGCTCGCGCGCGCGAGCTGCAGCATCAGGTCCTCGTTGTAGCCAAGCCCAAGCCCGATGGTGCTGACCGAGATCCCATCGCCCAGGAGCTCGCGGCCCAATCGTGCAAAATCCGCGGGCTGGCTCGGGCCGACATTGGCCTGGCCGTCCGAAAGCAGCACGATGCGATTGAGCCGCTTCAGGTCCTTGAACTTGCGCACCTCGCGTGCGCCTTCCAGGACGCCGGCGTGGATGGCAGTGTCGCCGCGCACGCCGACCTGGCGGATGCGGTCCGCGAACTTGGCCCGGTCGTTGACCGGCTGCGATGGAATGACGACGTCGACCCTGTCGTCGAAAATGACGACCGAGGCGATGTCGCTCTGATCGAGCCGATTGATGGCCATGATGGCGGCCTCGCGCGCCTGCGCGATCCGGGCGCCCTGCATGGAGCCCGACCGGTCGATCACGAACGCCACGTTGACGGGCGTACGGTCGTTGCTGCGCTTGGGCTCGCAGCCGTTGAGCGCAACGCGCAGATAGTTCTTCTGCGTCTCGCCGGTTTTCATGACCGGCTGTGCCAGTCTAGCGTCGAGCGTCATCGGCTTGTCGGCAGCCGCCGCGGCGGCCGGAAGCAGAATAGCAATAATTGATAGTGTAGCGACCGTGCGACACAGCATGGTCAGCCTCCCGCAACAGGTGAGTCGCCCTGTGTCATTGTTCCGGCAGGAGCGGGCGAAACTACGGACGAATGGTGTCGGAGGTTGGCGGCGGTGGCCGGAATTTGGCCGCGCTACGTTTTCGCGGCTCGCACCATGCCCCAGCGCTGAACCGTCATCCGTTCGAGCGAACCGAACACCAAACGCTCGAAAGCAAAGCCAAGGAGTCCGATCACCGCCACAGAGGCGAGCATGACATCGACCTTGAGAAATTCGCGCGAGTCATAGATCACCCAGCCGAGCCCCCAGTCGGAGGCGGCGAGCATCTCGGCGCCGACCACCGCGATCCAGGCGCGCAGGAATGCCTGCCGCAGTCCGGTGATGATGAACGGCGAGGCGCCCGGCAGGATCACCTTCCAGAACATGGCCTGCTCGTCGGCGCCCATGGCGCCGGCCGCCCGCAGCCACAGCCGATTGACCGAGCGCATGCCGGACCAGGCGCTCAGCATCATGGGAAACAGCGCGGCATAGAGCACGATCAGCACCGTGACCTCGTCGCCGAGCCCGAACCACAGGATGAATACCGGCACCCAGGCGAGCGACGGGATCGGCATCAACGCGCTGGTGAGCGGCAGAAAGAAACTCTCCACGAAGCGGGAACGGCCCATCAGAATGCCGAGTGGCAGCCCGATCACGACCGCGAGCGCGAAGCCGGCGAGCATGCGGGCGAGCGTCGCGGTGGCGTGGTGCAGCATGCTGCCGTCCTCGACCATGTCGGCAAATGTGCTGGCGATCTTGGCCAAGGTCGGCATCAGGGCGCGTGGAAACACGCCGCTGCGGGCTGTTACTTCGTAGAGCACCGCCACCGCGATGATCGTGACCGTACCGCGCAGAATTGAACGTGTGCGATCGCTGTTCGTGCGTTTGATGCTCATGACGCCATCATGCCCCAGCGGATGACGGTTGCCTGCTCGAGGCGCTGGAACATGAGCTTCTCCAACGCGAGCCCCATGATGCCGATCACCGCGATGCCGGCAAGCATCACATCGGTGTCGAGAAACTGACGCGCTCCAAAGATCAGGAGGCCGAGCCCGTTCGGCACCGCGGCCAGCAGTTCGACCACCACCAGAATGCGCCACGCCTGCGCGAGGCCGAGGCGCAAGCCCGTCAGCACATAGGGCAGCGCACCGGGCAGGATCACATGCCGGAACAGGCGACGATCATCCGCGCCCATGACCTGCGCCGAGCGCACCCAGATTTCCTTCACGGCTTTCACGCCGGTCCAGGTGTTGAAGATGATCGGGAAGGCGGACACGAACCCGACCAGCAGGATCGCGGATTTGTTGCCGAGGTCGAACCAAAGCATGAACAGCGGCGCGTAGGCGATGCCGGGGATTGGCGCCCCGATGCTCACAAGCGGCAGCGCGATGTCCTCGATGCGGCGCGAACGGCCCATCAGGATTCCAAGCGTCACACCGATGGCGGCGGCGAGAGCGAAGCCAGCCGCGAGTCGCAAAAGAGTTTCGGCGACCTGCAGCGGCAGGATGCCGGAGACGGTGAGCCGATAGAAGGTCGCCACGATTGTCTCGATCGGCGGAAACAGCTTGGTCGGAAAGTACCCGCGGTAGGCGACGATTTCCCACACAATGGCGAGGACGAGGAACGGAAAGGCGTTGCGGAGGAATGCCCACAAATGGCTCCTGCCGGAGGTGGCGGGACGGCCGGCCGCAAGCGTCTCCGGAAGAGTTGTCATTGAGAGGCTTCCACTGGTGCCGCCGATTTCAAGTTCCTGCAGCACCCGCAGAAAGCTCGATCAGAAACTTCAAATCGAAAAGCGGCACGAGATTCGTAGAGTTGCCAGTGCGCCCTTGCTTCCGAAGTTCGTTTAAGGGGTGCTGCGATGTACCACGAACTTCGGAAGCGGGGCACTGGTATCACGACTTAAAGTCGAGGATAAAGCCCCGAACCCGGTCCGACAAGCGAATGCCACCTCCTGACGATTCCGCTACCGAGAACGCCGTTGACGGGCCGGCGCCAAGCCAGGCCGCGTTCGTAGCGCGGACCGGCGTGGCGCTGATCGCGACCTTTGCGATTGGCCTTGTAGGCGGCTACGTCGCCAAGCTCATGCACTTCCCGCTACCCTACATGACCGGCGCGCTGCTGACGACCGCCGCGCTTGGGCTCGCGGGCGCGCCAGTGCGCTCGGTCTGGCAGGCACGTGCGGCCGGGCAATTCGTGACCGGCACTGCCATCGGCACCTCGTTCACGCCGGCGTTGCTGCTGACCATCCTGACCCTGCTGCCCATGCTGGTGCTCGGTGCTGCGCTCTCGATTGCGATCGGCGCCGCCGGCGCGCTGATCCTGATGCGGCTCGTCAAGGTGGACAGCCGCACTGCTTTCCTCGCCGCTATGCCGGGAGGCGTTATCGAGATGGCGAATGTCGCGGCTCGCGTGGGCGCCGACCCGCTGCCGATCATGGTGCTGCAAACGATGCGGGTCGGGCTCACCGTGACCGTCGCGCCGTTTCTGGCGACGATCCTGGCCGAGCACGGCACTGCGCAGGAGATCGCGCGCGCTGAGGTCATGTCCTGGCTGACGATTGCGATGCTGATGATGGCATCGTTGGTGGGCGGGTTCGCGCTGTGGCTGATCCGGCTGCCCAACTGCTGGTTCCTTGGCTCGATCGCCGCTGTTGCTATCATCGGGGCGCTGGGGCTCATTGAAGGGCGGGTCCCGGACGTGATCCTGGTGGTGGCGCAAGTCGTCGTCGGGGTGTCGATCGGCACGCAATACAGGCACGAATTTCTCACCCGCCTGCTGCGGCTGCTGCTGTCGTCGCTGGTGACGGTGCCGTTCGCGCTGCTGGCGACCGGGCTCCTCTCCGTCGTCTATGCGCTGCTGCTCACGCTGCCGGTTCCGACCATGTTCCTGGCGCTGGCGCCCGGCGGCATTGCCGAGATGGCGCTGACCGGCAAGGTGCTCGGGCTTGATGCCGCGCTGATCACTGGCTTCCAGGTGGTTCGTATTTTGATGGTAACGCTCGGGGCTGCGTGGGCCTGCCGGCTGTTCGAGCGAGTGGTGGGCCGGTAAAGCGTGCTTTCCAAGCCGAGGCAACGGAACGGAGCCGGCACGGTCCGCTCCGCGCGATGACACAAGTGCCAACTGCGACATCCGGTCCAACGCGGTTGCTTCAGCAATCCGCAGCAGCCACATCTTTTCAATGGCGACCCAAACGGTGCTGATTTCGGGCCTGGGAATTGCCGGCCCGACACTTGCCTATGGGCTGAAGACCGCAGGCTTTGAGCCGACGCTCATCGAGCGCTCGCCGACGCTGCGCAGCGGCGGCTATGTCATCGATTTCTGGGGCCTCGGCTACGACATTGCCGAGCGAATGGGCCTGTCGGCTGACATCAATCGTGCGGGCTATCAGTTTCGCGAATTGCGGATCGTCGGTCCAAAAGGCAAACGCATCTCCGGTTTCGGAACGAATGTCTTCCGCGAACTCACCGGTGGGCGCTTTGTAACAATCAGGCGCAGCGACCTGTCACGACTGTTGTTCGACGCAATCAACGACGGTACGGAAATCGTCTTCGGCGACGAGGTTGTCGGCCTGGAAGAACATACGGATTTTGTGCAAGCGACGTTCAAGCGCGGCAGCCCGCGTCGGTTCGATCTGATCGTTGGAGCGGACGGCCTGCATTCAGCTGTCCGCCACCTTGCGTTTGGCCCGCAGGATCGCTTCGAGAAGCGGCTCGGCTACACAGTCGCGGCTTTTGAGTGCGCAGGATACCGGCCGCGTGACGAGAATGTCTATGTGATGTACTGCCAGCCGGGCCGGATGCTGGGGCGCGTGGCATTGGGGCAGGACCGAACGCTGTTCTTGTTTGTCTTTGCCTCAGCAAAGGATGCGCAGCCCGACTTGCGCGATCCGATGGCCCAAAGAGCCATGCTGCGCGATGTGTTCGGGGACGGGAAATGGGAGACGCCGCGCATCCTTGCGGAACTCGAGCGTACACCGGAACTCTATGTCGACCGGGTCAGCCAGATCAAAATGCCAGCATGGTCGAAGGGCCGAGTCGCGCTGGTCGGCGATGCCGCTTTCTGCGTCTCATTGACGGCTGGCCAGGGCGCAGCCCTTGCAATGATCGGCGCCTATGTTCTGGCGGGCGAACTCGGTAAGGCGGGCCAGCAATACGAGAGCGCCTTCCACAATTACGAACGAATTCTGCGGACGTTTATCGAATCAAAGCAGAACGGCGCAGCTCGGTTTGCATCGGCTTTTGCACCGAAGACGCGATGGGGCTTGTTTGTGCGGAATCAAATAATCAAGGCGAGCGCAATTCCGGGCGTGGCCCGGCTCTCGTTCGGAAGGGACATTATCGATAGCCTCAAACTCCCTGACTACCGTTGGGACGGCTCGCACAATCCAAGCGTGAGACTCGCTCCAGTTAAGCACTGACCCGCTCGCCGCGCGGCCATTGCTATTGCAGAGTGTGCTTTGTGATAGATCGACCCCAATCCCTCGCGGTCCTCGCCGGAGCCGCTGGAGGGCGCCGCCGCAAATAACCGGTCCCTAGAGTCAGCTTCTGCCGGTCGCCCCCAAGCTCCCTGTCCCAGGTTTTGGCGAGCTTCGAATGCTGAACTACCATCCTGGGGCGCATCCACGCCATCTGCTCACCGCTGTTGAAGCAAGCCGCCGGGTGTCATAATGACAGGCCGCAAATAGTGTCAGCAGGAGACCGGTATGGCGAAGAACGAGCAGAAGATCGGCTGGATTGGCATGGGCCGCATGGGCTCCCCCATGGCGGAACGGCTGCTGAAGGCCGGCTACGATGTCTCGATCTGGAACCGGACCCGTGCCAAGGCGGAGCCGTTGGCTGCCAAGGGCGGCAAGGTGGTCGACAAGCTTGCCGATCTCGCCGGCGTCGATGTGCTGTTCTCGATCGTATCGACCGGCAAGGACCTCAAGGAGGTCTATTTCGGCAAGGACGGCGTCGTCACTCGCCGCAACGGCAAGCTGCCGAAGATCTTCGTCGATTGCTCGACCATCGCGGTCGAGGATTCCGAGGAGATCCGCAAGCGCCTGCAGGAGCTGGGTGCCGATTTCGTGGCGGCGCCGGTCTCGGGCAATGCCAAGGTCATCAAGGCCGGGCGGCTCTCCGCAGTGATCTCCGGCGCTGAAGCCGCCTGCAAGACCGCGATGCCGATGATGGAGGCGATCGCGCCGCAGGGCGTGTCCTATGTGGGCGAGGGCGAACTTGCGCGTATTTGCAAGATTGCCCACAACGTGATGCTCGGCGTCGTGATCGAGAACCTGATCGAGATCACCCTGCTTGCCAACAAGATGGGCGTGCCGCGCCATGCCTTCCTCGCCTTCATGAACAACAGCGTCATGGGCTCGATGTTCACGCGCTACAAGTCGCCGGCGCTGGTCAATCTCGACTGGACCACGACCTTCACGCCTGAGCTCTTGCGCAAGGACATGGATCTCGGGCTCGGGTTGGGACGCGAATGGGACGTGCCGATGCCGGTGACGGCGGCCGCGCGCGAGGTGCTGCAGAATCACTTCGGCGCCGCCACGCTGCAGAAGAACGCGGATGAGTATCTGCAGAAGGATTTCGCCGCCCTGATGGAAACCATGGCCCTCGCCTCCGGGATGAAGCTCGAGAGCGAGAACAAGAACGTGCCGACCGGTCTGGAGAGCTGACGGAGAGAGGCGCCGCAATGCTCAGCGCTGAAAAGAACAAGATCCTCACTCAGGTCGGCCCTGGCACGCCGATGGGCGACTACCTGCGGCGCTATTGGATGCCGATCGGCGGCGCGAGCGAGCTTGACGCCAATCCGATCAAGACTATCCGCCTGATGGGCGAGGACCTCGTCCTCTACAAGGACCTCGGCGGCCGCTACGGCCTCGTGGACCGGCATTGTCCGCACCGGCGTGCGGATCTCTCCTACGGCATGGTCGAGGAGACCGGCATCCGCTGCAACTATCATGGCTGGCTGATGGACGAGGCCGGCCGCGTCATCGAGCAGCCCTATGACGATGTCGTCAATCCGGGCCGCGGCAAGCGCTGCACCACCAAGGCTTATCCTGTGAAGGAATGCGCCGGACTCCTGTTCGCCTATATGGGACCGCAGCCGGTGCCCGAGCTGCCAATCTGGGAGCCGTTCACCTGGGCGAACGGCTTCCGCGAGGTGGTGATCTCCGAGATTCCCTGCAACTGGTTCCAGTGCCAGGAAAACTCATGCGATCCGGTGCACTTCGAATGGATGCATGAAAACTGGAACGTGCGGCTCAACGGCGCGACCGCGCCCTATTCGGCCAAACATCTCAAGCTGGTGTTCGAGGAATTCGATTACGGCTTTGTCTACAAGCGTGTGCGCGAAGGTCAGCGCGAGGGCGACCCGGTCTGGACCATCGGGCGCGTGGCGCTCTGGCCGAACGGCTTCTATCTCGGCAATCATTTCGAATGGCGCGTGCCGATCGACGACGAGAACACGCTCAGCATCTGCTGGTTCTTCATGCGGGTGCCGAAGGGCCGCGAGCCTTATGTACAGGACAAGGTCCCCACGTGGATCAGCCCGATCAAGGATGAGAACGGTCGCTGGATTTCGAGCCACGTCATCAACCAGGACATCATCGCCTGGGTCGGGCAGGGCACCATCGCGGATCGCACCAAAGAGACGCTGGGGGCGAGCGACCTGGGCATTGCGATGATGCGCAAGCGCTTTTTCGACGAGCTCGATGCGGTGGCGAAGGGCGCCGAGCCGAAGGCGACGCTGCGCAATGCAAACGTTGCCAGCAGCATCGAGCTGCCCAATATCACCAAGAAGACCAGCGTCGAAGGCATTACGCTGGCGGAGCACGAGAACTATCCGCTGCTGAAAGTCCGACTGAAGGGCTTCCGCCACTGCGCCGGCCAGCCGGCGGAGGTGCGGAAGGCATTCGAGCAGGCGATGGGGATTGGCGGTAGCTAATTTAGCGCGCGGCCCCCGTTACATCCCCTTCCAGACGGAAATAGACGTCGACCTTCATGCCGACGGCGAGCGGCCCCGGCTCGGTGAGGTCGATCACGACCTCGACGACATTGACGTCGGTCATGTTGCGCTGGCCGCGCAGGTTGATGCGGCCCGCATCCACGATCGGCGCGATCGACGACACTTTGCCGGCAATCTCGCGGCCGCGGAACGCGCTGGTGCGCACCAGCGCGGGCTGGCCGATCTTGATGTCTCCGAAGTCGCGCTCGTCGACCTCGGCGCGCACGCGCAGCCCCGAGAGATCGCCAAGCACGATCAGCGGCTGCGCGGCCGAGGGACCCGCGAGCTCACCGATTCTGCCATTGATCTGCAGCACGCTGCTGTCGATCGGGGCGCGGATCATCAGCTTCTCGAGCGCCGCCTCCGCGGTCGCAAGCTCGGCGCGTGCAATGTTGAGCTGCCCGTCGACCCCCACCGGCAGGGGCACGCCGCTGTCGTTGAGCAGCCGCTTGAGATCAGCGCGCTCCTGCTTGAGCTTCTCGTTCGCGCGCGTATGCGCCGTGCGGGCGGCCTGGACGTCTCCCTCCGAACCCTTGCCGACGCGTCTCGCAATCGAGGCCGTGTCGATCGCGGCGCGCGTGTCGATCACGGCGCGCTCTGCGTCCGCAACCAGGTCCTCGGCTCGCCGCCGATCGGCGACCCGGTTGGCGGCGCTCTGGTCGTTGCGGGCGCGCTTGCGCATCGCGACCTGGGCTTCGGCGGTGGCGACGCGCGTCACCACTTCCTCGTCGCGAAGCCGGATCAACAGCTCGCCGGCAAACACCTTGTCTTTCGGCTTCACCAGGAGCTCGCCGACGGTCCCGATCGCCGCGGCCGTGATCTTGATCTCGCCCGACCAGGGCTCGACCCGACCGGGCGCGACCGCCTGCCAGCGCTTGGGATCGTCGCTGCCACCGCGCTCTTGTGCGAACAGCGCTGGAGCCAGAAAGCCGGCGCCAGCGACGAGCATTGTCACGCCGGTGGCCGTGTGAATCAAAGTCTTGATCTGCATGGTGCTCTTAGCCGCCAATCACCGTTGCATCCGAACGCGCTTGGTTTGGATACTCTCTTCTTCTTCGGTGTCTTGTTTCAAGCCTCGTATCACGTCCTGGTCTTTGCCAATGCCGTGGTCTTCGTTGCTGCCTCGCGCGTCGCTGCGACGCTCTTCGCCCACGATCGATCCGTCTTCGATGCGAATGATGCGCTTGGCGAACGGCACGATCCGCGGGTCATGGGTCACCACCAAGACCGCGCGGGTCGGGTCGGCAGCGATCTTCGCCAGCACTTCCATGATGGCATGTCCGTTCTCGCTGTCGAGCGCGGCGGTCGGCTCATCGGCCAGGACGATCGGCGCGTTGCCGACGATCGCGCGCGCGATGGCGACGCGTTGCTGCTCGCCGCCCGAAAGCTCGCTCGGAAATGACTTGAACTTGTGCGCCAGACCGACGGTGGTGAGCGCCTCCTTCGCTCGCCGAGTAGCAGACCAGCCGTGCTCGCCGCGTACATCGAGCGCGAGCCGCACATTGTCGAGCGCAGTCAGCGTCGGAAACAGGTGATAGCTCTGAAAGATGAAGCCGATGTGGTTGCGCCTGAGCTTGGCCAGGTCTTCGGGGCCGGCGTCCTTGGTGGATTGGCCGCAGACCCGGACCGTGCCTTCGCTCGGAGTCATCATGCAGCCGAGCACGGAGAGCAGCGTGGTTTTGCCGCTGCCGGACGGGCCCATCAGCAGAGTCAGCTCGCCGGGAGCGAGCGACAGGCTCACGCCTTTGAGGGCGCGCACTTCCCCGGCGCCCGTGCCCAGCACCTTCACGACATTGGTGGCCTCGAGCACGGCTGCGGCGGCCTCGCCCAAGTCTTGCTCGCCCAAGCCTTGCTCGCCCACGCCTTGCTCGCCCACGCCTTGATGAACGGGGATCACGTCTGCGGTCATCGGGTGAACACCATGGCGGGATCGATGCGCATCACTTTGATGATAGCGGAAACGGCGGAGATGACGCACATGAAAACGGTGAGCGCGAACAACCCGATGGTGAGGCCCGGCGTCATCAGGATCGGCAGCGCCGATTCTGCAGTCATGTTCACGATGACGAGCCCGATCGTGGCCGCGATGCTGAAGCCGATGACCGCATTGATCAGCGCCTGCCAGATGATCACGGTGTGTATGTAGCGTCCCGACGAGCCGATCGCACGCAGCGTCGCGAATTCGTTGATGTGGTCTTTGGTGCTTGAATAGAGTGTTTGCGCCACGATCACGGTGCCGACGATCATGCCCAGGAGCGCGCCCGCAAACAAAGCGGCGCCCGCGCCAGTGTCGAACAGCCAGAACTCGCGGCTGCGGTCGTGGAATTCCGCCTGGGTGAGCACCTCGACGTCTTTCAACGACGCGCGCAGTTTCGTCCGAATGCCTTCCACGTCAGCCTTGGGAGCGAGCTGGACCAGCAGGAAGTTGGCCTTGGCGGCCGACATGCCAGTGTAAGACCGCGCGCGATCGAGCGACGTGAAGACATAGGGCGTGGTGGTGAACGAGCGAATGCCCTTGGTCACCGCCACCACCTCGACCTTGTGGTCGCGAATCTCGGCGGTTGCGCCGAGTCCCTTGATGCCGAGGCGATCGAAATAGGTCTGGTCGGCAGCCACCGTGTTCGGGACCGACAGGGCCTCGACGTTGCCGGCGACGACGTTCCAGGGATGCAGGCCGGGTGCTCTGACATCCGAGCCGATGACGAACACCGGCGTGCTGCCGCCGCCCGGGAGACGCCACTCCGCAAAACCGATCACCACCGAAGTCACATCGGTCACACCGTTGACCGAAAGCGCCGCAAAACGCTTGCGTTCGTCGAGCGGCGAGGGATCCTCGAAGCTCTTGGTGCCGGCCGGCATGATCCACAGCTCGCCGGAGGCGTGGTCGATCATGGTCGTCACCATACGCCCGAACCCGAGATAGAGCCCGAGCTGCACGGTCACGAGCACGATCGAGAACACGATGCCGATAACGGTGGCGACCAGGCGCAGCCGGTCGTGAAACAGGTTTCGCCGTGCCAGCTTGAAAGCGAGCGCCGTTCCGAATGGCTGTGCCAATAGCTGCGTCATATCCATCATGCCGTTACGACGCTTTCGCCAGCGCGTCACCATCGTTGCCGATGCGGCGCGGCCGGAGCGGGATGCTGCGCAGCGCTGCGGTTGTGCCCCAGCTCAGCAGCAGCGTGCCGGCAAATACGATCGCTGCCTTGATGATGGCGGGCGCCTGCATGCCGAGCATCGCGTATTGCAGCCAGACGACGAATAGGTAATGGACGAGATACATGCCGTAGGCGTTTTGCGACAGGCTGTCGAGAACGCGCCGGGGCCGGATGGAGAAGCGCAGCGCCAGCGCCAGCATGACCATGCCGCCACCCGCGCAGGCCAGCACGTAGCCGACCGCGGAGCCGAGCAGAAGAGCGAAATGCGGCTGCTCCGTCCCCATCACCAGAGCGGTGGGTGTGATCCAGGTCGCGAACGTCACCGCCGCAACCGCGACCCAGATGGCCCAGCGCCGCGCCAGCGCGCCATCGGACGCCAGCAGGCCGCGATCGAGGCCATAGGCTCCGATCGCGATGCCGGCAAAGAAATAGACCAGATAGTGCAGCGGTCGGCACCACTGGAACGCAATCGGCCCGAACTGGAACCATGACCACGGTGAGTAGATGAGCGCCAGCGGGATGTAGGCCACCGCTGAAGCTGCCGCCAATGCGACGTAGAACCGCTCCGGCTGCGTGCTCATGCGGCCCGCCCAGCGCGCGAGCCGATTCCCGGTTTGGGGTACGAGCCGATAAATGGCCGCTGCCAGGATGCTGAGAGCCAGCAGCTCCCAAAGGAACCACTGCGGTCCGCAGGGCCAGAACGGCAGCGCCATGAACTGCTGCCAATACTCGGAGATGCTCGGATCGGGCGTGGTCGCGAGATAAGCTGGATAAAGCGCAATCGGCATCAGGACGAACACCGCTGGGATCAGCGGCAAGCCCAGCCGCAGCAACCGGTCCGACAGAAACATCCGGCTGCCCTTGCGCGTTAGGCTTCCCCAGACGAACAGGCCCGAGAGGAAATACATCAGCGACATCAGATAGACGTCATGCCAGGCGCAGAACAGATCGAACCCGAGCCAGCGCTGGCTGTCGATGATCGGTGACGCCTCCCACTCATAGGGCGGCGTGTCAAACTTGCGCGCCGTCGCCGGCAGCGAATTGAGATAGGCAAGGACGGAATGGAACCCCAGCACGATCACAATAATGACGCCGCGCAGATTGCTCAGCGCCAGGCTGGTCCTAGACATTCAGCCCCCTCCCGTCCAAAGCCCTGGGTTGATGTCGATGTCACTGACTGGTCGTGATCACGCACGCACTGCGGAGGTGCCCCCTCGCTGGCCCAGAGCAAGCCTGCTTTCTGTGTCCCCTAGGGTACTCGAATCATTGTCGACTGGGGCCAATTGTGCCGGATTCCTCAACGCCTGCCTACCACGGCAAAGATGTTCCGTTGGCGACCCACCTGTGGCGCTGAACTGGTGACGCTTGAATGGATGACGCCCCCCAAGATGACGCTCCATGCGTGGTACACCTTAGCCTCACCAAGTCATTGGCGAGTTCCCCGGCTCCGTGAAATGGCCATATTGCGAAGCCAAGCCAATGGGGTATCGGTGGGGTATCGAGATCAGCAGGCAAGGGATTTCGCGATGAACAAACCATTGACATGGCTGGGCATAGCAGGCCTTGCGGCGCTGGCAGTCACGGCCCCGCGTCCTGCTGCAGCGCAAGAGCCAACTGTTGCCGGGCTCTGGCAGAAGCTCGACGAGTCCAATCAGCCGATCGTCTGGTTCCTGTTCGTGGATCGTGGCGGCGGCCTCTTCGAAGGGGCGATCGCCAAACTCTTTCCACGGCCGGGCGATGAGTCCAATCCAACCTGCAGCCATTGCGTCGGGGATCGTCAGAACGCGCCGATGCTCGGGTTGTCGTTTGTGCGCGGCATGCAGCGCAACGGCTTGAAATATGAGAACGGCAACATTCTCGATCCGCGCGACGGCAAGGTCTACAACGCCATCATGACGCTGAGCCCGGATGGCCAGACGCTGACGGTGCGCGGCTATCTCGGCATTCCGCTGTTGGGCATGGATGAGGTCTGGCACCGTCTGCCCGACAGCGCGATGGCGCAGCTCGACCGCTCCGTGGTCGCCAAGTACTCGCCCGCCGGGCAGAGTGGCTCGGCGAAGGGCAGCCCCAAGGGGAAGTCCAAGTAGGGGAAGTCCAAGTAGGGAAAGTCCAAGTAGCGTGATCGAACAGGCGTAACGTTGAGCGCTGCGAGTGTCTCGCGTGCGAGCTGCGTGTAGGTTTGCTCAAGGTGCTCCTTGAGTTGATTTACCCCTACCAAACCACCGGTCAAATCTGCGTCACGACGGTTTGATCAAATCGAGCACATTTGTGCGGCCTCTTGCCTTACTTGCATGCGACGAATCAGATTCAGATGCTGGCGCTGAGTTGCGGCGGGCGCTTGGGAGTGCCTAACCGGGGAGGGGTGGGATGTTGGACGGACGTCGTTATTTCGCGGAGTTTCCGGAAGAGAATCCGGATCGGGTGCCGCTGAACCCGACGGTGTTGTGCGCCCTGGTAGCGATCGAGCGGGAAATCAGTCGGTTTGTTGTGAAGGCCGACGGTGATGACGCCACGGACGATGACGTTCGTTGCGATAGCCAGAGCAGTTAAGGGCCGCAGGAATTAGATACGGGTAGTCGGCCCCCCCATAGCATTATTAGCGAATAGCGTTATCGGCTGAAGCCAACCTTGCAATCACAAGCATCGGAAGCAGGCGTCGAAAGCATAGGCGCCTGCTATCGATTCTTTCAGAGCCGCCATAGGCCAAGCGATGGAGGTTCGCATGACGCCCATGGCGCTTGTGATGCTTCCACTGGCCTTGCTGCTCGCCGCTCCGGTCCAGGCGCGTGAGAGCGAGATCGGCACCTTCGAGATCGCCGAGGTACTGGTGGTCGGCGTCGCGACGCGACGCGGACTCAAGCAGGCGAGCCCAGCGGTCTATTTCACGCTGTTCAAGGTCGAGGAGCGCCTCGTCTGAAGCGAACAGTCGCTGGAGCATGATCCCGAAAAGTGGAAGCTGGTTTTCGGAAAAAGATCATGCTCAGCAAAAAGTTAGACTTGATCCGATCTGATCGGATCAAGTCCAGGATCAGCGGCGCTTACGGCCACTGAACAGTCTGCGACAAGCCGGACTGAGTTTGACGCGGTTGCGGCTCAGGCAGTTTCCGGTGCGCCTTTCGTCCGGTATGTACTGACTGCAAAGCCGATAGGCGTCCTGCTCGCAGGCGGCGCGCTGCTCCGGTGTGCCTTGCGCAGCCGCCGGCGTCGCGATCAAGGCGAGGCCAAGCAGGCACCCAGCCGCCACCGTCGTCGCACGCCAATCACTGGACAATGATGTTCTCATCACGCAATCCCCTTGCAAGGTGTGACAAAGTCCCCGCAGCGGGTCCTTTGGTGAAGCCGCCTGTGCATCGCCGCCGGCCCAACGCTGAAAACGTACAGGCACGCGAAACGGTTCCGTAGGCGACAACGGCCCCGCAGGCGACAGTGCCGGCGCGAGCGCCGGCACTTATACCGTCGTCCTGCCTGCCCTCTTTGGCTGCAAAAAGGCAGGCGAGGGGCCCTGTTCAATACTTCGCGCTGATCGGCAGCTCCTCGGCCGGGAATAGAGTGATCACGCGGCAGCCCTTGTCGGTCACCACCACTTCTTCCTCGATGCGGGCGGCCGAGTAACCGTCAGTTGCCGGACAATAGGTCTCGAGCGCAAACACCATCCCTTCCTTGATCTCGGTCGGATGATCCACCGAGACCACGCGTGAGATGATCGGCCGCTCGTGCAGTGCGAGCCCCAGCCCATGGCCGAACTGCAAGCCGAATGCGCTCATCTCGTCCGGGAAGCCGAACTCCTGCGCCTTCGGCCAGACGCTGCAGACCTTGTCCGTGCTCACGCCCGGCTTGATCAGTGCGATCGAGGCGTCGAGCCATTCGCGGCAGCGCTTGTAGGCGTCCTGCTGCGCCGGCGTGGCGCGGCCGACATTGAAGGTCCGGTAGTAGCAGGTGCGATAGCCCATGAAGCTCTGCAGGATGTCGAAGAACGCCTGGTCGCCCGGACGCACCATGCGGTCGGTGAAGTTATGCGGATGCGGATTGCAGCGCTCGCCCGAGATGGCGTTGATCGCCTCGACGTCGTCGGAGCCGTGGCGATAGAGAAACTCGTTGACCTTGGCGACGATGTCGTTCTCGCGCACGCCCGGCTTGAGCTCTTCGTGAATCAGATGATAGGCGCCGTCCACCATCGCGGCGGCGCGATTGAGCAGCGCGATCTCGTCGGCGCATTTGATCTCGCGCGCCTCCAGCATCACCTGCTGGCCGTCGCGGACCTTCAGACCCGCCTTTTCCAGTTCGAACATCATTGGCGGCTCGACGATGTCGATGCCGATCGGCATGTCGGCGACGCCGGCCTCGCGGATGAGCGAGGCGATCTCCTCGGCGTGGCGCTTCATCAGCCCGAAGGCGGGATTGACGGTGCCGCGCAGCCCGATGAGCCCCGCTTTGCAGTTTTCGGGCAAGAGCCAGGGCGTATAGAGCTTGTGGTGGACGGCAGCCGAGCCGAAGTCCCACAGTATCGGCTCGCCGGTGCGTGTGAGCAGCGCCCAGCGTGAGAGCTTGTCGCGCTCCCATTCGCCGATCTTGGTCGAGGTGATGTAGCGGATGTTGTTGACGTCGAAGACCAGCAGCGCGCCGAGCTCGGAGGCCGCCAGCGCCTGCCGTACGCGGCTCAGCCGGTAACGATGAAGCCGGCGATAGTCGACGCGCTCCTCGAAATCGACTCCCATGGTGCCCAACGCTGGCAGCGCACGGACCCAGTTGAAACGGGGGTTGATGTCCTCGGCGCGGATTTGTTGAACCCGGTCGTCCATGATTAGGTCTCCTGACCGACAGCAGGCGCCTGGCGGGCGCGGCTTGGAAGATTATCGCGCTCCTTTACGCCTGTCGCGAAGGTCTGTCACGGGGCTGCAAAAAGCAATGGAGGGAGCAACGGAAGGCCACGGAAGGCCAATCGAGTTGCGAGCGTTTTGTGGCGCCGCCATAATGGCTTGCCTTATTGGGGAGGCTTCAAATGAGCGCAGTGTCGGGATTGCTGTCTGCGGCAACGGCTGAGGCCATTCCGCGCACCTACAATTTCGCGCGCGATATCTTCGAGCGCAACGATAGCCGGCGCAATCGGGTGGCCTATATCGATCAGTCCGGCTCCTGGACCTATCAGCAGCTGCGCCAGCGCGCCGAAAGCTTCGCGCACGTTCTGGAGGCGCTGCAGGTGCGGCCGGAAGAGCGTGTGCTGATGTGCCTGCTCGACAGCATCGACTGGCCGACCGTGTTCCTCGGTACGCTCTATGCCGGGCGCGTCGCCATCCCGGTCAACACGCTGATGACCGAGGACGACTATCGCTACATACTCGAGGACAGCCGCGTCCGTGTGCTCGTGGTGTCACAGGAGCTCTATCCGAAATTCGCCAATCTGATCGGCACGGTCTACGGCCTGAAGGTGATCGTCTCCGGACAGAACCCGCACGGCCATCAGCTGCTCGAGGACCTGCTCAAGAGCGTGGCCGACAACTTGGCCTATCGCGGGCCGACCACCACGCGCGACGACATTGCGTTCTGGCTCTACACCTCCGGCTCGACCGGCAAGCCCAAGGCGGCGGTGCATGTCCATGCCGACCTGCGGCTGACCAACGATCTCTATGCCGCGCCGATCCTCGGCCTCACCGAGAACGACGTTGTCTATTCGGTCGCCAAGCTGTTCTTCGCCTATGGGCTCGGCAATTCGATGACGTTTCCGCTCTCGGTCGGCGCCACGACGGTGCTGTTGCCGGATCGGCCGACGCCGGAGGCGGTGGCGCTGATCCTGAGGAAATACAAGGTCACGGTCTTCTACGCGGTGCCGACCTTCTATGCGGTGTTCCTCGCCAGCAATGTTGCCCCGACACAGAAGGAAGTGGCCATGCGCTGCTGCGTCTCGGCCGGGGAAGCGCTACCGGCCGATGTCGGCCGCCGCTGGCATGAGCGCTATGGCGTCGACATCCTGGACGGACTCGGCTCGACCGAGATGCTACACATTTTCTTGTCGAACCGCTCCGGCGAGGTGAAGTACGGCACCACGGGCAAGCCGGTGCCCGGCTATGCGGTGCGGCTGATCGACGACGACGGCGAGGTGATCAAGACCAAGGGCACGATGGGCGAGCTGCAGGTGCGCGGCCCGACCAGTGCGATCATGTACTGGAACAACCGCGAGCAGTCGCGCGCGACCTTCGTGGGCGAATGGACCCGCTCAGGCGACAAGTACTTCGAGGACGAGGACGGCTACTACGTCTACTGCGGGCGGCGCGACGACATGCTGAAGGTGGGCGGCATCTACGTCTCGCCGTTCGAAGTCGAAGGCGCGCTGCAGAGTCACCCGGATGTGCTCGAAGCCGCGGTGGTGGCTTGGCCGGACAGCGAGGAGCTGATCAAGCCGAAAGCATTCGTTGTGCTCAAGGCCCCAGAGCGAGCTTGCGATGAGCTGGTGCTGGCGCTGCAGGATCATTGCAAGACCAAGCTTGCACCTTACAAATATCCACGCTGGATCGAGTTTCGCAGCGACCTGCCGAAGACCGCAACCGGCAAGATTCAGCGCTTCCGGCTGCGTGCGGAGTCGCCAGGAGCCTGACTTGGTGCCTGACTTGGTGCGTGAGCTTGAGCGTGATAGCGAGACGGCATGCGAAAGAGCTTCCTTGGCCGCACCGGCCTCGAAATTTCTGAAATTGCTTTCGGTGCTGGCGATACCGGCGGACTCCTGATCAAAGGCGAGGAGACGGCGTGCGTCACGACGCTGACCCGCGCGGTCAAGGCCGGCATAAACTGGATCGACACTGCCGCGATCTATGGCAACGGCGCGTCGGAAGAGGCCATCGGGCGCTACATCGGGGCGCTCTCGCCGCGGCCTCAGATCTCCACCAAGGTGCGCATCGAATACGGCGATCTGCCCGACCTGCGCGGCGCGATCGAGCGCAGCCTCACCGAAAGCCTCGAGCGCTTGCGCACCGACCACGTCGCGCTGTTTCAGCTGCATAATCAGCTCGGCGAGGCGGTGGGTGGCCGGCTGGGTCTCCCGGTCGAGGATGTCATCGGCCGCGGTGGTGTCGCCGATATTTTCGATCACCTGAAGCAGCAGGGGCTGTTCCATGCGAGCGGCATCACGGCGGCCGGCGATACCCAGGCGTGCCTGGACGTGATCAATAGCGGCCGCTTCGACTGTGCGCAGGTCTATTACAACGCGCTCAATCCGAGCGCGGCCTGGAAGCGCGCTCAGCAATCGTGGAGCGCGCAGGACTTCTCCGGCATCATGACCGCCTGCTGGAACAAGAACATGGGCGTCCTCGCCATCCGGGTCTTGGCCGGTGGCCCGCTTGCGAGCACGAAACGGCCCGACAAGCTTGCTGTGCTCACCTCCGGCACCAATGTCGACAACGAGATGCGCTGTGCGGCTGCGGTGCATCAGGTGCTGGGGCTCAATTACGGGACGCCGGCGCAAGCAGCTCTGCGGTTCGTGCTCGGCAATCGTGATCTCGCCAGCCGCGTGATCGGCATTTCCAGTTTCCTCGACCTCAATGAAGCGCTGATCGCAGTCGAGCAGGGGCCGCTGCCGGCCGAGGCCATGGCCAAGCTCAAGGACCTCTGGGCGACCGATTTCCGCGGATGACGGGCTCTTTGCCCGGCCACGGATAAATGTGACAGTCCTGGCTTGCCGGCCGCGACGGACCGGGCATCGGGAGGAGCGCCAATGGATTGTCACTCTATGAATCGTCACTGCATGATGTTAATCGCCGCAGCATCCTTGGTCGGGAGCGTGAGCGCTGCCGGCGCTGCCGAGATCACGTTGATTGCGCCCGGCGGCATCAGGGCCGCCATCGATCAGATGATCCCCGCATTCGAACGCAAGACTGGCCACAAGGTGCAGGCGACGTTCGGCTCGGGCGGCGGCACCAAGGCGCGTGTCGTCAAGGGCGATCCGTTCGACGTGCCGGTCGTGCAGCCGCCGTTGCCTGAGGTTATCGCCTCGGGGCACGTCGATAAGGCGAGCGAGACGCCATTGGCAAACGTGGCCGTGGGGGTCGCTGTCCGCACCGGCGCGCCGAAGCCCGACATCTCGAGCGCCGATGCGGTGAAGCGCATGCTGCTCGGCGCCAAAGCGATCGCCTATCCGAATGCGGCCAGTGGTGCGGCCGCCGGCGCGAGCTTCAACGAGACGCTGACACGGCTCGGCATTGCCGACGAGATGAAGCCGAAGATCAGGATTGCCCAGGGCGGCCGCGGCGCCATGGAGCTGCTTGCCAAAGGCGAGGTCGACATCGGCCTGACCTTCATCAGCGAGATCATCACCGAGCCGGGCGTCGAAGTGGTCGGCCCGCTTCCACGAGACATCTCGGCGCGCACCGAGCTGGTCGGATTCGTGGCGGCACACGCCAAGGACCCCGCCGCCGCCAAGGCTCTCCTCGCCTATCTGTCCGGGCCGGAGGCCGCGAAGGTCTATGTCGAACGCGGCATGCAGCCTGGTCGATGAACGGCGCGACGCCGGGTTGACGCCGGTTCGTGACATGCACTATATTGCATGCAGTATAATGCATGAATTGGACCGTGTGCGTGGCCAAGGCAACGACACCAACGGCAGCAACACCAACGGCAACATCGGCGACGACGTCGCCGGCGCGAAAGTCCGCCGTGCCGCGGAGCGAGGCGGCTGACAGCAGCCGCACCGAGGCTTTCGCGGCAGCAGTCGGCCGGTTGCTTCGTTCCGAGCGCGCCAAGCGCGGCATGACTCGGCGTCAGCTTGCCGAGCAGTCGGGCACCTCGGAGCGCTATCTGGCGCAGATCGAGGGCGGGCAGGGCAATCCGTCCGTGATCGTGCTCAAGGCGATCGCGGAGGCGCTTGATCTGTCGATCGTCGACCTGCTGCCACGCACCGATGGCCGCAGCGAGACGCTCGAGCGCATCGTCGATGTGCTGCGGCGCATGCCGCAATCCGAGCTGCCGGCGATCGCCGATCTGATCGAGGGCCGCGCTGCGCTGGTGACCGATCGGGCGCGCCGCATCGCGCTGGTCGGGCTGCGGGGCGCCGGCAAGTCGACGCTGGGCGAGCGGCTTGCCCAGGCGATGGATGCGCCGTTCATCGAGCTCAATCGCATGGTCGAGCGCGAATACGGCGCCAGTGTTCCCGACCTGATCGAGATCGCCGGGATCACCACGTTTCGCCGCTACGAGCGCGCCTGTCTCGAGCACGTCATCGGCAACCATGACGCTGCCGTCATCGCCACCGCAGGCGGCATCGTGGCGAACCCCGACACTTATGCGCTGCTCCTGCGCCGCACCCACACCATCTGGCTCAAGGCGCGTCCCGACGAGCACATGCGGCGCGTGATGGCGCAGGGCGATTTCCGTCCGATGGCGCGCAACCGCGAAGCCATGGCCGATCTGGTCGCGATCCTGGAGGCGCGACGAGACGACTACGCGCGGGCGGGAGCCGTGCTCGACACCTCGGGCGACACGGTCGACGAGAGTTTTGCGAAACTGGAGAAGATCGCGGCGCGTTATCGCAAGGGAGACCGGCGATGACGCTTGCCAGGACGACGGTTGCCACGATGACGCTTGCCGATGAGGGCATGCTCGACTTGGGTCCGATGCGGCTCGAATACCGAATGATCGGACCGCGTCCGCATGCGGCGCCGACCATTGTGATGCTGCACGAGGGACTTGGCTGCGTTGGCCTGTGGGGCGACTTCCCCGACAGGCTGCAGGCCGCGACCGGCGCGGGAGTCTTTGTGTATTCGCGCGCCGGCTATGGGCGTTCGTCGCCAGTCAAGCTGCCGCGGCCGCTCACGTTCATGCATGAGGAAGCGCGCGAGGTGCTGCCCAAGGTGCTCGACGCGATCGGTTTCCGGCGCGGGCTTCTGGTCGGCCACAGCGACGGCGCCTCGATTGCCACAATCTATGCGGGCTCGGTGCAGGACCACCGCGTGCGCGGGCTCACTTTGATCGCGCCGCACTTTTTCACCGAGGACATGGGCATTGCGGAGATCGCCCGCGCCAAGGAGCTCTACGCCACAAGCGACCTGCGGCAGAAGCTCGCGCGCTGGCATGCCGACGTCGACAACGCGTTTCGCGGCTGGAACGACGCCTGGCTCGATCCTGAGTTTCGCAAGTGGGACATCACCGAGCCGCTCGCCTATATCCGCGTGCCGATCCTGATCGTGCAAGGCGAGGACGACCAGTACGGCACCCAGGGCCAGATCGAGGTGGCGAAGCAGGAATGCTACTGCCCGGTCGAGGTCGCGCTTTATCCGGGCGTGCGGCATGCGCCGCATCGCGAGGCCCCGGCGCTGCTGCTTGCGAGCGTCTCGGAGTTTGCTACTCGCCTGCTGCGCGAGCACCGCGAAGGTGAATTGTCTGCAACAGCCGGCGTCGCGCGCCAATAGGAGGGTGAGATGGCCGACGTTGAACGCAAAATGTCGAACGGCCGCACACGCGTCGAGTTCGAGACCGATCCGTCGCGCTATCGGCATTGGAAGCTCACGGTCGACGGCGATGTCGCGACGCTGCTGATGGATGTCGACGAGAAGGGCTCGCTGTTCGAGGGCTATGAGCTCAAGCTCAACTCCTATGATCTTGGCGTCGACATCGAGCTCGCAGATGCGATCGAGCGCATCCGCTTCGAGTATCCGCAGGTGCGCGTGATCCTGTTGCGCTCGGGCAAGCCGCGGGTGTTCTGCGCCGGCGCCAATATCCGCATGCTGGCGGGCTCGACCCATGCCCACAAGGTGAACTTCTGCAAGTTCACCAACGAGACCCGCAACGGGCTCGAGGACGCAAGCGCCGCCTCCGATCTCAAGACCATCTGCGTCATCAATGGCACAGCGGCTGGCGGCGGCTACGAGCTCGCGCTCGCGACCGACCACATCATGCTGGTCGACGATGGCTCCTCGGCGGTGTCGCTGCCGGAGCTGCCGTTGCTCGCGGTGCTGCCGGGCACCGGCGGGCTTACCCGCGTCACCGACAAGCGCAAGGTGCGGCGCGATCTTGCCGATGTGTTCTGCACCACGGAAGAAGGCATCAAGGGGAAGCGCGCGGTCGACTGGCGGCTGGTCGACGAGATCGTGCCGGGCTCGAAGCTCGATGCCGCGGTGACCCAGCGTGCGCAGGAGTTTGCGGCACGCTCGCAACGTCCGGCCGACGCCAAAGGGATCAAGCTCGCGCCGCTCAAGCGCACGCGCACGGCGTCGGGCGCGGATTACAGCACTCTCTCGGTCGCGCTTGCGGACCGGCTGGCCACCATCACGCTGCGCGGGCCCGACGCACCGCCGCCGGTCTCGGCCGATGCAATGGTCGAGCAGGGCGCACAGTTCTGGCCGCTGCGGCTGGCGCGCGAGCTCGACAATGCGATCCTCGACCTGCGCCTCAACGAGCTCGACACCGCGGCGATCATCTTCAAGTCGGCGGGTGATCCCGAGCAAGTGGTCGCTTACGATCGTTTTCTCGACGCGAATGTGACGCATTGGCTCACGCGCGAGATCAGGGCGCTGTGGAAGCGTGTGCTCAAGCGCGTCGATCTCACGTCGCGCACCCTGGTGGCGTTGATCGAGCCCGGTTCCTGCTTCGCCGGCACGCTCGCTGAGCTCGCGTTCGCGACCGACCGATCCTACATGCTGATCGGCACCCGTGAGGGCGACAACAAGCCGCCAGCGCTGCTGATGCTCGCAGAGGTCAATTCCGGCGTCTACCCGATGTCAAACGGCCTGTCGCGGCTCGCGAGCCGCTTCCTGGCCAATCCGTCCGACCTCGATCGCGCCAAAGCAGAAGCCAATAAGCCGCTCGATGCCGAGCAGGCGGCCGCGCTGGGCCTCGTCACGTTTGCGCTCGACGACATCGACTGGGACGACGAAGTGCGGGTGTTCCTCGAAGAGCGCGCGAGCTTCTCGCCTGACGGGCTCACCGGGCTCGAGGCGAACCTGCGCTTCGGCGGGCCCGAGACCATGGAATCGAAAATCTTCGCACGGCTGACCGCCTGGCAGAACTGGATCTTCCAGCGCCCCAATGCGGTCGGCGAGGAAGGCGCGCTGCGCCGCTACGGCTCCGGCCAGAAGCCCAACTACGACACCAAGAGAGTGTGATGAGGCAACGCGCATTGTCATTGATCTGTGCGCGGCTCATGAACACAAATGCATAGGAGATAGTCATGAACATTCAAGCCGTCGATTACTCGACCAAGATTCCGAACAACGTCAATCTCGTCGAAGATCGTCAGGTGCTGCGTGCGCTCGAGAGCTGGCATCCCGGCTATATCGACTGGTGGATGAACATGGGGCCGAACGGCTTCCAGGAGGCGCTGGTCTATCTGCGCACCGCGGTGTCGGTCGATCCCAAGGGCTGGGCCAAGTTCGACTATGTGAAGATGCCGGATTATCGCTGGGGCATTCTGCTGGCGCCCGCCGAGGAGAACCGCAAGATCCCGTTCGGGCACCACTATGGCGAGGCGGCCTGGCAGGACGTACCGGGCGAATATCGCGCCATGCTGCGCCGGCTGATGGTGATCCAGGGCGATACCGAGCCGGCCTCGGTCGAGCAGCAGCGCCATCTCGGCAAGACCGCGCCGTCGCTTTACGACATGCGCAATGTCTTCCAGGTCAACGTGGAGGAAGGCCGCCATCTCTGGGCCATGGTCTATCTGCTGCAGAAATATTTCGGCCGCGATGGCCGCGAGGAGGCAGGCGAGCTCCTGCAGCGCCGCTCCGGCGATCCCGACAAGCCGCGCATGCTCGGCGCCTTCAACGAGGCGACGCCGGACTGGCTGTCGTTCCACATGTTCACCTTCTTCACCGATCGCGACGGCAAGATGCAGCTCGAGAGTCTGGCCCAGTCAGGCTTCGACCCGCTCTCGCGCACCTGCCGCTTCATGCTGACGGAAGAAGCGCACCACATGTTCGTGGGCGAGACCGGCATTGGGCGCACGCTGCAGCGTACCTGCGAGGCGATGAAGGAGGCGGGCATCGAGGACGCGAACGAGATCGAGAAGGTCCGCGCGCTCGGTGTCATCGACCTGCCGACCATCAAGAAGAAGCTCAACCTGCACTACACGCTGTCGCTCGACCTGTTCGGCTCCGAGGTCTCGACCAACGCCGCCAATGCATTCAATGCGAGCCTCAAGGGCCGCTTCCAGGAGACCAAGATCGAGGACGACCACAAGCTCGAAAGTGCGACCTATCCGGTGCTCAAGCTGGTCGACGGTGTGATCAAGCGGGTGGACGAGCCGGCGCTGACCGCGATCAACATGCGGCTGCGCGACGACTACACCGCCGATTGCCAGCGCGGTCTCGACCGCTGGAACAAGATCATCGAGCGCACGGGCGTTGCGTACAAACTCGAGCTGCCGCATGTGGCATTCCATCGTCACATCGGCGAGTTCAAGGATCTCAAAGTGACGCCTGGTGGCCAGATCATCGATGAAGCCACCTGGACGCGCGACCAGGACCAGTGGCTGCCGTCCGCGGCTGATGGCGAGTTCATCCAGAGCCTGATGAAGCCCGTCGCTGAGCCGGGCAAATTCGCAAGCTGGATCGCACCGCCGCGCGTCGGCATCGACAACAAGCCGGGCGATTTCGAGTATGTGAAAATTGCAGCGTAGACTTTAGCTCGTCAGCGCTGGGGCAACGCACGAGGCAAAGGGCCGGGCTGTCGCGAGCCGCCCTGTCCGGTCGTGCCGACGGGTGTCAGCCCGCTTTTGACGTCAGCGCGGGCAATGCACTGCGCAAAGGTGTTTACGCCTTTTGCCGCCTCACATTGGGCCACGGTCTGGAAGGCGCAATTTGCCATTCCTGACACGTCCTTGAGGCAGACAGGGGAAGCCTGCCCCCAGGCCGCGGGTGCGACGATCAGGGCGGCCAGCAGGCTCGATGACGCGATCAGCTTTCTCATGCAGGGCTCGTTGCTGCCCCCCCCCATGCGCAACGGACCGCTCGCAGCCATCGTTCCTGACAACAAAGGCCAGGAATACGTCCTTTGGACGTAGTGGATGTGGGCCGGCTGGCGGGAACACCCGGCCAGCCGGCATCTGCGGCACCGGAAAGAGCTGACTTCTGCCGGCCGGCGCCTCGTCATCTGAATGAAATCGCGACATTACTTTCGATTGCCGGCCTATTTGCGCCGACCTATTTGCGCCGACTTACTTTGGGGTCGGGGACTGTGAGGGTGGAGGAGACATCTTCCCTCCCGCTCCGCCCTGGCCGGTGGTGTTGGCGTTCGGGATGCACTGCGCTGAGGCGTTGGTGCCCTTGGCCTGCTCGCACTGCGCCATGGTCTGATACATGCAGTTCGGCTGTGCCGTTGCGCTGCTCTTCAGACAAAACGCGGCATTCTGACTTGGTGTCTGCGCCATTGCCGTCGATGCCGCGAGCAGGGCGGCGACGATGCCTGATGAAGCGATCAATGTTCGCATTGGGCAGCTCCTTCTTTGTGCACCCCAGCCCAGGCAAAACAGCTTGCTATGATACTTGTTCCTCGCAGACCAATTTTTTGGCAGCGTCACCAAAAGATCGCGGCAATATCGCACAAACACAAACACCATTGCACAAGCACACACAGTTCCGCTTCCGAGCCTGCAATCAGAAACTGAAGGTTCCCTCGGAATTCTTCTCACTTGGAGTGTTTCTCGCGGAGTGTTTCTCACAAGCGGAGTGCTTCTCACAATGTGAACATGCTCGATCATGATCGCGCCGCGATGGCGTCGTGCCAATGGAACTTGGAACGTCACAACCAGGAACTCTGCAATGGTTCGCGCAAACGTGAGCCACATGCCGGTTGCTGCAGGCAGTCGGCGCACCATGTGCATTTGATCTGATCGTCCCTCGCATACGGCTCGCAGCATGAGGGCACCATGAGCAACCACGAACGACACAATTTCCAGCCGACGAGTGATCGCCAGCCACCGCGCCAACGCGTCGTCAGGAGTCTTCATCCGGCCGTTTACCTGGCGCTTGTCGGACTCACATTGTGGCTTGGGCTGGCGATCTGGGGCTTTGGCTATGACGGCCAGACCGACTATCTGCTGGCGATCGTGAGCGGCTTCCTTTTCATCGCGGTCGCAATCCCATCAACGCTGGCGCTGATGGTGCATCGTCAGAAGAGTCAGGACGAGCAGAAGAGTTCTGGCGAGGCATCTTTGCATGAATGGATGACGGGAAGTTTTGACACCTGGCAGGACCGCGTCAAAGGCCGTAATGCGGCGGTCGAGGTGCTGCTTCCGATGGCAGCCATCGCGGTGGGCATGACCGCGTTTGCGATCGTCCTGCATTTTACCGAGGTCGGACTGTAGGCTCGGCAGAGATATACCTACTGTAAGGGAATGCCGGCCTCGCGCACGACCTGCTGGAACTTGGTGACCTCGGCGCGGAACTTGACGCCGAACGCGTCCGGCGTTGACGCCACCGGTTCGTTCCCCATTGCCTTGAGGCGCGCCTGCGTGTCGGGCAACGCAATGGCCGCGGCGGTTTCGCGCTGGATGCGCTCGACGATCTCGCGCGGTGTCCCGGCGGGCACGAAATAGCCCTGCCATCCCGCCGCTTCAAAGCCCGGAACGGCGGCTTCGGCAACAGTCGGCACCTCTGGCAGCACATTTGAGCGCTCGGCGCTGTTGACCGCAAGCGCACGCAACTGGCCGCCTTCGATCAGCGGAACGATGGTGCCGATCGGCACGATCGCAATGTCGATCTCGCCCGCGATCAGCGCCGGATTGAGCAGCGCATCGCCGCGATAGGGCACTGCCTGGATGTCGATCCCGGCCGCGCGCTTGAACATCTCCATGGTCAGGTGCAGAGAGTTGCCGACGCCGGTCATGCCGTAGTTGAGCTTGCCCGGCTGAGCCTTGGCGAGCGCGATCAGCTCCGGAACGGTTTTCGCCGGCAGCTTGGGATTGGCCACCAGCACGGTCGAGGTCGCGACCAGCTGCGTCACCGGGATGAAATCTTTCAGCGTGTCGAACGGCAGCGTGCGATGGATCGCGGGGCTGATCGCCTGGCCGTTGGTGTTTTGCAGGATCGTGTAGCCGTCGGGCGGCGACTTGGCGACGAGGTCGGCGCCGGTCATGCCGCCGGCGCCGGCGCGGTTCTCCACGATCACCGGCTGGCCGAACTGCTCCTGCAGGCGGGCGCTGAGGATGCGCGCAAGCGCGTCGACGGCGCCGCCGGCCGCGAACGGCACGATGATGCGAATGGGCTTGGTCGGATAGGGCTGCGCGCTCGCGGCGCCGGCCCCAACGGACAGTAGCGCAAGCGCCCCAAAGAGAATTGCTGTCGCCAACCGCCAGCGCTGCATCGAGCCGTCTCCGCGACTACTCGGCCGCTTCGTCGGCGCGTGCCGCGTCCCACCACGGGCAAACACCCTGCATGCGCTCGTAGTTGCCGTCGATCACGTTGACCGGCTTGCGCAGGCCAGTGGCGGCGGCTGCGACCCTGATCTTGCGCGCCTCGACGCGGCCCTCGGGCGGCATCCACATGCGATCGTGGCCCCACAGACTCGGGCCCCAGGTGACTTCTTGCTCCTGCCAATGCGCGGTGTCGATCACGCGCCCGCCCCAGCCGTATTCGACCATGAAGCCCGACGGGCTGTTGGAATAGAACGAGGTCACCTCGTCGTTGATGTGCCGTCCGAGCGTAACGCCGATGCGGCCCTCCACGCCGAGCGCGAGGTCGTAGCCCTGGCCGACATCGTCGAGATTGTAGAGCTCGACCATCAGATGATGCACGGCGTTGCGCCCGGTCTCGATGAACGCAACCGAGTGATGGCGCGGATTGGCATGGAAGAAATAGGCGTGGAACGGCTTGGTCATGTAGTCGCTGAGCCGAAAACCGAGCACGTCGCGATAGAACGGTATCGCGTCGTTGATGTGCTTCACATGCAGCACAGCGTGGCCCATGCCGAGCGGCCCGGTGCGGAAGCCCGAAATGTTGCGGCCGGGCTTGAACGGCTCGCTCGTGGACTCCGCTCCGTGGAACACTTCGAGCCGGTTGCCGAGGGGATCGGAGAAGGTGATCATATCCCGCACGCGCCGCTCGTCGGCGAGCGCGCGCGTGCCGCGCGTGACCGGCACGCCATGCTCTTCGAGCCCGGCGGCAAAACGATCGAGCGTGGCCGCGTCAGCGACCTCCCAGCCGAAGAATGCAACACCTTCGCCGCCGTCCTCGGTAACGACCAGCCGCTGCTTGCGGTCGTCCATGCGAAAGGCGAGCATGCCGCGGCTCTTGTCCACGAGCTGCATGCCTAAGAATTTTTCGCCGAAGCTCGACCAGTCTTCCAGCGACTTGGCGCGCACACCGACATATCCAAGAGCGTCAATTGACATTAGCGGTCCTCAGTCGTGCAACGGAACTAGTCCTGCAAGGGAATTTTGGCGTCCTTCACCACCTTGGCGAACTTCGCGAGGTCGTTCTTGAATACGGCAGCGAAAGCCTCGGGCGTGCTGGCGACGACCTCGTTGGCGGTCGCTTCCAGGCGCTCACGCACATCGGGCGCGTTCAGCGCCTTGGCGGCTTCACGCTGGATGAGCGCGACGATCTCGGCCGGCGTATTGGAGGGCACGAACCAGCCCTGCCAGCTCGAGGACTCGAATCCAGGCAGGCCGCTTTCCGCGATGGTCGGAACCTGTGGCAGCGCGGGCGAGCGTTTGGCGCCCGGGATCGCGAGCGCGCGCAGCCGGCCGGCTTCGACGTGAGGCTTGGCGGTCGCGAACGGCACCACCGCCAGGTGGACCTCGCCGGCGATCAGCGCGGTGTTGAGTGGCGCGTCGCCACGATAGGGCACCGCCTGCAGATCGATGCCGGCCGCATGCTTGAACATCTCCATGGTGAGATGGAGCGGGTTGCCGATGCCGGTCATGCCGTAGTTGAGGCTGCCCGGCTTTGCCTTCGCGAGTGCGATCAGCTCCTGCACCGATTTGGCGGGCAGCGAGGGCGTGGCGACCAGCAGGAGCTGTGAAGCGACGAGCTGCGTGACCGGCGTGAAGTCCTTGACCACATCGAAGGGCAGCGATTTGTAAAGCGATGGGCTGATCGCCTGGCCATTGGTGTTCTGCAGGATGGTGTAGCCGTCGGGCAGCGACTTGGCGACTGCGTCGGCCGCGACATTGCCGGCGGCGCCCGCGCGGTTCTCGATGATGACCGGCTGGCCGATCGAATCCGACATCTTGGCGCTGACGAGGCGCGCCAGCACATCGACCGCACCACCGGCCGCGAATGGTACGATCACGCGGATCGGCTTGGTCGGATAGCTCTGCGCATCGGCCGGACCGAGTCCGGCCAGCACGAAGGTCAGAGCAACAATGAGCCACTTCATTGAAGTGCTCCTTATAGGCGAAAGAGGCTTAGACCACAGCATTCACACCCTAGCACAATGCGGGCGCTCGCGCTGAAACCAGCCTCGTTAACTCATGACATGGCATCAACTCATGATATAGCGTCGCACCGGCCTGCAATCACGGAAAAATGCCGCAGTGAGGGGGAGCTCGAGACTCGTGGTCATCGACGTATTCAATCACTTCATGCCGGCAGCCTATCTCGACCGGCTGGCGCGGCTCGCGCCCGACCATCTTGCGGTGACCGCCTTTCCGAGGCTCAAGCCGCTGGTTGACGTGGATGCGCGTCTGCGCCTGCTCGATCAGTTCGGCGAGCTGCGGCAGGTCATCTCGCTCGCCAATCCGCCACTGGAGCTGGTCGCAACGCCAGCGCAGTCTCCGGAACTGGCGCGTGCCGCGAATGACACGCTGGCCGAGGTGTGCCGCCGCCACCCAGACCGCTTTCCGGCGTTCGTGGCGTCGCTGCCCCTGAACAATGTAGAGGAGTCGCTGGAAGAGATCGATCGCGCTGTCACGCACCTCGGCGCGCGCGGCATCCAGGTGTTCACCAACGTGGCCGGCAAGCCGCTGAGCGCGCCTGAGTTCCGACCGATCTTCAGCAAGATGGCGGAGCACGATCTGCCTGTCTTCGTGCATCCCATGCGCGGGCCGCAATTCTCCGACTACGCCAGCGAGACCGCATCGGTCAACGAGATCTGGTTCAGCTTCGGCTGGCCTTATGAAACGACAGCCTGCATGACGCGGCTGGTTTATTCCGGCATTTTCGACGAGCTGCCTGCGCTCAAGATCATCAGCCATCACATGGGCGGCATGATCCCTTATTTCGCCGGCAAGATTAAGCTCGGCTTCAAGCAGATCTTCTTCGGCACGCCGGACGTCAATCCGATCGCGCAGGAGTGCGGCCTCAAGCGGTCGCCCCTCGACTATTTCAAGATGCTCTATGCCGACACCGCGCTCGGCGAGGATGCGCCGACACGTTGCGGACACGCTTTCTTCGGCACCAGCCATTGCCTGTTCGCCACCGATGCGCCGTTCGATGCCGAGCAGGGGCGTGGGCTGATCGCCAATTCGCTGCACGCGGTCAACGCGCTCGAAATCTCCGCTGCGGAGCGCGAGCAAATTCTCGCCGGCAACGCACGCGCGCTGCTGAAGCTGTAAAGGACAATGCGATGAGAACACAAATCATCGAGGTGAAGCTGCGCGACGGCGTGATGGGGGCCTATCTGGCGGTGCCCGATCGCACGCCGGCCGGCGCCGTCATTGCCATCATGGAGATCTGGGGCGTCAACGACACCATGCGGCGTCATGCCCATGAATTCGCCGAGGCGGGCTTCGTCTGCCTGGTCCCGGATTTGTTCTGGCGGCAGGAGCCCGGCGTCGAGCTCAGCGACGACAACCCCGCGCACGTGCAGAAGGCGTTCGATCTCTATTACGACTTCGACTATGACCTCGCGGTTGGGGACATGGAGGACACGCGGCATTTTCTGGAGGGACTTGAGGAGTGCAACGGCAAAGTCGGTGCCGTGGGATACTGCCTGGGCGGCAAGCTTTGCTATCTCATGTGCTGTCGCACTGACATCGATTGCGCTGTCGCCTATTACGGCACCTATATCGAGCACAACATCCGCGAGGTAAAGAACCTGCATCGGCCGTTCGTGCTGCACATGGCAATGAAAGATCGCTGGGTGCAGGCGGAGGTCAATGATCTCCTGGAGCGACGGCTGTCACCCAATCCGCTGGTCACCATCCACAAATATCCCGGCGCCGATCATGCCTTCGCGCGTCATGGTGGCAAGACCTACAGCAAGCCGGAGGCCGACCGAGCGCTGGCGCTGAGCGTCGACTTCTTCAAACAGCATCTCAACGCGCGGGTTGATGCATAGCTTCACCCTCGTCCCGCATCGCCCGGCGGTGTAGATTGGGCCGCATGCGATTTGGAGAAATGGAACATGCGTAAATTGTTTGGTCCGATGGCCGCAGCTCTCGTTCTTGCTGCGCTTGCAACACATCAGAGCGCGGCGCAAACGCCACCGCCGCCGCTCATCAAGCCGGAAGGGCTGCGCCAGCTCTCCGCCCACGTCCACATCATCCCGGACAACAGCGTCCAGATGGTGCCCAATGTCGGCATCATTGTGGGTGAGCAGGCGGTGCTGGTGGTCGACACCGGCCTTGGGCCGCCCAATGGTGCGACGGTGCTGAACGTCACGCAAAAGCTCGGCGGCTCCCGTGCGCTCTACGTCATGGTTACGCATTTTCATCCCGAGCACGATCTCGGCGCCCAGGCTTTCCCGCCCACCGCCAAGATGATCCGCTCGACTGACCAGCAGAAGGACATCGCCGAATTCGGCCTGGAGACTGCGAAGAACTTCGCATCACGGTCGGCGATCAACGCCGAGCTGCTGAAAGGCGCGGAGTATCGCAAAGCCGACATCACTTTCGAGAAGGACTACGAGCTTGATCTCGGTGGCGTGAAGGCGCGTTTGTCTGCGATGGGTGCCAATCATACGCGCGGTGACATCGCCATCTGGATCGAGCCTGACCGCATCCTGTTCTCCGGTGATATTGCGATGAGGGCGCAGCCGGCGTTCGGCAGCCCATATTCCAGTCTCCGCCAATGGTTCGCGAGCCTCGATCGGCTGGAGGCGCTCAAGCCGGTGCTGATCGTGCCGAGCCATGGTCCGACCGGCGACGAGACAATCTTCATCTCCGGCTATCGCGCCTATCTGACCGAGGTGCGTGATCGCACGGCCGCAGAGAAACGCGCCGGGCGCACCGTCGATCAGGCGGTGGAAGCAGTGACGGCGGCGCTCGTCGGCCGCTTCCCGGATCGCGCGCGCCTTGCCGGCGCGATCAAGGCGGCCTACGCCGAGGCGCCTTGAGTTTCTGTCTTACCGTGTCGGAAACACGGGCGGCGCCTATTGTTGCGCCCTCGCCCGCCTTGCGGGGAGAGGGCAGCGCCGAGAGTTCAACAAACACAGCTGGGTGAGGGGCTAAGGCCTGCCCCTTACCCAATCCGTCGTGCTGAAACTCTGAGTAGCCCCGCAAGCGGGCGAGGGCGCATCAATAGCCGCTACTGCTTTTTTCGCCGCTGTTGCAGCAATTTGCTACTCCGCCGCTGCCCTGGCGCTGCGGCCGTGGGCCGACACGAGATAATCCATCGCCGCCTGCACGCCGCCCTTCTTGTGCGGAACGCCGGCGAGCGCGAGACCCATCTCGGTCGCCGCCAGCGCTCCCATCAGGTGGGTTTCGTTGATGTCGCCAAGGTGGCCGATGCGGAAATATTTCCCCGTATAACGCCCGAAGCTCGCCCCATAGGAAATGTTGAATCTGTCGAGCGCCAGGTTGCGGAAGGCGTCGGCATCGTGACCCTCGGGCAGCATTACGGCGGTGATCGTCGGCGAGTAGTATTTCGGCTCGCGGCACATGATCTCGAGTCCCCAGCCGCGCACGGCGCGCCGCGTCGCCTCCGCCAACCGGTCATGGCGCGCAAACACGTTCTCGAGCCCTTCCTCGTGCAGCATCTCGATCGAGGTTGCGAGCCCGTGCAGCATCTGTGTCGCCGGGGTATACGGGAAGAAGCCGATCTTGTTCATGTTGATCATGTCATCCCAGGCCCAGAACGACTTCGGCAGTGTCGACTTTTTGGCGGCGTCGAGCGCCTTGTTGCTCACCGCATTGAATGACATGCCGGGCGGCAGCATCAGGCCCTTCTGGGCGCCGCCAACGGTCACGTCGACACCCCACTCGTCGTGGCGATAATCGGCCGAGGCGAGCGACGAGATCGTGTCGACAAAGAGCAGCGCTGGATGGCCGGCGGTATCGATTGCCTTCCTGATCTCGGCGATTGGCGACAAGCAGCCGGTCGAGGTCTCGTTGTGCAGGATGCAGACCGCCTTGATCTCGTGCGCCTTGTCCTTGCGCAACGCATCCTCGACCGCGTTCGGGTCCGCACCGATCCGCCAGTCGGTGGTGATGAACTCCGGCTTGAGGCCAAGCTTGCCGGCCATGTTCTTCCACAGCGTTGCGAACTGGCCGGTCTCCACCATCAACACTCGGTCCCCCGCGTTCAGCGTATTGACCAGCGCGGCTTCCCAGGCGCCGGTCCCGGTCGCGGTGTAGATGATCACCGGGTTGGTGGTCTTGAAGATGGTCTTGACCCCCTCGAGCACCCGCTTGGCCAGCGCCTGGAATTCGGGACCCCGGTGATCGATGATCGGGGTATCCATCGCCCGCAGCACGCGGTCCGGCAGCGGCGACGGTCCCGGAATGTGCAGGAAATGGCGGCCAACGGGGCGTGAGGAGTTCTTCGGCATCGTGTTGAATCCCGGCATGGGTTGTTGATCGACGGCCGTGGGTCTGTGCCGCCCCCGGTCGCAACTTGCCGCCATGAAGGACGAATGCGAGAGTCAGTCAAGGCTTTTGGCGGACAATGGGCGTTAGCCCTCGCGAGATGGTACGGATGAGCGAAACGGTCGTGCACGAAACGGTCGTACCTGGGCTGGAGCGGCGCCTGCGGGCGCAGCGTGTTGGCGACGTCATGTTCGACCGCTTCGCGCGCGGCCGTTACGCGACCGATGCCTCACACTACCAGGTCATGCCGCTCGGCGTGGTGGCGCCGCGCACGATAGAGAATGCCAATCAGGCGATAGCGATTGCGAAGGAAGAAGGGGTCAGTGTCACGGCGCGTGGCGGGGGCACCTCGCAGTGCGGGCAGACGGTTAACACCACGCTGGTGGTCGATTGCTCGAAATACCTCAATAAGATTTTGGAGCTCGACGTTGCGTCGCGCCGCTGCGTGGTCGAGCCCGGCATCGTGCTGGATGACCTCAATCGGCAGCTCAAGCCGCATGGGCTGTGGTTTCCGGTCGACATCTCGACCGCCTCGCGCGCCACCATCGGCGGCATGACGGCCAACAATTCCTGCGGCGCGCGCTCGCTGCGCTACGGCAACACGCGTGAGAACGTGCTCTCAGTCGACGCGATGTTGGCCGACGGCACGCTTGCGCATTTCGGCCAGGTCAACCCCGACCTCTCCGACATTCCGGATACGTCGCCGCTCAAGCCGCTGGCGCGCGACCTGCTGGCGCTCGGCGCCCGCGAAGCCGACGCCGTGACGGAGCGCTTTCCGCAGGTGCAGCGCCGGGTCGGTGGCTACAATCTCGATTCGCTCATGCCGGGACGCAACGAGCTCAACCTCGCGCATATCCTGGTCGGCTCCGAAGGCACGCTCGGCTTCTCCAATCGGATCGAGCTGAAGCTTTCGCCGGTGCTGGGCAGCCGGCGCACGATTGGCGCGTGCCACTTCGGCAGCTTCCGCGGCGCCATGGAGGCGGCGCAGCACATCGTCCAGCTCGGTCCGATTGCGGTCGAGCTGATCGATCGCACCATGCTCGGCCTCGCGCGCGGGATCGAGATGTTCCAGCCGACCATTGCGAGCGTCGTGCGCGGCGATCCCGAAGCCATTTTGTTTGTCGAGTTCGGTGAGGATGAGGAAGGCGAGAACCTGCGCCGGCTGTTTGCGCTCAGCGAGCTCATTGGAACGCTGGGATATGCGTTCGACAAGCGCGGCCCGCAGTGGGGCGGCGTGGTCGAGGTGCTCGGGCCCAAGCTGCAGGCCGCGATCGCGGAAGTGCGCGCCGCTGGCCTCAATGTGATGATGTCGATGAAGTCGGCGGGCAAGCCGGTGTCCTTTGTCGAGGATTGCGCGGTGCCGCTCGAGCATCTGGCGGATTACACTGACAGGCTGACCGCCGTCTTCAGCAAGCATGGTACGCGCGGCACCTGGTATGCGCACGCCTCGGTCGGCTGTCTGCATGTGCGGCCGGTGCTCAACCTGCGCCTGGAGAAGGACGTCAAGGCGATGCGCGCAATCGCCGAGGAGGCCTTCGCGCTGGTGCGCCAATATAAAGGTTCGCACTCCGGCGAGCATGGCGATGGCATCGTGCGCTCGGAATTCCATGAGGTGATGTTTGGCGAACGTCTGGTGCGCGCGTTCGAGCAGGTGAAGGACCGCTTCGATCCCAAGGGTCTGTTCAATCCCGGTCGCGTCGTGCGCGCGCCCAAATTCGATGATCGCAGCCTGTTGCGCTATGCGCCTGGCTATCACGCCGACGAGCTCACCACTCATCTCGACTGGCGCGCCTATCCCGGCGCCGGCCGCGGTTTCCAGGGCGCGGTCGAGATGTGCAATAACAACGGTGCCTGCCGCGCGCTCGCCGGCGGCGTGATGTGCCCGAGTTATCGGGTCACGCGCGAGGAGCGCGACGTCACGCGCGGCCGCGCCAATACGCTGCGGCTTGCCATCACCGGCCAGCTCGGGCCCGATGCATTTGTGTCCGACGAGATGGCCGAGACGCTCAAGCTCTGCGTCTCATGCAAGGCGTGCCGGCGCGAATGCCCGACCGGCGTCGACATGGCGCGCATGAAGATCGAGGTGCTGGCCGCGCGCGCGGCACGTGGGGTTCTCTCTGGCCGCGATCGTTTTGTCGGCTATCTGCCGCGCTATGCGCCGGTCGTTTCGCGCCTGCCATGGCTGCTCAATCTGCGCGACCAGATTCCTGGGCTGGCGTGGCTGTCGGAGCGTGTCGCTGGTTTCAGCAAGAGACGCAGCCTGCCGCGCTGGCGGAGGCCGTTCCGCGAGCCCAAAGCGCCAGTCGGGCCGGAGAACGGCCGCGAGGTCGTGCTGTTCGTTGATACATTCAGCCGCTATTTCGAGCCCGAGAACGTCGAGGCAGCACTTGCGGTGCTCGAAGCGGCCGGCTGCCGGGTGCATCTGCCGCGGCCGGATGACCGGCCGCTGTGTTGCGGACGCACATTTCTCTCGATCGGCGCGGTCGAGGAAGCGCGGCAGGAAGCGCAGCGCTGCCTCGACGCGTTTGCTCCCTTTGTGGAGCGTGACATCCCTGTGCTCGGGCTGGAGCCGAGCTGCATGATCAGTTTCCGCGACGAGATCCCGGCGCTGATCCGGAGCCAGGACGCGCGCGAGCTTGCATCTCGTGCGCTGATGTTCGAGGAATTTATCGCAAAGGAGCTTGGCGGCGCGTTGCCGCTTGCGCCGATCGGCAAGCAGGCGCTCCTGCACGGGCACTGTCATCAAAAGGCGTTTGCGGTCATGGATTCGGTGATGGCGGCGCTCAAGCTCATTCCGGAGCTTGCGGTGGAGCCGATCGAATCGAGCTGCTGCGGCATGGCGGGTGCCTTCGGCTATGGCGCCGATACGATCGACGTGTCGCTCAAGATGGGCGAGCTGTCGCTGCTGCCGGCGGTGCGCAAGGCCGCTCCCGACACGATTATTGTTGCGGACGGCACCTCCTGCCGACATCAGATCAAGGATGGCACCGGCCGCGAGGCGCTGCACGTTGCGCGCCTGCTGGCCAAGAGTATTAAGGCGGGTGTTAAGGCTGCAAGTGTTAACGCTCCAAGTGTTAATGCTTTAAGTGTCAATGCTCCAGGTGCCGATGCTCCAAGCGTTAATGCTGCGCAAAGCGGGCAAATGTCTGCCAATTGACTGCGGACGCAAGCCGCAACAGAATCGGCTCGTGCCGCGAGGGGCTGGGCGCTAATAGGAAGCGCAAGATGCTGCGAAATCGGCGCAACCAAGTCTATACGTTCCTGGGAGCGGTCGCCGTCATCGGCGTGTCCGCCATGGCGTCGCAATATGTCTGGCGCGAAGCGGGCCTGAAGTCGCTGCAGGCCGTCAATGAGCAGCGCGTGCAACTTGTTGCCAATGCGCTCACGGCTGAGGTGGGACGCCAGGACCATCTCCCCGTCGTGCTGTCGCTTGATCCCGATGTGCGCAATGCGCTCAGGTCGCGGAATCCGACGAGCCTGGAGCAGCTCAGTCGCAAGCTCGAAGTGGTGAGCCGCGAGGCTGATACGCGGGCGCTGTATCTCATTGCGCCCAACGGCATCGTGGTCGCGAGCGACAATTGGCAGGCGCCGGACTCTCTGGTGGGCCGCAACCTTGCGGATCAGCCTTATTTCAAGAAGGCGGTCGAAAACGGCCGCAGCAGCGATCTCGGCGTCGAGCCCGAGAGCAATCGCACACGCTACTATCTCGCCGAATCGGTGCGGGCCGGCGCCGACCTGCTCGGCATCGCGGTCGTGCGCATCGAGTTCGATGCGCTGGAGGCGGCATGGGAGCGGGCGGCGGAGCGAGTCCTGGTGGCGGATCCCGATGGGATCGTGTTTCTGGCCAGCGATCCCACATACAAATATCGCTCCATTGGCGGCAAGACCATCAGCGACGGTGCGGAGGTTGCGAAGCGCTATCCCGGCGTGTTGGCGGAGCCGATCCACCTCGCGGTTCTGGAGCGTCGCGGTGCGGACTCCATTATTGAGATCGAGGCGCCCGATGCGAGCGCCAGCTATCTTTATCAGACCATGCAGCTGCCGCTTTACGGCTGGACGATCCATCGGTTCACCGATCTGGCCACCGTTCGCGAAGACCGGCGCGACGGGACCATCATCGGTGGCGCCATAGTGGCGCTGATCATCGCGCTCGTGCTTTACATCATCGAGCGACACCGGGCCTATGTGGTCGAGAAAGCCGCGGCGGCGCAGCTCAAAACACAAGTTGAGGAGCGCACGCGCGATCTCAGCGAGTCGAACGCCTCGCTGCAAACCGAGATCGACGAGCACCGCCACACCGAAGCGCGGCTGCGCACGACCCAGAACGAGCTGGTGCAGGCCGGCAAGCTGGCGGCGCTCGGGCAGATGTCGGCCGCGCTGGCGCACGAGATCAACCAGCCGCTCGCCGCGATCCGCACCTTCATGGCGAGCGCGAAGGTGTTCGCGCGCCGCGGCGATCTTGCCCAGGTCGTGAGCAATCTCGACCTGATAACCGATCTTGCCGAGCGCATGGCCAGGATCACCGGTCATCTCAAGACGTTTGCCCGCAAGAGCGAGCCCGGCCATCCCGAGCCCGTGCAAGTCGACCGGGCGATCGACGGCACGCTGTTCCTGCTCGAGAGCCAGATCAAGGCGGACGGCGTCGTCGTGCACAAGAGCGTCGCGCCGGACCTCTGGGTGCTCGGCCACGCGGTTCAGCTCGAGCAGGTCATCCTCAATCTGGTGCGCAACGCGCTCGACGCCGTCGGCGATCAGGAGCATGGACGCATCACCATCACGGCGCAGGCGTCAGACAGCCAGAATTCTGAAAGCCATGTCCTGATCAAAGTGGCCGACAACGGGCCTGGTATTCCGGCAAACCAGCTCGACCAGCTTTCCAGCACAGTGGGATCCGAAGCTTGGAATTCACGTGACTTGAAGTCGCGGC
>JADMIO011153567.1_pt1 | contig 65079 bp, 59 predicted proteins | sample 8958161 | NCBI WGS metagenome assembly JADMIO01 (sample SAMN16585339, study PRJNA669376) | soil metagenome | isolation source: Crop rotation soil | place: USA: Cullars Rotation, Alabama | collected 2011
ATCCCGCCGATCGAGCCGCAAGTCGCGAAAATCTCCACGCCGATCACGAACATCTTCGCGAAACTCACGCCGATCGCCGCGGATTTCGCGAGTGTCTGACCTGATCTCGACACGATCGGCCCGCAACTCTGCGCGTGAAGCTCCGTCCCGTTTGTCTTCGCGATATTCGCGGACATCAGATCGACGCTCGCGGCTGTCCTGAAAAATCTCATGACGATCTGCGCGGAGCTCGCGAGTGTCGCCACGGATTTCGCGGCGATCAGCTCGCAGTTCGCGGCGCTCACCTCGATCGATACGACGTTGCGCCGAGGCGCTCCCAAAAACGGTTAATAATCCGACTGTAGGCAGACCAATGCGAAAAAATTTTGCTTTCATTCTTCTAGTCCTCCTGATTTTCCGAATTTGCTTCGCTTGCCCGCGTGAGCGCACCTGCTCGCGCAGGCAGCGCCGCCCACGGAATCACAGGTTGCGCCTTCGAAGAGGCAGGAGGAGAGAAAACGCAGTTTCGCGTTAACTTTCTCGGCGAACCATTTTTCCAAAAACTTAGACGCGGGAGATGTCGGTCTGGACGGACTTTGTGATGTGGTTATTTGAATCGGACGCGCGCGGCATTCACCCGTGATTGTATAAATCGACCACCCACTGAGGTGGTTCAGGATCTTGTGAGGTGTCAATAGTGACATCCAGATTCATGCTGCGGCTCCAACGCCAAAGCCATGATGGCCCGAATTTGCTTACCGAAGTGTCCCTGGTTTGATAAGCCGAATCAGTCATGACTTGGTCGAGCGCCACGAATCGATAGCCCCGCGATTCATATCGGCTTAGGATTTCGTCGAGGCAGTCAGCATTAATGTCGTTGACATGAATTAATAAAGTCTGCGGTATTTCGTGACCGAACACTTCCGTCGAGAGTTTCTCGGCAAATTCGGTGGCGCCCATCGTTAGATCCAAATACGCAGTGCGTATGCGCCGCGCCAGCGCCAAATCCTTCTTTTGGATGGCCCGCGCATAACCGACGTTGAAGATAAAATCGGAATTGTCGATTGTGTGTGGTGTCACCTTGTAACCGCGATCCGCCAAAAACTTTTCAAGCGCCTCCTTCTTCAATTGAGTATCGCCGGTGTGGTTCATCGGAAAACGAAAGTAAAGTTGATAAGGTTCGCGCGGTTTCATCAGCGATCGAGTGACCACTTCACCCTTGAGGATTTCTTCCTCAAACTGTTCGATTGTCAACTTGTTGAAGTCGGAGTGCGAAAACGTGTGGTTTCCCAACAACATATTCGCGTTAACCCACCGCCGCAGCAGGGCGATGCGCGCGTCTCGTTCTGACGAATCGGTCAGTTGCCGTTCGTTCACAAAGCCGATGGCCGGCGCTTTGTGTTTCTTAAGAACACCGAGAATCTTTTTCGTGGCTCGCTCGGCATTTCGCACGTATGCGACCTCAACGACGGGGACGTACGGTAGATCGTCAATGGTCACCGCCATCCGCCGATTCGATGATTTGGTTTGGGCAAAGCCGGACGTAAAAAGCAGAAGAACAAGCAGTGGCAGCGTCGCATGTCTCATAAAAAATCTCCTGCACACAAACAATTGGTTTTTAGAAAAGCTTGCTGATTGAAGAGAGCGACTGCATTTGCAGACCAAACGTTTCCGGGTTCTCTCCGATAATCGCGGCGGCGAAAAAGCGCGGCACGTAATACACGTTCTCGTTCTGAAAATTGGCATCGAGCCTGTCGCGCTGTGCGGTCAAGACGCAGATGCTGCACGCGCGGTTTTGCGCATTTACAAATGAGGCGAGGTCACGCTCAACATTCGATGCGCCACGGTTGTACGCGAGAATCGCGAGTGCCTCTTTCATCGGATCGTTTTCGAATGTCTTGATGCTGTCTCCAATGTAACGCGCCGCGGCGTTCGCAGACTTATCGACGTCCAGAAGATCCTCCGCGCTCAAACCGAACCTCTCGCCGGTCTTCGGCAGGAACTGAAACATCCCCAACGCTCCTGCGGAATTCGGCGATTGAATATTCACATAGGCTGATTCAACTGCTGGAATATAAATTCCGATCAGTGGCGAGACGTTGTGTGCTTTGAAGATTCCTCGCAGGGTCGGGGCCAGGGTGGCGCCGCGCTCGAACATCAAACGAGTGTTCCCTTTGCCTGATTGATCGCCGGCGTTATTCGCGAGCCGCTCAACATATCGGTCGACACTTCGTTGGATCGTGGCTTCAAACTCCGGCGTGAACTGGTAATTCTTCCCCGACATTTCGTACGCGATGCGACGCGCTTGTTGGGACACAAAAACCGCGCGTTGGGCCGCGGTCATTTGCTGATACAGCGTGTCGCCTGGTTCTTTTTTCGCACTGGTGCGCGCCGGCAATGTCATTACCAGCGCTGTAATTGCGAATAGAAAAAGGAAGCTTCTCTTCATTGTCATGAATCTAGTTCTCCAAACTTATTTCTGAATTCTCTCAATGACATAAGCGAGAGCTTCAGGCGGATGTGTTCATGGGATTTGTGGCGGAAGGAGTTCTAGATAAAAGCTGAGACCACTGACGCCGCATCGTGCTATGACGATCACGGCTATGCACTCTGATGCGCGGCGAGTCGGTAACTTGCCTACTTGGTGCTTTTCTATAAGGGTGTTCGACCCGAAAACGGTCGTCACATCGCCTGGTTGATCAATACTTGAAAATATTCCTCAACTTCGGCAAGCGAGAAATTCGCGCAAAATTGTTCACGGCCGGTGGAAAAATTTCCCATCTGCTAATCCATGTCTCGGAACAGTAAGAGCACCGCAATGGTGATAAGATTCTGAGCGTCTGAGTTCGTATGATGACAGTCGCGACTTCCGAATTCACCCTCCTGCTGAACGATTGGAAGCAGGGAGACAAGAGCGCGCTCGAGCGCCTGACTCCGTTGATCTATGACGAGTTGCGTCGCATTGCACATCGTTATGCGCAGCGCGAACGCAATGGCCACACTCTACAAACTACGGCGTTGGTGAACGAGGCATATCTGCGATTGGCGGGCGCCGAAAAACCCGATTGGCAGGACCGATCGCATTTCTTTGCGGTAACGGCGCAGGTCATGCGGCACATTCTCATCGATCATGCCCGCCGTCGACGCTTCATAAAACACGGAGGCGCGGCGCAGCAAATTTCGCTTGATGAAGCTTGTTTGATGGCCGACGAGCGCGCCGCCGAGTTAATCGCGTTGGATGAAGCCCTCAAAGACCTGGCACGCCTCGATCCCCGCAAAACTCAAGTGGTCGAATTGCGTTACTTCGGCGGGTTGAGCCTGGCCGAAACGGCGGACGCTTTGGGAATCTCTCTGATGACTGTGCGGCGTGATTGGCGCGCCGCTAAGGCTTGGCTGTTTCGAAGAATGACAGATGACTCCTGAACGATGGCAAAGAGTTGAAGCAGTGCTACAGACGGCTCTTGATCTTCCCGAGACCGAGCGCCCGGCGCATCTCGCTGCCGTCTGCGCTGACGATATCGAGCTGCAGCGTGAGGCTCAATCTTTGCTCGACGCGCACGAAAGCGCCGTCAACTTTCTCGAACAACCCGCAATCGAACAGGATGCACAAGTACTTCTTGGCGCAGACGGTGGTGACCGTATCGCAGATGAAATTGGACCTTATGAAATCGTCCGGCAGTTGGGACGGGGCGGCATGGGCGAAGTTTATCTCGCTCAGGATCGACGACTCGGCCGCATGGTCGCTCTAAAGGTGCTTCCTCCGTATTTTGTTTCCGATGATGCGAGGCTGCGGCGGTTTCAGACTGAGGCCCGCGCCGCGTCTGCTTTAAATCACACCAACATTCTTACCATCTACGAGGTTGGACAATGCGAGAATGTTCATTTCATCGCTACGGAATATATAGAAGGTCAAACCATCCGCCAGCTCATCAGCGATGGGCAGATGACTTTGGGAGAGGTCCTCGATATCGCGATTCAGTTAATCGTAGGCTTGTCAGCGGCGCACACGGCGGGAATCGTCCATCGGGACATCAAACCTGAAAACATTATGCGGCGCAGCGATGGCGGCATAAAGATCCTTGATTTTGGAATTGCCAAATTGCTCGAAGGGCCGTCATCGCCGGATTCGCACTGGACAACATCGATTCCGAATAGCCAGACGGAAACGGGAGCCTTGATGGGAACGATTGGCTACATTTCTCCGGAACAAGTACGCGGCCTGCCAGTGGATCAGCGCACAGACATTTGGAGTTGCGGCGTGGTGCTTTATGAAATGTTGACGGGAAAGAGACCGTTCGCGGGAATTACAAACGCCGACACGATTGTGGCCATTCTCGAAGGACCACCGGCGCCGCTCTTCCGCGCCGCGACGACGGCTTCGATCGTGTCGCAAATTCAGAGAGTAATCGACCGGGCCCTGAGCAAGCGTGCGGATGAAAGATACGAAACCACCGCTGAGATGTTGACCGACCTGGGCGCGCTCAAAAATGAATTGGAAGTCGCCGGCCGCAAACAATCGACCCTGGACCTGCACACGAGGGTAAGCGAGATTCAGACTTACCTGGACGAGCGCAGTTCGGCTCGCCGGCGGTTTCGGTTCATGTTCACCACGATCGCGCTCGTTCTGGTTGTGTTGGGCTTAGCCATGTATTGGCGTTTCAGAGTGGGTGCACGCAGCCATCCGCCGCCCGCCGCGGCGCAAAAGCTTTACGCACAAATGAGTGAGGGCGAACAACTTCTCTTCGTCAACGAGCAAGAGCAAAAGATCGCAACGCTGATGGGCGAGCGCCCGGCGAAGCTCAACGACGAAGCCCTGCGCGCGATCAAAGGCCACATCGATCGGTATCTGACAGCGCGCGCCGCCGCTTCGACTCCTGATGAGAGTTTGGCAGCGGTCTATCGACGTGCGCCGCCATATATCCCGGTGATTGCCAGGGCTTTTGCGGAGCGTCGCATTCCGATCGTCATCGGAATCTACTTGCCGATGCTCGAGTCTGCTTATAAGCCCTGCTACGAAAATAGCTTTGGCGCGAAGGGACTCTTTCAGTTTCTGCCGCAAACGTCAGAGCATTACGGCGTCCCACGTGATGAAATGTGTGACGTTAATAAAATGGCTCCGGCGGCGGCGCATTACCTCGCGGATCGAATGGCCGAACTGGGTAGCGATTCCCAGAGCATGACCCTCGTGCTGCTCAGTTACAATCAGGGACCGAACGCGGTGCTCGAGGGATTGAGGCTGTTGCGAGAGACCGATCCCAACTTTGAAAGAAATTATTGGACGCTTTTCGCTAATCGCGACAAGTTGGACCGGAATTTCCGCGAAAGTGCCGGATATGTACCCGACTTCTTTGCCCTCGCGATCATTGGTGAGAACCCCGAGGCCTTTGAGCTTGGCATGCCGCCGCTTTCGAGTGTGGCGAGTGATGCGTTGAAGACCCGCTGACGACTTCACCATGCCGTGCTTTTTGACTTTGCGGTGCCTTGCGTCTTTGCGCAAAGACGCTAAGTCACAAACGAAAAACCGCAAAGTAGGACATAGCTTCATCCTTCTCATTTGCGATTATGGAAACTCGATGTTATCAAGTTTGAGAGCGCAGCCATCTGGTATTCATTGGCAAATCATGACGAGATCAAGACTAATCACTCGCCTCGCATTTTTGAGTCTGTTCCTGGCCGGATCCTTTTTTGTCGCGGCAGCGCAGGAACAACCGCTGCGAATAAGCTATCGCCTCGCTATGTCTCACCCTAACTCGCATTTATTTGAAGTCACGATGGAAGTTGAAATGGCGCCCGACGTAAAACCTACCTCGCTGGATTTTCAAATGGCGAAGTGGTCACCCGGGCGCTACGCAGTTTTCGATTTCGCTAAAAATGTTCAGGAATTTCACGCTTTCGGCGGAATTTGCCCGCGTGTGAACATGACGTGCACGCTTCCTGATTTTCCCGTCACGCGAGTTGACGATCAGACGTGGCGCGTTTCGATGAAGAACACGCACAGTGCGACCGTCAGTTACAAGGTTTATGGCAACGATCTCTCCGGCACGTTTTCACAGCTTGACGCCCGTCATGCGAATTACAACGGCGGATCGATTTTCATGTATGTCGTCGATCACAAGCGGGATCCCGTGCATTTGCAAATCGACCCGCCAAAAAACTGGCGCATCGTGAATGGGCTAATGGACCAGCCCGGTCAGCGCGAATGGCAATTTCCGAACTGGGACATACTCATCGATACGCCTACTGAGATTGCTGCTGACTGGACCGAAGATGTTTTTCACGTTGACGGCAAAACTTATCATGTAGTGGTTCATTCATTTGGAAGTGAAGGAGGCAAGCGCCCGGCGCTGGTGCGCGATATTGAAAAGATCGTGCGGGCCGAAGTGGCCATGTGGGGACCTCCCGAATTCGGTTCGTACACTTTTCTGCTTCACTTCGCCGACGACGGCAAGTCAGGCGATGGCATGGAGCATCTGACGTCGACGCAGATTATAGAGTCCGGAGCGTTGGCTGATGCCGACACGTATCAAAGCGCGCTCGATTCCGTGTCGCATGAATTCTTTCACGTTTGGAACGTGAAGAGGCTGCGGCCGATCGAATTGGGGCCGTGGGATTTCACCCGACCAGCCAACACGCGCGGGCTTTGGATCGCCGAAGGCATCACCAATTATTACGGTCATTTGATGTTGCGCCGCGCCGGTATTTCAAGTGACCGGCAACTCTATGACACGCTGGTAAAACAGATCAGCGAAGTCGACAACTCCCCGGGCAGCCGCTTGATGAGCGCTGAACAGTCTTCATTGGCAGCGCCGTTCATCGATGATGCGCCCCATGCTCAGGAAACAAATCTCGAGAACACTTCGATCAGTTATTACCCGAAAGGTGAAATTATCGGCGTCGTGCTCGATCTCTTGATTCGTGGTCGCACGCATGGCAAAGCCTCTCTGGATGAAGTAATGCGTCGCATGTACGACGAGTTTTACGTTAAGAGTCCGAACGCGACCTATTACCTGCGCGGACGCGGTTACCGGAACGAGGATTTCGAACGAGTAACTTCAGAAGTTGCCGGCGTGGACATGAGCGATTTTTTCAAGCGCTATGTGAAGGGAGTTGAGACACCGCCTTATGAAGAAGCTTTCGCGCAGGTTGGTCTGCGATTTGTACGCGAGCCGCGTTCGCCGGTGACGGTGGGGATTACAGCCGATGAAGACGAGAAAACTAATTTCAAAATTGCCGCGGTGCGGTTGAATTCTCCAGCAGCCGAGGCCGGTCTTCAGGAAGGCGACGTGATCACTTCGTTCGGAGGCACGCGATTGAATCCGGCAAATCTCCAAAAGACAGTGGGCCGCTACAAGCCAGGTGATCAGGTCCCAATTACACTCACGCGCGGCGGCAAGGTCATGCGCATGACGCTAACCATGGGCCAGCCATTGCTTTTCAATTTCAAGATTGAGGAATTGCCAAACGCATCATCAGAAGCTAAGGGATTGCGCGCAGCGTGGCTGAGCGGGGTAATCATCCTCGAATGAAGTCAGTACCTCACTTTCCCAATCTGGAGGCAATCACCTTGGCGGCGGTGGCGCCTGCACCAACGGCGCCCGCAATCGTCGGCGCGAGAGGGTTGGCCACGTCGCCGATAGCAAAAACGTTGCTGACACTCGTTTCCTGTTGAGAATCAACAGTCAAATAACCTCGCGCATCAACTTTCAATTGGCCGACGACACAACCCGTGTTGGGCTCAAATCCGATTCTCACCACCACGCCCTGTACCGCCATTTGGAATGGCTTAATCGCTTGCGCACGTTCGATCTCAACTGCCTCGACATGATTCTCGCCGATGATGCGCACGACGCGCGACTCGGGAAAAACCGTCACGCAATGATGAGTATGTAGCTGCTCCGAGAATTCTCTGCGGGCACTCAACTTTTTTCCACGATGCACGAGAGTCACGGTCGGACAAACCTCGCCGAGCAAGAGAGCGTTCTCGGCAGCCGCATCGCCGCCGCCAATAACGCAGACGTCTTTTCCCGCGAGGGCGTTGCGTTCCTTTGTCGCTGATTCGATAACGCCACGCCCGGCGAGTTCCGTTTCTCCCGGAATGCCGAGCTTGCGACGACGCAATCCGGTGGCGATGATCATTGCGATCGCCGGCAAGTCTTCACCGCTTTTCAGCTTCACTCGTTTGGCTTTCACGTCAACGCTTTCAATCTCAACTCTTGTCCAAAGATCGAAATCGCTGTTTTTTGTTTCCTCGACCAAACGGTCTCGCAACTCACGACCGTGCGCGGCACGGCCACCCGGATAATCGTCAATAGCGTTGTGGATTGAGAGAAGTTGTCCGCCAACTTCCTTTTTTTGTTCGAGCACCAGAGTATCCAGTCCGAGTTTGTCGCACCAGAGTGCCGCACTCAATCCGGCCGGACCGGCGCCAATGATTAAAACGTCATGCATGGCTGGTTATAGTAAGCGTTGACAATATCACAGGCGCGATGCGACGCTGAATCGCTCCAAAACACAATTTGCGAAAGGAGAAAAACGATGCGTCTGACTGAAATGGTTTCGTGCTCTGGTTGAGCGGCCAAGCTGGCGCCTTCGGTCCTCGCTCAGGTGCTGAGCGGGCTTGAGAAACAACCCAACGATCCAAATCTGCTGGTCGGTTTCGACAAAGCGGACGACGCCGGAGTGTATCGACTGCGGGATGATCTGGCGCTGGTGCAGACGCTCGATTTCTTCACGCCGATCGTGGATGACCCGTTCGAGTACGGACGGATTGCGGCGCTTAATTCCATCAACGACGTGTGGGCCATGGGTGGTACGCCCGTGACTGCATTGGCGATTACATGTTTTCCGAAAAAGGGTGTCGATTTTGAGATTCTCAAAGAGATCATGCGCGGCGGACTGTCGATCCTGACAGAGAACAGCGTCGCGCTCGTCGGGGGCCACAGCGTCGATAACGAACAGATCATGTTTGGCTATTCCGTGACCGGCGTCATCGATCCAAATCATATTGCCGCCAACGCGGGCGCCAAGCCTGGTGATGTGCTGATTCTGACAAAGCCGATTGGCACCGGGGTGATCTCAACTGGAATCAAACGCGCGAAAGTTTCCCCCGAAGTCGTCGCCGAGTCCATCGCGACCATGATGACGCCGGGAAAATACGCCGCGGAAGCGATCATGAAGTTCGATGTTAAGGCCGCCACCGACATAACCGGCTTCGCCTTGCTGGGTCACGCGTGGGAAATGGCCTGCGCGAGTAACGTCACAATTGAGATCAAATCGGCTAGCGTGCCTTTGATCAATGGCGCGATGGATTTAGCCGCAGCCGGAATGCTCACGGGCGCCGACAAAACCAATCGAGAGTACGTGGGCGAAGACGTTGCGCTGGCTGAAGGTCTCGATTCGGATCTTGAGAAGCTGTTTTATGATCCACAGACGGCGGGTGGGTTGTTGCTGGCGATTTCAGAAGACAAGTCGGCTGAATTATTGAGTGACCTGCGGAACAAATATCCCCGAGCTGAAATTATCGGCAAAGTTTCAGCGCGTCGGTCGAGAGCGATTGTCGTCACATAAATTCGCGGATTGCGTGTGTTTTCTTTCGCACACTGGTTTTTATTGCTTCGCCTTCTTCCGGTTTCTTAATCTGTGAAATCTGTGTAATCTGCGCATAAGCGTATGGCTTCACCGATTCAAATGGCCACCGAATCGCGTTCGCAGGAAATCTCCGCGCTCTATCAATCCGTCCGTGCGCGCACACTCGAAATCGTCGCGCCGCTTGAGATCGAAGACTACGTGATTCAAACCGCGGAGTTCATGAGCCCGCCGCGCTGGCACATCGGCCACACGTCGTGGTTCTTCGAGACTGTCCTGCAGAAATATCAGCCGGGTTATAAACACTACTCCGACGACTTTCTTTTCTATTTCAATTCTTATTACGAAGGTTTTGGGGCGCGGATCGAAAGACCTAAGCGAGGAACGCGCTCGCGGCCAACCGTCGCGGAAACAAAAAAATATCGCGCTCACATCGACGAGCAGATGACGCAGTTCATCGCGCGCGTTTCGGAACACAAAGATGCGGACGAAATCTTGAAAATTCTCAGACTCGGCCTCGAACACGAGATGCAGCATCAGGAACTGCTGGTCTATGACATCAAACACTTGTTGTGCGATCAGTTCGACGCGCCCATCAAAAGTCCGCCGCCTTCAGTTGAAAACGTGAGCGGCATGGCGGAGATCGAAGGTGGCCTGTTCGAGCTGGGATACGCGGCGACCGGCAGTAGCCGGAGCGTGAGGGAGGGCTTAAGCCACTTTGCCTGGGACAACGAGAAACCCGCGCACAAAGTTTTTCTTGAGGACTTTCAAATTGAGCGTGCGCCGGTCAGCAACGGTGATTACCTGGAATTCATCAAGGCGGGCGGCTATCAGGATTTTCGTTGGTGGCATTCAGCCGGCTGGACGCAGGTCAAAGATGACAACTGGCAGGCCCCGCTCTACTGGGAACAACATGACGGCCAATGGATGATCCGCGACTTTGCCGGATTGCACCCCGCCGAAGACAAATCAAACGAGCCGGTCTCGCACGTAAGTTTTCTCGAAGCTTCTGCTTATGCGAAATGGGCCGGCAAACGGCTTCCGACTGAAGCCGAATGGGAAAAAGCCGCGACAGTTTCTTCCGAGAATACGCGAAAGAATTTTCCTTGGGGCGACACTGTGGCAGATGAGAGTCGTGGAAATCTTTTTGAGAACGGCTTGTGGAGCGTGGCGCCGATCGGCTCATTTCCCGAAGGCCAAAGCGCTAAGGGCTGTCATCAAATGATCGGCGATGTCTGGGAATGGACCACTTCAGATTACGTTCCCTACCCTGGATTCAAGTCAGAATTCGACGAGTATAACGACAAGTGGTTCGTGGGCCAGAAAGTACTGCGCGGCGGCTCGTTCGCCACGCCGCAAATTCACATTCGCGCGACATATCGAAACTTTTTCTATCCGCACGAGCGCTGGATGATCGGCGGATTCCGGTGCGCGAAGGACTCGGATTAAGTGATGAATGCCAGGCGTTTAATGTTGCTGGCCGTTGTTATTGCAAGCGTGTCCTGCCGGCAATCGTCCGCGCCCCTCGTCAATCACCCCACCCCTTCGCCGATCGCATCTCCAGCGCCCGGCGCAATCCCTGATTTAACTTCCGCTTCAGAAAAGGAATGGCATGAGAACGTCGGAAAGACGGTTACGATTCAGGGAAAGTTTGCATCATGGGGATTGGTAGGGCCTTTGATTCAAGTGGGCGATCGCACATTCAACCTCGAGCCCAGCGGGAATTACAACTTTGGAAAAGAATACCGGCGCATGGAAGGAAAAGAGATCCGAATAACCGGAGTCTGGCGTTTTCGTCATTTCGAGCCGAGTTCGGGACAGCACCCGTACGATTACTTTTATATCGAAATCGAAACGGCAAAGATCGAGTTGGTTAAATGAACCTGGAGGGCGCTGATTTGTGCGCGCTCTCTTTTGTATGCAAAGCGGCGACTAGTCTCCACACTCTAAACTCTGCGTTGCTTCGATCCAACGCCAGCCCGGAGTCTGGTTCTTCAGGTGAACACCTCCCAGCCAGAAATCGATTCCGTTCAACCGCACGAAATCTTCCTCGCCAATCAGTGTGCGTCTTCCTTGCTCTGTAATTTCAAACGACGTTTCCGCGATTCGTGATGAGTCCGCAAGACGGACCTGCGGATTATTCATCGTGAGCAAGGGATGCGTGGCACTCGCGAGTCGCTGCAGATGATGAAAAATCTGAGCGTCACCGAAGCCGTACAACGGCTCGCGCCGCTGAAAAGAAGCAAACAAAGATTTGAAATCCTTGTCACCTTCCGCAATCAATTCCAGAAGCACGTTTTCGATTCGGCCCAAACCATTCCGCACCGAAGGAAAACGTTCCAGGTGTTTTGTGAATGCGGGTTTGAGAAAGCGAAGCGCGTCCGTTTTAGCTGAAATCAAATCCTGGAGTAACGCCGGTGTGGATGAAGAATATGCGACCCATGCTTTCTGGCCCAGTTGTAACTGTGCCGCGGTGACTGCTCTGCGTTGAGGAAAGAGCGATTTCAGTTGCGATTCATTCAGTTGGCCCAGGCCGCGGAAATCATTGACGCCAGGAAATTGATCGATGCAGATCAGACTCAGCGTAGTTCGTCCGAGGTCGTGATGGGCAAACCAGTTGAGCAGATAAACCAGGTGAACCTGGCAGAATAAATCGTGTTCAAACCAGAGCACGACGTCTTCGTGGTCGGCGAAATTTTCCAGCGCCGTTCGCTGCTGCCGCAAATCCGCGGCGCATTGATCGTTTTCTATTTCATAGGCGGTGGCCAGATGCCGAGCGCGCACCTCAAGGAACTCGTCGTCGGATAAGTCACCGGGCGTAGGACCGCACACCATCGCCTCTCTCCACGCGAGATGTTCGCCGGAAATTCGAGCATTTCTTGCAGTTTGAGCGCTCGAGTCGCCGTTGTGAATATGAAGCATACGGGGGTGAATCTTAGCATCAATGCGGGATTTGCTCGCGGTTCGGAAGTGAATCGAATACAATCTCGGTCGCCGCTTTGAGGGCTGGCGAGAAAACTTTGAAGCTCGAACTTCTTGTTGATTTCCCGGAATTCTGGGCACGGCTAAGCGAGGACATTCGTTCGGCTGAACGCTCAGTCTATGTCCAGACGTTTGCGCTGGAAGGCGACACTGTCGGTCGACAGCTCTCGGACTGTTTGATTTCCTCGACAGCCCCAGACCGGCGCATCCTCGCCGATTCGTTCACGAGAGTGGTGCTGAGCGATCGCTTCAGGTACTCGCCGTCTGCCTGGCTTGATCGCGACCTGCGCGCCGAGGCACGCCAGACGAAATTGATGCAAGGCTATTTGAAAGCGGCGGGCGTGGAGATTCGTTTTACCAATGCGTATGGTCCCACGCCGCGCCGTCTGCTCAGCCGCAATCACAAGAAACTGATTCTGATCGACGAGCGGACAGCCTACATCGGTGGAATAAATTTCAGCGATCACAACGGCGCGTGGCACGATATGATGTTGCGGATCGAAGACGCCTTTACGGTCCGATTTCTGCGCGAAGATTTCCTACAGACCTGGGGCGGTAAGGATCGAGTCGCCCGCGAAGCATCCCAGGGCATTGAGATTCTCACGACCGACGGCCGAAGTAATCGCGCGGTATTCCAGCGCGTGCTCGATTTGGTTGATGCCGCCCGCACCTCGATCTTTGTTGAAAGTCCGTACGTAACTTTTCCTTTTTACGAAAGGCTGCGCGAAGCCACGCGACGCGGCGTACGCGTGATGGTGGTGACGCCGCAGAATAACAACTGGCGCTTCTTCCAGAATTATGCACGGCTTGAATCGGCACGGTCCGGGATTGACCTGCGCCTGTTTCGCGGGCGTATGAGCCACCTGAAGGCGATGCTCATCGATGACCAATGCCTAGTCGCGGGTTCGACCAACTTTGATTATCTCAGTTACCGGATTCATCAGGAGTTGATCGCATTGATAACTGTTCCCGAAGTCGTCGCGGACTTTCGCGAGCGCGTGATGATTCCGGACGTGGCGAACTCTCGCGCGGTCGAATGTAATGCCAGCGTTGCCGGCAAGCAATTACTCGGTTTGCAAACACGTTTGGTGGACGCAGCGCTGACCATCCTTACCTAGCTATTTTTTCTCGTAATCACCATAAACAAAATCTCTCTGCGACTTGTGGCAGTCAAAGCAAACGCCTTTCTTTTCGCGTTTGCGAATCTTTGTCCCTGCGCCGTTGAGAACTAAAAAGTCCCAATCCGCTGCGGCTGGATTAAATCCGGGCTCGCGCTTAATCATCACTGCGAGCAACTGCGGCGTCGCGGTGTCAGGTGTCTTCAGTTTTTCGCGCACAATGATCGCGCCGGGCTTGAATGTTTCGCGCGGCGTGGCGGTCATGGCCGCCAACGCAATTCCATTCGCGTAAATCACGCCAAAAGTGTGGCGAGCCCTCGGCGTATTATCGGGATAGATTGGCGCGCCTGGAAAGATGATTCGGGTGATTCCATTGTCGCTGATTATGTGTGACCCGCCGCCGGCGGGCGCCAACGCGACACCTCAACCAGCAACCGACGAGAAATCGATGGCCACCGGTTTTCTGGTGACGAGTGACCAAGTGCGATACCCGGAAATTCTCTGCAGAGTAGCGTCGTCTTTGATTGGGTTCGCGATTCCGGCTGTGGCCAGCGTGAAAGCGAGCGAAAGAATTTTGAGCGAACGTCCGGACATTGAGCACCTCCAGTTTTAGCGCGTCCTGTCCGGGGTTGAAATTTCCGATGCCCAGCAAAGCCAACAGGATGCTCGCTAAGGATTTTCGAGAGCCGTCAACTTGGCAGCCCAGGGGCTTTGCGAATAGCGCTCGTGCAGAAGCGTCGAAATCTGTTGCTGCAATTCCTCTTCGTGACTCCAACCATTGCAACCGTACTTGTAGCTCTGATTAGCCGCAAAGGCGATGAACAATGCCTCAGGAATGCGCGCATCTTCAGGACGCTCGGCCGCCCAGGTCAAAACTCGCTTGCCGAGGAAGGTGCCGGCGTTCCCAATTTCCGTGAGAGCAGCGAATTCGCGTTTGGCAATTTCCAGCTGGCGGGCATCCAGAAAACGTGGGGCAGCTACTATTTTCGGGATTTCCTGATCTCCGCGATACTCCGTTAGCACGGGCGTACACCACCAGGCACGCTCAAAGTAGTAATCCGAATCCTCGACGGTTGAGAAGCGTTCAAAGGTTCCCGTGAGAAATGGCGATAGATCCTGAGTCTTCAAAAGTACGTAAAGCGCGGCGTAACGGCGGTCAATTTCGTTTTTGGCTTCGAGGTATTCGTGGAGAACGCTGCTCATCTGCGGAGCGATCTTTATTACATCGGGCGTGATTTGAATCGCGATTTCGTGATTGTCGAGCAGGACCGCGCGTGTCCAGACCGCCAGTATCAACCTACGGCGAAGGTAAGCGGGAAGTTGCGACTCTCCGGCGGCTTGCTGCAGAAGTTGTAGAGGCAGATGACGATCGAGGATATCGTTGGTCGTTTCGTCGAATAATCGGAAATCATCGGAAAGCAAATCAGCATAACTTTTTTCAACTCGCGCTTCGTAAGATTCTTTGCTCTCTTTGAAATACTCAGCAGACCACCATTCTTTTTTGTTCTCCACCAGGTCGCGCATGTTGGTGAACAGTTCATCTTCATAGAAGGCCGCTGGTTTTAGCGCGGCGTATTTAAGGAACTGCGATAGATCTTTTGCTATTTCGGCCCGCTGCGTTCGAAACGAATTCTGGGCGGACACCGGCAGCCGATCGAACTGAGTGAAGACGATGTCCAACAGACGTTGAGCTTCAACCGTTTGCCCAAGCGCGAGATTCGATCTGACCAGGTGATAAGCGATAGTTGGATAAGCCGCGGCGTCCGGACCAATTCGTTGACCTGCCTTCATCAGCTCGTGGAGCCCGGGCGAGGTGCTTTCCGCTTTGCTCAGCGCGGCTATCAACCACGCAGGCGAATCTGTTTGGCGCCATTGGGCGACGGCGTGCGCATATGTTTCCGGTCCCTCGAACTCCAGCGTTAAGATCCAATCCGTCAAATCATGGGCGAGCAGAAAAGGCGGAAGATCTTCGAGCTTCAGTTTGATATCAACGCACTCGTAACATCCTTCAAAGTCCTGCGACACCAACGTCAATTTGCGATTGTAGGAAGACAGCCACTGACTGCGGTCGCGGGCCATTTTGAATTGCGATTTAATGTCATTAGTTTCATCAGTGGTTGGTGCGCGGTTCAGAGCTTGTTCAGCCGCGCGCAAGACGTCGGCCTCGGTTACGTCAGGCTTCATTGTTACCGAAATGCGGTGTTCATAATCGTAAGAGTTATCGGCGAACCTGGGAATGATAGTGATCGTCAGTTCTTCGCTTTCATCAGAGGCATCAAAACGCCGGCCAGGCGAAAATGTCTCCGCTCCAGCCTCTTTCTTTTTCATCGCCTCACGACGCTTGTGTTCGGCCATCATCACCTGGCTCTCGAATTTGGTGAGAAGCCAAACGTAATCGATCACATCCTGGCGCAAATCCAGGCTAGCGCCATTAAACGAGAGTAGGTCAGCAAGTTCTCCAGTCCTTTCTTCCGGATGAATGCGGTACTTGACGAGCCCCAGCAATCTGCGCGAGGCGTTGCCAAACTGGTTGCCGCCGGCCACCAGAGCCTGCAATCTCTTTTCGGCGTCGGCGTAAAAAGCAACGCGCTTAGAGGAATCTTCGGTCAGGCTGGCCTGCCGCACCCGTGTGCGCGCAATGAGATATTCAGCCGTCGCGTGCCAATCCGATAGCGGGTCGGCGGCGATCTTTTCGAAACGGCTCTTAGCCTCGTCATACTGCATTGAATAAAAGAGGGCAGCGGCAATTTGATAGTCGCGGTCTTTGCGCAGCCAATCCGGAGTTCCCGGTCCAAGCTCACTCGGAATAGTCGCCGCGTTGGCGCCGCAATTCTTGAAAACTTCATCCTGCCCGCGCAACCATTCACGCACGTTCGGGTCGTCCGCGCCGTAGTTCGCCACGCGATCTTTTAAGGTTGCGCCGGCAACTTCAAAAGCATTCTGCGTGCAGTTGGGGAAAAAACTGTAGCTATTGTAAAGAGTGCGCTCAGTGTAGAGAGCCGGCGGTTTATCCTCATGCAAATACTCTTTGCGCGCATTCAGCCAAAATTCAACGGCCGCGTCCATCTCCTGCTCAGGGGTCTCGGCTTTCAAAGCCATTACCAAATCCTTCTGCTCACTCGCGGTGAATGATCCGCCGTTCAAGTAGCGATAGGCGATCAAAAGTGTCTTGCGGCCGAAGGTGGGACGGACGATACCAATTTTGCCGGCGGTAAAGTCTTCAAAAGGCAAATCGGGCGAGTCTTGAAAAATAAAGATGGGATCAAGATAGCTGGGCCCGCAGGCGTGCGCTGCAAATCTCACATTCAGAAGCAGCCCGAACAAAATCACAACGCAAAGACACCGGCGAATCATTTCTGAATCCTCTCCTGTGCTGCGCCAAGGTCGTCTGGCTTCCAGGGGCGATTGTTAAAGATATAGACGCGACGCTCGGCTCTGAACTTCAAATCGAGGGGTTCGTCAGCCGCGATTCCGTAGCTTCTGCGACACAGCGGTTCGCGAAAATCCTCTCCGTTCTTGAGCAGGGTTTTGATCGTCTTATCGTCAGCGCCCATGCGAAACACCATGGGCACGGCTTCGTCAACCGGCAGATCGTTTATCCAACGGTCGCCGAGACAAAACGAAGCGAGCGCCGTCATCGAAAGCGGAACACGGTCGGGTAGCCGCCGCCGCAGGTCTTGCAGCAACCCGCGGTAGAAATCGCGTTCCGAGCGAACCGCGTCGAAATCTATCTGGATAGCCGAGACATTTTGCAGCTCGAGCGTTTTCAGGATCAGCGTAAGCGCTTTGTTTTTCTGTGCATCGCTGAGCGTGGAAGTCTTGCCCGTCGTCTTTTGAGACTCTATGCGCGTGACGGCCATTAACTTTGTTCCGGGAGAAACGGCCAACGGCTGGTGGCGCGGAGTAAAAATGACATCGTCGTCACTCAACACAAGGGTCTGCGCCAAAAAAGCCACGGCGACCCGACTGGGATCGAGTGTGGTCAGGTCCACCGGCCGTTCCCACGCCCAAAGTACAGTCCGCGGGAAAGAATTTTCGTCGAGCCGGTTGCGACGTGTTGGTTCATTCCGGCACGAACTAATCGCGACGAGCGACAGCAACAGGAATATTTCGCAGTGGGATTTTTGGCCTTGCTTCATTTGATGCGCGCCGACGACGCGAGGATATTGAGCTGAGGGCGGCCATGACAGGAGAGTGTTACCCCCAGCGGGAGGCGAGGAAAACCACAGTAGGCTTCACCGGATTTATTTTGACAAGGAATTGCGCGGCGAACTACGAGGCTTGTTCACGTGCGTGATAAGAGGATCTCGTTAGCGGGCTGGACTGCACGTGTTTAAATCCCATGGACATTCCGATGTCTCGCCAACGATCGAATTCTTCGGGCGTGACGTAGCGCTCAACCGGTAAACGTCGCGCACTCGGCTGCAGATACTGGCCGATCGTCATAATGTCGCACGAGGATGCGCGCAGATCCTTCATTAACTCGACAACTTCGTCGAAGGTTTCGCCCAAGCCCACCATGATGCCGCTTTTGGTCATCATCGAAGGCAGCTCGCGATCGCGCCGCGCGGCCGCGCGCTTCAAGAGAGTCAGCGACTGCTGATAGTTAGCGTCAGGCCTGACACGGCGGTAGAGTCGCGCAATGGTTTCCGTGTTGTGGTTCAGCACGTCTGGCTCGGCGTCGAGCACGGTATTAAGCGCGGCTTCATCGCCGTTGAAGTCAGGAATGAGAACTTCGACTTTGCATTCAGGGTTTAGCGCCCGCACCTGTCGAATCGTTTCGGCCCAGTGAGCGGCGCCGCCATCCGGTAAGTCGTCGCGATTAACCGAAGTGATTACGGCATGCGCGAGATTGAGATGACGCACCGCCTCGCCAACGTGCCGCGGTTCATCCGCATCGAGCGATCCGGGAGCGCCTTTGCCGACGGCACAAAACCCGCAATGACGCGTGCAGATATCTCCGCCCAACATGAAGGTAGCCGTGCGATCCGACCAGCACTCAAAGATGTTAGGGCACTTTGCTTCCTGACAAACTGTGTGCAGATTCAGTCCCTGAATCAATTTCAAAAGATGGTTCTGATTGGTTGGATCGCCAAGACGGATTCTTAGCCAGTCAGGTTTGGGCTGACGTGGTTTCGTATTCAGAACTCGAAGTTCGCGGGCCAAAATTTTTCCACCTTAACGTGGAACTCGCATCTTTCGATTATTGGCGGCCAAAGATGCCGGTTGCCACTCTTGTTATTGCGCAAAACATTCTAGCATCCGCGTCTCGAATTCAGCATCCAAGCGACAACCGCCAGGCTATACTACGCGGAAAGTTTGAAAGACCGTTGGAGGAGACCATGAAACGTATCCTGATTTTGTGCGCCGTCATCGGTTCGCTGTTAGCGAGTGCGATTTTTGCTTTCGGCGATCTTGCTCGTCCAAGGCCGAGTCCCGCTCAACCCAAACCGGTTCTTTATACAAGCCTCGAAGTCACGCCGGATTCTAAGATCTATGAAGCGCGCCTGCAGATTTCGGCCGAGACTCTCAAACAAATTGCCAGAGAAGCCGGAGAATCTTCATCCGGCGCTTCGACCACGCGACGATTGATGCAGAGCTCGTCGCGAACCATGGTCGCAGGTCTTTTCATGTTTCTATCAATCTCCTTCGCCGGCATCTGGCTGGCGCGATCGGGCCAGCGCCGCAATCATAAAGCACTCATCGCCGCCGTTATGGTCGCAGCTTGTTTTGGATTGGCTACGATAATTGTGCGTGCCAACGCCGGACCGCCGGCGTCGTTTTACTGGCAACGCCTGCCTGAGAATCTAAAACAGGGAAAATCAACCCAGGCCGGGGTGAGCGTGGAAATAGTTCCCGGCGACGAAAGTACTATCAAGTTGTTGATGCCCATAAAGAACAAACCTGCGGGCGAGGAATAAGAGCGAGAGCTCCTTCAGATGGAACGAGTGGAAAATATTCAGGCTGCAGCATGGTCGCAGGCGCGACAGGGCTGGCGCTTAAACGCGAAAGCATTTGGCGCCATTCTGATCGTAAGCGCGTGCTTGTCGGCCGCGATGGCGAGTTGGTTGCCATTGCAGATGTCGATCGCCTCGGTTTTCCTGTTTGCCGGACCGCACAACTGGTTCGAGGCACGCTATTTTCTCATGCGGCTTCCGGCGCGTTTCGGCCGTTCGAGAAATTTCTTTGTGGTAGCGTTCGCGGGAATTTTCCTCCTCAGTCTGTCTTACCTTTCGTTGCCCGCGCTGTATTACGCAAACCTCTGGTCGGGAGCGAATTGGCCCACGGCGATCGCGATCTGGAATACGGCGCTCTTGTTGTGGATCGCCGTGTTGGTTGTCTTGCGTGCCCGGCAACATTCGCGACGCGAAGGGTTCTGGGCGTTACCGGTCGCCTTTGCGTTGTGCGCGGTCAATTGGCTGGCTCCGGACCTTTTCAGCCTGGCGATTGTTTATGTGCACCCTCTGATTGCCCTGTGGTTTTTGGATCGTCATCTGCGCCGCACAAAGCCTGAGTGGCTCTCGGCTTACCGTCGATGTCTTTTCATCCTGCCGCTTCTGCTCATGGGAATTGTTTGGCAACTCTCGAGCACACCGGCTCTCACAGATGATAATGGTTTGTTCTGGCGCATTTCACAGCACGCCGGCGCGGAGCTTTTACCGCAGGTCTCAAGCCACCTGCTGGTATCGACGCACGTTTTCCTCGAGATGCTGCATTACGGAATATGGATCGTAGCGTTGCCTATGATTGGAGCGATGGGACCGCTTTGGAAAGTTAAAACCATTCCTCTGGCACGGCGCACGCACGGATTTCCCCGGCTGATCGCAGCGTTTCTTGTGCTGGGACTCTTTTTGGTGGCCATATTGTGGCTTGGCTTTTCGACAAACTATGCGGCCACGCGCGATATTTATTTTGCGGTGGCTATTGCGCACGTGCTCGCCGAAGCGCCGTTTCTTTTGCGAATGATCTAAGAAGATTGGCGCAATGTTTCAATCATCATGTCCCCTTCCGATCTCTGGCTCTTTTTCCCGTTCGGCTACTTGCTGACCATCCTGATCGAAACACCGGTGCTGGTTGTCGGGCTCTGCAAAAGACATTCACTGAAGGGCAAATTATTTGCCGGGGTGTGGCTGACGGCGTGCACTTATCCGATTGTCGTTTTGGTTTTGCCGTTGGTTTTCGAGCACTCATCGCGCGCGCTCTACCTGCTCGTCGCCGAGATTTTCGCGCCGGTTGCCGAATGCATTCTTTTTTGGCTGGCTTATGGCAAGCGAGATGAAGTTGGAAAGCTTTCGATGTGGCGTGACTTCGCGGCGATCGTCGCCGCTAATCTTGCTTCGTTCTTAACCGGCGAAGTTCTGAATCTCTACCGTTGGTTTGGATTGTTTGGTTGAGCTTCAGACGGTGAAGTCGCGGCGTTTCGCTTTTTCAATGATTTCAGCACAAAAACAAATCCAGTTATTCCTGCGGTGACTAACATCACAACGATTACTAGAAACAGAATTAGTCCGCCGCTGCCCATGACCGGCGATACCGGATCTGGCGCCACATCAAGCAAAAGGAGGTTAGCTTTTGTCGGAGTTGCCGCTAAGAAGGCTTGCCAGTAAGTCGTCATCAACGTTTCCGCCAGACAATACGACGCCGGCTCGCCGGCAATTTTGCGGAAGTTTATCGAAGAGCACAGCGGCAGCTGCCGCAGCGCCCGACGGTTCGACCAGCACTTTCATGCGAAAGAGCATGAATTTCAGCGCTGAAATTATTTCGTTGTCGGTCACGGTCAGGATGTCTTCCGCGTTCGCGCGCGTGATGGGGAAGGTGAGCGCGCCCGGAGTTTGCACGCGCAGCCCGTCGGCAATTGTCGGCGGCGGAGCGATCGAAATACGCTCTCCCTTTTGGTAAGACTGTTGCGTGTCATTCGCGGTGTCAGGCTCAACCGCGAAACAACGAATCGAAGAATTGACGAACTTAATCGCCGAACTAACGCCCGCAAACAAGCCGCCGCCACTGCAAGGTGTAAGGAGGCAATCCAGATCCGGGATCTCTTCCAGAAGTTCCAGGCCACAGGTCGCCTGTCCCGCCATGATCAAGTAATCGTCATAAGCCGGTATTTCAGTGAGGCCTTCGCGTTCGGCAATGTCGCGGCCGAAAGCATCGCGGTCATCCTTCTGACGATCGAAGACGCGAATATCAGCGCCATAACTGCGCGCTGCGGCGATTTTCATCTTTGGCGCGTCATTCGGCACGCAAACCACCGCGCGAATCCCGGCTTCCTGTGCGGCGAGGGCCACTGCCTGCGCATGATTGCCGGAAGAAACAGCAAGGACGCCGCGACGTTTTTCATCGTCGCTAAGCGACAGGATTTTGTTAGTGGCGCCGCGAGCTTTGAAGGCTCCCATGCGTTGCAGGTTCTCGCATTTAAAAAAGACTTCGCGTCCGGCCCTCCGGTTGAATGATTGTGAAGTCATTACCGGAGTCCGATGGACGCGTCCGTCTATGCGCGCGGCAGCTTGTTTGATGAGTTCAAGTGTCAGCATGATGTGTCAATCCACAGATTCCACAGATTAGAGTCAGGGCAGGCAACCCGGGTGAAACGATACTTCGTCCTGGTAATCTGTGGATCAACCCGCCGCTACCGCAGCGGGCTCTGACTGTATCGCCATCCCGAAGACTTCGGCGAACCTTTCGATAATTCGATCTTCGACTTCGCTCAGCTCGATGTGGCGGCCGAGGATTTCCTTCATCGAAGTCACCGGCTCGCCTTCACACGCAATGATCAGATTGAAGTAACTGAGATCGGTATTCACATTGAGTGCGAAGCCATGCGTGGTTACCCAACGTGCGATGTGGACTCCTATTGCTGCGACTTTTCCTTTCGATGTGTGCACGCCGGTCAGGCCCTTAATCGGAAAAGCTTCGATGCCAAAGTCACCCATCGTGCGAATCAAAACTTCTTCCAGCTCGCGCACATACCGATGCACGTCCTCGCGATCGGGACTTAAATTGATAATGGGATACCCGACAATTTGATCCAAGCCATGATAGGTAACTTTGCCGCCGCGATTGGTTTCAAAGACGGTCACGCCGCGCGCGCGCAGAATTTCTTCGGGCGCGATTATGCCGCCATCAGTTGCGCGCCGGCCCAGCGTCAATGTGTGCGGATGCTCCAGCAGAATAAGCGTGTCCGGCTGTTCACGGTTCAGCACTGCACGCTCCGTCTGCTTTTGGATATCAAGCGCCGCACCGTATTCGACACGTCCGAGTCGTGCGACGTTAAGTTTCCTTGGGCCCAGCTGCGTCATGGGTTATCAACTTTAGTTGGCCTTCTTTTCCACTGCAAGAACGGCGGACGAAGTTCGAGGGTTGTTGACCTGCGGATTTTACTTCTTGTCGCGCGGTAGCGACGGCACCAAGAAAAAACTTGAAGTAAACAACGGTGCCTTAATGATCCCATCGCTATCGCTCCGGGTACTGACACGCTGGTCTCCCGAAAGGCGTAAAAAGAAACCGAAGGCGCCAGCGAAATACCGGGCCAGAAGCCCAGCCATTCCTGACTTGACTAGACCTCGCCGTTGCCGCAGATTTGATTAACCGCCTTGATTGTCGGATTGATTTGAAGGAGCAAACAATATGAGAAAGTTGGGAATCGTCTTGTGTGTGCTGTTGGTGGCGACGGCTGCCGTGGCGCAAACGCGCACCCGCCGCAGTGTAACGACCGCGCAAAAGCGGAGATCGGCGGCTGAAACGCCAGCAACTGCGGATGCCTCTCCAGTGCGCACTGAAGCAGCCACAAAAGTCGCGAATCAAATCAAGAATCTGAGCGCGTTCCTGTACCTGCTGGGTGGAATCGCCAAGCGGATTGAAGAGATCGACGCGGCCGCGAAAACCGATCCCAATAGCCCCGCAGCTCAACAGAACGAGCAGAACAAGGTCCGGCTTAAGTCGAGTTTCGCCGATTTCCGCGCCGGCTTGGATCAACTCGAAATTTATTTCCGCAGCACACCCGGACTGCAAAGTTACTATTTGAAGCTTGCCGGTTCGGCTGAAGGCGCGGCTGCGGCCGAAAATCTCGCGGCTTCAGGCCGCTTCGATCAGGCGGGCAGGTCACTGCTGGGCGTAGTTAACCGTCTGGCCGATACGCTTGTGGCTATGCGTCAGGCATAGTCACCGACCAAACGATCTCGCCATGCGAAAAATGAATCGAGGGTTCTTCGTTCTTCTGCTGCTGGTAGCAGCGAGTTCGGTTTCGGCCCAGCAAGCCCGGCCGGATCAACTCACGCTCACGCAAACTGACGCCTCTCACTTTTCGCGTCTCGCTTTGAAGTGTGTACGGAAAGAATTTCCCAACAAGCTCGATCACGTAAATAACGATGCTGATGATGTGCGCAGCCCGCGTGCGCTGCATCCGGCCTTCTATGGTTGCTTCGATTGGCATTCGACCGTTCATGGTCACTGGATGCTGGTGCATCTGCTCAAGCTGTTTCCCGCCATGCCGGAGGCGCGAGATATTCGCAGCGCGCTGAATGCGAACATCACTGAGAAAAACATCGCCACCGAGGTCGCTTATTTGAAGCAGGCGAATCGTGCGTCATTCGAGCGCACGTACGGGTGGGCATGGCTACTGAAACTTGCGGAAGAGCTGCATGGTTGGAACGATGAAGACGGTTCGCGCTGGTCGAAAAACCTGCAGCCGTTAGCCGCTGCTTTCGTGGAAAAATATCTCGCGTTCCTGCCGAAACAAAATTACCCGATTCGCACCGGCGTGCATCCGAACACGGCCTTTGGCCTGGCGTTCGCGCTGGATTACGCGCGCGCGGTTGGCGACACAAAGCTGGAAGCGCTGTTGGTTGAACGCAGCCGCACTTACTTTTCCCACGATGTGAATTATCCCGCTGCATGGGAGCCCGGCGGCGAAGATTTCTTTTCGCCGGCGCTGATGGAAGCGGATCTAATGCGCCGCGTGATGAGCCGGGCCGAGTTCGCTCGCTGGTTCCATCGTTTTCTTCCTGAGTTAGCTCGCAGTCAGCCGAAGGCTCTGCTTGATCCGGCAATCGTTCTCGACCGCACCGACCCCAAGTTGGTGCATCTGGACGGACTGAACCTGAGCCGCGCCTGGTGCATGCGCAGTATCGCTAATGCTTTGCCGCAGACAGATCCTGTGCGCAAAATTCTGGCGCGGTCAGCGGAAGCGCATGCGCGCGCAGCTTTGGATTTTGTGTCGAGCGGAAACTACGAGGGCGAACATTGGCTCGCGTCGTTTGCGGTTTATATGCTGACGGCGCCGGCGCCTGGTAACGGCCATTCTCACTAAAAAGTCCGCAGGAACTGCTCACTTGATCAGCTTTCGCTTCCCAGTGTGCTCGGCATGTTCGACGGCGGGGTTTTGCTGAAGATTCTCGAGCGCGTTCTGCGACATGGCCGGATCAACTTCAACAACGTACATGCGCGAAAGCGCCTCGTCTTTTTCATCCGGAAAAGTCTGAACGACGGAGATCACGCCGGGAGTCGAAGAGATCACTTCGTGCGTTTCGTCGGGCTTGGCCTGGGGCGTTAACCTCACGTTCAGTCGTGCCGCCGAGACGCTTTGTTCTTTCTGATCGCTCATGCTCGATTAATTCGAGGATAGGGCTCTCTCAATATTTAGTAAACCATAACCGTACTCATCGGTGCTCGTCTTGTTTCCCATCGCCGTCAGTTTCGTCGCGGTCGAAATCAAACGTTCGCGCACCTGTGCGGGCGTAAAGTTCGGGTTGACCGCAAGAATTAAAGCAGCGACTGCGGTAACGTGGGGCGCGGCCATTGACGTGCCATCCCACGCCGCATACCGCGTTTCGTCGGAATGTCTGGCCGCTGACGCTTTCATCGGAAGCGTGGAAACGATTCCTTTGCCCGGCGCTACAATCGAAATGTGCGGGCCGGTATTGGAAAACGAGGCGCGCCGTTTTGTCTTGCCAATCGCGCCCACAGCGATCACTCCGGGGTATGCGCCGGGGAATTCAATCGGATTGCCCTGCTCAAATTCATTTCCCATCGCCGCGACCACCGTCACGCCCGCGTCGATTAATCTGCGAAACAGCATTCTTTCGGTGTGACTGGGATCGCCGCCGCCCAGACTGAGGTTCATGACCTGCATGCCGGATTTGCGTGCGCCATTCAGCGCTCGTTGGTACATCACTTCGTCGACATAGAACTCGCCGTCTTCAGGATCGGGTGTGTCGCTGAACACTTTCCAGAAATTCAAATCGCAGCGGCATATTCCACTGAGCCCGACGTTGTTGTTGATATCGGCGGCGATGATGCCCGACACATGCGTGCCGTGCCCGATTATGTCTTCGCTGCTCGCGCCATCATGGTTGTAGGATTGCACCACCTTCTCAAGATCGCGATGAGTTAAGTCCACACCCGTGTCGAGCACGCCAACTTTGACCGCGGATGCGTCGGGTAAAACGGCAGGGCTGAGCCATCCGATAGCCCCCAGCCCCCACTGCCGGTTGAAAAGTGGATCGTCAGGTTTCGGCCGCGTTGTGATCCAGCGTCGTGGGACAGAGTGAACGTATTCGATGCCGGGTGTGTTGTTAAGTTCGTTTTCGACTTCGGTCAGATCGGTGGCCCTGGCTAGCCGCAGAAGGTTAATCCCGCGCAGATCGTCCTCGTCAGAATCGCGAAGACTCATGGCAAATGCCGCGGCGACGTTTGTCGGAGCCACTGAAAGTGCTTCACCGCCGGTCAAGCGCGAGAAGATCGGCTTAACTTCACGAATCAATCCCTGCTCCTGCAGTTTCTTAAACGGACTATCGATGGCATCCGGCAGCGAGAGAGCGTTGAGTGAATCAATACTGGCGCTCATGACATCTGGCAAACCATCGGCGACGCCCTCTTTGACCCTCACTACCAGTTGCCCCGGCACGTTCTTCTGTTTGTCGATCGCATGTTGATGGGCCGGGATGTGCGCGATCTTATTTGGCGATTCGTCATCAGATGAGGGAGGTTTTGAAGCGGTGCTGATCTTTCTTCGCAGTGAACCTGGTTTTGAGGTTTTCATAAAGGTCTCCGGAGATTTCTCGATGAGCAAAGATACGAATCACGAACAGCTGCGCGTGTGGTTGTGGGACAGCTATCAGAAGGATTTAAGAGCAGCCACCTTTTATTCCTCTCAAGGGGATTAGTCAAGAAAGTTGCACTTTGCGAAAGTCACGGCGCACCCATGAGTGATTCAGTGATCGCGCCGTTATCGCTGGATACCGAGAGCCTCCTCCAACTTTTAAGGCAAAGCCCGCTATAATGAATTAGTTCAAAAACAATTGCGCAGAGGATTTCTGATGGCGAGTGAGACACATAATAAGCGGGCTGGAAACATAAAATTTGAGGGCCGAATTCTTTTTCTGACCGAAGACACATCCTTAATTCGACAACAACTCGAAGCTTCAGGCGATGAAGCTGCCAGACTGGAAGGCGAGCTCGCGCGGCGTCTGGCGGCTGATGATTTGCCTTTGATGAATAACATTTCCACCGACGAGATCACGCCGGGATGGGTTTGTTTTTATTACGACGAGACACTCGGTCATTACGTTTATCTCGGCATGCGCGACGGTGCCGTCAAGAAAGATGAAGTTAAGAACGGCGGGTTTGCGGTGGTCGTTTCCGGACTGTCGAAGGGATGCGGTTCATCACGCGAGACGGCGCCGTACGCCGAAAAGTGGGCGGGTATTCAGCTGGTCATCGCGAAGAGCATCGAGAAGATTTACGGGCAGAACTCGCAAAATATCGGACTGCTTACTTCGACCGATCTGGGATTGATTGATCGAATTCGTCATGGCGAGGAAATCGCGCTTGCGGAATTCACCAGCGGGTTGGATCCGATCTCGAAAGACATCGTCGAATACGGTGGGCTGTTCAATTACAACAAGGCGAGACTGGCGGGAGAGATTTCGCCGCCAATGACAAAGCCGGTTGCGGTAGCGGGCGGTCGGCCCAGGCCCATGAACATCGTGGAAAAAATTATCGCGCGGCACGCATTCGTAAAAGCGGGAACAATCGGCGTTGAATCTGTGAAACCGGGTGACGCCCTGTTCGCCGTCGCCGATGTGCGCTTTTCACATGAATACGTCACACCGATGGCGGCTTCGCTTTTGACCCAGGCGCTCGGGCCGGATGCCAAAGTGACCGAGCCTGAATCAGTTTTCGCTTTCCGCGATCACCTGACTTTTCTCAACAAAGTTATGTCGCCGAAACATCGCGAGATGGGTTTGTTGGAAAAGGCGGAAGGTCTTGCAACTACACAGGAAGGCTTTGCTAGCCGACAAGGCATCAAGCTCTACGGCGAGAATCCGGAGGGTGGTTCGGAAGCGATTTGCCACAACGCCGTGGTCGAAGATCTCGCATTGCCCGGACAAATTGTGATCGGCACAGACTCGCACACGTGCATGGCCGGCGTGCTGGGCTGTTTCGCATTCGGCGTGGGCTCAACCGACATGGCGAACGCCTGGTACACCAAAGATATTCGCATTCGCGTGCCCGAAACAGTTCGCTATGTTTTGAAAGGGAAGAAGCGCGAGGATGTGGCCGCGAAAGATGTGATGCTTTACATCCTCGCGACCGATTACATGAAATCAAGTCAGGGCATCGGCAAAGTGCTGGAGTTTGCGGGAGAGGATTTGATCAACTGGCCGATGGATGAACGCGCGACCTTAACGAACATGTCAGTGGAAGCCGGGGGCTTTACCGGCATCATTGAACCGGACGAACTGACGCTCGCGTACGTGGTAAGCACGCGCGGACTCGACGCTGAAACCGTTCGCGACGGATTTATCTACAGCGATCCCGATGCCGAATACGCCGCAGTCTTCGAGATTGATCTCGACGAAATCCGCCCGATGGTGGCGCTGCCGGGCGATCCGCGCAACGGAATTCCGATCGATGCGCTTGAACACGAAGTTCGCATCGATGCTGCGTACGGCGGCTCGTGCACGGGCGGCAAGATGGCTGATATGGACATGTACGCGACCGTGCTGCAGCATGCGCTCGCGCAGGGCAAGCATGTGGCGCCAGGTGTTCATCTTTACCTGCAGTTTGGTTCGCAGAGGATCAAAGAGTACGCGCGTCGCAAGGGATATATGGAAATCTTTGAAAAGGCCGGCGCCGAACTGATTGATCCTTCCTGCGGCGCATGCATCAACGCCGGTCCCGGCGCCTCACCTTCCGCCGAAACGGTCACGGTCAGCGCGCAGAATAGAAACTTTCCCGGCCGCAGTGGCCCAGGGAAACTTTATCTTGCCTCGCCTTATGTGGTTGCTGCTTCGGCAATCGCGGGAAAGATTGTCGAGCCAGATGAGTTTCTGGGCTCAAACTGATCGTACACAGATTACGCAGATAGCATAGATTGATTCATTGGGTCATTTACTCATTGACTCATTGGTTCATTGACTCATTGGTCCAGTTGAAGGCCCGGCCGCTTCCTCAACGAGCTAATGAATCAATGAATCAATGAACAAATGAATAAATGAATAAATGAATAAATAACTGCGTAATTTGCGGATTTCCCTTCCTACATCGCCAGGCCGCCATCAACTTGAATCACTTGTCCAGTGATGTAGCGCGCGTCATCTGACAAGAGAAAGCATGCAATGCGGGCGACTTCGCCGGTTTCGCCAAATCGGCCAAGTGGAATCTGCTCGATCAGCTTGGCTTGGTATTCCTCGTTCAAGCCGCTTGCCATGTCGGTGGCTACCATCCCCAAGGCCAACGCGTTCACGGTGACTTTGCGGCTTGCAACTTCACGTGCAAGGGCTTTCGTGAGGCCGATCATGCCCGCTTTAGAGGCGGAATAATTTGATTGGCCGGCCATGCCCACCACGCCGCTGATCGACGTGATGTTGAGAATTGAGCCGCCGTTCTCCTGGCGCAGCATCACGCGCAATGCGGCTTTGGAAAAATTCCAGGCGCCTTTCAAATTAGTATCGATGACTGCGTCCCAGTCTTCCTCTTTCATGCGCAGAATGAGCGTGTCGCGCACGATGCCGGCATTATTCACAAGGAAGTCGATGCGGCCGAATGCGTCTTTGACTTGCTTGACCATTTCAGCCGCGCCTTCGGTGCTCGCTACATCGCCTTGCGATGCGATTGCCTTGACGCCTAGCGCTTCGATTTCGGCGCGCAACGCATCGGCAGCTTCCGCGCTTTTGGCGTAGTTGAATGCGATGTCGGCGCCGCGGCGCGCCAGTTCAAGAGCGATGGCGCGGCCGATGCCGCGGGTAGCGCCGGTTACGATGGCTGATCTTGCGGCAAAATCTTTTACTTGAGCAGTCAATTCGATCACCTCACTGTGGAATGGGACGCAATATATCAGATGGAGCCGAGAGAGTCAGAATCGCGGGCGGTTGGGCGGTTGATCTAAAACACAACGAACACGGATTAATCGAAGATTAATCACCCGCTACCGCAGGCGGTTGTGACTTCGGTTGCCCGCTGTGCTTATTTTTGTAAAGATTCATTTTTGCGACTACTCACGAACATACGGGAGATACTGTGAAAGTAATTGTTTTGGGCGCCGGCTATGCGACGCGCCTGTATCCGCTGACTCTTAATCAGCCGAAGCCCCTGCTGCCCGTCGCGGGCAAGCCGATGATCGAGCATGTGATTGATAATCTGAATCCGATTTCGGAGGTTGATCACATTTACCTCGTTACCAATGCAAAGTTCGCAGGACATTTCCAGGAATGGGCGGACCGCTATCACGCGCTGCACACGGGCGCGCCGATTACGATTATCAACGACCTCACTACCGACGAATCGAACCGATTGGGCGCGATTGGTGACATGAATCTGGTGCTCAACGAGGCGCAGATCGACGATGACATCATTGTGGTGGCAGGCGACAATCTCTTCAGCGAAAGTCTCGAGAACTTTGGCGAGTTCTGTCGCGCCACTAATGCGCCGGTTTTGGGCGTATACGACGTCGGCAATCTGGAGGAGATTAAAAAATACAATGCCATCGAGATCGACGATGCCGATCGCATAACTTTTTTCGAAGAGAAACCTGCACAGCCGAAAAGCACGCTCACGGGCATTGCTTTGTATTACTATCCGAAACAATCATTGCCGCTGATCCGTCAGTATCTGGATGAGGGTAACAATCCGGACCAGCCGGGCCGACTGGTGCAATGGCTTTATCCGCGAACTCCGTTTTACATTTGGCGCGTGCCGGGCGTTTGGTATGACGTGGGTTCACGGGAGACACTCGAAGAAGCAAACAGAATTTTTGCCCGGCCGGTAGCGGCTGAATAAAAGGGAAATAGATGCTGGATCTGAATTACGTTCGGGAAAATATCGACGCGGTGCGCGCCGGTTTGGAAAAACGTGGGGCATCTGGCGACGTGCTCGATATGTTTGCGCAAGCCGACGCTGAGCGTCGCAAGCTAATCGCCGAATCCGATCAACTTAACGCGGAACGTAACGCGGCCAGCCGGGAGATCGGCGCGTTGATGAAAGACGGCAAGCGCGACGAAGCCGAAACACGACGCAAAGCCGTGGGCGATTTGAAAGAACGGATCAGCGAGCTCGATCGGCAACGCGAACAGTCGGAAGTACGCATGCGTGACATGCTTTCGACTCTTCCCAACATTCCGCATGAGAGTGTGCCCGTCGGCAAGGATGAATCGGCCAATCGCGTCGAAAGGGTTTGGGGCGAAAAGCCGGCCTTTGATTTTGAGCCGAAGGACCACGTGGATCTTGGCGCGGCTCTGAACATTCTCGATCTGGAACGGGCGTCCAAGATCGCAGGCGCGCGCTTCGCGATTTATAACGGAGCGGGGGCTCGGCTGACGCGCGCGCTCATCGATTTCATGCTCGATCTGCACACGCGCGAGCACGGCTACCTGGAAACCGTGCCGCCTTTCATTGTGAATCGCGATTCGCTATTTGGCACCGGCCAGCTTCCAAAATTCGAGGAAGATCTTTTCAAACTCGCAGATGAACGGAACTACTATTTGATTCCCACAGCTGAAGTCCCGGTGACGAATTATCATCGCGAAGAGATTCTCGACGCGGCAAATCTGCCGATGAAGTGGGTCGCTTACACGCCTTGTTTCCGTTCCGAAGCAGGCAGTTATGGCAAAGACACGCGTGGCGTTCTTCGTCATCATCAATTTGAAAAAGTCGAACTGGTGAAGTATTCGCTGCCGGAAAATTCATACGACGAACACGAAGCCCTTACACGAGACGCTGAGGCGGTCCTGCAGAAACTGGGAATTCATTATCGCGTGGTTACATTGTCGAGCGGCGATCTGGGCTTCGGCAGTGCAAAGACTTACGACCTTGAAGTATGGCTGCCATCGCAGAATACCTTCCGTGAAATTTCATCGTGTTCGAATTACGAAGCCTTCCAGGCGCGTCGCGCGAATATTCGCTTTCGCAGGTCGGGCGGATCAAAACCAGAGTTCGTGCACACGCTGAACGGTTCGGGCCTGGCCATCGGACGCACGTGGATTGCGGTGCTGGAAAACTATCAACAGGCGGATGGATCGATCGCGGTGCCCGAGGTGCTGCGACCTTACATGGGCGGAATAGAAGCGATCAAAAAATAAAGCCTGAGAGTGTCAACTCTCAGGCTTCTTCTTTCCATTCATAAGCCTCTCTCTTATTTAATCCGCAGAGTAAACGGCATCAGGTAAGCCGCGTCGCCTTTTTTCACTCGATCCATAATTTGCAGAAAGCGAAATGCATGACGCACGTCTTCGGGCATGGCCGCGAGCATAGTTTGTTGTTGCTTTGATTCGGCGCTTACCGACGCTTCGTCTTCGCCGGTGTCGCTGAATAATTCTTCCCAGAAGGTGGGCGGCTGCGGCCGAATGATTCTTTGCACGCCGCGATCGGCCGGCAACTTCGCCAGTTGTTTGGCGATTTCAATGGCCCTATCGAGACCACCGTATTCGTCCACCAGGCCGTTGTCTTTTCCCTGCTTGCCGGTCCAAACGCGTCCCTGTCCAATCGAATCGATGTAGGTCTGATCTTTACCGCGGCCCTTGGCGACCTTGGTGGTAAAGTCAACGTACGTCGTATTCAGGAACTCTTCGAATTTCTTACGCTCGCTGTCGGTAAATTTTTCTGATTCGCGAAACATACCCGCATTGGTGCCGCGCAGAACGTATTCGTTGCTGATGCCGATCCAATCATAGAAGCCTTTAACGACCGGCTTGCCGCCGACCACTCCGATGGAACCGGTGATGGTCGACGGTTCGGCGACAATTTTGTTGGCGCCGGCCGCGATGTAATAGCCTCCGGACGCGGCCACATCGCCCATGGAAACCACGACTGGTTTCTTTTCTTTCAGCGATTCAACTGCGCGCCAAATTATGTCCGACGCCAGCCCCGAGCCGCCGGGACTATCGATCCGAAAGACCACGGCTTTGATCGAGTTATCGTCCCGTACTTCTTTCAGCACTCGCACCAGCGAATCTGAACCGATCGTTTCTTCTCCTGAAGATCCGAATTGCGAACTGCCTGAGACGATGTCGCCCGCCGCGTAGACGACGGCAATCTTTTCGCCCTTATTCAGACCGAGGGACTCCTGCGAGATTTTCCGGTAATCGCCGGCGCTGGCCACATGCAAGTCGTCGCCTTCTTTGTATCCGAGCCGCTTCTTCATTTCCTTGTCGACTTCGTCGCGATACAAAGTACCGTCAATCAGCCCGTTCTCCTTTGCCTGGGCCGCATTGTACGGCGCGTTGTCGATTATCTTTTTCACATCGTCGACTGATTTCGATCGTCCTTTGGCGATGCCTTCAACGTACCGTCCGTACAGATCGTCGAGCAGGGAATTGATGTACTCGCGATGCGCGTCGGTCATCTGCTTTTGTGTGAACATGTCGCCGGCGCTCTTGTACTTGCCGATCTGGTACATGTCGGGATAGATGCCGAGCTTGTCGAGCGAGCCGCGGAAGAACATCACATCGGCGGCCAGTCCCGTCACAAACAGCTCGCCTGAGGGCGGCACGTAAATCTTGTCGCAGGCCGCGGCGATGTAGTAGTCCTTGTTGAATCCTGTTTCGATGAAGGCATAGACCGGTTTGCCCGACGCGCGAAAGTCTTCGATGGCGCCGCGAATTTCTTCAGCCTTGGCCCAGCCGGCGTCTGACGCGTCGATGTCGACGATGATCGCGCTGATGCGTTTGTCGGCTTTCGCTTTGCGAAATTGCGCCATCAGGCTGCCGAGTGATTGTGGCGGATTGCCGAATAACCGATTGAATGCATTGTCGGGAACGTAATCCGGCAGCGGGCCTGAGATACGGAGAGCCAGCACGCTATTGTCGCGAATCGACGGGCGCCCGCCGCGCACCGACGATACAAGGATGGCCATTCCGACGAATAGAATCAGAACCAGCCCCAGAACGATTCCGGAAATAATGAGTACGGTTTTTCGGGTCGATGACATTGCCATAGCAGTTTTTCCTGATGTTTTTTGTGAAAAGTTTGTCCGGTTGTGAGTACGAAGAGTGCGCAAAAAAGGTTTAGACGGACAGTCCGCAGACGGCAGGAAGCAGGAAGTAGAAAGCACTCCGGATTTGTGTTTCCTGCTTAGTAGCGCTTGCCGTCGGCCGCCTGTCTTTTGACGATCCAGCCGCCGCCGACCACTTCATTACCGCGATAAAACACGGTCGCCTGGCCGGGCGTGATCGCCCGCTGCGGCTCATCGAACTTCACGCGTGCGCGATTATCGTGAAGCGGAGTGATGGTTGCCGGCGCCGGCGTGTGACGATAACGCACCCGCACTTCGGCATGGATTGGATCCACGGGATGTTCGAGCGCAATCCAGTTCACTCCCGCGGCGGTGAATCCGTCGCTTGCAAGTTCCTCTTCATGACCGACGACAATGCGGTTCTTTTCCGAATCGACATTCAGCACGTAAAGCGGGCGCGCGTTCGCAATTCCGATCCCGCGCCGTTGGCCAATGGTGAAGCGATGAATTCCTGTGTGCGCTCCGATCACTTCGCCGGCAGCAGTCACGATTTCGCCGGCGCCTGGTAAACGGTCGGTTTGCTGTTCCGCCGCCAGATATCGATCTATGAAACCGGCGTAATCGCCGTCAGGGACGAAACAGATTTCCTGCGATTCTTTCTTTTCGGCCACGGCGAGATCGCTGCGGCGGGCGGCTTCCCGCGCATCAGGCTTTGACAGTTCGCCAAGCGGAAACATCGCCCGTGATAATTGATCCTTGCTCAATTCCCAAAGAAAGTAAGACTGGTCCTTTTGCGGATCTTTGCCACGCAACAAGCGATAACGATTCGTGCTTTCGTCAAACTCGACGCGAGCGTAATGGCCGGTAGCAACTTTTTCACAACCAAGACTCAGCGCGAGCTTATCGAGGGAAGCAAACTTCAGACGGCTGTTACAGGCCACGCAGGGAATCGGCGTTTCGCCATTCAGGTAGCTCGAAACGAATGGCTGCACCACATCACGCTCAAATTCTTTTTCGAGATTGAGTACGTAAAAAGGAAAGCCGAGTTCCTCAGCGACGCGCCGCGCGTCATAGACATCATCGAGCGAGCAACAGCGTGACGGCAGCGGCTCGCCGTTTTCGTCAATGCTGATGCCACGTCGCTGATTCCACAATTGCATTGTGAAACCGACCAGATCGTGGCCCTGTTCCTTCAGAATTGCGGCGGCCGCGGACGAATCCACGCCGCCTGACATGGCAACTGCGATTTTCATTTGCCGAACTATTTTTGCGCCTCGGCAATGAAATACACAACCTCGCGCCGGTCGTTCTGCTGAAGCCGGCGCGCCCACGAGGTCTGCAAGTGCCGCCATTCGTCTGCCGCTACTGCTCCGCTTTCAAGTATCTTAAAACCGGCAGCCTCGTACTTTGGCGTCAGAGTTGTTTTGAGATATTCGAGAGACAGTGGCGGCAATCCCAGACGATTGATCTCGGTTTGATCACGCACTGGATCGATGCCAATGACGATCTCCAGCAGACATGCGGGAGCGCTAATGCGATAAAGATTTATCAACACCTCCGGATCGCCCGTAGCGATGGCCCGCAGCAGGCTGCCCCAGGGAAAATGTATGTGAATCTCGTCGGCAGTGTCGTTAAGCTCGCCGGGCAGGTCTTCAATTGCGGCCTGAACAAACAGGAGATTAGGCGCGCCGCCTTTCGCGGGTTGACGCGTCGCCTTCATCGAGATTTTCTCGAGCGGCTTCGCGTTCGCGTCGATTCCGAGATAGAACTTCGTCGGATTTTCGCGGGCGCTCTGGTATACAAAGCGACCGTCGCCGGTCCCGATATCCAGAATCACCCCGCCTGCGGTAAGGTTCGATAAGTTTTCGAAACTCGCGTTCGTCGAGTTATCAGTTGGTACTACCACGAATTGTTTTGAGCATGCTGTGATCTCCGCAAGGTTCGCGCGCGTCTGGCGTGGCTTATGATAAATTACTATTGCTGAGAATCATAACAGGTCGATGCTATGATGCTTCGGAAATGAACGAGCGTCGATATTAAGGCCGGCACGCCTGAGCCGTGCGTACCCAAAATGCCCGAACGAGCCATTGAAGAATATCGAATTGCTGACGAGCCATTCTATCTGCCCGTCGATCATGAGATCGATCTGTTCGAAGCCGCGCATTCGGCGCGTTTGCCCGTCATTCTCAAAGGGCCGACGGGTTGTGGCAAGACTCGTTTTGTCGAGCATATGGCGTGGCGGCTCGAGCGGCCATTAATTACGGTGGCCTGTCATGAAGATCTTTCGTCAACAGATCTCGTCGGCCGCTTCTTAATTGAAGGCGAAGAAACGGTTTGGCATGATGGGCCGTTGACCTCCGCAGTGCGCCACGGCGCGATTTGCTATCTCGACGAAGTCGTTGAGGCGCGCAAGGATACGGTCGTAATCATCCATCCGCTTACAGACCATCGCCGGCGCTTGCCGATTGAAAAACGCGGCACAATTTTGGAAGCGCCGGAGGATTTTATGCTGGTCGTTTCCTACAATCCGGGATACCAATCGATTCTGAAAGACCTGAAGCAGTCGACGCGGCAAAGATTTGTCGCGATCGATTTCGATTATCCACCGGCGGAAGCTGAAACAGCGATCGTGGCGAAAGAAGGCGGCATCGATGAAGGCACCGCGCGCGATCTGGTTTTGATTGGACAGAAGGTGCGCAATCTGCGCGGCCACGGCCTGGAAGAAGGTGTATCGACGCGTCTTTTGATTTATGCCGCGCAGCTGATCTCGCACGGTATCCCGCCAACCAGGGCCGCCGAAGTCGCGATGTGCTCACCAATCACCGACGATCGAGATTTGCAAAGAAGCATTCGCGAAATCGTGACGACCGTGATCTAAACTAAGTCGCGGAAAAATCTTCCATGTAAGCTTTCACGTCCGCTGGTAAATCTCTCGCGGTTCCTTTTGAAGCAAGCCAACGGTCGGGCGTTTCATCAAGCGCCATCCTGACGAAAACATTTCCGGTTGTTAGATCGATAGCAAACGCGGCCTGCTCAAAACACATGTGCGGCTTGCATACTTTCACTACCAGATAGTCGCCGATCTTCTTCACCGGAGTTTCAACGGCATATTCTTTCGTCAGCAAGTTGTAGTCGTCGCGAGTCAGTAACTTTAGTAGTGGCGCGCGGATTGCCGGCTCAGAAAAAAACTTTGTGGTGACGCGGCCTTTCTTAGTCGTCGGATATTTTCCGTCCCAGTTTTTCAGGTGATCTAATGAGGTCTGGGCCAAAGCAAGGCTGCTGCCTAAAATCAACAGAATGAAGCCTAACGAAATCTGGTTTTTACGGATCATCACGTCGTCTCCTCTGGTTGTAAGCAAGCGCTCGTTTGAAGCGGCGCTCATGCTAACACGGCCGATGGTCTTGGATCACTGGGTTTTCGTATGCGCAGCAGATTCTTGGGAGTGCGTATACGCAAATTGGACTGATGCACCGCAAGTTTTATACTGCGCAAAGAAAAGTTGAAGAGGAAACTTGTGTCAGACCACGACGAAGACTTGACCGAGAATCTCGTCGCTGAATTGGACGAGCGCCTCGGATCGATCAGAGGTCCTGAGCGCCGCACTATCGCGGGGTTGATGCGGCAGATCAGCAAGCTCCCGCTCGATCATACCCGCGCAGTACTGGAAACGAGTGCGTTAATCGCGGGTGTCTCGTTGCGCGCGGGTATTGAGTTCCTGCGAGCGGCGCCAGAGGTTACGCGCGTCCTGGACGCGACCGAGTTGCGAGCCTGGGGCGAGATCGGACGCCGGCTGACAATGGCGGACATCGAATCCGGCGTGAGCTTTTTCGTGAGCGGGGCCGGTGACTTCGCCAGTGTGCCCGCGGTCGCGCGACCATTCGTCCTGCACGTTTGCTCGCGTCAAATGACTCTTTCTGCCACCGCCGCAGCGGAAACTTTCCATGGTGCTTCGGTGCTCGCGAAAGCGATCGGTGACGCCGAAATACTCCGATCGATTTATCAAATCGCTTCTGAGATTTCTCGCCGGTCTTCAAAACACAGTGGCGAATTCTTGAAGGCGACGCCGAACGTAATCACGACACTGCGTCGCATCTCGAATACGCGCGGAAACAATGAACTGATCAGTGCCGCGATCGAGTTGACGGCACAATTCGCCGAACGGGCAGGCGGAATCGCCGCCGATGCCTGGTCAGCGATTCCTGCAGCGACTGAAAAGCTTGACGCGGAGCCCGCGCTCAAATTGATGCGCCGGGTTGCCGGTTTTCTTGAGCGAGGCGGCGGCACCGCGCTGAATGTGCTGGAATCCGGGGGCGAAATCTTGCGCATCTTTCCCGAATGTTTCGATGAATGGATCGATCTGTTGTGGACAGTCGCTGCGCAGGGTAATGCAGGATTAGTTGCTTTCACTCGCGCCAGCCCGCCGTTCTTTCAGAGTATTGCTGCGCATCGTCACGCGAATCGAAATACGCTCGCGCGGCGCGTGATGACTTTGACGCGCGAGGTAGCCCGCATCGACGCCGAGAGTGCGTTGGCGTGTCTTCGATCCGCAGGCAAAGCGCTGCATACCGTCTCAATCGATCAGTTCGAAGGCTGGGCGCGGGCCGGGCTGATCAGTTCCGATGCGCGTGTGCGCCGCAGCTACTACGCCCTGGAAACGCGCACGAGCAACGAAGCCTTGCATGTCGGCGGCGCCGGAGTCGCACTCGACTCGATCCAGCCGTTGCTGCGTCTTTACGTGGAAGGATTAACGGGACGCAGTGTGGAAGTCGCGGCGGTCGCCGCGGTGCCGGTTGAGTCGCGTATTGGCGATGGCCGCACGATTCATCTCCCCGCAGTGGTAGCTGAGTTTGGAGACGAAGAGCTTGATTTCCGCCTCTTCAAAGTTCTGGCCGCGCACGCTGCGGGACAGATCGAGTTCGGCACTTATGCGCGCGACTCGGACGACCTGGCGGCCGCTTATGCAGCTTTGAAAGATCTCTATGATCCGGCAAAGCAGGACGAGCGAGCCGCATTTGCTGATGATGGTTATGTGCCGCAAGTGGCTAAGGCTTCGCTTGTTACGCCTGACAGCACGCAGGCTGGCAGCCTGCGCTACAACGAGGTGCTCAATCTTTTTCCAATTCCGGCGCTGGCCCGACGAATCTTTGGCACGCTCGAGAATGGCCGCATCGATCGCCGTCTGCGGCGCGCCTACCGCGGCCTGGCGCGGGATCTTGATCTGATTCGCGATCACCTGCGAAATCGGCGTCCGAAAATTATTGATTTGCCGGCGACGATGGTCCCGTTCGAATTGCTTTTTCAGATTACTCTGCTCGGCGGCGCGCTCGAGGACGCGCGCGAATTCTACCGGCAGGTGGTTTCAGAACTGGAGACTATCGTCTCAGAATATTTTTCTGATTCGCTCGCGACAGTCGCCGACACGTTGATGGCTACCAGCCGTGTTTACACTCTCTTTCAATCGATCGTGCTCGAGAATGCGGAACAACAGATCGAAGTGCCGGATGAGTTGGACCAGGAAGACGCGGGCAAGATGGCTGAGCAAATGTTAAATGAACGCCAGGCCGATCGGCAGCCGCAGCGGCGCGATGCGCGGGAACTTTTCAACGCCTGGAATTCAGAATCCGAAGGCGAGTTCGATGACATCGAAGGCAGCGAAACGTGGGGCGAAGGCGAAGTCCCTGAGCAGGATCTGGAAGCCGGCGAAGTTGCCTTTAACTATGACGAATGGGACCGCGAGCTGACCGATCATCGCGTGGGCTGGTGTCGGGTAGTGGAAAAGAAAGTGAAGCGCGGCAGCCGTGATTTCGTCGACGACACGCGCGAACGTTATCGCGGCGTTGTTTCTTCAATTCGTCATCAGTTTCAATTGATGAAGCCTGAAAACCTCACCAAGATCGCAAATGAGATCGATGGTGAGGACTACGATCTGAACGCTGTGGTTGATTACTTCATCGATCGCCGCGCTGACGGCCAACAGTCGGAGCGTATTTACACCAAGCGTCTGCGCCGGCGTCGCGATGTCGCTGTTTCTTTCCTGCTGGACCAGTCATCGTCAACTGCGCGCACCATCGGACGTCATCCGCTGCAGCCTTACACGCACCCGGGCCGCCGCATCATTGAAATCGAAAAGGAAGGACTGGTGTTGATGAGCGAGGCGCTCGAGGCTGTGGGCGATTCTTATTCAATCAATGGGTTCACTTCCGAAGGCCGCCGCAATGTGAAGTTTTACGTCATGAAGGATTTCGGCGAGCAATATTCCGACGAAGTGATGCGGCGCATTGGCGGCATTACTTATCAAAACAACACACGGCTGGGCGCGGCCATTCGTCACGCGTCGGCGAAGCTGGAAAAGCAGGAAGCGCGCACGCGGCTGCTCATCGTTTTGTCCGACGGGCGGCCTTACGATCACGATTACGGTGACGCGCGTTACGCGCGCGAAGACACGCGCGAAGCGCTGCGCCAGGCCAAGACCGCCGGCATCACTCCTTTCTGCATCACCATCGATCGCGAATCGGAAGCCGAGCTCCGCGATCTTTACGGCGAGGTGGGCTATACAATCATTGATGACGTGCTCACGCTGCCGGAGAGACTGCCGGGGATCTATCGAAGGCTGACGACGTGAAACACGTTCAAAGGCCTGACGCCTTACGAATAGCATCGACCGCGATTGGCGTGCCGATCTTTACCGCCAGGTCGAGGGCCCATTGTCCCGCCTTTGCCAGCTTGTCCATCGTCGATGAAGCATCGCCGTTCTTCGCTTCTGCTTCCGCGGCTGCAATCGTCCCCACGGCAACGTCATGTTCGGGCTCTGTCGCGTGTTTTTTCATCTCGGCGCGCAGCGCTGCTAACTGATCCGCCAGAGCCGGCAGGTCAATCTGTTCTTTTCCCTGAACTTGATTGACGTTGACGTTCGTCATCTTGACGTTCCGGCCCACGCCGATACCCTGACCGACGTTATAAGTGTCGCCATCTTTACCCATTGTTTTTCTCCTCCTGACCGGACGTGCCGGGTGCGTTCTGAGTGACTGTTGCGTTTTCGACATGGACGTTGCGGCCGACGGCAACCGCCTGGCCAACATTATAGGTATCACCAATCCTGTAAATTTTAAGCCAGCGGAGCGAAAACCCGAGCCCGACGACAACACAAAGAGAAGCAGCGCCGAAAACCGTTGTTTTCGTAACGATGGGCGAGGATACTTCCACTTTCAGATTATTCTTGGACCAAACCTTCTCAGCTTCCTTCGGCGGCAAATTCGAGGCGGTGCGCGCCTCGCCTTTCACCCACAGGGCGACATTGAAAGTCTGCGAGCCCGCGCGTTTGGGGGTAACATTGCAAGTCCATTCGAGATTATCGTTATCGAGAGACTGATACTGCTCGCGACAAGATGAGGTGTCGATTCCCGCGGACTCAAAGATAACATTGGCCAGGACTCGATAACCCGGTCCATAACGCTCCTTTAGCAGTCTAAATCCAGGAGAGAGTTTCAATTCTTCCGTTATCTCGCCCTCCTCATTGGAGATTCGCACCGACTCTTGACTGCGATTGTAATTCACGACAATCGAGAACGAGTCATCAGTTTTGACCTTTGGCGACCAGGCGACTTTGATCGACTCCTTTTCGTTGGGTGGATGCTGTGGTTGTTCTGCCAGCAATTCGGCGGCAAATTCGTCATCCTTAATCTTTTCAGTTGGCGCAGGCTTGCGACGCCTTGCAACATTGCCCTCAGTGACGGCGCTGCCGTATTCGTCGAATTTTTTAACAACGTCAATAACGCATGGCTCGCCCGCGACGGCTTCATAAGAAAGCTTATTAACACAGTACCGCTGCAATCCTTCGACACTGACAGTAACCAGGAATTTGGTGCCGGCGGCGAGTTGGCTCGTGTCAATAGTTACCGTTTGCGTGCCCTGACCATCAACGAGATTTCCTTTTGAAGTCTCCCATCGAAAACGTGGCGGAAACGTCGTAGCAAAGTCCCTGGACTTCGCTGAGAACACCTGCCTGCCGTTTTCCGGTGCATTTTGAGCACAAACTCGTGCGCCCGTTAGGCAAGGCGTACAAAAATTGGTGAGTGCGACCTGCGTCGCAGCCAAGCTTACGCAATCGCAGCCATCATCCGCTTCGGCAATGGCTGTATAGATTCCCGGACGGAGCTTGACCTCGGAAAGATCCCAAATCGATGCCAGTCCCTCGCCAAGGATCTTGCCGCCATTCGTCCAATACTGAAAATTTGGAAAGTTACCGAACCTTCCGGCCGGCCTCCCACTGCGGATGTTGATTACGGCGTCATCGTTTTGCGGGTCGCTCGAATTGTACGGACAGATATTGATGAAGTTCGGGCTGCTAACCGACGTTGTGAACTGAATATTCTCGATCAGGTCAGGGCATTTCCGGTTGAACGGGACTTTAGTTCGGTCGATCGACTCTTGCGGCAGGTTGAGACTGGCGCTACAAGTTTCCATGGGCCTGGCTTTTTGTACGATATCGGGTGTGTCCTCGCGTGGCCCGACAACAATGGGGAGCCAATCCAACCCTTCGTCCTCAATTCCCCCTTCATCGCTAACTGCATGCAAAAGACTGATTCGACTTGAGTCTAAATTTTTAACCTCGACGAGATATTGTTTGAGTATACGGGCCTGCTCGATTGTCTCGCGCTCCAAACAGGAATCTCGCGGTCCATACACGAGCAGATAACTTCGAGCGGCAGGGCGGCTGCTTACCTCCTCGGCTAATCTTTCGAGCTCAGAGACATGAGCTCTTAGAAAGCTTTTAGCCGACTTCAGCCAACGCGGCCCGCTCATCGGGACGGAAAGGGAAGCCGTGTTCGGACATGTCTGGCTGAACTCGCCGGTCTCTACGGTGACCGTTACCGCATCGGTCAAAAACCCGGCCGTCGACACCGTGACGGTGGATGTTGATTGACCGCCAACGATGGTGCCTCCGGACGCGCTCCACCTGTATTTAAGCGGCCGCTGGTAATCTCCATCAACCACACTGGCAGCGAAAGTCACAAGAGAACCAACGGGTGGGGCAGGATTCAGACTGTTCACGGTTATCGTCGGGCACGCGGGCGTAGGGGTGGGTGAAGGCATCAATCGCGCATCAAGTTCGGCGATTTGGTCGACAGGATAGAATGGTCGCCACCCTTTCCACTTCGGGCCGTCATAGTCTTCAACAGGATTCGTGACGATAACGACGGGCGGTGAAATTTGTTTTAAGTGTGAACGATAAGTAGCAACCGCGATGACAGCAAACGTTCCAGCATCCGCGAGATTCCAAGTTAGGCTTTGAGAGGCGGCAGCGGTCTCGCCTATTTTTATCCACGCGGGATCACTGGCGCCTAATAATGTATTTAGCGTGGCATTAGGCTCACTAAGACTCCTGCAGAAACTGTTTCCACGTATTCCGACCGGCATGTAATAAAACTCAATTCCTGTCAATTGCCTTGCCGGCCTGGCCTGGGCTTTGAGCGTTACGTTAGCCGGAGCGATAAATGTTTCGGCCATTGCAGGACTGAGTAGTTGCACGCTCAGATTTGGAATATCAGAGGATGTTGCCGACGCCGGGGGGCTTTGATTTTTTTCCGGCGCCACTTCTCGGGGAGTGCTTTCCGGCGTTGGCGTCGGCATTGCCACGACTGGCAGGACGTCAGGTTGTTCCGCGACGATTGGCGGACGTGGCCGGGCTAAAATGTAGACGAAACCGGCGATGCCTACCAGAAGGAAAACGACAGCCACTGCGATTGTCATTCGCGAAGACATGAGCAGATAGACCTGAGCTGCTAATCGTAGCCCCGGCACGCTTGGTCGGGGCGGTGCTGATCGTGTGAAAACTTATCCTCAGGCTTCCAGAGCTGAATCACTTTTCAGCGTAAAGGGACGTGAGTCAGAAGAGCCTGGGTTCGATTGACAAGCGGCGTTCGCGAGGAAGATAGGAGCGTCATGAGGCGATGTCAAGACCAATGCTTACGGAAAACGTATCGGTGACTGCCCGATTAATTGCTTCAATCGAGAAGACTGAGTTTCCGCGTGTCGCTAGCACTCATCCATTAACCCGCTCTCTTCTCACCACGCGCACGCCTTTTCGCCAGTCTTCATTAATATCGAATCGATAAATCTCAATATCTGGCGCGATGGTTTTCGCGAGGGTCGCGAATGAAGGGTGGAAGCGAAGCGCGGGCGCGACCAGGTAAACCAGTGGCGATTCATCGCTGATCTCTCGATCGCCGAACAGCTTCGCGTCAGTGATGTGACCGCGCCGGCGGTGGGCTTCGACGCGACGCCAGTAATCGACACCCTGAAAGACGTGCTCGCGATCCTCGTTCACTTTTAGTTCGATCACCGCGAGCCTTCCGTCATGTCGCAGCGCGAGCAAGTCAATGGGACGAACCCCGGTCCCTCGACCATGCGAGGTGCGAAATTGCGCATGTAATGGCGCGATGACTAATCCCGGATCGAGTTTGGAAACGTCGCGACGCAGAATTGATTCGAGCCATGCTTCACCTGCGGCGCGATAGAACCAGTGACGACGATCACGACAATTTTCATGGCGATAAGTGGCAAGATCTCCAAGCAACTTTTCCCAATCTCTCTGGTTGGGTGGATGAAGAGCCCGGCGTGGCGAGCCTTCGATGCCGAACCATGCGCGTTCCTGTTCCATTAGCAGCCGCACGCGAGCGAATGGCAGGCCGTGATAACGCAGCGTCTGGCCGTGGCGCGAGGACACGACATCGATAGCGGCCGGCGCTCGCGCAATGATTGCCCGTGCCTGCTCACTCTCGGCAGTTTGGGAAACCGGAGGAAACCGCGTCAGCTTCTTTTTCCAAATATGCTTTCGTTCAAAAGACCGTACGGCTTCCACGCAATGCCACGCTTCGTCGATCTCAAATATTTCAATTCGCTGACGGAGCGATTCGCGCAGAAGGACGTGCCGTTGTTTCGCTGGTTCCAACATATCGCGCTCGACGACCACGAGCATCCGTTGCATTGGTGGCCGTTTTGGCATTGATTGCAAACGCGAGAACCAGAGCAGCGCGGATGAGAAAAGCGAATCAGCATTGCGCGCGTCGCTTTGGGTCACAGTTCCGGTCACCGCCAGACGCTCATGCGGCAGCCGCAAAATGATTCGCGCATAACGTCCCGGTTGGTCGCGACGCATGCCCGGACTCAACGATGCGCGCTCGACCCTTGCCGTAAGATTTTGTGCGACAACTGCTGCGAGTTGTTCACAACGGATCTGCCGCGCCGCGGCAATGCCGGCGATTACGGCTCTGGCGGATGCGCGTGGAATCAATTCAAGGCGCGCGCTTTCACGGCCCATGCCGCGCATCGCTTCCAAAAGTAGTCTCTCACCTTTCCAGTTCCATCCGTCTATCCGCCACGTCTGGGCGCCCTGCTCAGTCCAGCTAGAAAAAATTAGCCGACCGTGGGCCGCCGAAAGATCGAATTCGTCTCGAAGAATCATAAGCGGGGCGCCGGCGTTCTGCGTAAGGAACCATTCGCTGTGCGCGTCCAGGATTTCGCGGATTAATCGCTCAGCGTCGGTTACCGGTTCGATCTGTTGGGATGCCTGAGGCATTTGCGGGAGCAAGCAAACGCTGTGTTACCATTTCAAAAATCGCGCAAGCTTAGCACCGGAAATAGTTTTTGAAAGCAATTAGTCGATGCAAAGAATTTATCTAGCAGGCGCAGTACGCACGCCTATCGGGCGTTTCGGCGGAACGCTGGCGAGTTGGTCAGCCGCCGATTTGGGTGTGGCAGTCGCCAAAGAAAGTCTGCGGCGCGCGAATGTTCAACCTGGCCAGATAGAAGATTCCATCTGGGGGTGCGCGCGCCAAGCCGGCGGTGGGCCAAACGTGGCGCGCCAGATCACTTTTCGCGCCGGAATACCCGAGTCGGTTCCGGCATTCACAGTCAATCAGGCGTGCGGTTCCGGATTGCGAGCGATTATTCTCGCCGCGGAAAAAATCATGCTCGGGCGGGCGCACATCGCGCTCGCCGGGGGCACGGAAAGCATGTCACGCGTTCCCTATTTTGCCGAAGGCGCGCGGTGGGGCGCACGGCTCGGTCACACCGAGTTGGTCGATGGTATGTACCGCGACGGTTTCAACGATCCGCTTTCCGGGTTAGTCATGGGCGAGACGGCTGAAGAACTCGCGCGTCGATACGAAATTTCGCGTGAGGAGCAGGACGAATTTGCTTTGCGTTCGCAGCAACGCGCGTCAGAAGCGGTGGCCACCGGCAGATTCAACGAGGAAGTCCTACCGCTCGAAATAAAAGATCGAAAAGGGAACGCGACTGCTTTTTCAACCGATGAGCATGTGCGCGCAAAAACGACGGCAGAAGACCTGCAGAAACTTTCTCCGGTCTTTTCAAAAGATGGAACTGTGACCGCGGGTAATTCTTCCGGAATTACGGACGGGGCGGCGGCGTTGGTTGTGTTGAGTGAAAAGGCTTTGAAAGACTCGGCCGCCGAACCACTCGCGCGCCTGGTTGATTATGAAATCGTTGGCGTGCCCCCGGAGATCATGGGCATTGGGCCAGTGCCGGCCGTTCGTGCACTGCTTGAGCGGCAGAAACTCGCGCTGGCGGATGTTGATTTGATCGAACTCAATGAGGCTTTTGCCGCACAGGTGATAGCCTGTGATCGCGATCTGCGGTTTGATCCGGAAAGATTGAACGTGAACGGTGGCGCGATTGCGCTCGGACATCCGATTGGATGCACGGGTGTGCGCATCACGACAACGCTGGTGCACGAAATGAAACGGCGTAAGGCAAAACGTGGGTTGGCGACATTATGCATCAGCGGCGGTATGGGCATCGCGATGCTGGTTGAGCGAGAATAGGCAGAACAATTCGCAGCTGGTCGACGGCCGATGATACGGCTGATGCGTCGGAAAATCTAAGCCAACCTTGGCGATAATCGAAGGCATCGGACTGACAGCTCATCCCCAAAACCACTTCGATCGAGAGGTTAAATTCGTGAATCAAAAAACATTCTATCGGTTGCTCGTCTTCACTCTGTTGACAGTGTTTGGGGTTTCGCTTGCCGCAGCGCCACCAGCCGGCGCCGGACAACGCAGGCAGGTAACGCCGGGCGCTTTCGCATTCTTGCCCCCGTCGGATGCGGTTCTCGTGGTGGACGTACGGCGGCTGATGAACGAGACATTGCCGCAGGTGTTGGCGACAAATGGCGGAAAGCTGGCGCAGATCAATGCTGATATCGACCAATTCAAAACGAAGACCGGCGTCGACCCGCGCGGCTTTGACCGGCTCGTCGTCGCAACCCGATTCACGCACCCAACGCCGAGTGTGACGAAGCTCGAGCCCGTGGCAATCGCCCAGGGTAAATTCGACGTGAATGCAGTAGCAGCCGCGGGGCGCCAAGCGGCAAAGGGCAATCTGCGCGAAGAGAAATATCACGGCTCTACGATTATGACGTTTGGTGTGAACGATCAGCTTAAGCTGTTTGGTATTTGGAATCTGAAGGTGCGAGAGTTGTCGGTGTGTGCTCTTAATAGCAACACTCTCGCCATCGGCAGCCTCAATAATGTTCGCGCGGCTATCGATGCCGCCCGTCTGCGCCGTCAATCGAATGTTGAGCTCGTTGCGCTGGCCACGCGTGACCCACAGGCGGTGATTGGCTTTGGCGCAAACATGTCACGCGATCTTATGGCAAACTTCAATCTGGGCACTGACGCGATTGCGCAGGACGTCGGCTCGATTCGCCAGGTTTATGGATCGATCGGAAATACGACCACTGATGTATCATTGGCCGTCGTTGCACGCACAGACACGCCCGTGTCGGCCAAGAACCTTGGCGACACGGTCACCGGACTCAAGCAGCTGGCCGGATTTTTGGTGATGCGTTTGAAAGCTGATCAGCAGGCATTGGCGCAAAGTGCGCTCGAAAATTTGAAGGTAAAGCCGCGCGGAAATGAACTCGAGATTCGCACGCAGTTTGCAGCCGCGAACCTTGCGGCAGTGATCAAATAACTTGGCGAAATCCGACATTAAAGAGGGAACAGCGGCCCCCGACTTCGCGCTGTCAGACGCTCAGGGAAAGACGTGGCGTTTGTCTGATCAGCGCGGCAAAGTCGTCGTGCTGCTCTTCTATCCGGGCGATGAAACTCCAATTTGCACGAAACAGATGTGTTCCGTGCGAGATCGTTGGGAAGACTACGTTGCCACCGGCGCTGAGGTGGTCGGAATCTCCACAGATTCAGTCGAGTCGCACCGAGACTTTGCTCAACATCACGACTTGCCGCTGAAATTGCTAGCCGACACAGATCGCAAGGCTGCCGACCTTTACGGCGCTCAATCTTTGATTCCGGGTAAGGTTGCACGTTCAGTTTTTGTGATTGATGCGGAAGGCCTGGTGCGCTATCGCGACGTGCGTCCGCTGGGCCTCTTCAAGCCGAAGGACGACGACACGATTCGGGCGATTAAGCAAGCGCAAAAGTAATTTCGAGTGCGGTGCCGACGTCTCGGGATCGCCTCTTTTCGCGGGAACAGGGAATCGCTGACAGCTCAGCGGTCTGCAACTGCTCGCTGCTCGCTGCGTACTCGTCTATAATCCTCTCCGAGGTAAAACCATTAATGTCAGACACGATCAGATGTGCCCGCTGTGGGCAGAAACGTCCGCCATTGGGTTATGCGCCGTTGCCGACCGATTTGGGGCAAAAGGTCGCCCATGAGATTTGTCAGCCTTGCTGGGGCGAATGGCTGCAGGCGCAAACTCGCATCATCAATCATTACGGTCTTGATGTGACCAACCCGGAAGCTCAGGGATTTCTCATGGACAATATGAAGGGCTTCTTTTACGGCGGAAACGAACTGGCCCAGATCGACACTTCTAAAGAAGGCTCGATCAAGTGGTAACCTCGCCAGGTTTTTGAAACCGAACCGTCCTTTCGAGCGTAGAAAAGCCTGAACATCCACGTGCTCGTGTGCGCAAAATCATTTTAATTCGGTCTTAGTTTTGGAGTTTTGAGGAGGAGAGTCCCTTGTTGACGAAAAATGTGCTTCGCAGACTGCCAGTCATAATTCTCGCGTTAATTGCTTTCACAATCACCGCCGCCGCACAAACGAAACTTTTGAGATTTCCGGATATCTACGGAGACCGGGTGGCGTTCACCTACGCGGGTGACATTTGGACGGCTCCGGCCGCGGGTGGCACGGCGATCCGCCTGACCGCTCATCCGGGCATGGAGGTCTTTCCTAAATTCTCGCCGGACGGAAAATGGATCGCTTTCACCGGCCAGTACGACGGCGACGAACAGGTCTACGTCATTCCATCGACCGGAGGAGAGCCGCGCCAGCTGACTTATTATCCGGCAAAGGGCCCTTTCACTCCGCGTTGGGGTTGGGACAATCAGGTCTATGGATGGACCAAAGACGGGAAGCAAATCATTTTTAAGTCACAGAGGGACTCCTGGTCGCTACCCATCGCGCGGCTTTACACCGTCTCGGTAGAGGGCGGAGCTGCTCAGGCGTTGCCGATGCCCGAAGCAGGTTCCGGTGACTTCTCGCCGGACGGCAGCCGCATGGTTTATTCACCGCAGTCCCGAGACTTTCGTCCTGAGAAGCGCTACGGCGGCGGTCAGGCCAACCGGCTCTACATTTTCGATTTGAAAAGTTACGACACTAAGCAAATCGCGGAGGGGCCGCGCGCCACGCGCGATGCGATCTGGCTGGGCGATACGATCTACTACAACTCAGATCGCGACGGTCACTTCAATCTTTACGCGTACGGTGTCTCCAATGGCAAGACCACCCAGATCACGCATAGCAAGCAATGGGACGTTCGTTGGCCCAGTTCCGATCACCAAAGTCGCATTGTCTATGAAATGGATGGTGAGCTGCAGGTGCTGGACGTGAAAAGCGGGAAGGCTTCCGAAATTTCCATCACCGTTCCCGACGATGGTTTAGCGCGAAGACCCAGCAGAGTTTCGGCTGCCAACAACATCGAGTCTTACGATCTGAGCCCGAAAGGTGAGCGTGCTTTGTTCGCGGCTCGCGGCGACATCTTCACTGCGCCGATCGAAAAGGGACCAACCCGTAATCTGACACATTCTTCGGGCGCTCACGATAAGTGGCCGAGTTGGTCTCCCGATGGATCGCAAATCGCTTTCATTTCCGATATGAGCGGCGAGGAAGAGCTTTACATCGTGCAGCAGGATGGCTTGAAACCGGCGCAGCAAATTACCACGGGCGGCAGCGCCATGCGCTACCAACCTGAGTGGTCTGCCGACGGTAAGCGTATCGCTTTTGGCGATAAAGACGGCAAAGTTTTCGTCGTCACCCTTGCTGACAAAAAGGTGACTCAGATTGTTGACGCGCCGCACGGACAGATTCGCGATTATGTATGGTCGCCGAGCGGCAACTATCTCGCTTTCAGCTACGGCCCGAATGATAACGGGTTGACGCAGGTTTACATTTGGAATGGGGCCGATGGTCAGCTACATCGCGTCACCGATCCGATGTTCAACTCTGTCAATCCGGTTTGGGATCCGCAAGGCAATTATCTTTATTTCTTCGCAGACCGCGAATTCGCGCCGCAGATTTCGGGCGTTGAGTTCAACTACGCCACGAATCGTACGACTTACATCTACGCCATGGCGCTGCGGAAAGACGTCAAACATCCTTTCCCGCCCGAAAGCGATGAAGTGGCCGTAACCAAGGCGAAAGAAGACGGCGCGCCTGCCACCGAGACGAAAAAGGAAGGCGAAGGCGACAAGCCCGGCGACGCGAAACCTGCCGCCCCCAGGACAATGTCCGTGGACTTCGACGGCATCACGACGCGCGTCGCGCGTGCGCCAATCGGCGCCGACAATTACGGTGGACTCGCTGCCAAGCCGGGATTTCTGGTCTATAGCGTGGGGCCGGCGTTTTATTACGGACGACAGGGCGATCGGCCTACACAACTGAAAATATTTTCTCTTAAGGACCGAAAAGAAACGGTGCTGGCTGAAGACGGACAGGGCTGGGCCATGTCACGCGATGGATCAAAGATTCTCGCGCGACAGGGTGCCGCGTTTGCCATCTACGACGCCACACCAGCCGGCGACAAATCGCGTAAACCGGTTTCCACTGCGGGACTCGTGGTTGATCGCGTTCCGGCAGAAGAATGGAACCAGATTTTTAACGAGGTGTGGCGGCGGTATCGCGACTGGTTTTACGTCGCGAACATGCACGGCTACGACTGGGTCGCGTTGCGCGAGCAGTACAAGCCCTTGCTGCAGCACGTCAAGCACCGCTCTGATTTGAATTACGTGATTGGCGAGATGATTGCGGAGCTCACCATTCAACACGCCTACATTGAAGGCGGAGATTTCACAATTCCGCCGCGGCCGCGTGTAGGTTTGCCAGGCGCGCGTTTTGAACTGGACGCGAGTGCCGGTCGCTATCGTATTTCCAAGATCTTTCAGGGCCAGAATGACGAGGATCTTTATCGCTCGCCGTTGACTGAAATCGGTGTCAATCTCAATGTGGGCGATTACGTGCTGGCGGTTGATGGCGAAGAGTTGAAAGCCAATGACGACCCGTATCGATTGCTGCGTAACAAGGCGGACAACCCGGTTTCACTTACCGTAAACAGCCGGCCTTCGTTGGAGGGCGCTCGTATAGTTTCGTATCGGCCCATCACTGATGAAACCAACTTGATCTATCTTGATTGGGTTGCGAAAAACCGAAAGAAGGTTTCGGACGCTACTAACGGCCGCGTTGGTTACATCCATATTCCCGATATGGGAGCTGCGGGCATTCGGGAATTCATTAAGTGGTATTACCCGCAAATCGACAAGGAAGGGCTAATCGTGGATGTTCGCGCCAACGGCGGCGGCAACGTCTCGCGCATGCTGATCGAGAGGCTGCGCCGGAAATTGCTCGGCATTAATTACGGACGCACGGACGATACTGGCAGCACTTATCCGGACGGAGTTTTCCTCGGACCAATGGTGGCGTTGCTGGATCAGAACTCGGCATCGGACGGAGACATTTTTCCGTGGATGTTCCGCGAAGCCGGACTGGGACCATTGATCGGCAAACGGTCATGGGGCGGAGTGGTCGGCATTACCAACCGCGGTCCACTAATCGATGGTGGCAACATCTTTGTGCCCGGCTCGGCCCTCGCCAACAAGAACGGCCAGTGGATTATCGAAGGTTACGGTGTCGATCCCGACATCGAAGTCGACAACGATCCGGCATCGGAGATCGCCGGCCGCGATCCACAACTTGAACGCGGCATCGCGGAAGTGATGGCAAAGCTGAAAAACCCGGTGAAGCTGCCGGATAAGCCAGCTCCTCCAATCAAGACGATCCGGTAAGGGGCACGGGCGTCACGCCCTTGATTCACGCGCAAGCTGCGCGTGGCACACTTTTCCGGCCCGCGTGGATCCATTCGAGATCACGCGGGCCGCTCTTTTTCGGGCTTAGGGATTGATTACAAGTTTCTCGAGGGGCACCATCGCCGGTTTGCCCTGATGTTGATAACAACGGTCGCCGGCCACGTGGACGCGACGCTTACACGGCGTGCCTTTCTTAGTTCGCGCGCCGCAGATATAGATCTTGTCATCTACACTGATCGCAGCCTTTGAATCAGCAGCAGCGCTCGTCGCGATCTTGTTGAGGTTCACCGGGAGATCTGAGAGTGGCGAGTTTGCGGCCCGCTGAATCGTCAACGGTGGCGGCGAGAGCCTCAGCGATCGACCGAGGATGAAGGCCGCAAATATCAGCACGGCTACTAAGATTAAGAATCGTAGCCGCGATGAACCGCCGCGACGCCGGGAACATTCGGAACATATCGGATCTCGCAGCCATTTACGCCATCCTTTTCGCGTGAGTGCAGCGCCGCAGGTTGTACAGAAATTTGTGAGGCGCATTGGCGGCCAGCTCCACTTCGGATGGCGGATTATAGTTTGAACCGGTAGTCACGCAAGCTTTTCGATTTGCTAAGAAAAACATCAAGCTTGAAGATCTCTTGTTGAATCTTCAGTTGCAAACTTTGCTGAACGAATTGCATACTGCCCTCTCCCCCAGCGAACGCTATTCCGATCAGCCACAACTAATGACAGTGTTGATTCCAGGTAATCTTATCCGCGAACGGCTGCGATTGTTTTCGCGCGCGGCCATCTTCTTTTTGGCAGTCGCTTCGGCCGGCGTTGCGCTCGCTCAAGGTCCTGACGAGGTTATCCGGACCGAAACTTCTCTGGTCCAATTGAATGTCGGTGTGGTTGATCGGCAGGGACAGGCGGTTACCACGCTGGGTAAGAATGACTTTGTCGTTTATGAAGATGACGTGCAGCGCCCGATTATTTCTTTCGAGCCAACTCAGTCGCCGTTCAGCCTGGTGATGCTGTTGGATATGTCTGGCTCGACGGTGAATTTTCGTCAACAGATTCAACAGGCGGCGTTGAGATTTCTGGATGCTCTGGGACCGGACGATCGCGTTTCGGTAATTTCATTCAACAGCAAAGGCGTGCACAAATTGAGCGGCTTTGGCACTGACCGGCAACGCTCGGCGTACTCGATTACGCTCGCGACCGGCGGCGGTGAGACTTTGTTTTATGACGGGCTGAAATATTCTTTGAAAGAACTCGCAGGCGAAGGCAAACGACGCAAAGCCATTGTCGTGCTCACGGACGGACTGGACACGGAAGTCCGCAAGGGTGATCGATTGGCCGTACAGAAAGCGACGGAAGCAGAGGTAAGCACCGCGATCAAGCCTGAAGCGAACTCAACTCTGGTCACAGTGTTGACGGATGCAGACCGTCAGGGCGTAACGATATTTCCGCTCGCGCTGCCGTCAGGCGATCCCAAACGTTTGCCTCTGCCTGATCCATTGATCACTGCCCAGTACGTGGCAGCGCGCACACGTTTGCAGATGCTGGCGGATCGCACCGGTGGCCTTCTCAGTGACATTCGACGACTGGATGAAATGTCAAAACTTTATTATGAAGTGGCCGCGCATTTGCGCACGCTCTACAGCATTGCCTACCAGCCGCCGCCTCAGAACCGTGACGGCAAATGGCGTACGATCCGCATCGAAGTCGCTCGCGATGGCTTAATCGCGCGCGGCAAACCGGGGTATTACGCAAGGTAGGCGGTTTCAGGATTGAAGTTTCGAGTTTCAAGTTTCAGGTTTCAAGTTTGAATGGTATCTCCGACTGCTGTTACTGACCCAAAGTCTGAACTCGAAACCTGAACCTGAACGTGAACCTGAAACTCGAAACTCGAAATGGGCCTCAGCTTGAAACTTCAATCCTGAAACTTTAAACTGCCTTCAATCCTTTCACGCACCCGTAGCTCAGCTGGATAGAGTACCTGACTACGAATCAGGGGGTCGCACGTTCGAGTCGTGCCGGGTGCACCATTATTTTGGAATGAGCCTCACGCTCCAGGTCTACAAGCCAGGTCTTCGCGAATCCTAAAGGGAACACCGCTTGCTTTTTACTAAGTTGTAAGACGCATAGATGTTCCAAATTGCGGATGTGCGGATTGTGCACAAAGACAGAATCGCAGAGACCTTGAACATCGTCGGACGGACCAGGCCTTAACCGTTCAAATTCCTGTAATTATAGTCCGGTAGTAAATTCCACTAATAACACTATTCTTCTGGGAGGTGGTGGTTCATTCGGGCAACAGAGTATCTTTCTAGCGGTGGATCCGGCTACAGGAGCTGAGCTCTGGCGTCAGCCGCTGCCAACGATCCCGCCTTTCCTCCTTACGGAAATATCTTTTTTGCAGAGCGCGCGACTTTTAGCGCGGATGGCAACACTGGATATATCACCGGTGACATCAATGGTGACCAGAACTCTCTGTTTCAAGAAAAGTATTGTTACCTCTACGCACTTAACACGGGAGGCGACAATGTTCCGATCAATCAACCGCCGCAGGTCTCAATTACTTCGCCGTCAAGTGGATTTGAAATCGCGAAGAATGCGCCCGTCGAAGTTACGACGAGAGTCCAGGATGATGGTGAAATCGCCAAAGTTGATTTTTATTACAACGCGCGGCGTCACTCACTTCATCAGTTCGGATGGCACGGCGCCTTTCGTCGCCACTTTCCGTGCAGATCAACCGGATACTTATGGCATTTATGCGGTGGCAACTGACGCCGGCGGACTCACATCCGAGTCTGCCATCGTGGGGATCATTGTTACGAATAAATCGCCGGTGGTTACCTGGTCGTCTCCGGCGAACGGTAGCAACTTCGTTTTGCGAAACTCGATTGTTCTCAAGGCAACGGCCAGTGATCCCGATGGTTCAGTTACCAGGGTTGAATTCAACAGCAATCTCGTGGGGTTGATTGGACAGGACTCGACCGCGGATCCTGATGGTTCTTACAGCATAACTTTTGAGAATCCTATTGAAGGTACACACAATTTGTACGCATGGGCCGTCGACGATAACGGATATCGCCAGAGCTCATGATTACCATCACTGTTGTTCGTCCGGCGCCGAATCCTGTTCTGAAGCCGCTACGACGGTCGACGAAAACCCCGCTCTTTAAACCGCAGGCGACCCAGCCGGCTGAGCAATCCGGAGGATCATTCGACACCAACAAGGTTTTCGTAATTACGAGCCGTACTTCGATTGCTGAACAGCAGAAAAAGAGTCGTCGTCAGAAGAAAATCAGGCGCGTTCGTTCGCCGTCTACTCGATAGCCTAACGCGTTATTCTTGGCGGCCGGGTCTCGCCGTCCGGCCCAATCCTGCTTCCGGCGCCGATCTGCTTCATGCAGTTGTCTGCCTGCGCGCAATGTGACTACTTCTTTTTGCACGGATACGAGCGTGCTCCCGCAACTCGTAACCACTAACCCGCCAATAAATTCGTTTCTCTTGCTGATCAGTATTACCTGACCATCCAGGTGATCGCTATACCCTCGACGCTGCATAGACTCCTTAGTTCTGTGGCGGCAGCTTCATGGCGCAGTGCCGAGCATCGTCAAGTCATACGGGAAGCGTTGGGCGGCGCGAGCAATTGACACGCTTGTGGTCCAACGGCAATTATCTTCTCAGTATCAATCGATGAAACTGGGACAATTCAAAATTAAAACCTCAAACAAGCAACGACTAGGTGTGTTGCTAGGCAATGCGGTTTTCGATGTGGCTGAACTTGCGCGCGCGATCCGTCTGACAGGCGTCGATGTGGCGGATTGGCTCGCCGATGCTAGCAGCACTTTGGAGGTGATTCAACGCGCTGGCGCAGTTGAACAAATTGCCGGCTTGGTCGCCGGAAAAAAAGAGCTGACAGAGCGCGTCGCGGCAGTCGCTTATAATTTTGATGAGGTCGAGTTCCTGCCGGCGGTCAATCCCAGCAAAATTCTTGCTATCGGCCGCAACTACCGTGATCACGCCCTCGAAGGTGGTGCCGAACCGCCGAAAGCGCCAATGATTTTCAATAAGCTACCGAGTTCGCTGAGCGCTCATAACTCTTCGATCCTCGTTCCGTCGATTACGGACAAAGTCGATTATGAAGCAGAGCTCGCCGTAGTCATCGGCCGTCGCGCGAAACGAGTGAGTGAAGCTGAGGCGTTTGATTACGTTTTCGGCTACACGCTTATGAATGATGTGACGGCGCGTGAAATTCAACGGGGAGACGGACAGTGGACTCGCGGGAAAGGCCTGGACACTTTCGCGCCTCTCGGGCCGTGGATCACCACGCGCGACGCAATCGCGGACGTTCACAACTTGACCATCAGAGGATTGCTGAATGGCGAAGTGATGCAATCTTCAAACACCGGCCAAATGATCTTCGGTATACCCTTCCTTATTTCTTATATCTCACAGGACATAACCCTCGAGCCCGGCGATATTATTTCCACCGGAACGCCCGAAGGCGTCGGCGCGTTTCGCAAACCACCGGTTTGGCTGAAAGACGGAGACGTTTTCGAAGTTGAAATTGAAGGCCTCGGCACGCTGCGCAACTCGGTGATCGCTTCCAAATGAAAACTCGCGCCGGCTATGTCGCTCTGATTGGCCGGCCAAATGCCGGCAAATCAACGCTGCTCAATCGCCTTGTCGGTGAAAAGATCGCGGCGGTTTCCAACAAACCGCAAACCACCCGTTTCAAAATACTCGGCATCGTCAATCGTCCGGAAGGGCAAATCGTTCTGGTGGATACGCCCGGCGTGCACAAACCCGGCTACGAATTGAACCGGCGCATGATGGCCGCGGTACACGACGCGCTGCTCGGCGTGGATTTAATTTGTCTCATACGCGACGCATCTGTCCCGACGGGTAACGGCGATCGGTTCGTGCTCGACCTGGTGAAGCAATCAGAGAAACCGGCCTTGCTGGTGCTCAATAAAACCGATCGGCTCGCCGATAAATCAAAATTGCTGCCTTTAATCGAGTTCTATCAAAAAGAACTCGAGTGGCAAGGTGTCGTTCCCATCTCCGCATTAAAAGCCGACCAAATCGAGCCGGTACTGGCAGAAATGATCAAGAACTTGCCTGCGGGCGAGCCCATCTTTGCGGACGACGAGTTCACGGACCAATCAATGCGCGCATTGGCGGCCGAGATCGTGCGCGAAAAAATTCTTGAGACAACGGGAGAGGAAATCCCCTATGTGACCGCGGTTGTAACGGAAAAGTGGGAGGACGAACGCGCGGACTTTACGCGTATCCACTGCGCAATCTTCGTCGAACGTGAGTCGCAGAAGCGCATCGTCATCGGTCACGGCGCGCAACGACTGAAACAGATTGGCATTCGGGCGCGTCACGAGATTGAGAAAATGCTGGGCCATCGCTGTCATCTCGCGCTGTTCGTCAAAGTCGAAGCAGATTGGCGCGAACGCATGCATCTGCTGGATGACATGGGTATCAGATCATGAGCAGTGCAACGTGGTTCGCTGTGGATGCGATTGTTTCCAACGAGTGCTGTGAGGCAATTGAATACGGCATGATGGAAGCAGGCGCGCTTGGCACTGAAACAAACGTAGACGCCAATAAAACTGTGGTCACCGGCTACTTTTCAAAGCCGATCGAAGAAACGAAACTCCGCGATACTCTAATCGAGTCGCTGCGACTTTACACTTTACCCACCGCCTCGCCGGTTGAGGTAAGGCGCCGGGAAGTTCCGGATGCGGACTGGCTCGCGGAATGGAAGAAAGACTGGCGCGAGAGCCAGGTCGGCCGATTCATCATCGCACCGCCGTGGATTGAATCAGCGCCAACGGTTAGCGGATCGGGCAAAACTTCAATTCTCATTCACATCAATCCGGGCATGGCGTTCGGGACTGGCACTCACGAGACCACGCGTCTTTGTCTTAAAGCCATCGAGAAGCATTTCGCCGGCGGCAGTTTTCTTGATGTGGGAACGGGCACGGGAATTCTGGCAATCGCAGCGGCAAAATTGGTTCCGGACGCGCGCGTCGAAGGTCGCGACATCGACGAGGACGCAATCCGAATCGCCAAAGAAAATGCGCAGCTCAACAACGTCAGTGAGAAAATTACTTTTATCGCCGCGAGCGTGGACGACCAAACTGCGTCGGCTGATCTGGTTTGCGCGAACTTAACTGCGCCCGTGATCGTGGATTTGCTGCCGGCGCTGTTCGGCGTTACATGCGGGAGCTTAGTTCTGTCCGGAATTCTGGAATCACAACTCGATATGATTCAAACGCGGCTGACCGAGCTCGGTGCACAGGCTCGTGAAATCGATCAAGACGGCGAATGGATCGCCTTGGTTATTTAAGAAGATGACTCGTCGCAGATTCTACGCCCCGACCGTGGCCTTTTCGGCCGACGAGAAATCGGTGGTGCTCGATGCAGCCGAGACCGTACATCTGCGCGATGTTCTGCGTCTGCAAATCGGTGCTGAAGTATTTGTGTTTGATGGAACCGGCCGTGAGTTTAGCTGCGCTGTGGCAAAGATCGGCCGGAACTCGAGCGATCTGAACATCCTTTCAGAAGTCGATCCATCTCGTCCGGAATCTCCCTTGAACCTCACGCTGGGTGTGGCTTTACTGAAACATGAAAAGTTCGATCTGGTTGTCCAGAAAGCGACAGAGTTGGGCGTCAATCGAATTATGCCAGTCACTTCAGAAAGGGCGGATGTTCGTCCGCGGTTGGACGACCATACCGACAAGCGCATGGCGCGATGGCAGCGTATTGCTCTCGAAGCCGCAAAACAATCCGGACGCGCGCGGGTGCCCGAGGTCGCATTGCCGGTCAGCTTCGCGAGTTTTACCAGCGCCTTGGGTGAATTTGATCTGGCACTAATGTTTGCTGAGCGCGCAGGGCAATCACTCGCAAGCATTTATGCAGCCGCTCCTAATCCAGTGAAGACTCTTGGGGCTTTGATTGGGCCCGAGGGCGGTTGGACCGATGAGGAAATCGAAAGTGCCCATGAAGCCGGCTGGGGGATTGCGACGCTCGGCGGCCGCATCATGCGTGCTGAAACCGCCGCGATTGCCGTGGTTACTTTGCTCCAACACCAGTTCGGCGATCTTTCGTGAACTCGTCTGGACGTCGCGGGAACTCACGGAAACATTCTTTCGTTGTAAGGACTGAGGCTTTGGCTTAAATGGGAATTTCCGAATCGCAAACCGTCGTTGAAGCACTGGTAAGAGCGCGCGCAGACCTGGCCAAAAGGCTCGGCGTTGAGGAAGTAGAAATTACCGAAGGCGCGGTCGAGCAGGCTCAATTCCCGAACGCCGCTTTGGGCGCGCCGCTGGTCGGTGAAATGAGCGCGCAGGTAATCACGCCAGGCTGGCGGATTCGTCTCGATGCGCAAAATCAGACTTTCGAATATCGCGCGGCGGGGAAGCAACTCAGGCTTCACAACTTCAATGGCAAGAATTATCGGATCTGAACTTTAAACTCGGTGTTTGCAGTCTGACGTCAAGGGCGAGTTGAAAGCCGCAATCAAAGTAAGAAGCACAAAGTTCAAATTACTTTATTGATTTATGTCGCGAAAAACTCTCTGGATTAATCTCTCGATCGCACTGGCGTTGGTGCTGATTGCGGCGTTTGCCGGGCAGGTGCACAAGTGGCAAAAGCAACGCGATAATCGGCGCGCGTCGGTGACGAATCCATCGGCCAGTGAATCGGGAGGTGACGCTGACTCAGCCGAGCCGCCGCGAAAAACGGAAGTCCTGGTGCGATTCAAATCCGGCGTGACTCAGCAGGTCATCGAAAGCATTGCGACGCGTTTCAACGACGAGGTTGAAGATAGTATCGAAGCGGTGGACGGCCTCGAGGTGATCGAGGACGAAGACAACAAAACCAGCGATGAAGTACTGGCGCAGTACCGGACGCTATCTGAAGTCGAGTACGCGGAGGCGAACACCGAAATCAAACTTGATCACGACAGCCCAGGCAATCACGTCCACGCGAATGACGAACTCTTTTTTAAGCAATGGGGATTGTTCAATCACGGCCAGGACGGCGGCAAAGTGGGAGCCGATATCAGCGCGATGCGTGCATGGGCGATTACCAAAGGCAGCGATCAAGTAGTCGTGGCAGTGATAGACAGCGGCGTCAATTACACGCATCCCGATCTCACGAACAATATGTGGCGGCGGCCCGAGATCATCAAGGCTTTTCAGGATGACGATCTCACCGACGAAGGTCCGATTGACGATCTGCACGGCTTTAATGTCGCCGAAGGAACGGGCGATCCGATGGATGACAACGGCCACGGCACTCACTGTGCGGGAATCATCGGGGCCGAGGGCGGAAACGAGATGGGAATCGCGGGCGTGAACTGGACGGTGAGAATCATGGCGCTCAAGTTCATGGACGCTGAAGGCGCGGGCACTACCAGCGACGCGATCGAGGCCATTAACTATGTAATCAATCGAAAACGCGCCGGCGTTAACGTGCGTGTGATATCGGCAAGCTGGGGTTCGACCGTAAAGTCGCGCGCGCTTGAGGATGTAATTCGTAAAGCCGGCGACGAGGGAATCCTGGTAGTGGCCGCGGCGGGCAATGACAGCTCGGACAACGATCGCACGCCGCATTATCCGGCCAGTTATAACCTCAATAATGTAATCAGCGTGGCGGCGGTGAATCGGCTTGACGAGCTGACATCGTTTTCAAACTACGGGGCTACTTCGGTCCATGTCGCGGCGCCGGGAGAAGCGATCATGAGCACCTGGCTCAATCACGACTTTCAGGAAAGAAAAGGCACGTCGATGGCGACCCCGTTTGTTGCGGGCGTGGCGGCTTTAGTTCTGTCCACCAACCCGAACATCACCGTTGAGGATTTGCGCGCGCGGCTGTTGCAGTCGGTGGACACGGTGCCGGCTTTAAAAGGAAAAGTTTCCACCGGCGGAAGAATTAATGCGGCGAAGGCCGTGGGTGCGGGATAAGTAAGCGGCTTCGCCGCTGCAGCGGTTTACCTTCGCCGCGGATTTTCGCGGATAGACACGGATAGAAATTATCAAATCGGCAGAGTCGAGTTTGAGGAAATCTCAGGCCTTTTTGAGTTGCCTAATCTGACCCGCGTCGCTCCGCGAGAATCCGCGGCCAGGTTTAATCGCAAATTAGCGCGCCACGAACGCAATTCGATCGCCTTTTGCATTTAGCGCAATGCGCGTCAGGCTCTTCAAACCTGCTTCTGAAAAATCCGCCACCTGCACCCAATCTTTGTCGCTTAACGGATTCCATTTGAAGAGCTTCGCATCTTTAGCCATCAACAAAACACCGGCCGGCGTCCACGCATAGTCTTCACTGTTCGGGAGCGTTTTGATCAAAGTCGAGATTTGCTTTGTCTTCAGATTATACGTCTTGATAAACCATTCCTGGTCTGAGACTTTGTGAACGAAGCTCAACTTGTTTTGATGTGGGACGAGACGCAGAATGCGGCCGGGATTGTCGACCACAACTTCAGTTTTTTCGGTAGGCAGATAGGCAATTTGCAGTGTGGCCGGTTTCCCTGTCCCGCCCAGAATAAATAGTGCCAAAGTGTTCTTGTTCAGCCACCAGTGATAACCGACCGGCTTGATTCTCTCCAGAATCAGTGACGGCGCGCCGCTTCCCGTCAACGGAAACTTCCAAAGACGCTGTGTCCCATCGGCTTCGACGCGCACGACCGAAAAATTTTTTCCATCCGGCATCAGGGTAGGCGAATACTCGCTTTCAGGCGTGTTGGTGACCTGAGTAGTTCCGCCGAAACCCGGGTCATACTGATAGATGTCCGCCTGTCCGTTTCTAATCGATGTGTAGAGGATGCTTCGTCCATCCCTCAGAAAAAATGGCTGATTATTATAGCCAACGACATGCGTAATCTGTGCCGGCGCGCCTAACTTAAAATCCGAAGTTAGAAAGGTCATGTAAATATCGCTGGGTGGCGGCGTGGCCGCGGGCGATGGTGTCGGGGTTTGAGAAAGTCCGCTAACAGCGAAGGCGAGAACGATTAGGCCGGCACTGAAAAGGGCTACGAATCGATGTGTCATGACGCCGAGATTACCTCAAAACCGCCTGTGCCAGATACAAAACCATTGATTTTCCTGCCCGCGTCAAACCTGCAATGCCAAAAAAGCAGCGCGGCTTGCACATGGCTCTGACTCTGTGTGATTATTGGTTCACATGAATGTCATCATTCCTAAACCTGAATATCTGAGGAGCCGATAAAGAGTGAAAGCGGAGTTGGCGCAGTTAATCGCTTTGCAGAAGACCGATACAAACATACGAAGACTACAGACCGAAATCGAAAGCATTCCTGAAAGGCGCGCGGAGATCGAAAAAGAGTTCGATCAGCGCGCCTTTGAAATTCGCGGGCTTGAAGAAAAACGGGACGCAGCGCTTCATCAACGGTCAACGCTGGAAAAAGAGATCTTCGAACAAAAACAACGGGCGGAACGTGCCGAGCGCAATCTAATGGCGGCAAAGAAGCCTGACGAATACACGGCCGCCATTCGCGAAGCGGATGCCGCGCGCAAACAGATTTCCACTTACGAAACGCAGGTGCTCGAACAAATGGAAGCGTTTGAGAATGCCGAGAAAGAGTTGGGCGAACGCTCCCCGGAAGTCGAAAAGCTGCGGGCGGACATGGAAGAGCGTTTCAAGCAGTTCGATGAGCAAATTAAAGTGCAGCAGCGAGAGCTGGAAGAAGCGCGAGCGGAACGGGAGCGCATGATGAAAGAGCTGCCGAAGTCGGTAAGCTCTCAATTCAATCGCATCAGCGCGCGCATACGTGATGGCATCGCGGTGGCGGAAGCCCGCAACGGCGCTTGCACGGCATGCTTCATGGCGCTGCGGCCGCAGGTAATGGCTGACGTGCGACGCGGTGAAGAAGTGATCACCTGCGATAACTGCAATCGCATTCTCTACTATGAACCAGTCAAGGCGGCGCAGCCGGCAGGTGTTTCATAATAGTGGCACGCGCATCTTGCGCGTGATTCTCGCGGGCGACGCCCGAGCCACCGTTATTTTTTCGGGAGAGCGGATCATGGCAGAAGAGACAACGGGCCAAGTTAAGGGCGGAAAAACTTTTGATAGTGCTTACGGATTCAGCTTTAGTATCGCGGTAGGGCTGGTCCTTTTCATCGCCGGTCTGGTCATCAGCCTCACACTCGGTGAAGGAACCCGAATCGGATTAATCTTCGGAATCCCTTTGCTGGTCGCCGGTTTGATTCTTCCGCTTTTCATGATGCGCGACTTGTTCAAGAGCAGTGAAATCAACGCGCCATGCCCTAACTGTGGCGCTCAGATCAAGACTTCGGACGCCACCCTGCAACTCAGGTGCACCAGTTGTCACAAAGTTATCAATGTGCGGGAAAAAGAATTAATTCTCGCGCCGGAATAGGCACTTGAATCATTGGCTCATTTATTCATTTGAAACCGACTCAGCGTGCCGGTTCGAATGAGCTAATGGATTGATGATTCGATGAACAAATTTGACTAGAGCGGCATCCACGAGCGTGACGAATAATCGCTGATTGTGAGGGCGAACATAATCGCCAGCCAGAACAACGCCGAAGCAATCACCAGCCAAATTAAGCGGCCGCTGTATCGCACGTGCATGAAATAGAGCACGACAAAAGTGGCCTTCACCACCGCAATCGTCAGGGCTACCACCGCGTTCAAAGGACCCGGAAAGTCCTGGAAAGCCGCGAGGACTGTGAGGGCCGTACCCATCATTAGCACCAAAAAAATGGTGATGTAAACTCGTGGATAAACTATATGTTCGCTCATAACGGTAGCCGCGCCCGTCGGCGCGCTCTAGATAAAGCACGCCAGGGCGTGCGCACCAAATTCTTCACATGTGCCCTTCCATGTGTCTTCCCAGCAAGTACAGCAGTGGAAACAGAAATATCCACACAATGTCGACGAAGTGCCAATACAGCCCGGTGATTTCCACCGGCGCGTGATATTCAGGGCTGAACTTCCGGCGCCAGGCCATGATTAGAATCACCGTCATGATTCCTTCACCAATAATCATGTGCAGCGCGTGCATGCCGGTCATCGCAAAATAAATCCAGTAAAACATCTCAACCTGTCTTACCGAAACGCCTTCCGGAAGATGCAACTTCTTCGGGTCGGTGTCTCCATGCACGGCGACCTGCGGATTGAATGGCCGCCCGGGAATTAGCTGACCGGGAATCAGACTGTCGCGATACTTTTCACGATATTCGACGGCTTTGATACCCAAAAAACCGAGGCCCAGGACCATGGTCACGATCAAATAAATAATTGAGGCGCGGCGCTTGCCGATCTGCGTGCTAAAGACCGCCATCGCCATGGTGAAGCTGCTGACAATCAGGACCACTGTGTTGATGCCGCCGAGTTTGATGTCGAGGTGATTACTGGCCGCCGCAAACGCTCCCGGATATTTGTAGCGATAGAGCGTGTAAGCCAGAAACATGCCGCCAAAGAACATGATCTCGGTTACGAGAAACACCCACATGCCGAGCGTACCTGCTTCGCGCTGCTGCTCCATGTTCTCGAAGTGGTGCTGCAACCTTTCCAGCACAGTGGGATCCGAAGCTTGGAATTCACGTGACTTGAAGTCGCGGC
>JADMIO011432752.1_pt1 | contig 65072 bp, 48 predicted proteins | sample 8958161 | NCBI WGS metagenome assembly JADMIO01 (sample SAMN16585339, study PRJNA669376) | soil metagenome | isolation source: Crop rotation soil | place: USA: Cullars Rotation, Alabama | collected 2011
CGCGACAACTTGTCCACGTGGAATTCTAAGCTTAGGATCCCAATGTGCTGGAAAGCTGAATTCATCATTCTGAATTCTGAATTTCACACAGTTCAAGGAGGAACGACCCGTGAAGCACATGGAATCTGATCTGCAGACGCTTGTCTGCCGCGGCAAGAACCAAGGTTATCTCACTTACGATGACGTCAACGGCTATCTGCCTGACCAGGACGTCACGCCTGAGAAGCTCGACAACTTGCTCGTTGCCCTCGAAGACATGGGCATCGAGCTCGTCGATAAAGCGCCCGAAAAACCGGGCCAGCCACGATTGAAGGTCTTTCCGCCGGTTGATGATCAGCCTTCGCTGATCAAGCCGGAAGAAGAGAAGAAGCTGAACAGCGACCCGATCCGGCTGTATCTGGCCCAGATGTCTACGATTCCGCTGCTGTCTCGCGCGGAGGAAATCTCGCTGGCCAAAAAGATCGAAGTCACGCGTAAGCGTTTCCGTCGGGCTCTGCTTTCGTGCGACTACGCCCTGCGTGCAACCGTTGAAACGCTAAAGCAGGTCTATCGCGGCGAGCTGCCGTTTGATCGGACGATCAAGGTCTCGCTAACTGAGCAGCTCACCAAGGAGCAGATCCTCGCCCGCATGCCCCACAACCTGGCGACGATCGACAAGCTGCTCGACGCTAATCGCCGTGACTTCGCTAAGCTGATTCGCAAGTCCACCCCGGTCGCCGAGCGCCTCGCCGCTCGCAAAATGTTTCTCCGCCGTCGCCGTAAGTGCTTGCAGCTCGTCGAAGAACTCAGTCTCCGCACGCGTCGCGTTCTGCCACTCATGCGTCAGCTTGAAGACTTTTCCGAGCGGCTCGACGAAGTGCAAACGCGCCTGGCCGAAATCCGCCACGATCCGGCTTGCCGCGACGAACGGGCGAACCTCCGCCGCGAGCTGGCGGATTTGATGAAAATGACGCTGGAAAGCCCCAAGAGCCTGCGTCAACGCTGCCTCTCCGTTCGCAAGCACTTCGTGGAGTATGAATTGGCGAAGCGCGAGCTTTCGAGCGGCAATTTGCGGCTCGTCGTGTCGATTGCCAAAAAATACCGCAACCGCGGCCTGACCTTCCTTGACTTGATTCAGGAGGGCAACACGGGCCTGATGCGAGCCGTCGATAAGTTCGAATATCGCCGCGGCTTTAAGTTCAGCACGTACGCCACGTGGTGGATTCGGCAGGCGATAACACGGGCGATCGCGGATCAGGCCCGCACAATTCGGATTCCGGTCCACATGATCGATGTGCTCAGCAAGCTCCGCAATATTCAGAAGCGGCTGCTGCAGGATTATGGCCGCGAAGGCACGACCGAAGAAATCTCCGATCTGTCGGGCATTCCGATTGAAGAAGTCCGCCGCGTGCTGGACATCGGCCGCCACCCGGTCAGCCTCGATCGCCCCGTGGGTGACAGCGAGGACTGCAGCTTTGGCGAGTTTCTGGAAGATCACGCCAGCGACAACCCCGTGCAACTTGCCAACCAAGGCATCTTGCGGCAGAAGATCGAAAGTCTGCTCAAGACGCTCACTTGGCGCGAGCGGGAGATCATTCGCCTGCGCTACGGCCTGCAAGACGGCTATACCTACACGCTCGAAGAGGTCGGCCGCATCTTCAAGGTCACGCGCGAGCGCGTCCGCCAAATCGAGGCCAAAGCCGTCCGCAAGCTGCAGCATCCCATCCGCAGCATGCACCTCGAAGGCTTTTTGAAGCAAATGGCGGGGTAGAATTCAAATGACCAATGGCCAAGCACCAATCACTAATTTGGTGCTTGGCAATTCGGTTTTCCGCTGAATTATTAAAGTACGTCGCTTTGCCATTGATTCGCGGGCTGCATTTTGGCAAATTTGCAGTCCCGCTGATCAATGATGATCAAACAACTGAGGGGCACCCGCACGCCTCTCAGTCGTCCATATCCGAACGGATTCGAAGGTTCTCCTCGCATGGACTTCGCCGCGCTTGCAGCCGACCCAGGGCTGATCTTTTGGCTTTTGGCGCCTCTCCATATCATTGGCCTAATTAGCGTCTTGCTAACGCGATTGCCGCTTTGCCATCGTGTTCACACACTTTGCCATCACGGCTTTGTCCTCTGCCTCTTCATTGTCGCCGGCGCCACCCTGCTGACGATTATGACCCGCAACAACTGGTGGGTTTGGAGCGGGACGACGTTTTCAGTCATGGCCGTCGGCGCCACCGCCGAATGGGGTCGAGCGGTTCAAGCGACCGGCTTCTAAGTGACGTCCGCTCCATTAGCCGGGAGCAAACCTGCTCCCGGAGCATCGCGAGTGGATCGTCCACTTTCGCTTCTCCGGGGCCAAGTTAGTCCGAGATGGTTGATTTTCAGAAAATGCTTGACGCGACCGCTTGAGCGCTGAACAATCACGCTCATGCAAAAATTCATCCATCTTTCCGCTGTCGCGGTTTTTGTCTTCGTCTCATCGCTTGTCGGCGGCGCCCAGCAGCCGCAACCGTCAGCGGTCACTTCTGAACAGAAACCTCACGATTCCAGTCGCTGGGAAAAGGCGATTGCCGCTTTTGAGGCGGAAGACAAAACGAATCCGCCGCCGAAAGGCGCTCTGCTCTTTATCGGTTCCTCGACGATCGTCCGTTGGAAGACGCTCGCGCACGACTATCCGGAGCACAAGGTGATCAACCGAGGTTTTGGCGGGTCTCAAATCGCCGATTCCGTCAATTTTGCCGACCGCATCATCATTCCGTATGCTCCGCGAGCCGTGTTTCTGCGTGCGGGTGGCAACGATCTGAATGCGGGGAAGTCGGTCGAGCAGGTGTTCAACGACTACAAGGCGTTCGTGACTAAAATTCAGTCCGAGCTGCCAGATACCGACATTTTTTATATCGGCCTCAGCCCGAGCATCGCCCGTTGGAAGCAGGCGGACAAAGAGAAGGAGCTGAACACTTTGGTGCAAGGCTACATCGCGGGAAAGCCGCATCTCAAATACATCGAGACCTACGACATGGTTCTCGGATCAGATGGTAAGCCGCGCGAAGATTTGTTCGTGGAGGACAAACTGCACTTCAACGAAGCCGGCAATAAGCTGCTCGCGGAAAGAGTGCGGCCGTATTTGCCAAAGTAGTTACTTCGGCAGCAAATCGGTCAAATCCGGCATGGATGGCTTTGGTTGTGCTTCTTCGGGGCTCGTCTCGTTGCCCTTCGTAGGCGCTTCTGCTTCGATAGGTTTGAACCTGAATTCGGTCGAGTCCATCGTAGGGTCAACGGCCGATGGATCGTCCACTTTAGACGCAGCCGGTGCTTCGCCAGGCTCGCTTGGTCGGTCCGCCTCGGGTGGTTTTTTGGCTGATGCGTTTTTCGGGCGGCGCTTTGCAGGTTGCTGAACTGGTTCCGAATCGACGTTCGTGGTCGATGGGCTGCCGTGGAACTGAGGCGGTACGATCCACGGAGCGTAAGCCGCGACGGCGGGACCGATCTCTGCCGGATCCTTCTTGAATATCCACCACAAGATAAGCGGGGCGAGCACGAGGCTGAGGGCGCCGCCGCCGATCCAACTACTTGCGAGCAAGACGGCATTGGGCTCGCGCTTGCGAGCTCGGCGACCTGTGCTCGTTGCCCGCGGGGCGAGCGTCGCGGCTGCCGCATGGCCCCAATGGCTGTCGGGCGAATGGGCAAATGTCTGGGCCAATTGATAATCGTGGCCGTCCGCCACTGCGTGTCCTTCAGCCGTCGACTGATCAATCGCCGCCTGCGGCACTTCGCCGCCGATGATCACGAGCAGCGGCGGAGCATTCGCCAGCGCCTCGGAAAGCAAATACTGTTCGAGACACAGCGGGCAACGGACGAGCGCCCGGCTCGTCGCGCCCGGCGGCACGGTCACTTCGTCACGACAACGCGGACAACGGACAATGGCCATTTACAACTTCACCTCAAATACGCAAATGCAGTAATCCAAGTGTAGCTTCGTCCCGCGAGCTGTGCCTACCAGCACCGCCCCGACGAACCTCAAGTGCGTTACAATTGTCTGTTTTAAGCCACCGAAAGGACCGCATGCCGCGTCAGATTCTCGTTACGTCCGCCCTGCCCTATGCCAACGGGCCGATCCATATCGGTCACCTGGTCGAGTACATCCAGACGGATATTTGGGTGCGGTTTCAGAAGCTCGTTGGCAACCGCTGCGTCTATGTTTGCGCGGACGATACGCATGGCACCGCGATCATGATTTCGGCCAAGAAAGCCGCTGTCAGCGAAGAGCAGTTCATCGGGCGGATGAACGAGGAACACCGCCGGGATTTCGCCGGCTTTCAAATCGAGTTTGACAACTACGGGAGCACGAATTCGCCGGAGAACCGGGAGCTTTGCGGGCAGTTCTGGCAGTCGCTACGAAAGGCGGATTTGGTTCGTGAAAAGGATGTCCAGCAGTTATTCGATCCGAAAGCCGGGACGTTTTTGGCGGATCGGTTTGTCAAAGGCACATGCCCAAAGTGCAAATCGCCAAATCAATGGGGCGATAACTGCGACAAGTGCGGCTCGACGTATTCGCCGGCTGATTTGATCGACCCGATTAGCACGCTCAGCGGCGCGAAGCCGGAACTGCGAACGGCGAAACATTTGTTTGTCGAGCTGGAAAAGCTGCATTCGTTCCTGAACGAATGGACGCAGTCGGGAAAACATTTGCAGGACGAGGTTGCCAATTATTTGAAGGGCCATTTCCTCGGCGAAGAGCTGCGCGATTGGGATATTTCGCGGCCATCGCCGTATTTTGGCTTCGAAATTCCCGACTCACCGGGCAATTACTGGTATGTATGGTTCGATGCTCCCATCGGTTATATCGCGAGCACGTGGGAATGGTGCAAGCGCAAGGGCGAGAAGATCGAAGACTGGTGGCGGTCGGCGACTACAGAGATTCATCATTTCATCGGCAAGGACATCACGTATTTTCATACGCTGTTCTGGCCGGGGATGCTGAAGACGGCTGGGTTCACGCTGCCGACGAAAGTGCATATTCACGGCTTTCTCACTGTTGGCGGCGAGAAGATGAGTAAGGCCAAAGGTACGTTCATAATGGGAGCGACGTACCTTAATCATCTCGATCCGGCTTGGGCGCGGTATTACTACGCCAGCAAATTGGGGCCACGACTCGACGATCTCGACCTGAATGCGGACGAGTTCGTCGATAAGATCAACTCTGATCTCGTCGGTAAGGTCGTGAATCTCGCCAGCCGGACGGCGAAATTCGTGCAATCGACTGGTTTGTCGAAAACATACCCCGACGATGGCGGTCTGTTCGCTCAAGGCGCGGCCGCCGGGGCTGAAATCGCCGCGGCTTACGAGAATTGCGATTATTCGCGAGCGATGCGGCTGATTATGGAGTTGGCCGATCGGGCGAATCCGTATATCGACGCCAAAAAGCCGTGGGTGTTGGCGAAGCAGCCTGGTAGCGAGGCGGAACTGCAGAACGTCTGCACCGTTGGCCTGAATCTGTTTCGACAGATCGTCACATATCTCGCGCCGGTGTTACCTAAACTCGCCGAGCAAGCGGGTGCTCTGCTCAACGATCCGATCACGACTTGGCAGCAGTCCCAGCAGCCGCTGGTTGGCACTCCGGTCGCGCTGTTCAGTCACATGATGAAGCGAGTCGAGAGAAAGGACCTGGAAGCGATGATTGAGGAAAGCAAACCGGAGGAGTCAGGAACCAGTGGCCAGGAGCCAGTGGCCAGTAGCCAACAGATCGCCGGTGATTCGGATACGGCTCTGCAAGCCGAGCCATTGGTGGCGGACCTGATCTCAATCGACGATTTTACGAAAGTCGATCTTCGCGTCGCCCGCGTTCTGACAGCCGAAGACGTGCCGGGAGCCAAGAAACTGCTCAAGCTAACGCTCGGCCTCGGCGGCGACGTCAAGCGGCAAGTTTTTGCCGGCATCAAAGCAGCCTACCAACCCGAACAACTCGTCGGCCGCCTCGTCGTGATGGTCGCCAATCTCCAACCCCGCCAAATGAAATTCGGCCTCTCCGAAGGCATGGTCACCGCCTGCGGCCCTGGTGAGACTAACGTCTTTCTCCTCGCCCTCGACGAAGGGGCCCAGCCGGGAATGCGGGTGCATTAGGCGGAGACGGCTGCGACGGGAATCGATCGAATGGAAACAGTGTATGTAGAAACGACTGTGATCGGTCACCTCGCAGGCCGCTCGCATCCCGATCCGCTAATTAGCGCCCGGCAGCAGTTCGCTCGAATTTGGTGGCCAAAAGCGATATCCCGCTATCAACTGGTGATCTCGCAGATTGTCCGCGACGAATGCGCTGCGGGCGATCCTGAGGCGGCCAGCGAACGTCTAGCTAAAATTCAGTCGCTCGAAACACTGGCAATCAATGCCGAAGCAAGGGCGCTCGCCGGCGATCTTATTGCTCGTCATGCAGTTCCAGCGACGGAGCCGCGAGACGCTTTTCATGTCGCACTGGCCGCGGTTCACAGCGTACAATATTTAGTGTCGTGGAATTTCAAGCATATTGTTCAGGCTGCCGCCCGGGCGCGAATCGAACGCGTTTGCCGCGCACTTGGATTTGTCTCCCCGATTATCTGCACGCCAGAAGAACTTATGGTGGAAGACGATGAAAACTCCAACGGAAGAAATTAGGGAAATCCGCCACAAGCTCGCCGCTAAATTCGACAACGATCTCGATCGAATTTATGAAGACCTGCTGCGTCAGCAGCGTGAGTCGGGGCGGGAATATATTACGTTGCCCAGACGGATGCCGGAAGGTTATCAAGCGCCGGTGCCGCCGGTCGGCGGTGAGCAGCAGGTTGTCAATCAACCGCCATCTAGCGCGGCGGGAAGTTAAAGGCTAAAGCTGGGCGATGGAAGGCCCCGTGAACGGGCTACGGGGAAAAGGGGCGTGGAGGGCGGTTGCCCACCATGAATGGCGCCTAAAAGGAGGAAGGTCCATGAATGGCCCTCAGTTAATGAGTCAGACGGATGTGTCGGCACTCAATAGACGAGATTTCCTTGGGACGCTGGGCCTTATTTTGGCGATGCCGTCTCTGCCCTCTGCCTTCAACGCTGAATCGACCAGATCCAGTGATGAGGGGATTTTCGCTGGCTCGCTGCATGACGTCGCTTCCAACATGGAACTCGATCGCGGCTGGCGATGGGAATTTGATGCCCTGATCGAATCCGTCGGACAGCCGCGATCGGAATGGATTGTTGGACCGCATTCCAGGCTAGAGATTGCCATGGACTGGTGCTCGTTATCGGCCGAACAACTCGTTTCGCTACTAAGGTCGCGCGGCGTACGCACGCAAGGCGAGTTGGACTTTTCAAGACGCGAGAAGGACGCCGCAAGTGATCAAAACCTGTTTGTTGAAGTGGTGGTTTGCGAGCGTCCTTCACAAGTGCGCCAACTATGGAAGCAGGTTAAAGGTTGTAAGGCTGAATGGGAACTCGTGCCTTCGGATTCCGCTGGGGAAGCTATGTTTATCTCAAATGGAGGAAATGCAATCGCGGGAAAGACTTGGTTTCTTCGCGCGAACGTCTTAGCGTCTGTCATTGCGTTTTCTATGCCGGACGAGAGTGCGGCTCGATTTGCGAAAAGGTTGGACGAACAGCTTTGTGCGAACTTGCGTCGTAACATTGCGAGTTAATGGACGTCGCGCCTACCTGCCCCGCTGCCTGGTTCCCCGATAAAATGTGGTGTGGGCTTCCAACTCCATAGTCCGTTCCAACCAGCCGGCGATCAGCCGCAGGCAATCGAAGCGCTTGTCCGTGGCATCAAGGCCGGAAAACGAAGCCAATGTCTCCTCGGTGTGACCGGCTCGGGCAAGACGTTCACGATGGCGAACGTGATTGCTCATTTCGATAAGCCGACGCTGGTCATTTCGCACAATAAGACGCTGGCGGCGCAGCTGTACGGTGAGTTCAAGGAGTTTTTTCCGCGGAACGCGGTCCATTATTTCGTCAGCTACTACGACTACTATCAGCCGGAAGCGTACATCCCGCAGCGGGATATCTACATCGAGAAGGATGCGTCGATCAACGAGGAGATCGACCGGCTGCGGCTGGCGACGACCAGCTCGCTCGTCAGCCGGCGGGACGTAATTATCGTCGCCAGCGTGTCGTGTATCTACGGCCTCGGCTCGCCGGCCGATTATCAGTCGATGATGGTGCCGCTGCGGGTCGGCGAGCAGATCGACCGCGACAAGATGCTGTTGCAGCTCGTCAACATTCAATACGACCGCAACGACGTGTCGTTCGAGCGCGGCAAGTTCCGCGTCCGTGGCGATTGCGTCGAAATCTGGCCGTCGTACGAAGAATACGCCTTTCGGCTGGAGTTGTGGGGCGACGATATCGAGAAACTGTCGATCATCAACCCCGTGAGTGGCGAGACGCTATCGACCGAGGAACAGCTCTTCGTTTACCCGGCCAAGCACTTCGTCATGCCGGAGGAGCGTATCGCGCGGGCCATCGACACCATCCGGCAGGAGCTGGACGACCGGCTGAAGCAACTCCGGGAGGCGGGGAAGCTGCTGGAGGCACAGCGGCTTAGCGCGCGGACGCGGTTCGACCTGGAAATGCTGCAGGAAACCGGCCACTGTCCCGGCATTGAAAACTACAGCCGGCCGCTCTCGGGCCGGCCGCCGGGCTCGACCCCCGATTCCCTCCACGAATTTTTCCCTAAAGATTTTCTAATGGTCGTCGATGAGTCGCACGTAACAATCCCGCAGGTGCGGGCGATGTACAACGGCGATCGCGCCCGTAAGGAAGTCCTCGTCGAGCACGGCTTTCGCTTGCCGAGCGCGCTCGACAACCGCCCGATGAAGTTTGACGAGTGGGTCAACAAAATCAACCAAGTCGTCTTCGTCAGCGCGACGCCCGGGGAGTATGAACTGGCGCAAACGGGCGGTGAAGTTGTCGAGCAAATCATCCGACCCACTGGCCTTCTCGATCCGATCATCGAAGTTTCCCCTGCTCGTGGGCAAGTTCCGCATTTGCTGGAGCAGATTCGTGAACGGGCGGCGGTAAAAGAGCGGGTGCTCGTAACCGCGCTCACCAAACGCCTCGCCGAAGACTTGTCGGCTTATCTCGTGGAGCAAGGCGTCGCCTGCAAGTGGCTGCATAGCGAGCTCGATGCCTTCGAGCGAGTCGAGCTCCTCCGAGATCTGCGCCTGGGTCATTTTGAAGCCCTCGTCGGCGTGAATCTATTGCGCGAAGGCCTCGACCTGCCCGAAGTCTCGCTCGTCGCAATCCTCGACGCCGACAAGGAAGGTTTTCTCCGCAGCGAAACATCGCTGATTCAGACGATTGGCCGCGCCGCCCGCAACGTCAACGCCAAGGTGATTCTCTACGCCGACAGAGTCACCGACTCGATGCGCAACGCAATGGACGAAACAACCCGCCGCCGCGCGCTGCAAGAAAAATACAACGCCGAGCACGGCATTACGCCCGAAACGATCAAGAAAAACATTCGCGCCGGCATCGAAGAAGCGGTGCAAGCCCACCGCCAAGCCAACGCCGCCGTCGGCCGCGGCGATGAATCGACGTATATCACCGAAGAATTCATCACCGAGCTGGAAGGCGAGATGTACTCCGCCGCTAAAGACCTCGACTTCGAACGCGCCGCCGCCCTTCGCGACCGCATCACCCAGCTCCGCGACTCCGTGGGCGAAAAATTGGCCGATGTCGAGGTCCAATCCTTCAAACCCGGATCCAAACGCAGCCGTCGCCACAAGGGCGGCTCAAAAATTCCGCGGCCGAAGAAGTCCACCTAATTGTGTAACAAGCCCTACGCAATTTCTCCGGCTAAACGGGGCGTCCAGCGAAACAGCGCCGTACTGCGCCCTTGCAGCGTATAGGAAGTGTTGAGTATCACCGGCGACGACGGGGCGGTAGGCACAAACGTATCGAACAGGCGTTCGAAATCGGTAACGACGCCGACGAGCCTTGGGAAATGGAATTCGATGGGTTCCCAATGGGCATTGAGCAGCAGCATGAGACTGTCGCCAACCATGGGTTTGCCGCGATCGTCGAGCTCACCGTTGGCGCCGATCAGAACCACGCCGAGCGCTTTGACGAACCCCGCGTCCCACGCTTCTTGCGTCATTTCCTGGAACTTGTTGTCGAGCCAATAGATGTCTTTGACGGCAGTACCGAAAATCGGCGCGCCGTGGAAGAAGCGGCGGCGCTTCAATGCGGGCTGGTTGCGTCGAATTTGGATCAATCGTTGCGTAAACTCGAGGAGCGACTGCTTGGCCGGCGTCATTTCCCAGTTGATCCAGGTCAGGTCATTGTCCTGGCAGTACGTGTTATTGTTGCCCTGTTGGGTGTGGGAAATTTCATCGCCGGCGAGAAACATCGGCACGCCCTGCGAGATGAGCAGCGTCGCCAAAAAATTGCGCTTTTGCCGCTCGCGAAGCTCGACGATGGCTTCGTCGTCCGTCGGCCCCTCCGCGCCGCAGTTCCAACTGTTGTTGTCGTTGGCGCCGTCGCGATTTTCTTCGCCATTGGCCTCGTTGTGCTTGTCGTTGTAGCTGACCAGGTCATGCAGGCAGAAGCCGTCATGACAGGTGATGAAATTAATGCTCGCCGTCGGGCGCCGACCATCGTCCATATAAAGGTCGCTACTCCCGGTAAGGCGGGTGGCGAATTCGCTGACGGTGCCGCCATCACCCTTCCAGAATTTACGCACGCAGTCCCGGTAGCGACCGTTCCACTCGGCCCAAAGGACAGGAAATTGGCCAACTTGATAGCCGCCCGGGCCGACGTCCCACGGTTCAGCGATCAGTTTCACCTGCGACAGAATCGGATCCTGGTGAATGATGCTGAAGAAGGCCGACATGTGATCGACCATGAGCTGCGTCCGGCCCAGCGTCGCGGCCAGATCGAAGCGAAAGCCGTCGATGTGCATCTCGGTCACCCAATACCGCAGGCTGTCCATAATCAGCTGCAGGGTGCGGGGATGGCGAGTGTTGGGTGTGTTGCCACAGCCGGTGAAGTCCATGTAGTAGCGCGGATCTTCGGGGCTGAGATGGTAGTAGCAGGCGTTGTCGATGCCTTTCCAGGAGAGCGTGGGGCCGAGGTGGTTGCCTTCCGCCGTGTGGTTATAGACGACGTCCAGGATGACTTCGATTCCCGCCTGGTGCAGCGCTCGCACCATGGCCTTGAATTCGTTGAGCTGGCGGTCCGGATCCCGGGTGGAAAAGTGTCGCGGATCGGGAGCAAAGAAGCCCAGCGAGTTATACCCCCAATAGTTCACCTTGTTGCGATCGACGAGGAACCGCTCGTCAACGTGGTAATGAATCGGTAAGAGCTCAACGGCGGTAACGCCCAGATCGGTGAGATGCTTGATCGCCGCTTCGCTGGCCAGACCGGCGTAGGTGCCGCGGACGTTTTCAGGCACGTCGGGCATGAGCTTCGTGAAGCCTTTGACATGCACCTCGTATATGATCGAATTTTCCCATGGAATGCGCAGCGGCTGATCAACGCCCCAGGTGAACGCGGTATCGACGACGGTGGCCAGCGGGGCGACGGCGGCGCTATCACGCTCATCGAACGAGAAGTCAGCGTCTTGGTGTCCGAGCGTATAACCAAAGAGCGAGTCATCCCAGGTTAAATCGCGGCCGATGGCCTTGGCGTATGGGTCCAGCAATAGTTTATTGGGGTTAAACCGATGACCTGCGGCCGGCTCGTACGGACCGTGTACGCGAAAACCATACAGCTGGCCGGGCCGCATATCGGGAAAGTACCCGTGCCAGACCTGATACGTCTTTTCAGGCAGTGCAATCGATTCGCTCGGCGCTTTGGCATCGGCCGAATCGAAGAGACAGAGCTCAACGCGCGACGCGTGCTCCGAAAACAACGCGACGTTGACGCCGGCGCCATCCCAGGTTGCTCCGAGTGGATAGGGAGAGCCGCGCCAGATTCGCATGGATAAGCCTTTGAAGCAAAGAAGATGAGCATCGCCCGAGCGTGCATTGTGGCCGCTATTCGATCATCCGGACAGACGCTCGGCCTGAAAAGGTGGGTACTACGTTAAAGACATAACTAAACGCAATTGGCGCGCCGGATGAAACCAAGCGTGGGTTGTGCCCGGATCTTCGCTGACCTTTGTTTGGAACAATTCATCTACGTTGGCGGCGGCCCGTGGATTCCAGGATCGCAATGAGCGAGATGACGCAAGCGATCAAAAACGAGATCAGAATGGCACCCGTTCGATCGACGCGATGCAGCAGGAGCGCTCCCAAGCCGCACGTGGCCGACATCAGGTAAATCGTGAGGACCGCTTGTGGTTTGGTCAGTCCCAGATCAACGAGGCGGTGCGAAAAGTGGTTTTTATCCGCGGCAAACGGGCTTAGTCCATTTCTTAGGCGAATGAAAAGCACCGTGGCCATGTCATACAGGGGAACAGCCATCACCAACAGGGGCGCGAGGATCGCGTGGCGTTTTTCGCTGTGGTAGCCCGTGTAACTGGCCAGCAGAGTCGCGACCGCGATCATGAAGCCAATGAAATACGAGCCAGAATCGCCCATGAAGATTTTTGCGGGCGGTCGATTGTGCCACAAAAAGCCAAGCAGACTGCCCACCAGCACCAACAGCAGCCCCACTTTGAATAATTGCTGCCTGCCAGTCATTGGATCGGGTGAAAGCAGCAAAACGGCGGCCAACATGCTCGCGGAGATGGCGGCGACTCCGGCTGAGAGGCCATCCATGTTGTCCAGCATGTTGAAAGCATTGATCAGAGCGACGATCCAGAGGACGGATAAGCCGCCGGTAATAATCGGATGATGAATAAAGGCCGTTGCTCGCAGATTGGGGACTAACCAAACACAGGCCGCGGCTACGACGAACTCGACGCTCAGACGAAATTGCCATGACAGGCCGCCACGATCATCGGCCAGGCCAAGCAGCATTAGTACTGTGGCGGCTGCAAGGAGAATCCACAGCTCGCCGACTTTCGTGGCTGCTCCCGCAATATGCTCTCTCGCGAACGCGGGCACGAGGCCCTGGCCGCTGCCGGCTTGGAGGCACCACAGCGTAAGCTGCGCCGCCGCGAATGTTCCCACGACGGCGAGCCAGACCGCAATACCTCCGCCGCGAGGTGTCGGTGACGTATGCACCTTGCGGTCATTCGGAACGTCGATGAGTCCAAAGCGGGCAGCGTTTTGACGGACTATGTACGTCGCAATCAGCGCGACGAAGAAGCTCGGCAGCAGCGAACCGATTAAGAAAACAGCGAGCGATTGTGAATTCATAATAGCCGGGACCAAACGTGGTCCCAAAGAATCGCGATGGAAGTCCATCGTAGCGCTTCGGGAGCAAGTTTGCTCCCGGCTGATGGAAATCTATGCCGCTCCGTATTGCCGCCGTAAGTATTCGCGGCAGTGGAGGAAGAATTGATGATAGTCAGGCCGCTGATAGTCGGGATAGGTCCAAGGGCGGTTTTGCCAGCCGCCTTTGGTGAAATAGAGCGTGTTCTCGGCGAATATGCCGTCGGAAAGGTAAATGCGGTGGTCGCGGTCTTTGGTGGAGGCGAGGATGAGCTTCGCTTCAGTCAGATAGCCCGGATCAAGGTTCAGCGGTCGCGGCTCAGGATGCTTTGACTGCTGCTGATAATCGATTTCCCAGTTGTTCGTCTGTATCTTCCACCGGGGCAATTCGGCCGGATCGCTGAGCGTCTGGAATGCGAAAAAGGTCTTTTTGAGGTCATTGCCCATCGTTGATTCGTAGTAGTTCGTTTCGCGATGGTTGAAAACGTCGCTTTGCAGCGCGATTGGGCCCCACATTTCTTCCAGAACGCGGCGCGTCCAGTCGAAGGACTGTGGATAGCGGCTGAAGGCAGCAAGAATTCGCAGGACGGGGCGGTGGGGAGAGATGGCGGCCATGAATTGAAGAATTCGGCGGAATCGCAGGTGAGCTGAAGCGTTGAGTCGGTACTCAGAACTCAGTACACGTGCTCGATCGTTGTATTCGTTCCCAACCAACTTGGCGTGCCGAGTCCAGTTATCTTCCCCTTCGCCGCCTTTTTTCCCCGCTCGGCCGCCCCTGCTTTTCGCCTTTGCGATGTCCACGATGGTTATCATGTCGATCACGGCGCGGCGGTCCGCCCTGGCCCAGTCGTTTGACGAGTCGGAAGTCGAGCTCACGGCGGTCAATATCGACGTGGGCGACTTCCACGCGAATGCGATCGCCCAGCCGGAATTTGTTGCCACTCCGCGTGCCGGCCAGGCTGTGGGTGGCACTGTCAAAGCGGTAATAATCGTCGCCCAGCGAATCGACGTGAATCAATCCTTCGGCAGGCAATTCAGTGCCCTGGGCAAACAGGCCAAAATCCTCGACGCCAGTGATCACGGCGTCCATCGCCTGGCCGATGTGCTTGGCCAAATAGGTGAGCAATTTAACCTTCGTCAGCTCGCGCTCGGCCATTTCCGCCCGCTGTTCACGTTCGCTGCAATGCTCGCCGAGCATCATCATCCGATCGAGGTCGTCCGTCGGTCGCTTGCCGCGTGCGAGCGCCTCAATCATTCGGTGGACCGTCAAATCGGGATACCGGCGAATCGGCGAAGTGAAGTGGCAGTAATGCTCTTTGTTCAAGGCGAAATGGCCTTCGTCCGATGGGGCGTAAATGGCCTTCTGCATCGAACGCAGCACGGAATAATTCACCGCATGCTCTTCCGGCTGTCCCGAAACGGCCGCAATAACGCGTTTTATCTCAAATCGACTTTCCAGACTTTCGCATTCAATGCCTAACTCGCGGACAAACGTCGTTAAGGCCTGCAACTTCCGCGGTTCGGGCGGCTCATGGACGCGACGAAGAAAATTCAGGCCTGTTTCGGCGAGCAGTCGCGCGACGGATTCATTGGCGGCCAGCATGAACTCCTCGATCATCTGATGGCTTTCAGTATTTTTCACCAGATGAGCGCCGGCAACGTCTCCCTTTTTGTCGAGATCGATTTTGACTTCCGGCAGCGTGAGCTCAATCGAGCCTTTTTCAAGTCTGCGGCCGCGCAGAATCATCGCCAGCTCATGCATATTGGCCAGCAGCGACCAAATTTTGGGCGTCAACTTTTTCCGCCAGGCTTCGCGGTCGGCCAAAAAATCGTCTACCTCTTCGTAGGTGAAGCGGCGATCGCTTTTGATGGCCGATCGCTTCACTTCGCCAACGACATAGGCCCCTTCCGGCGTGAGCTCGATGATGGCTGACAACGTGTAGCGAACCTTGTCCGGCTGCAGGCTGGCGAGGTTGTTGCTGATCACCTCGGGCAGCATCGGAATTACACGGTCAGGCAAATAGACGCTCGTGGCCCGTTCGCGGGCTTCGCGATCGAGCGGTGAACGAGCCCGAACGAAGTGAGCAACATCGGCAATATGTACGCCGAGTTTCCAATGGCCGTTGTTGAGGCGCGTGAGAGATACAGCGTCATCGAAATCGCGTGCATCGACGGGGTCGATCGTGATGGTCGTGTCGCCGGTCAGGTCTAGCCGGTTGCCGATTGATTCGTCAAACAGTTCGGCTTGCTGGCGGGCATCTTCAAGCACATCGTCAGGAAACTCTTGCGGCAAGCCGAATTCTCGAATGATCGAAAGCGTATCGACCCCGGGATCGCCGCGTTTGCCGAGAACCTCGACGATCACTGCTTCACCGGCGCCGATGTGCGTCGGAAACTTGACCATCTCGATCACGACTTTGTCATCGGGCGCCGCGCCTTTCGCGCCCGGATCGCCGACGGGCACCGGTTGGACAAAGACTTTGCCATCGACATCGACGTAACCAGCGCCGCCGCGTTCTTTATAAACACCGACGAACTGATGAGTATCACGTTCCAATATGGCGACGATCTCACCCGCCAGCCGCAATGCGCCCCCTTTGCCGCGCACGTTCTTGCGACTGAGGCGCACTCGGACCGTATCACGGTCCGACGCATCCATCGTGGCGCCCGCCGCGATATAGATATCCCCGCTGCGATCGCCCCGCTTGCTGCCCTGCGGCCGCACAAAGCCAAACCCCCGCGCGGTCCGCCGAAACCGGCCCACTACCACATTCTTACTTTCCGCTTTCGCCTGTTTGTACGGCTGAGAATCGCCCGTGCCTGGCCCCTTCTCCCCGTGGGAGAGGGCTGGGGTGAGGGTCTTACTTGCCCCGGATAACTTTCGCTCGCCGGATTTATCTTGCTTCTTCGGCGCCCGCACCAAATGCCCTGCTCCATACGTCACCTTCCCCGCCTTCGCCAGCCGCTTAATCGCCAGCTTTAGCGCCTTATGCTGCTCGCTGGGCAGGTCGAGCTGTTTAGCAATCACCCGCGGCTTGACAGGCTGGTAACTGGGCCGCAAGACATGGGCCAGTACAATCGGCTCGAGCTTTCGGGCGGCTTTCGAGGCTTTTTCTACATCTTGCCGTTCGTTCGCGGCCTGATTCTCATCAGATTGCGCGTCGCTCTCGTCATCAGATTGCGCGTCGCTCTCGTCATCAGATTGCGCGTCGCTCTCGTCATCAGATTGCGCGTCGCTCTCGTCAGCCGGTTCGGGGAACAATTCTTCGCTGTCGTCATCGGGATCAGAATTCATCCCCTTCAATCTATCGGGAGAATGGAGAAGCCAGAAGTGGCTCAATATGGGGAATTCTGGTCATCCTAAGGGGCCGAACCGCACGGCGCGGCAGTGCCGCAAGCCGATCCGCAAGCACCGCCTTCTGCGGCCGATGAACCGCCGGGAACGGCAATCGATTGCGTCGAAGTTGGCGTGGTGGTCAGACCGTGAACGTCGGCGCTACGAGCAAACTTGAACAACCCCGCGGCGTATGCCGACGGCGAAACATCGAGCAGCGCCACCGTCAAAATGGCTAATACGGACGCGATAATGATCGCCGTCGGAACGGCGAACCTTTTAGCGGCCGACATGCCGGCCAACATCTCGAGCGCTATTTTGGCAGCCGTGGGCGATGTGACCTCTTCCAACGCCGCGCCCTCAGCGGCGAGTGTCGCGGCGCGCGTGGTGGTAACCAGAAGTTCGCGCGAAACCGCTGACGACGACGGTTTGGCGAACACAGCCGCGATGAGGGCGACGGACATAGCCATGCCACGGCGAGCGAGCCGCGAGCGCAATAGTTCTCGAGCCCGCGACAGCCGCCGCGAGATAGAACCTTCTGGCCAGCCGAGCTGCGCGGCCGCCTGGGCGTTGGTCTTACCTTCGAGATAGCAAAGAACGAGCGGCAGAGCATATTTTTCGGGCAACTTGCTGATCTCTTCGTCGAGAACAGCTTGCAGTTCCTCATACGTCATGTCGCGATTGGACTTATCAGCATCGGATTTGCTCGGCATCTCGCCCGCCTGCCTTTCCGACTTGGTTCGCAGAGCCGCCTTCGCCCTCACCTTGCGCGCGGTCCGATAAGCGACGCCGAACAGCCAACTGGCCAGCCGCTCCGGATCACGCAGCGTGGCCCCCTTGCGCACCAGCACCAGAAACGTCGCCTGGAACGCATCCTCGGCGTCGTTTGCGTCGTTCAGAATCCGCCGGCACACGCCGAATACGAGCGGCCCATGCCGCTCGACTAGCGTCGAAAACGCCGTGTCCTCTTTGTTCCCAAAAAACCGCCCCAGCAACTCTCTGTCGCTTAGGGCTTTCCAGTCAATTACTTCGCTTGGCGCCGACTGCGGCACGGTCACGGCTGGCCCACGGCTCATGACTCAGCCTCCTCTTAGTTTGAGACAATCCATTCCTCATACTGCCGACAACGGTCGATTTCAATGCATGAATCGGGAAAAATCTTCGATTTTTAGGCGCGAGACCCAAGGCTTGAAGCCCGAGATGCCTCGGTGCGGCTCAAGCCTCAACCCTTCTGCCCTTTCCGCAAACAACACTGTTTATACTTCTTACCACTGCCACAGGGGCAAGCGTCGTTGCGGCCGATGCGGGCCGTCGTTCGTGCCACCGTCGCCGAAACCCTCACCTCCGGATCGGACTCCCGCAACGACCGGCTAATCAATTTCTTCAGTTTCAGGATCTTCGGCAGGATCTTTTGGCCGGCCCGAGGATTTGCCAGCGACAGCCGGGAAATATGGTCCACCAGACCATCTAGGAACGCGGAGTCCTTGAGATCGATCGTACCGGCGTTGAGGTCGCTAAGGATGTCTTCCGGCAAGACATCGAGCAGCTCGCGAATCGCCCGCTTCGTTATCTCCTCGCCTGGCGAGGGCGGAGTAGGCGATGGCGCAGTTGACGATACCGGTGTTGACGACGGCGGGCTTGGCGGCTGAGTACAAATTTCGTCGCTCACTTTCATCGCGCCGCAACCCGATTCGGACAACCGCGCATCACTGGCGGCCAGACTCGCAAACATCGCAACCTCCGCTGCCAAAGCTCGTTCGCGCCTAATACTGCCGCCGCCATGGTTGCTTAATGCAAAATTCATGGAAAAAGCGAGAGTCACGCTGCGCGCGGCCAGTTGATTTCATCATTTCTTCGCGATTCGTTTGCGCGGTCTTCAACCGCGCCGTGCCTAATCTCCGGCGACGAACGATTTTTAAACTCGCGGAGAACGAATGATGTCTTTTCAGGCCCGAATCCCAGCAATCCGCAGCCGAAAGGCCTTTACGCTTGTCGAGCTGCTGGTGGTCATCGCCATCATTGGTGTGCTCGTCGCCCTGCTTTTGCCAGCGGTGCAGATGGCTCGCGAAGCGGCTCGCCGCATGTCTTGCCAGAATAACTTGCACCAAATGGGGCTGGCGCTGCACAACCATGAAAACACCTATGGCAAATTTCCCTCGGGCGGCGAGGGAACCGATTGGAGCCAGAGCCCACCTGCCACGGCATTCGATTTACATTCGACATTCACCCGCCTCTTACCGTACATGGAGCAAGGCGCGGCGTTTGGACAGTTCGATCTCAACTATGCCTACAACGATAGCCGAGCGCCGCAGAATCAAAACGCCGCCCGAACGCGCGTGAAAGCCTACGAGTGCCCTAGCAACGTCCTCGCCAAGCCCGACCCGGCGGGTTACGGCCGCGGCGATTACATGCCGACGGTTTACACCGATATCGACCCAAACACGGGCTTGCGTGACAAGGTGAATGCGCGACGCAACGGAGCTCTCGCCGTCGGCGGCACTCGCGGCGCTGAAATTTCGGACGGCCTCAGCAGCACGATCGCCATCGCCGAAGACACCGGCCGCAACTTCGAAACGATCATGCCCTTCACGCTCTCGAAATATCCGGATACCGCCTGTGCGGGCAGTTACGGTGTCGATTGCACGCCGAGCAAGCTGCGATCGCTCAATCGCTGGGCCGAACCCGATCAGGGTAACGGCGTCTCCGGCGCAAATAACAACGTCTCCGGAAGTCTGCACGGCTTCATCAACAACAACAAATCTCCTATGAATGGCCCGGCCGATTGCCAGTGGAACACCAACAATTGCGGACCGAACGACGAGATTTTTAGTTTCCATCCGTCCGGCGCAAACGCGCTGTTTTGCGACGGCAGCGTTCGCTACCTTTCGGAAAATATCTCTGGCCCCGTTTTGCGGTTCCTCGTCACTCGCGACGAAGGCATTCAGCCGCCGGGAGACTTTTAGAGGCCTTGGGAAGATAGTTTAGGCAATCAACACGTTGAGGCACGTTACGCCGCCCTCCGCTTTGGCGAATTCTGAAATGTCGAGCAGGCGGGTGTTGAAGCCCATCCGATCAATCATTTCCGCGGTCCTGCCATGGGCCGCGCAGAGAAGGACCGTGGAACCAACGAGGCAGATATTAGCAGCCCAGGGCTCTTCGGCCGGCGTCTCAAGCAGATCGAAATCGGCCAACGCGGCGCGACTGATCCATTGTGGATTAATGAGTAGCCGGCCATCAGGCAACGCGGTGCATGCAGTTTTGAGATGAAGACATTCGCGGATCGGAAGCGGCCTGACTCGGTAGCCGTATCTCTCAACGATCGCCGCCAGCATCGCAATGCCCGCGGCATTGGTGCGCTTCGAAGAGCCAACAAGCAGCGTGCGGCCGACCCGAAGCACATCGCCTCCTTCCAGCGTAGCAGGCGGATCGATGCGCACGACTTCGCGGTGCTCACGCAGGATCGGTTCGATTGCCACCGGTTCGTCTCGGCGCGATGCAGCGCCCATGGAGGCGAGCACAGCCACTTCGTCGAGAACAACCGCGGTGTCTTCAATAAATACACCATCCGGCTGATCGGCATTCACATTGAGCGTCACGACGCGCGCCCGGCAGGCGCGCAACGCGTCGCAGTATGCCGCGTGCTGAGCTAGCGCGCGCTCGTAGTCGATCACGTCGTGCGCGACAAAAGTTCGCTCGCCAGCGTGCAACTTGGGAGAAGGCAGGTGCGTCAGTGCGAGCATTATCTCGTAGGGTGGGCTATGCCCACCGCCCTATCTCGGAATACCAAGGCGAGCACGGAGGATCTGCTCTTTGTCGTACGAGCCCACGAACAACTTCTCCGGATATTTTCGGTGCTCCAGCATCTGATTGAAGATCATCGCCTCGTGATAATCGTGAGCGGCGAACCCCGCCAGGTATTGCAGCCGTAAATTCCGGTCACGGTTGATCTCGGCATTTGCCAGCCACGGCGCGAGGTCAGCGGCTGTGCCAGCGAACGTGGCCAGCAAATCTAAGCCGGAGTTAAAGCCGACCTGATACAGTGATTCATCGACGGGAAAATGGTCGCTGCGGCCCAGCCGTTCTTGAAGCCGGTCGACATCGATTCGCAGCGGCCCGACCTGGCCGAGCACGACCACGTCATACCCGCGGCCTTCCACATCGTTGCTCCAGATGGTGCCCTCGGGAAAGACAGCGAAAAAGGTGGCCAATTCGCTTTTGACCGCGGCCACGCTACTTTCGTAGAGCGGGACCCACTGCGTGATCACGCCCCCTTCGTTCAGTCGTCGTTTGCAAAGCTCGAAATACTCGCGCGTATACAGCGTCGCCGCCCCTTTCACCCAGGGGTTGATTGGATCGGACGTGATGATGTCGAATTTGTCGCGCGTCGTGAGGATGTAATGACGGGCGTCGTCGAACACGATCTCGACTTTCTTGTCCCGAACCACGCCATAATTTTCCTCGGCGAAATACTCGGCCACGACCTTGGGGATCAGCGGTTCGATCTCGCAGATCACGATCCGCTCGATGCTCGGATGAACGACGAACGAACCGGCTGTCACGCCCGCGCCGCATCCCACCACGAGCACCGATTTCGGATTGGGATGTGCCAGGGCCGGAATATGGCCGAGCATCCGCTGCAACCGCATGTCTTGCGGCTCGCTCGAAGCTTCGATCTTCCCGCTGACGTGAAAATTGCGCACGCCTTGGTCCACAACGGTCACGGCGACGGATGAATTTACCCCTTCGCCGTGATACAGCATTTGGTAGAGCCCTTTGCGCGTCGGCAGGCGACGTCCATGCGCGATGAGTTCGCCTGGCGTCGCCGGCACAACATAAGCCAGCCAGCCAACCGCTATGAGCAGCGGCATCAATGCAGCACCGGCCGCCCATCCGTGGGGCGGGCCTCCGGCCGGCCCAAAAAACAAAGGAACAACCGCCACCAACGCCGCCACTCCCGCGATCACAATCAAAACTTGCTCACATCGCTGAGTCCCCACCCAGCCAACCAGAACAATACTGAAAACGACCGCCCCAAAGATCGCCCCGATCGTGTTGGCCGCGTAGATGCCTCCCACCAGCCGTCCAGAATCTACGCCCTCCGCGCTCTGGGCTGCCGCGGCCAGCGCCAAAGGAAAGCTCGCGCCCCACAGTATGGCCGCCGGCAAAATGGCCCACAGGCACCGGGCCAGATCAAGTTGAAAGTTCAGCCACGGATTTTTGGCGAGCGAAGGATCGATCGGCCATAGCGGCAGCGAAACGGCGAGCATGTAAGCGGCCCAAGCGATCGCGCCGGCCAACAAGAGTTGGCAAATACCCAGCGCAACCCGCGGCCAGCGCGCCTCGCGGGCCAGGACGGCTCCCCAAGTGCTGCCAATGCCTAGGCCCATCAAAAAAACCGCCAGGATGATCGAGAACGTGTAAACTGTGCCGCCGATAATCAGTGAAAGTATCCGCGTCCACACCACTTCCGCCCCCAAAGCCCCCAGGCCGGAAAGGCCGATTGCCAGATAGATCGTCCATGCAACCGGCTTTGACTCGGCCGGTGCAAGAGCTACGTCTTTCGTGACAACTGACAGCGGCGTTGCCTTGGCGACAGCTAATCCAATCGCTGCTACAACAGCATTTATGGTCACGGCAACGTAGGTCGAGGTCGCCATGTCGAACAGCCGCAACAAATAGAAGCCCGCCAGCAAACAGCCGAGGACAGCGCCGGCGATATTGCCGCCATAGAAGAAGCCGAGCCACGAAATTCCCCTCGGAGTCGATTCCACAAACCGCGCCGCGGCGGGCAGCGTCGCGCCCATCAGCATCGTCGGCGGCAGCAAGCAAATGGCCGCAACCAGCGCTCGAACGATGACGCCCGCCGTGCCCCGCATCGCACTCGCTGCGTACACGTCATCAACCAGCGGCAAAATGAAAAGTAGCGCCAGGCCGATGACGCCAATACCGAACTCCAACAGCGCATACAGTTGGAGCGGGTGCAGTCCGCGTGGCATTATCCGCGGCAAAAGCAGGCTGCCCAGGCACATCCCGCCCATGAAAGTGCCGAGCAGTACTCCCAGCGATACGGCTGACGAGCCGACCACAAGCTGCAGCATCTGCAGCCAGACGATCTCATAAATCAGCGCCGCGCAGCCGCTGCCAACAAAGAGCAGCAAAACCACCGGTAGCCAGCGGCCGTTTATCGGACCGTTGACTAAATCCTTCGCATCATTTGAGGTCATGATGGCTAAAGCATAACCTCAATTGCCGGCCTACGCTCCGCGAAACGGGGTAGGATGCGTGGAACGCACCTTCTGTAGGGAACGACCTCTTTGGCGTTCCGCGAATCGAACAACAGTATTCGTAGGGTGGGACCAGTGAGCGGAGCGAGCGCCGGCCCACCAATTGGCTTCACGCCCTCCTACTCCGGAAACAACTGCGTCGAAAGATAACGCTCACCAAGATCCGGCAGCACGACCACGATCAGCTTCCCGGCATTTTCCGGCCGCTTCGCCACTTGAATCGCGGCCCAGGCAGCAGCGCCGGAGCTGATGCCACAGAAAATGCCTTCTTGCGTGGACATTCTGCGGGTCGTTTCGGCAGCGTCTTCGTCCTTGACCTGAATTGCCTCGTCAATGATTTTGACGTTGAGCACGTCTGGAATGAAACCAGCGCCTATGCCCTGGATCGTGTGCCGGCCCGGCTTCAGTTCCTGACCGTTCATTTTTTGTGTAATGACCGGGCTGTTGGCCGGCTCGACAGCGATCGCCTTAAAAGCCGGCTTGCGCGACTTGATCACTTCGCTGACACCTGTAATCGTACCGCCGGTCCCCACGCCCGAGACGAGGATATCGATCTTGCCGTCCGTATCGCGCCAGATTTCCTCAGCCGTTGTCTTGCGATGCACTTCCGGGTTCGCCGGGTTTTTGAACTGCTGCGGCAGAAAGTATTTACCAGGATTCTCCGCACACATCGCCTCCGCACGGCGGACTGCCCCCGGCATGCCTTCTGCCGCTGGCGTCAGGATCACTTCCGCTCCCAGCGCCTTCAAAAGTCGCCGTCGTTCGATTGTCATGCTCTCCGGCATCGTTACCGCGAGCTTATAACCCCGCGACGCACACACATACGCCAGGCCAATGCCCGTATTACCGCTCGTGGCCTCGATCAGCGTCACCCCCGGCTTGATCTTGCCGTCACGCTCAGCCGCCTCGACCATTGCCCGGCCGATGCGATCCTTCACGCTCCATAGCGGGTTCAAGTTTTCGAGCTTCGCGAGCACCGTCGCGACACAGCCCTCTGTCACTTTGCGAAGCTGCACGAGCGGCGTGTTACCGATGCATTGCGTGATGTCTTTCTTCACTGTTGCGGGCAAAGCGGCTGACATGGAACGTCCCTCTTGTTCTTAAGAATCCCTTGCAGATGCCAACGCTGCCACGAAAGTGCGGGATAGCGGTCGTTGCGATGCATAACCCAGGAAGCCATCGCACTAAGCTGTGGCGGCAATTGCACTTAAAGCGTCGAAAGTATAGCAAATGGCCCTATCGGCAGCAACGCGGCCCAAAACTCCCGCGCTCCGCTCGAGCGGGCCTATTGTTTCGACAGGCTGGGCTCGGTAGTGCCATTTTTTGCCAAGGAGAAGATCATCGGCTGTCTGAGGGCCAAGGCGAGCCACGCCAAAACGCCAACGATGATCGGAAAGAACCATGGCTCGCCGATTCGCAGGTGAGTAATGATCGCGCCACCGAGATACCCGGTCATCAGAATCGCGCCCAGGAACGAAGTGCGCGGAATGAGATAGATGAGCGTGACGACAATCTCAACCACCCCTATCGCCGGAAGCAGCGACAGCGGAATTCCCATCTTGTCCATCATTTCATTCTTGCCGGGAAAATCCAAAAACTTTGGAACCCCGCTGACCCCAATCATGAACACCCCCACCAGCGCCGTCAGAATCCAGCCGGCGACGCGTTGTCCTTTGGATGACATGCCGTTCCTCTGCGTTTGTTTGATGTGCGAATGGTTTTCAAGTTAGATGTTTAAGTAACCCACACGTCCAGAGATGGTTGCCGGTTATGCAGGTGGTTCAACCCCCAACTGCTTCCCCAATTTGATCAGCGCGTTCCAATTCTCATCATCAAGAAAAACGCCCTCCCGCATTCGCTGTTCGGCTAGCCGCCGTTCCGGATCGCCGGGCAGAATGATTTCCTCGCAGCCGTCAATTCGGGGGCAGGATTTGACGTACTCGACTAGCTGGCGGACTTCGCTCTGAAAATGATCCGCGCCGCCGAACCGCGCCGGATCGATCAGCAAAACGAAAACGCAATTGCCTTTCTTCGGATATGGAACCGTTTTCGCAACGTTTCCGCCCGAAAGCGCTCCAGTCAAAATTTCGATCATCAACCCCAGCCCAAAACCCTTATAAGCCTGGGCTCCCCCCATCGGCAGAATCGAGCCCGGCGGATTGCCGTACAGCGTGTTGGGGTCGCATGTCGGCTTACCCGTGTTATCAATCAACCAGCCCTCCGGGCATTGTTGCCCGGCGATTTTCTTCACCCGCACCTTACCCTCGGCCGTCGCACTCGTGGAAAAGTCGAGTACCAGCGGCGTACTGCCTGAATCAGCACTGACCAGCGGCACGCCAATGGCCAGCGGATTCGTTGACAGCCGCGGCGCTTTGCCGCCCGGCGGCGCGACGCGGACCGCTCCACCATGCGAATTGACCATCAGCATCGAGACGAATCCTTGAGCCGCCGTCTTTTCGCAGTACTCGCCGAGGCGGCCGATGTGACCGCAATGCATGATCGTGCCCAGCGCCAGCCCCCCTGCCCTGGCCTTCTCTGCCAGCCGCTCGATCAGCCTTTGCGCCTGGACCTGTCCTACGCCCCAACTAGCGTCCGCGACGATTCGCGACGGTCCCTCGTCCAAGATCGCCAACTCCGCCCCCGGCGCCACTTCCCCATCTTTAATCGCCTGCACGTAATACGGTACTCGCATCACGCCGTGGGAATCGTACCCTTTCAAATTCGCATCGACCAAGCTCGCTGCCACCAATTTCGCATCACGAGCCGAACATCCCCCGGCTTCCAGCAATTGCGCAGCAAACGATTCCAGGGCAGCGGGCTTAAGCGTAGGCATATTGTGCGAAGGGAACAGAGGTCAGCGAAGCGATAGCTTTCAGTTATGAACTTCGTACTTTGTACTGAGTACTCAGTATTGAGTACATGGCCGATTCGGCACATCCAACCCCTCAAATCCGCTCCGCCACCCTCAATTTCGCGCTGCGGCTGCGTGGATTTCTGTACACATCCTCTTCGCTCGCCCGCACTGGCTTTGTTGTCAGCGGCCTCAGCCGAGCGTCAGTGCGAAAAGCTTCCTTGACCCGCCGATCTTCGAGCGAATGAAAACTGATGATCGCGAAGCGTCCGCCTGGCTTCAGGCGGTCGGGGACGCGCTGCAACGCTAAATCGAGCGACTCTAGTTCGCAATTGACCGCGATCCGCAGCGCCTGAAATGTGCGAGTCGCGGGATCGATACGGTCTTTCGACCTGGGAACGCAGCGCCGCACGAGGTCCGCGAGTTCCGCCGCCGTTTGAATCGGCCGCTCAGAACGCCGCTCGACAATTCGCCGCGCGATCCGCCGGCTAAATCGCTCTTCGCCGTATTGATAGATCACATCGGCCAACTCGCGCTCGCCCAACCGCGCGATCAAGCTCGCCGCCGATTCGCCTTCCTCGCGATTGAATCGCAAGTCGAGCGGCCCGCCGCTCTCGAAGCTGAACCCTCGTTCCTGATCCGCCAGCTGATCGCTCGACAGTCCCAAATCGAGCAGAACCCCATCCACCGCCGCGATTCCCACCGAATCCAACACATCGGGCAATTCACAGAAATTCGCGTTTGCCACCTTCACTGCCAATCCGGCCAAATTCCGTTCCGCCGCGGCTATTGCCGCTGGATCGCGATCGAGCGACAACACAAACCCACTCTCGTCCTTCAACCGCCCGCCTTCGGTTTTCGCCAGCCGCTCCGCCATCAGCCGCGTATGCCCGCCCCCGCCGAGCGTCCCATCGACAATTACTTGCCCAGGCCGCGGCTCAAGCCACTGCAAAATCTCGGCGGCTAAGACGGGAACATGGATCGGCAAGGCGGCCATGCCACCGAAGATACCACGAGATAGCCTCAACACGAGGCAACAAGAGCCATCGACCCGAAGGCGCCTCCGTGCGCCTCCGGTTGGGTCGATGTCTGCGCTCGCTTTCAAGCCGCTACCGCGACCCAAGCGAGCGCACTAGCGGCCACCGCGATCCTTCGCAGCGGCGTGCACTCGGCATTTGTAATTCACGGCAAGTGGCCGTGCCGCGAATCCTCCTGTGGCGAGCGCTTCTCAACTCGGACGGACGTACCTGCATCGAATCTTGGTTAATTTTTGTTAGTTGAACGGACCGACCCGATCGCGTATCGCGGCTGCTCTCGCCTAACGCGGCTGCATTGGGCGGGCTGCCGAATTTTCGCTGGTTTGAGCGGCCTGCTGAGCTGGCGAGGGTGTCGCCGGACTGCGACTAAGTGCCATTTCAGCCAACTCGTCATATCTTGGCTGCAAATCAGCCAGATACTCCTGCCACCGCTGCTTGTTCCAGATCTCGATTCGATCGCCCACGCCGATCAATGCCACATCGCCGTCCAATTTGGCGAGTTGAGCCAATTCCACGGGCAAGCGAATGCGGCCCTGCGAGTCGAACTCGACGGACCTGGCCTGGGCGTAAAGCAGCCGGCTAAACGCCCGCACATCCTGACCATTCGGCGACCGCTCGGCTAATTGCTGAGCGATCGCCTCAAACGTCCGCGACGCGAACAAGGAGAGGGAGCCGTCGGTTCCAGGGGTCAAAACCAACTGTTTTTCGCTTAATAGAGCCTCGCGAAAATCTTTGGGGACCGCCAAACGCAGCTTTTGGTCCAGCTGTCGTTCGTATGTCCCCGTTAGTACCATTTTGACCCATTACTCCCCACAAACTCCCATCCAGGCCCACAACATAAACATCTCGAAACATTCGTCAATCTCTTTTTTGGCAGTAAGCAAACGCCTGCGGTGGGATTGCCGGCGTATTTCCGGCAAAGGTCAGCGGATTTGGCGATCTTAGGTCGGATGATCCGCCAAAAATTTTTTATGAAGGGCGGCTGATTGACTCGTACAAACGCTCATACCGCCGCACCATGGCCGCAATCGAAAACTGTGCCGCCCGGGCCCGATTTTTCGCCCCTAACTCGGCCGCAAACCCAGGATTTTTGCCGATTTCTGTGAGTCGTTGCCGGAACGCCGCCCAATCGCCGACAGCCGCCGTTTGTTCTTGAGACGCAATTCCTAGAAGTTCCACGGTTCCCTCGGCCTGGGTGGCTACCACCGGCTTTCCCGCCGCCATCGCCTCCAGGATTACATTAGGCATCCCTTCCCAGCGGGACGGCAGAATAAGAATGTCGGAGGCAGCAATGAAACAAGCTGGGTCGGGCTGCCACCCCATAAAGCGGATGCGCGATTCCAGCCGCAGTCGAATGGCGAGCCGCTGAAGCATGGATCGCTGCGGTCCATCGCCGATGAGAACGAGTTCATGGTTCGGCAGTGCATCGAAGACCGCGGGCAACTCGTGAAAAAACCGATCGAGTCCCTTTTGCTTGTCCAGACGACCAACAAAGACAATCCCATGACGATTCGCTGCCAAGCCCAGCGGATTTCCATTGGCGGTGTGGGAATTATCAAACCGCGTGAGATCAATACCATTGGGAACTACAACGAGCTTCTCCGACGCAAAGCCACCGTGGCGACAAAACTCAGCGACGCCCTGACTGACGCAGACGAATCGCTCAGCCTTGGCCGTCGCCCATCGCTCTACAACAACTCTCCACGGCCGTGGGTCGGCCACACGAATCCCGGCCAGGAAATGCGGCGCCCCCGCCAACCGACTCGCGCGGGCTCCCACGACATTGGCATGAAAAAGAAAAGCCTGAACAATCTCAACACGCTCGGCGCGTAACAGATCAGCGAGCCGCCTGGCCGCGGCGAAAAAATCCCACACCCGCGTCACGCCGAGAAAATGCGTTGGCACACCCGCATCCCTCAGTCGCTCAATTAAAATTCTCTTTTCAGAATCAGCCGGCGGGGGAGTCAACGAAACAACGAGCGGCTCGAATCTGTGGCGATCGAGTCCTAAAGCTATCTCCACCAGGCATCGCTCCGCGCCGCCAGGCTCGAGCTCGGTAATGACCAGCGCTAGCCGTTTTGGCGACGTACTTTCGTTCGGGTTTGGCTGTGAAACGCTCGTCATGACCTACATTGAACCGCTAGTCGGCAGCCTTCTTCTCCCTATACTCGACAAAGGAGCCACTGTTTCCTAGGCCCATTCAATCCGCAATTCCTGCCGATGCCCCAGCTCGCCGAGTACGACTATGACTTGCCCCGCGAGCTCATCGCCCAGCACCCCTTGGCCAAGCGCAGCGACGCCCGGCTCATGCTGGTCAATCGTGCCAGTGGCCAAATCGAGCACCGGCACATTCGCGATCTGCCCGAAATTCTGCTGCCGACTGACTGCCTGGTTTTCAACGATACCAAGGTAATCCCCGCCCGCCTTGTCGGCCGCCGCGATCGCACCAACGCCCGCTGGACCGGCCTCTTCCTCGGGGCCGATGAACACGGCGTCTGGAAAATCCTCAGCAAGACTCGCGGCAAGCTTGAATCGGGGGAGGCCATCGTTGTCGTCTCCTGGGATGTCCGACAAACGGTCACCCTGCGCCTGCTGTCCAAGCTCGACGGTGGCGTCTGGGCCGCCCGCCCGGAGCCGATGGCCCCCGCATTGGGCATCCTCGAACGCATCGGACGCGTTCCCTTGCCGCCTTACATCCGCGACGGCGAAATGATCGCCGAAGATCTCGAACAATATCAGACCGTGTTCGCTGAACGTCCGGGTGCTGTGGCCGCGCCGACAGCCGGTCTGCATTTTACGCCCGAGTTGCTCGCCGCCTTAAAGCGAATGGGAATTGCCCAGGAGCGCGTGACGCTGCACGTCGGCGTCGGCACATTTCGACCGATCACGGCTGAGCGAATCGAAGACCATGCTATGCACAGCGAATGGTGTACTCTACCCGCCGAAACCGCCGAGCGACTGGCCGAGTACAAACGTGCGGGCCGCAGAATCGTCGCGGTCGGCACCACGGTCGCTCGAACGCTCGAAACAGCCGCCGCCAGCGGCCAGATCAACTCATTTTCGGGCGAGACGAACCTGTTCATTCGCCCGCCCTATCAGTTTCACGCCGTCGATGCGCTGCTGACCAACTTCCATTTGCCCAAAAGCACGCTGCTGATTCTCGTCCGCACCTTCGGCGGCGATCAGCTCCTACGCAAGGCCTATGTCGAAGCCATCGCCGATCACTATCGTTTCTTCAGCTACGGCGACGCAATGCTCATTCAGTAGCGGCCCATGTAGCCGTCACGCTCCGCGTGACGTGCCCGGATCGGCCAGTTCGCTTCCGCGTTAAAAGATTCAGCGCCAAAATTCGCCCTGGATAACCCCCATCCGCCTGCCATAATAAGTACATATCACCTGCTGCAAACGATCTGCCCACTTTCCCATGCTCCAGCCGCGAACGAAGAGCGCAACCGAACCGCCTCAGCCGACCGCGGTCACAGCCGACGGCGAAAAACCTAAAGGCGGTCGTCCGCTTGGCGATCGCGCATTGGGCGATCGTGTCCGTTCGCTTAGCCTGGCCAATCTGCCGGACAGTCGATTTAGCCTTAGCTCGGTGCTAGGTTGGGTTTTACTCCTGGCGCTGATTGGCGGCACGGGTTGGTATTGGTGGTCGTCGCGCTCCGCCGCCGCGAAAGCACTTGCCACCAAGACTTCTTCCGAACCAAAGCCGCCTCGGCCATCCAGTTCGAGAGCCGACTCACCAGCAAAATCCGGCGAATCGACGCCCGCACCGACAACTGCCGAAAAAGCACCGGTCCGACCAGCGACATTCACGAGCACCACCAGTGCTCAAGCCGCCAAACGCGACGTGGTCCTCGAATCGAAAGGCTACATCATTCCGGCTCACCAAATCCTGGTCAGTCCGAAAGTCAGCGGCATGATCGTCACGTTCAACGTCGAGGAAGGCCGCCGTTTCAACAAAGGCGATGTGCTCGCTGTGCTGGAACAGACCGACTATGCCGCCGACCTGCAACGGGCCGAGGCCAATGTCCGCCTGATGCGCGAAAAACTCCGCGAATTGACCAACGGCAATCGCCCAGAAGAAATCAAAGAAGCCGAGGCTAATCTGCAGGAGGCTCAAGCTCTCCTGCCGCAGCTCGAAGCCGAATACAAGCGAACAATGGAGCTCCGGCGCAAAAGCGCCGCGACGCCGCAAGAGGTGGAGTTGGCCGAAAGCAAGTACTTTGCTCAATTCCGCCATGTGCAAAAGCTGACCTACTCACTCCAGCTCATGCAGCTCGGCCCGCGTCAGGAGCGAATCGAAGTCGCCAAGGCTGAGCTGGCTCAAGTCGAAGCCGATGTCATCAAAGCGCAGTGGCGGCTGGGCAATTGCACGATCCGCGCCCCGGTGACGGGCACGATCCTGAAGAAAAACGCCGAGGAAGGCAACGTCGTCAATCCCGTCGCGATGAACGGCAGTTTCAGCCTTTGCGACATGGCCGATCTTTCCGACCTGGAAGTCGATCTCAATGTGCAAGAGCGCGATATCTCCCGCGTTCAGGTCGGCCAGCGCTGTCGCGTCCGCGCCGAAGCGTACCCCAATCGGATATACGAGGGCGTCGTCGATCGCCTCATGCCCATCGCCGACCGCGCGAAGGGCGCGATTCCCGTCCGCGTAAAAATCCAAATTCCGGCTGACGAAGAGGGCGTCTATCTAAAACCAGAAATGGGCGCGATCGTTTCCTTCCTTGGTGACCAGTCCGAATCGCCGGTCGCGGCGATCACACCCAACCCGTAGGGTGGGACCAGCGAGCGCAGCTCGCGCCGGCCCACCAATTTTCCAATACTGCCGAGAAGGATCTTAGCTTGACCGAAAGCCGTCCAGTCGTCCGCATCGCGGGCGTTCACAAATATTTCCGCCGCGGCAACGAGCGGATCGACGTGCTCAATGGGCTCAAACTAGAAGTCGCCAGCGGCGAGTTCTTCGGCCTCATGGGCCCCAGCGGCTCCGGAAAAACGACGCTACTCAACTTGATCGCTGGCCTTGACCGCCCCAGCGAAGGCGAGGTCTGGGTCGGCGACAACTGCATCTCTCAAATGAGCGAGTCGCAACTCGCCCGCTGGCGAACGCGACACGTCGGCTTCGTCTTTCAGTTCTATCACCTCCTGCCGGTGCTCAGCGCGTTCGAAAATGTCGAGTTGCCGTTGCTTTTGTTGCCGTTATCGGCTGCCGCCCGCCGCCAGCAAGTCGAAATTGCCCTCGATCTCGTCGGTTTGAAAGATCGGTCGCGACATCGGCCCGGCCAACTCTCCGGAGGCCAACAACAGCGAGTCGGCATCGCCCGCGCCATCGTCACCGACCCCGAATTAATCGTTGCCGACGAACCAACCGGCGACCTCGACGCCAAAAGCGCCGAAGAGATTCTCGACTTGCTGGAAGAGCTGCGCTCCGGCTTGAGCAAATCAATCATCCTCGTCACGCACGACCCCCGCGCCGCCCGCCGCGCCGACCGCGTCCTCAAGCTGGAAAAAGGTCAACTCGTGGATGGCGCAGTTGTCGCGCATGAGACCATGTAAAAACATAAGGAAGCAAAGCAAGCCAAGAAAGAAATGTAAGCAAACCATGTAACACCCTTCGCTGCCTTTGCTCCCTTCTGTTCAAAATCCGTGTTATCCGTGTTCATCCGCGGCCACAATCCTTTCTTTCGATTACGACGCTTTTGCATGATTGCTAAACGATGAAGTTTGCCCTGCTCGTCCTTAAAAACATCCGTCGCAACCTCGTGTTGTCTTCCCTCACCTCCCTGGGCACGATTGTTCTCGTGCTCGTCGTGACGCTCGTCTGGTCCGTCCTGGCCTTTCTCGACGCCGCAACCTCCGAAAAGCAGCGCAACCTCAAAGCCATCATCACCGAGCGTTGGCAGGTCCCCAGCCAAATGCCGTTCTCTTACGCCAATACCCTGACGGACGGCGCGGCTCACAACGAAGGCGATCTGCACCCCGACGACTCCATGACCTGGTCCTTTTACGGCGGCTGCACCGACATCAAAAACCGCACGCTCAACAACAGCCTTTTCGCCTTCGCCCTGGAGCCGAAGAAGCTGACGACCATGATGGACGACCTCGACAACCTGCCCGCCGACCAGATGGCGGAATTTGAAAAGGCCGTTGAGCGTCTCGATCAAAATCGCCAGGGACTCATCGTCGGCAAAGAACGCTTAGCGCTGCTCGAAAAGCGCGTCGGCGAACGCATCAAGCTCTACGGCATCAATTTCCGCGGCATCGACTTGGAACTCGAAATTGTCGGCGTTTTTCCGTCAGGGCGCTACGATAAGTCAGCCGCCATCCATCGCGACTATCTACTCAACGAAGTTTTGGAAAAATGGCCCCGCGAGCATGGGGGCAAGCCACATCCGCTGGCCCAAAAATGCCTCAACCTCGTCTGGCTCCGTGTTCCCAACACCTCAGCCTTCTCGACGATCGCCGACCAGATCGAATCGGCCCCGTTCTATACCAATCCATCTGTCAAATGCGAAACCGCCTCGTCCGGAATTGCCACATTTCTGGACGCCTACCGCGATTTGCTCTGGGGCGTCCGTTTTTTGCTGGTCCCCGCCGCTTTGGTCTCGCTGGCGTTGGTCATTGCCAACGCCATCAGCATCAGCGTCCGTCAGCGCCGCATGGAACTAGCGGTCATGAAGGTGCTGGGCTTTCGGCCCCTGCAAATCCTCTCACTCGTGTTGACCGAGTCGATCCTGCTCGGCGTCACCGCTGGCTTTCTCAGCTCCGCGTCCACCTGGTATGTCGTCAACAACGTCTTCGGCGGCATCCCTTTCCCCATCGCCTTCTTCCCGAAATTCATGATCAACGACGCCGCCCTCTGGTGGGGCCCAACCGTCGGCGGCCTCGCCGCCCTCGCCGGCAGCATCTTCCCCGCCTGCTCCGCCTGCCTCGTAAAAGTCACGGAAGTGTTTTCCAAGGTCACCTAACGAGCTCGCAGAATGTACCGATTGCTTTCAAGCCACCGAGCGACCGTTCCCTCTCCCGCTGGGAGAGGGTTAGGGTGAGGGTTTCGCCAGCTCGAATCGTTGTCTAGATATAGAAACATAAATCGCCGATGGTTCGTGCTTGGAGTTTCAATAAAAATGCTCACGCAAAGGCGCAGAGGCGCAAAGATAAGAAAACAAAACAACTACTCTGCTCTTTCTGCGCCAATGCGACCCTGCGTGAGCTTTCGCCGTGAGTTCCCAGCTGGTTCGAGGCTGTAATTCGCAACATGAGTTTAATTCCTCTAGTCGCCGCCTCCTCCGACTCCACTCCCTTCCGGCTATCCTCCTGGAGCCTAATGCCCCTGGCCATCGGCGTCGTCGTTGTCCTCTTGCTGGCGCTCCTCGGGAAAGTCCCCGTCACCTACAACATCCGCAACCTTCAGGTCCGCTGGCTGACAACCTTGCTCACTGGCCTCGCCTTTTTCGCCGTCATCGCCCTGCTCACGGTCATGCTCGCGTTCGTCAACGGCATGTACAAGCTCACGCTAGGCAGCGGACAGCCCGGCAATGTCATCGTCCTGGCCGAAGGCTCGACCGACGAATCGTTCAGCAACGTGCCGCTCGTTGATGCGGGCGATATCGAGCTTCAGCCGGGCGTCATGCGCGACGAGCAAAACCGCCCGCTCGCCAGCCGCGAGACCTATGTTGTGGTCAATCAACCGGTGCAAGTTCGCCAACCTGGCCGGCCCAAGGGCCGCTTTACGCAAGTCCGCGGCGTGGAAGATGCCGAACTTTCGGGCCTCGTCCATGGTCTCTCGCTCTATGCCGGGGGCCAATGGATCAGCCCCGAGGGCGTCCGCTCGGTCGGAGATGGGCAAGAAGCAATTCAGGCCGTCATCGGCGAAGGCATCGCCCGCGAGCTCGGGCGAGACCGCAAGCCCGAGCAGCTCGCGATCGCCAAAAATCCCGAGCGCCTCGAACTCGGCGAAACGTTCGAACTGGGCGGCCGCACCTGGATCGCCGTCGGCATCATCCGCTCCTCCGGCTCCACGTTCGATTCCGAAATCTGGGCCAAGCGCGACCTGGTCGCCGGCATGTTCCGCAAGGCCACCTATTCCTCGCTCGTCCTTCGCACGGCCGGCCCCGCGGAAGCACTGAAGCTTAAAAACTACCTCAACAACGAATACGAAAAGGCCGCCGTGCAGGCCTACACCGAAACGGAGTATTTCAGTAACCTCTCGCAAACTAATTGGCAGTTTTTGATTTCAATCATCATCGTCACCTCCATCATGTCCCTGGGCGGCGTCTTCGGCGTCATGAACACCATGTTCGCCGCCGTCAGCCAGCGCAGCAAAGACATCGGCGTCCTCCGCATCCTCGGTTTCTCCCGCCTGCACGTCCAAGCCTCGTTTCTGCTCGAATCGCTCGTGCTCGCCCTCATTGGCGGAGTCGCCGGCTGTGCCCTCGGCTCGCTCGTTCACGGCACCAAAGCCGCCAGCATCGTCGGCAGCGGCCAAGGCGGCGGCAAATTCGTCGTCCTCGAAATGGTCGTCAGCGGCGACATCATCGCCGTCGGCCTCGCCCTGTCTCTGGCCATGGGCCTCTTCGGCGGCCTCATCCCTTCCATCCGCGCCATGCTCGTCCGCCCCCTCGAATCCCTCCGCTAACGTGGGGCGGGCCTCTGGCCGGCCTTTGTCTCACGCTCTGCGTGGGAACGCACTCTCCTGACGCTCTGCGTCGTACTTCCCGCCCGCGTGTCGAGCAGTTTTTTTGTACAATCGTCCCATGGAAACGGATGTCGCCCCTGCTGATTCCCCCGAAACCCACCTCGCGCGCTTCAACCTCCAATCCTTCCGCCCCGGCCAGCGCGACGTCATCTCGGCGATTCTCAGCGGCGAAAACTGCCTCTGCATCATGCCCACCGGCGGGGGTAAAAGTCTCTGCTATCAACTTCCCGCCGTCGCCCGCGAGGGCCTCACGCTCGTCGTCTCGCCGCTCATCGCCCTGATGAAGGACCAGGTCGATAGCCTCACGGAGCTCGGCATCGCCGCCACCTGCATCAACAGCATGCTCTCGCCCGCCGAGGCCTACCAGCGGATGGACGACATGGCCGCGGGCCGCTTCGACCTCGTCTATATCGCTCCCGAACGCCTCCGCAGCTCGCTCTTCCTCGAAAAGCTCCGCGAGGCAAAGGTCCAATTGCTCGCCGTCGATGAAGCTCACTGCATTAGCGAGTGGGGACACGATTTCCGCCCCGATTACGCCCGCCTCGGCCGCCTCCGCCAGCGACTCAATAATCCTCAAACCATCGCGCTGACGGCAACTGCCACCCCCGACGTCCGAGCCGACATCGTCGCGCAATTACAGCTCCAAAACCCGCGTATCTTTATCACCGGCTTCTCGCGCCCCAATCTGCATTTTCAGGTCGAGCAAATTTTCAGTGAGCCCGACCGCGACCGCACGCTGATCAACTTCGTTCGCGAATCGCCGGGCGCTGGCATCGTTTATTCGGCCACTCGCAAAGCCTGCGAGGAGCTTGCGCCTGTGCTCGCCGCCACCAGCGGCCGCAAAGTCGAGCTTTACCACGCCGGTCTGGAGCCCGACGCACGCCGTCGTGTCCAAGACGACTTCATGAGCGGCAAAACGCCGATCATCGTGGCCACGAACGCCTTCGGCATGGGCATCGACAAGGCCGACCTGCGTTTCGTCGTCCACTACAACATTCCCGGCACGCTCGAAGCCTACTATCAGGAAGCCGGCCGAGCCGGCCGCGACGGCGACATCTCTCGCTGCCTCCTGCTGTACTCCCAGCGCGACCGCCGCATCCAAGAATACTTCATCGAAAGCGCCTATCCCGATCCCTCAGTTGTCGAGCAGGTTTATGACTTCCTCCGCCAGATCGACAGCGACCCCATCGAGCTCACGCTCGACGAAATCCGCGAGCAACTGAACCTGCCGATCCGCAGCGACGGGGTTAGCGCCTGCGAGAAGCTCCTCGAAAACTGCAAAGCCCTCGAACGCCTCGACGCCCGCCAAAACATGGCCGCCGTTCGCATCGAAAGCGATCTGCCCACCCTCGTCGATTTCCTGCCCAAAGATGCCAAGGTCCAGCGCCGCGTTTTGCAATCCATCGAGCGCCTGGTCGGCGGTCGCCGCTTCGAGCGTGTCTATCTCAACCCGCGACAGATTCAGCACGCCACCGAGATGGATCAGACTGCTCTCAACCGCGCTCTTCGTGAAATTTCCAAACTCGAAGCCTTCGACTTCGTCCCGCCATTCCGTGGCCGTGCCGTCCACATGCTCGAGCGCAAAAAACCCTTCGCGGCCCTCGGCATCGACTTCGCCGAGCAAGAGCGCCGCAAAGCGGCTGAATACGCCAAGCTCGATCGCATGATCCGCTACGCCACCACTCACCGCTGCCGCCAACTCGAAATTCTCGACTACTTCGGCGACCCCAACGCTTGCGAATGCGCCACCTGCGACAGTTGCCTCGCCAAGGGCGATCGCAACAATCGTGGGGTGGGACCAGGAAGCGCAGCTTCCGCCGGCCCACCACCAGCGGCGAGCGAAGGCCGTAAGGCCCCCGGTCTGGCTCCATCACACCCCTCGCCCGCTCCTCCAGACGAAAAACTTCTTCACACGATCCGCATCGTCCTCTCCGGCGTCGCCCGCTCCAAAGGCCGCTTCGGCAAGCAGCTCATCGCGCGCATGCTCATCGGCTCGAAAGCCAAGGACATCCAAAAATACCGCCTCAACACGCTCAGCACCTTCGGTCTCCTCGTCCCGCTCACCGAGCCCCAAGTTGCCTCCCTCATCGACGCCCTGCTCGCCGTTCGCCTCCTGCAACAAGTTGAAGAAGTCCCTCACCGCCCTCTCCTTCGCCTCACCGACCGCGGCGAAGCCGTCATGAAAGGCACGGCCTCGTTCGACGAGCCACTACCGATCGACATCCAACTCAGAACCCGCCTGCAGTCCCTGCCGCCGCGCACGAAGCCAAAATCAGTTGCAACCGCCCCCAACAAATCTCCAGTTTCCACTGTCGAAAAATTCGAAGCCAGTCTCGACGACCTGAATGCCGAACTCGCCTCCGCCAACGACGAAGACTCGCCCGCCAACGAAACCAGCGATCATCCAAAACCGGCATCCAAACCCGATCACTACTGGACCGGTCGCCTCCTCGCCACCGGCTTCACCATCGAAGAATGCCAGCAGATTCGTTCGCTCCCGCGCGAGACAATTTTGCGGCATGCCCAGCTTTCTTCAGGCGAAGCCTCCTCCCCGCAGGGGTACACCCCCAAGCCCGTCAAGCTAGAATAGGGAATCGACCAAGAAATCCACGGAAGCCCAGCTCTCTCATGGCCATAGACGATTCTGACGACCAGTCGCCCAAGGATAAGAAGACGCCTGGCCGTTTTTCGGGCCCCGGACTCGTCCTCCCGCTATTAGTCCTGGCGATCATCGCCGGGTATATGTACGTCCTCGGCTCTAGTCCGCGAAAAATCTCCTACAAAATTTTCGTTGACCAGTTGAAGGATAAAAACGTCGCCGAAGTCAACCTGTTCAAAGGCTTCGCCATCGGCAAATTCCGCCAGCCAGTCGTGGCTGACACCGAAAAGACGGCGGCAACGCCCCCGACCGAGACGGCGTCGCCCTCGGAAAAATCAGACGAGAAAACAAAATCTGCTGCAACCAAACCGGAGCAAAAGCCCGATCTCCGCTTCTCCGTCGTCCTGCCCGAGCGCTTCAGCGACAGCTCCGATTTTGAACTGCTGAAATCCAGCGGAGCAGACTACGACGTCTCCCCTCAAGTCGACCCCACGCTCTGGATCTTTGGCATCGGTATGGCTGCCACCATCGGCGTCTTCGTCCTTTTCTGGATGTGGCTCCGCCGCCAGCAGAACCAGATGATGGGTGGCGGCTTCCTCTCCGGCTTCGGCAAGAGCCCGGCCCGCCGCTACGAGGGCTCGCGTCAGGCCACCACCTTCAAAGACGTCGCCGGCATCGAAAGTGTCAAAGCCGACCTGCAAGAGATCGTTGAATTCCTGAAGAACCCCAAAAAATTCCAAAAGCTCGGCGGCCGCGTGCCCAAAGGCGTATTGCTCAACGGCCCCCCAGGCACCGGCAAAACCCTCTTGGCCCGCGCTGTCGCCGGCGAAGCTGGCGTACCGTTCTACTCCGTCAGCGGCTCCGAATTCATCCAAATGTTCGTCGGCGTCGGTGCCAGCCGTGTCCGCGATCTCTTTAAGAACGCCAAAGACAACTCCCCGGCTATCATCTTCATCGACGAAATCGACGCAGTCGGCCGCCAGCGCGGCGCTGGTCTTGGCGGCGGCCACGATGAACGTGAGCAAACGCTCAACCAAATCTTGAGCGAAATGGATGGCTTCACCCAGACCGACTTTGTCATCGTCCTGGCGGCAACCAACCGCCCGGACATTCTTGACCCCGCCCTGCTCCGCCCCGGCCGCTTCGACCGTCACATCACGGTCGGCCGCCCGACCCAAAAAGGCCGCGTCGAAATCTTCAAAGTCCACACCCGCGACGTGCCCCTTTCCGACAACGTCGATCTGGAGATCCTCGGCGCTGGCACGATCGGCCTCACCGGCGCCGACATCCGCAACATCGTCAACGAAGCCGCGCTCTGGGCCGCCCGCAACAACAAATCCGTCGTCGAAATGAGCGACTTCGAGCACGCCCGCGACAAAGTCCTCATGGGACCAAAACGCGAAGAAGTGCTCAGCGGCAAGGAAAAGGAGAAAACCGCCTATCACGAAGCGGGCCATACGATTTTGGCTTGGCAGCTGCCCGGCGCTCACCGCGTCCACAAGGTCACCATCGTTCCCCGCGGCCGCTCTCTCGGCAGCACGCAAACGCTCCCGTCCGAGGACCGCATGAGCATCTCGGAGCCGGAATTGCGCGACCACCTCGCCGTTCTGCTCGCCGGTCGCGCCGCCGAGAAGCTTATTTACAGTGAAACAACCGTAGGGGCTGAAAACGACCTTGAGCGGGCAACCGGCATGGCTCGCCGCATGGTGATGAACTGGGGCATGAGCGATCGCCTCGGCCCGGTCAGCTACAAGCTCTCCGACGAAGACCCCTTCCTCGGCCGCGAAATCCATCAGCAACGTCAGTTCTCAGAGCACACGATGGAGCTGATCGACGACGAAGTCGGACGCATCCTCCGCGAGCAGTCTGACCGGGCCAGCGATTTGCTGACTCATCAGCGCGACAAGCTCAAAGCTCTTGCCGATCGTCTGCTCGAAAAAGAAGAACTCGACGAGCACGAAATCGAAGCCGTTCTCGGCAAATCGGTCCACGGCAAACACAACGGCAAGCCTCTGGAAATCAGCCCCTCCGGCGTCAACCCCGTCGCGGCTTCGCAAGCCATGTAGGTCCCGCCCGCCGGGCGGGACCTTTCGCGGCTAAACGCGCAAAGCCATCCAAGGGGCGTCCCGGCAGACCGCCACTACTTCTCCTCTCGCTTCAGGCCCGTATCGATCAACATGTACCCCGCCCAGAAAAACGGGTGATCCGCCTTGATGCCTTCGCCGGCTGGCGTCGTTTTCAGTCGGCCCTCCGTGGTCGGATCGAGATAGCGATCCGCCTCCAGCTGTACGCTCCGCCGCCACGCCGCGGCCGCCGATTCGTGTGGCAGCTCTTGCAGAAACTCCCGCATCAAATCAAACGTGCTCTGCCCGCCCACGCGCCACCGACTGAGCATGATCGTCCGGCAGCCGCTGGCCATCAGGCCGCACGCCGCGTTAAAAACCTCCTCACCACTGCCCCCTCCGCGTTTCAAGCTCGTTTCCGCCGCCGTGTGAAATCCCGGCAGCAAAATCTGATCGATGCCCGCGAGCGGCAATAACGTCCAGTCCGATAAGCTGCTCCCCGGCTTCCCGGCATCCAGAACAAACGGTGCCCAGGCCAGCGGCCCCTTCTCCGCATCGTCGTTTTCCGCGAGCACAACCAGCCGATCCAAGGTCGCGCCAAAAATCGACGACGGCATTCCCGGGTCCTTCCGCAGAACGGCGCTATCGCCCGCCGCGGCCGCCAATGGCTCGATCTGCGCCTTGTATGCCGCATCATCGCCGCGCGGCAACAGCCTGCCGGCAACAATCGCCGTCCGTGGAACCGGTTTTTCCTTGCGGCCATCGCTCACCGCCAGTCCGAGCGTCGGCGCATAGCGCACGGGCAGTTGCATCAAAAGCGGCGCCGTGCCGCGTTCACTCGCCGCATCTCCGCGCGAAACACTCGGCGCGGGCAACGCCTCAAACGGCAAATACCACAGCACGCCATCCGGCACGATCACCAACTCGCGATATTTCGTCCATTCCTCGGCCTTGGCGTTATTGGTCAACTGCGAAATCAGCCGCTGCCCCGCCGGCTTCCAAACATTCGCCCTCAAATCCTCCACCGCCACCGGCTGATTCCGGTCATGCAGCCCCATTCCCCTCAATAGCTCAATGACATCCTGCTTGACCTTCCCCGGCTGCTGCATCGTGAATGCCGCGTACCGATCCTGAGCAATCGCGAAGGCATACAAATTCCGCGAAGTGGCGAAGTAATAAAACACGATAGTGCCGTCGGGCAGCCGCTCTTGAATTTCCTTCGTCTCCCGCAGCGGCGGAAACGCCATTTCGCTCGGCACGCGTTCCAAAGCGATGAGCTGCAACTGCGCCTCCTGTTGGGCGCTCACCTTGCCCAGCTCCGCCAGTTGCTCCTGCTGCTGCTTGACCTGGTTCTCGTCCGTCGGCGCGATCGGCAACTGCTGCAAGCTGGCCCGCAATTCGGCCGAACGCTTCGACAACTCGGCATAACGGGGAAATCGCACGAACAAATCTTGCCGCTGCAGCGTCGCTTCCTGGGTCAGCGATTCACTCGGTGCCTCCAGAACCCACCGCAGTGCCAAAAGCCGGCCGCCAAGCGCCTGCGATGCCAAAAACCGGTGCCGTCGAATCCGCTCGGCGATATTGATCGCCTTCTCACTCTCCTTCCGCGCCAAGGCCAGCTCAAACCAGTGCTCGTATGGCAGCGGATGCGGGCTCGTCAGCAGTGCGATCGTGTCCAGCGGGGCGGTTGTCCAATCCGAGCGGCTGGGCTCGCGCAGCACGTCGGCGTAAACCAGATCGGCAATTCGCTCCGTCAAGTTGCCGTTGCGAAACGCCAAATCGGCCAGGCCAATTTGAAACAGCCGTGACGAAGCGGCCTTCTGATGCGTCAGCGCCGTGCCCAGCGCCGTCGCCCCCGCCTTGGAATCGCCGCCATACAGCGCCGCCCGCGCCGTCGTGAAATTCAGCCGCGCGCCAATCGCCCCGCCGCTCATTTCGCGGCGCCCGGTCGTCGTGCGGGCCTGCGTCAGTGCCGTGGCCGCCGCCGGCAACTGCTGACTGGCGAGCAATTGCTCCGCCCACGAAGTAAGCAGCGAAACGTTGAGAAATTTAATCTTGCCGAGCTGCGTAACCGCCAGCGGCAACGGCGGATAGACTCCTTTTTGCCCGCCGAGTAAGTGTGCTTCGCCCGCGAGCCGAAATGCTTCCTCCAGCACGTCATACCGCTCGAAATAAGCCCCGCTGATCGTCGCTTCGTGCAAATACGTGACAGCCGCTTCGTATTTTCCTTGCTCGAAGGCAATCCGTCCCAGCTCAAGTAGCCCGACGCACGTCAGCGGATGATCGTATTGCCCCGCCGCGAGCAGCGACTTCTGCAGCTCGCTGATCGCCTGCGGCATTCGGTTCGCCGCCGCTAGCGCCAGCCCTAGCTCCAGCTGCGACCAGCACACCGTCCAATGGTTGTTGCCGCCGATCCGCGCCGCGGCTTCCACCACCTGCGTCGTCAGCGCGTCGTGCTCGCTGACCGGTCCCATGATCAGCCGCCGCCGCGAGAGAGCCAGCGCCGTGCAGCGCACGATCTCCGCCGCATACACCGGATAGTAAGTCGGCGGCGCGACGACCCCGCCCGTCGTGAACACCTGCGAATTGTTCAGCCGCCCGGTAAGACTCGGATACCGCTGCTGATAATGGCCCAAAATCGTCTGTCGCGACGTCTTGCCCCACGTCACATTCGTCTTCAGATTGGTTTCCGGTTCAATCCCCGGCGGAATTTCGACTCGCAGCATCCAATCGCGATGAGCCAGATAAAACCGCAGCGCGGCCGAATACTCATCCAGCGCATCCGCCAGATTTCCCATCTGGTAATGGCACTCGCCGATCATCGCGTGATAACAAATCGCATCGATCCACGGCCCCGGCGTGGTCGTGCTCAAATTCATGATGCCATCTTTGGCCGCCTCGCGAAAACCCTTCGCCGCCGAGCGAAAATCGCCGTCCAGATACGATCCGAAGCTTTGCCAATACCCATCATTCGGCGCCGAACGTACCGGTAGCACCTGGCCAATTGCGGTCTGCGTTCCCATTGTCAGGAACGCCGCGGCAAGAATCGCCGCGAGCCACCAGTTGCAATTCCGTGCGCGATGTCGATCCATGGCAGAAGTCATCGAGCTTGCATTGGCGGGCGTATCCGAACTGGCCGCGACGTCGTTCCCTCTCCCTCTGGGAGAGGGTTAGGGTGAGGGTCTAACAAGCCGCCAACGAGTCGCTGCCGCCCCGATGGCATCCCCGACCACTTCATAATACCCCGCCACCTCCCGCCGAAGCGAGTATCCTGTCCGCGAGCGACCTATCCTGCAGACGGCAGTCCCCGCCTCCCGCTCCCCGGCTAGTTGCGCAGCGCTCTACACATTCAAGCTTGGAAATACGGGGAATGGCCAATCGGAATCGGCGGCCGTCCGGCGCACCGAAATCTTGGCCGTCAGCAATAAACGCACCATCGTACAAAGCATAGAAATCGAGTAGCGCTGACGGCACGCCGTTCTCAGCGGCGGCCCGAAGCGCAACAGATTCGGAAGGTGGAAACGCGAAATACCGAGAACGGATTGTTTCAACAAGTTGCAGCATTCAAACGATTTCCATTCCGCCCCCAGCGGCCCAGCTATCACCAGCGTGCGGGAGGCGGTGACGACTCTGATTCGCAGATACAAGCAACCTTTCACCTTTCGCTAACATGTCAATCTCGTCTTACTGCGGCCGATCTAAGCCATTTCGCGATTTCGCTAATAAGCTTGGAATTAGACGCTTGTCCAGCAGCCGAACGTAGCGTCGTCGAAATCATCCAGTCTTGGCCCGCCAACGCCAAGAGATGCGTGTCCTCGACTTCCGCACTTGCGACAACACGCACCTGCAAATCACTCCCTTCGGGGTTTTTCTCGCTCAGATTGGTTTTGGCACGAACCGGAACCGCTCCTGAAATCGAAAGAGCGCCGATTTGTTCGCCTACACGGATTCTGACAAGTTCCACATTTACCTCAGGCCGAGGTGCGGTCTCTGGATCGGCAAAAAAGCCACTTTTTCCCACAGCGGCAATCGAACCGTCGATAGCCGAGATGGTTCCGGTTTGCGTCAGGTGGCGGACAAGATCGCCCAAACGTGGACGAGTGATTTTGGGAAACTGGCTCCCTGTCCATTGAAATTCGCGACTGCGGCGAGCGATAACCTCGGAATCGCACTTCTTGACCTCGGCGCGGAAAAGGACACGACGATCATCGAGCCATTCATACAACAACCGCTCCTTTGGACCTGAGATTTCGAGCAGCGACTGCCGATGACCGATGCTCGCGATAAGCGCCTCGATTTCGTCCGCAAACGTGACGCCTGCCAAACTTCCTTCTTCTTCTTTTGTCAATTTCGTTCGGCGTGAATGGTCAAATACCGCCAAACGCGGTATCGCGCTGGTGAGTGCCAACAAACGGACCGCGAGCAATTCGGCCGGCGCAGCCACAGTTGTTCCACCGTCCCCGAGGTAAAATGGGGGCAGAGGCGAAATGGTGTGCAAGTGGCAATCTGAAACAACGGCACCCGTCGACGTGAAGCAAGCGACGTAGTTGTATTCAAGTTCAGAGAAGTGCGAGAAAATAACTAATTCGCCGTCGCACACTTCAATCAATACGCGCATGGTCAACTCATTGGGCGCGGCCGGATTCCAAGTAACGGTCACTTCGCGGTTGGCTGCTGACTCCCAATATGTCCGTGCTGCGGACACGAGATTGGCGTATTTTTTTGTCTCAGATTCGGATGCGACCGGCTGGTCAAAACCGTGAGCGTCGTCAGCTACCATCTCAGCACCACGATGAGATAAATTTGCGCCTATCTCCTCGTTCTTCGATGCTCCGGTAGATTTGGCGCGGTGCGGCGGGGCATCGAAATCTATTGGGAAGGGCGTGGGCCACCAGACCGACAGCAAGACGAAGATTACCGCGATTAGGACGATCCATTCGATAATCGACAGCCTTCGGAGACGGTAGCGCATAACCTGATTCTAGGCGGAGCCGGCGGTCGCGGCAAAAGCCAACGATGGCCAGCGATCACGGGCGTGCCGAGGCGGTGACGCCATTGGAAGTGTCTCGTTACTTTGGCATTGAGGAAACGTATCGTAGGAAATCCGTTAGGTCGCGCAGGGCAGAATCAACACTATCCACAGCGAGCATGAAATGGACTTCCAGCACGGCTGCTCGCCCCGTATTCGGGCTATCGGCGGACTCTGAACTGCCAACGCGACAATGGACCTGCCATTGGCGCCTGCTCCCGGTCGGGTGCTTGACGGTGCATTCGACGACAGCGGGTGGAACGAATACCACTACTTCCGGCGAGGGGAAGGTAAATCCTTTGTCGCTCTCACGATCCCACTGATTCAACTCCGAGTGCAGTCGCAAAAGCGCCGTGTAGGGAAAATCAAAAACCTGTTCACCACGAAATGAACCAGCGGTGAGCACGACCTTGATCCCGACGATTTGTCCGGGGTCATTCGTTATCTCAGGATATGCCAGGCCGGTCGGAACAAACTTGATCTCACCGCCCGTTCCATAAAGCCGAAACGAAAACCATCAAACAAATGCTTACCTTCGTCGAGGTAGTCTATGCCTTGGGTCATTTCACTCGATTCGTCAGGTTGGTCATTTCCAAGGTCATCCCTCTACGTGGAGCGTCGCCTATCTCGCTCGGTCGATAACGCATCCCCTTAATCTAGGCGGAGCCGGCGGTCGCTGCAAAAGCCATCGGACGGCCAACGATCACCAGCGTGCGGAGGCGGTGACGCCTTGCATAGAATCATCGTATCGGTCAGCGTTCAAGAGTCCTCGTGGTGTGCTACCGCCTCGCAGCATGGGATAATCTTGACATGTGTGTACGCGAACCGTCCGTTGTCGAGCGGCTCAATGAGGAAGGCTTTGCAGTCGTCGAGTCCGTATTTGACTTTGAGGAGTGCGACAGATTAACCAGGAACCTTGAAGCGGCGCTCGTGGCTTGCAACGACGAGAGTGTCGTGCTGCGGAGAGCCAATGGCGCAATCTTCGGCGCTCGAAACCTGCTGACCGTTTTCCCTCAAACAACAATGCTCTGGCGCAAGCAGCCTTTGATTGACGTGTTGGCGAAAGTACTGGGTGGGCAGTTTGGATTGGTTCGCGGGCTGTATTTTGACAAGCCACCGGAAGGCACGTGGAGCCTGCCCTGGCACCAAGACCGGACGATTGCCGTTATGGAACATGCGATTCCCAGCGAACAGTTCCGCAATCGCACCATGAAGGGTGGGGTTCCACACGTCGAAGCGCCCGAAGAATTGCTCCGTCAGATGCTCACGCTGCGGATTCATCTCGACGAAGTGACGGAGGAAAACGGCCCCTTGCAAGTGCTTCCGGGCACTCATGTCTCCTGTGCTACGTCTTCTGCGCGGCCGCCGGTTGCCATTTTTGCCAAAGCGGGTGACGTACTGGCCATGCGTCCGCTGCTCTCACATTGCAGCGGCGTTTCCAACCCGGAAACGGGCCGGCATCGCCGTGTCATCCACTTGGAGTTTGCTGGGATTCAAGAACTTCCTGACGGTTACCAATGGAACGAGTTTGTGCGACTGTAAGACGATACGGTTAGTCGGTTACAAGATCGCCAAATATCCGCGATGACGGATAAATGCGTTCATATTCGACGCCGAGTTGATCCGAAAAAATTCGCCGTACTTTCAGAGCTATTGCTGGGTTCGTTCCTGGCGGGCAAAGTGCCATGAACTCCGCATCGCATATGGGCGGAAATCGTTCGTTGAAGTCAGCCCTTCGTCGTCTCTCCAAAACGACCGTTGCAATCACAACGACCACAATAGCTAATACGAAAACAACGGCTGGAATCATGAGTGTTCTTCTACACTAGACTGACCGCCATCCTTAACGTGCTAAGGGTTAATTGTACCCGTCCCCGACATGTCCCCGAAACCTGTGCTGGACCGCCGCGTCGAACTACACTTTAGGGACAAGGTTTTGCGTGGTTTTCATCGGGGAACACGCGAAATCGCAGCATTTTCGGCGTTCTGCCGCAATGGACCACACTAGTCCATTTCCCTCCACTGCGCGAAAAAAAACTTGTGCCGCGCCGTCAATCCCGAAGTTGCCATCCGAAAAAGAGTTAAACGGCATACAGTGTACATAAGTTTCACATCGGGCAATTTTCTGGACACAACTTCCTTGCGGAGCCACGATCGGTCTGTCTAAATTTCGATATGTGGACAATTGTATAAACACGGTCTGATCCGTGTCATCCGCGTTCATCCGCGGCCAACCTCTCCTCCCTTCGTGCCCTTGGTGTTCTTCGTGTTAACCAGCTGGAAAGGCCTGCCCAACTATGTCGCAATCCATCACCAATCCACCCACAGCACCCTCCGCCCGCGACCTCGAAATCTACAAACGCTCCGTCGTCTTCAAACACGACCAACTCGCCATCGCCGCTCACTACGATCTCTCGCAGGCCAGAATCTCTCAAATCGTGAATAACGTCCGCGATTGGCTCGCCACGGGCGGTAGCCCCGCTGATCCAGACATCCGCGACCAGTTTGCCCAGCACAAACTCGCCCGAGCCACGCAAAAAATACGCCTCCTGCGCCTCATCGATATGGCTACGTATGCCATCGAAAATCGCCTGCCATCCCAGGTAAAAACAAAGCATCGCTACCAGGGTACAACCGAAGTCTGGCGCGAAGAAGTCCGTCAACAATCGCCTGAGGTCAACCTGCCCGCCATGCGCGTCCTGCTTCGCGCGGTAAAAACGCTCCACGAGTTCGAATCGAACGATGCCCCTTCCTCCGCCACCAAAAACTCTTCTCAGTTGCCGGCCGACGAACTTCTCCACTCCGTCTTCGAATTCCTTTGCCACTGGCGGAGCCAGGCCGAAACCGGCGGCAACCTCCCCCCATCCGAAAACATCCCTCAGCTCATCGCCGACGGCCTCCGCACCCTCATCGGTGCCAACGTTGCGCTCAACGACCACACACCTCCTTGCCACCCACCAGCTCACCCATCAACGCTGCCGACTTATACGCCGGCTTATATAAGCGCCCCTTCTGAATCATTAATCGGCTTAACTGTTGACACAGCCTGACTTTCCACGACTTACCACGGTCCCGCTTCAGAAAACTTTTCCAAAATATAAGTCACCGGTTGCGGATGGAAATCGTTGTTCAGCATCTAAGTGCGGTTTTCCAGAAAGGCGAACCAAGTTCTAAGTACTGTGTACTGAGTATTCAATTCATCACTGCCATTCGGTTGGTTGCAACGGGCGTGCGGCATCCAATTCCCAAGGTCAGGATTGATTCGGGAGCCGGCATCGTTCACGATCACGGCACTGCCAATCGGAGAACCGGCGATGATTCGATGTGCGACGTGCTCGTTCGAGAACCGCGACACGGATGCGCGTTGTCAGCAATGCGGAGCGGTGTTAAGCAATCCTTATCGCGAGGCCGGACCCAATCCGTATCGCGACGACGTCGTGCAGGCCGAAGCGGTGGGCTCGGACGAGGGGATCGCGACGTTCATCCCGTATCGCAATGCGAGTGCTTTGACCGCCTACTACTTAGGCCTGTTTAGTTGCTTTCCAGCGCTGGGGTTTCCGCTGGCGATTGTCGCACTCGTGCTCGGGATTCGCGGCTTGCGGGCCGTGAGGGCGAATCCCAGCGTGCATGGCACGGCTCACGCCTGGATCGGTCTGATCTGCGGGGCCATTGGCTTTGTGCTCAATCTGCTGATCATCAGTGCGATTGTGGCGGCGATTGTGGCGAACAATCTTCAGTGACGAGATGTCTATCGGCCTTGTGGCCGTGACGGCAGCGGCTGTGATTGCCGGTAGGTTAACAGGGCTCGAAAACACCCTCATCCCGGCCCTCTCCCAAAGGGAGCGGGAGAGGAAATGAGCCCCTTGCCAAACCGCAACTCCCCACCCATGCTGATTACCCCAAACACTCCGCTTCCGACCTCTGACCTCTGACCTCTGACCTCTGACCTCTTCCGCCTCAAGCCTCAAGCCTCCCACCATGACCGACCAACCCAGCGTGATCCTCTCCGGCTTCGGCGACGAAGCGGCTAATCAGAAAACAGCCGAGCAACAATTCGCGGCCTTCGCGGCCATCGGCCTGCAGTACTATTCGCTGCGTTTTATCGATGCCGGCCAGGGCATCAAGAACGTCATGCAGCTCAGCAAAGCGGAAATCACGAAGATTCGGCATCTGGAAGATGAATACGGCTTGAACGTAGCGACGCTGGGCTCACCGATCGGCAAGGTGAAGCTTCTCGACGTCGATGACGGCACCAAGAACCGGTTTGTGCCATTTAAGAAGTATCTCAATGAGGACGTGAAGAAGGCCTGCGAGCTGGCGCATGCCTTCGAGACGAAGCTGATTCGCGGCTTTGCGTTTTATCATCCGAAGGGGGAAGACCCCTGGAAATATGTCTCGCAAGCGGCGGATCAACTCGGACAAATTGCCGAAATGTGCCATCGCAGCGATTTGACGTTCGGCTTGGAGGTCGAAGCCAATCTTGTTGGGCAGAGCGGCGAGCTCATGGCGGAGCTGCACAAGCAAGTCGATCACCCGGCGCTCGTCACGATTTTCGACGCGGCGAATATCAGCACGCAAGGCTTCGGCCCCGGCGAAGTCTTCGATCAATACGTCAAAATGAAAAAAGGCCTCGGCTGGATGCACGTGAAGGACTATCGGCACCCGCATCGAATGGAGCGGACGACGCACGTCGATGAAGAAGCGCTCAAGCACTTCGTTCCGGCTGATCGCGGCGATAGCGGCCACGAGTTGGTCTTCCGGGACCTAAAGGATTTCATCCCGACGGTCGAGAAGAAACTGAAGAAGCGGGGGATCCCGGGGTTCTTTGTCGATTTGGAGCCGCACGTCAAAGGCGGCGGTCAATTCGGCGGCTTCAGCGGACCCGATGGCATGGGCGTTGCGCTGCGCGGCCTGTGCCGCGTGCTCGACTACATCGGCATCGGCTATCACCTGCGCGATTTCGACGACGTTAAAGTGGCCCGCGGGTTCTAGCTGTTCGAATCGTCGTAGGGTGGGCTGTGCCCACCAGCGCTCTACTTCGAGTCCGTCTCGGCTTGCTGGTTCCCCGGCTTCAGCTGGAAGAATCCCATCGCCGCCGCCAAGGTCCAGTAGGCCGCGATGCCGCCACCGGCCACGGCTCCCGCCAATCCAGACATGGAGCCGGCTTCCCACGAGAAGTATGCCAATACGGCGCTGCCGGCGAAAGTCAGGCCCGCGCCAAGCAGTTTGCGATTGACGCGGTTGCGGTTCGTGTTGTGAGCGTGCTGACTGATGGCCGCATTGGCCGCCGAGTTCGCCAACTCGCGCATGGCGGAAAGGTTCGCCGTAAAAGCGGGCGCCGGCTTACGCGGCGCCACCTCTTCGGCCGTCGGATTGCTTTCCGAAGCGTCTTCCGGAAAGATCGCCGCCACCATCGTGGAACCGATATCCTCGGATGGAGGCGCGACAAGTGACGGCATCGCCGGCCTGACAGCCGTTTGCGAGACGGATGTTGCCGACCTGACGGCCGTTTGCGAGACGGACGATGACCCGACGCTGGTTTGTGCCACACCGGATTGCGAGGGTCCCGCGTCCCCGCGGACGCGCTGCATCAATCGTTCCATGTAGGACTCGATCGACTCTTCCTCGTCGCCTGCCACTGGCTGCTGCATCATTCGCGGCGAATTGAAGGCTGGCGGCGGAGAAATGTCCTCGGTAGCGGCCACAACTCGCGATGGAGACGGTGCGGGCTCGGTCATTGCGGGCTGCTGGCTCTCCTCCAGCTGGCTATCCTCTTGCCGGCTCTCCTCGTGCTGCCTGTTGTCGTGCTGGCTGTCGTCACTGTCGCGCCACACGCCCGCGCCGGCCAACCGGCCCAGGGCCGAATCGATTTCGGCTGAGTCGCAGGTTTGGTTCATATTCCCCCGGGGCTCCGGCGACGTGACGATGGTTTGATTTAGCGGCTGACCTTCGTCACTCGGCAGGAAGCCAGGATTGATTGGCAACTGCGAACTGTCGCGACAGGTCGTCTGCATGACATCGATGGACGTTTGCCGCAAGGACATCTCTGCCACTCGATTGGCGGCAGCCGCTTCGCGCTCCTGCAATTGAGATTCTCTCTGGTCGAGTTGCTCTCGAAGAGCTTGGAACTGCTGGGCCTGACGGTTCAGGTCACTTACGCGATCTTCCAAATCGTGCTCGCGGCGGCCGATGTCTTGCTCGCGGCCGTTCAACGAGGCGCGATCATCGACGAGCTGCTCCAAGAGCCGATCCAGCTCGCTCATTCGCGTTGTCATTTCCGCTGCCCGCGATTCGATTTCACGAAAGCGTTCATCAAGCTCGGTGCTCAGCGGGGCCTGCGTCTGCAAGGCCTGCTGGGCTTGCTCTAATTGCAGTGCCGCATCACTCAGCTGCCGTTCCTTGTCCACCAACTTTTGCCTGGCCTGTGCCAGTTGTTCACACTCGTCCGCTAGCGCGGCTTGCTTGCTTTCCAAGCTCCGCGTCGATTCGGCGAGCTCATTTTCCCGATAGGCCAACTCTAGTTGCTGCGCCCCGATCGCCGCCTTCTGCTCTTCGATCTCGCCGGCGGAGGCCAATTGCGACGTCAGTGTCGCAACGGCCTGGCGAGCATCTTCGAGTTCGCTGTTTTTGGCGATTAGCTGAGACGAGAGTGAATCGAGTTGGGTCTGCAACTCGGCCTGGTGTTGCACGGTCTGACGCAGCGTTGTCAGCTCTTCCTCGGCTGTCGTCGCGCGTTGCCGGGCGAAGTCGGTTTCGGACTGGAGCTGTTGCAATTGCTGCTGTAACTCGGACAGGCGGACATCCGACGCCTCACTGGCCGATTGCTTCTCCAAAGCGGCCGCCATTTCGGCCGCCTGGGACGCCAATTGTTCGCAGAGGGAGTTCAACTCGCGCTCTTGCTGCTCGCGGAGCTGCGTGGCCGCGGCGTGTTCTTCGTCGCGCTGAGCGCGCTCAGCCGAAATCGTCTCCTGCAGCTGGCGGAGATCGCCGCGGAGCGCGTCACGCTCGGTATGGGCCGCGGCCTGTTCTTCGTCGCGCTGAGCGCGCTCAGCCGAAATCGTCTCCTGCAGCTGGCGGAGATCGCCGCGAAGCGCGTCACGCTCGGTATGGGCCGCGGCCAAATCGACTTCGAGTTGCTCACAGAGAAAGTTCAGCTCGCTATCGTGCTGCTCGCGGAGCTGCGCTGCGGCGGCTTGTTCTTGTTCGTGCCGCGCCCGCTCGGTTGAAATCGTCTCTTGGGCTCGTTGCAGCTCGCTGCTTAGTGCGTCTCGCTCGCCATGGGCGGCAACCAGAGCGTTTTCAAGCTTCGCGAGGGCTTCGCCGGTGCTTTGATCCGAGGTCGATAATGCCGCAGCGGCTTTCGCGCGTTCATCAGCAAGTTCGCTCGATAGCTGCGTGATTGTTTCGTGAGCCGCGGCGACCTTGGCATTTAATTCTGAAAGCTGCGCTTCGGCGGATTGCTGCTGATGGGTTTGATGCTCGCAGCGCTCGTTCACCGCGGCGAGCTCAGCCGCTTGCCGCTGAATCGTTTCTTGGGCAACGTTCAAATCTCGTGACTGCTGCTCGATCGTCGTTTGCGCTCCTGAGAGCTCATCGACAACCTCTTGCAGCTGCTGGTTGGCCTCCGCCAGGGCGTCACTCAGCTGGTCCGCGCGATCGGCCGCTGTAATCGATGATTCAAATCCCTGCCGTGATTCGGCCTCCAAACGCCGGATGTGCTCAAGCGCCGCGGAGAGCCGCGCTTCCAGCTCGAACGTGTGTCCGCTCCGCTCGGTGCTATGCGCGGGTGCTCGCTCTTCGGCCGGTGCGGCGTTTCCACACTCTTCGATGACGATTTCGACCGGCCCGATCGAGATCCGATCGCCGGGCGAGAGCAGCGCCTCGTCGAAGCAAGCGCCATTGAGGTGGGCCGCGCCTCCGAAGCGACGAATGACCGTTCCGCCGCAGCCGCGCAGAATCCAGCATTCGATGCCCGCGACGCCGCGGGCGACCAGCCGCAGCGTGCAGCCCTTGGCAGAGCCAACGGTGCATTTGGCCGAATGAATCCGCACGAGTCGGCCGCTTTGTCCCGGCCCGCTGATTCGTAGCGCAATTTCCCCGCTGTTGGCTAAAAACTGACTGGCAGCCTGGCGGCGGCGGAACGTTGTTCCGCGCCGGGCTTGGGCTGGTGGCATCGTGCAAATAGTCATGGCAAATCGGCCTCACGTGTGGCGCTGTTGATGGGCGACTTCGCCCACCTGCTGCTGGCACGCAAGCACAAGTCCGCTGGTGATGGACTCTCGCTTTTGCGCGCATCTCCCCGCAGGGATTTAGCTTGCGCCTAGCCGGCGGTCAAAGCTTGCTGTCCATCGGGCCCGCATAAAACTCACAGGCGGCAGATTTTGCCGCTACGAGGCGAAAACGACTGCATCCCCCGGCGCTTTTTGCCGATTATCGGAAGGCGGCAAACAATGCCGAATGTTCGGCCGAGATCGCGACAGCACCTACTATGTTGTCGCATGTCCGCCAAACATTTGAGCGGTCGGCATCGCAACGTCGGATCCGTCAGGCTGATGGCGGTTGTCGCTGTAACTGTTTGTCTGCAAATGATTTGCGAGCGGTAGTTGCCACGGCGCTGGAGGCTAACTGGAGGCCTTCCGGGCGGGGGCGGTAGCCTGCTTGCATAGGATAACGATGCCCATTGAGGCTGTCTGGCAACGTGAAACGCGGCCAGATGGACTGAAATGTCGGCGGAACACGGGCACGGAACACAACTGAGGCGTTCTGCTGGCGATTGACCGGCGGACATGAGGAAAGCGAAATGGCACGCAAAGACGCGATGATGGGCTTGCGGCAGATTCTCATGCGGCGCCGCGACGCGCTGCGGCAGGCTCTCGCAGGCGACTTGAGCCTGTTGAAGGAACTGCGGCAGCAGAACTCCGGCGATGTGATCGACGCTGCCCTCGACACGGCCCAAGACGAGATCAGCTCGCAGTTGGCTGAGGTCGAAAGCCGCGAATTGACCAGCATCGAGACGGCCTTGGAGCGGATGAAAAAGGGCGATTACGGCCGCTGCGACGGCTGCGGCCAGGCGATCCCGCTGGCCCGTTTGCAGGCCCTGCCGTATGCAACGACGTGCATTCAATGCCAGCGCGAAGCTGAAAAGAATGGCGATGTTGTCGGCGGCGGCAACTTGAGTCGTATTTTCGACGGCGGACTGGCTGATACGGAAGTTTCGGCGGCGGACTTAGAAATTGACGTTTAACGCGAAGAATCGCGAACTCGACAATTCGTCTGTAAGGGACGCCCACTTCGCAGCGTTCCGCGACTCGCCATAGACGCCTCGGCTCAAGCCATCAGGTCACCGCATGGACGCTATCGGCGCAGTCAAAGTTGTGGTTTGCTCGGCATGGTTGTCGGTGGGGCTAAGCTGCCTGGCAGTCGCGGATGACCTCACGAGCTCGGCGTCCACTGTTTCGCGAGCAGCGGCCGATCGCGACCGCCTGTATGCCGAATTGGCGGCCGACGTTCAAGAGATCGAGGAACGGGGCAGCATCGTCAAGCGTGTCGTCAAGCTTGCGACTCCGGCCGTAGTGCATATTGAAGCGCGTAAGGAAGTCGAAAACGCCAGGCCCGCGCGCGGCGAATCGGAAGAAGCCGGCTCGGGCGTGATTATTGAACGTCGCGGCCGGCTGTTCGTGCTCACGAATCGGCATGTCATCAAGTATTCGACGGTGAACGGCATTAACGTCAGATTTGCTGACGGCCGCATCGTACACCCAAAACAAGTCTGGTCGGATCCCGCGACCGACGTCGCGATCATGTCGATTGCGACCGACGGGATCGTCGCGGCGCGCATTGGCGATTCGAGCAAGCTCGAAATTGGCGATTTCGTGCTCGCGGTAGGAAGTCCTTTCGGCCTAAGCCACTCCGTGACGTACGGCATCATCAGCGCTAAAGGACGTCGCGATCTTCGGCTGGGGGACGACGGTGTTCAATATCAGGACTTTTTGCAGACCGACGCCGCGATCAATCCCGGTAACAGCGGCGGACCCCTGTTGAATCTGCGGGGCGAAGTTGTGGGACTCAACACGGCGATTGCCAGCGCCAGTGGCGCGAATGAAGGCATTGGATTCGCCATTCCCATCAACATGGTGATGATCATCGCCGATCAGCTCATCGAGCGAGGCATGGTTGTACGCGCGTTTCTCGGTGTGAAGCTGGATTCATCGTTTGGGCCATCGGAAGCGGCACGCCTGGGCATGGTCCGCCCTGAGGGGGCTCGGGTCACCGGAATCACGCGGAATTCGCCCGCGGAGCAAGCCCGTATTCAAGTTGGCGACGTTATTCTTGAATTCGACGGAGTTCGCGTCGAGGACGACATGCACCTGATCAATCTCGTCAGCTTGACGCCGGTCCACAAAGAGGTGGATGTTCGACTGCTCCGCGAAGGACGGCCGGTCGGGATGCGGGTGCGCGTAGCCAACAAGGCACTCACGCCAGTCGATTAAATGGCGTCAAGCAAGCGTTCCGTTGGTCTTCTATTCGGCCAATGGCCACGACAAACTGTCGCGTTTCTTTTCCTAAGCCATTTAACCGCCATAGGGTTGCTCGGGTTGTCGGGCAAAGAGAGTTTCAAAGACCTCTCGTTGGACGACTGCTCTACTTCTGGCTAGGATTATTCGGCAAACCATAATCATTGGCCGTGGTCGGTGTATGGCGGAAGATCTTGCACTGCAACAAAGCGCGGAGAAGAACCTGACAGCGTCGCCATCGGCAAAAATTCTGTTGGTCGATGATCAGCCGGCGAATCTTCTGGCTCTGCGGTCGATGCTGGAAGATTTGGGCGAAGTGCTTATCGAGGCCACATCCGGGGAGGAGGCCGTCCGGCGGGTCCAAGAGCACGATTTTGCGGTCGTCTTGCTTGATGTGCAGATGCCGGGAATGGACGGCTTCGAAACGGCACAGCTGATTCGCGCCGCCAAGGGGGGCCGGAGGACCCCAATCATCTTCGTCACGAGTTATGACGATGATCGGACATCGCTCGAACGCGCTTATGCCCTGGGCGGCGTCGATTTTCTGGTCAAACCGATCATGCCGCTGATGTTGCGAGCAAAAGTGATCGGTTTCGTCGAGCTCGACAAAGAACGGGAGCGGGCGCGACGCTCGGCGAATCAGCTCCGTTTATTAATTGAGAGCACGAACGAATATGCCATCTTCATGCTCGATCCAACGGGCCATGTGATCACATGGAATTCCGGCGCGCAGCGGATCAAGGGATACCGCGCGGACGAAATCATCGGGCGGCATTTTTCAACCTTTTATCCGGAAGAAGCCAAACAGCGGCGCTGGCCGGAGCACGAGTTGAAAGTCGCGAGCCAAACGGGCCGCTTCGAAGACGAAGGCTGGCGAGTTCGCCGCGACGGCACAACATTTTGGGCCAACGTCATCATTACGGCCCTGCACGATGAAAGCGGCAGCCTTGTCGGCTTCGCGAAAATCACGCGCGACTTGAGCGAGCGAAAAAAAGCCGAAGAAAATGCCCTGCGTCTGGCCGTCGAAGAAGCGGCGCGTAAGGCCGCCGAGGCGCAAGCGGAGATTATCGAGCGGCAGCGGGAGCAGCTCGAGGTAACGCTGGCCAGCATCGGCGATGCGGTAATCAGCACCGACGAGCTAGGAAACGTGACGTTTCTCAACCCCGTCGCCGAAAACCTCACGGGTTGGTCCCAACAGGAAGCTCAAGGCCGGCCGCTCGTCGAAGTGTTCAACATCGTGAACGAGCACACTCGGCAGACGGTTGAAAACCCGGCACTGCGGGCCTTACGCGATGGGACGATCGTGGGCCTGGCGAATCACACGATTCTGATTGCCAAGGGGGGCACGGAACGGCCGATTGATGATAGCGCGGCGCCGATTCGCCGCCGCGACGGCGCGGTTTTGGGCGTGATTCTTGTCTTTCGTGACGTATCGGAGCGACGCGTGGTCGAGCAGGCGATGCGCTCGCAGGAACGGCTTCGTTCCGTCCGGCTGGCCATTACCCAGCACCTAGCCGAAGCGGGCTCTGCCTCCCAAGCGGCTCAAGGCATTTTGCAAACGGCTTGTGACGGACTGGGGTGGGACCTCGGGTTTTACTGGATCGTCGATCGCGAAACGAATATCCTCCGCTGCGCTCAAAGTTGGCACAAATTTGGCGCGAAGCTCGGCGAGTTCGAGCAACTCAGCCGCGGTCGGACGTTTGTGCCTGGCGCGGGACTGCCGGGCCGATTGTGGGCCACGGGTAAGCCCGCGTGGATCGTTAATCTCGCCCGCGACAAAGATTTCCCTCCGCTGCGGCCCGCGGTTCAGGAGGGTCTGCAAAGCGCGTTCGGCTGTCCGATTATTGCCAACAACCGCACGCTGGGAGTCATCGAGTTTTTCAGCCGGGAACGGCGGGAGGCTGATCCGGATCTGCTCGAAATGATGGTCGCCCTGAGTGGACAGATTGGCCAATTCATCGAACGCTCCGAAGCGGAGGAAGAAATTCGCTTGCAGGCGCAGTTACTCGATTCGGTGGCTCAAGCAGTGATTGTCGTCGATGACGATGGCGCGATCATTTATTGGAACCGATTCGCCGAGACACTGTTTGGCTGGTCGCCGGCCGAATCGCTTGGTCACAACATTTTGGATGTTCTCATTCCGGCGTCCGAACGGGAAAAAACGGTTGCCATTTTCGACAAGCTTCGCGGCGGCGAGACATTTTCGGGTGAGATGCTCGTCGAGCGTCGGGGGCAAAGGACGTTTCCCGCGCTGGTTACGCAAACGCCGCTCTTCGGCGACGACAAGATGCTCAAAGCCATCATCGGCGTGTTTTCAGACAACACCGAGCGGCAGCGGCTGGAGCACTCGCTACGGTTTCTGGCCGACGCCAGCGCAACGTTGGCGACGCTGGTCGATTACGAGTCAACGCTACAGCACGTGGCGCAGCTGGCCGTGCCCGATTTTGCCGATTTGTGCGCCATCGATATAACGGCCGAAAATGGCAATTTGGAACGGGTCGCGGTGGCGCACGTTAATCCGACGAAAGTTGAGCTCGCGAAAGAGTTTCACCGCCGATACCCACCCGACCCGCGAGCGAAGGCAGGAATTCTACAGGCATTTCGCACAGGTCGCTCGGACATGATGGGGGAGATTCCGCAAGAGTTGATGATGCAGACGGCCATCGATGACGAGCATCGCCGGATGCTGGCGGAACTGGGGCTGCAATCGTATATGTGCGTGCCACTGAAAGGCCGGAGCAAGATATTGGGCGTCGTCACGTTCGTCACGGCGGAGTCAGGCCGACTCTACAATGATTCGGATCTGGACTTTGCCGAAGAGCTGGCCCGCCGCGCCGCAATCGCGATTGAAAATGCGCAGCTTTATGCCGACCTGCGCGAGGCCGATCGCCGCAAGGACGAATTCCTGGCGACGCTGGCTCACGAGTTGCGCAATCCGCTCGCGCCAATCCGCAACGCGCTCGAGATTCAAAAGCTGCCCGGCATTGATTCGGCGGTCGTGGAAGAAACCCGCGATGTGATGGAGCGGCAGTTTCATCAACTGGTCCGCTTGGTTGACGACCTGCTCGATGTTTCGCGGGTGATGCGGGGAAAAATCGAATTGCGCCTCGAGCAGGTCGATCTGGCCACCGTGGTGGGGCGAGCCATTGAAACCGTCAGGCCGGTGATCGAAGCACAGGGGCATAGCCTGATCGTCGAGCTGACCGAGCCGCTGCTCGTTAATGCCGATCCGATGCGCTTGGCCCAAGTTGTCGGTAATCTGTTGACGAATGCCGCCAAGTACACGGAACGCGGTGGCAAAATCTCGCTCACCGTTGCACGAGATGGCAATGAGGCCGTGCTGACCTTGTGCGACAATGGCATTGGCATTGCGCCGGAGATGCTGGCCCAGATTTTTGAGTTGTTCGTGCAAGCGGATCATTCGGCGACCCGCTCGCAGGGCGGGCTGGGAATTGGGTTGACGCTGGTGAAGAATCTGGTGGCCATGCACAACGGAACGGTTACCGCTCGCAGCGAGGGGCTGGGTACAGGCAGCGAGTTTGTCGTCCGCCTGCCATTGGCTGCCAATTCGATCCGGCGCGTGGAAAACACTGCCCGACCTCCTTTTGAAACGGCGGGAGCGGGCTTTCGGCTGCTAATCGTCGATGACAACGAGGATGCGGCTAATAGTTTGGCCGTGTTGCTACGACTCCGAGGTCACAGCGTGCGAGTCGCTCATGGTGGTCCCGATGCGATTTTTGCCGCGATGGAGTTTCGACCCGCTGCAATTCTGTTGGACCTCGGCATGCCCGGCATGGACGGATATGAGGTCGCGAAAAGGATTCGCCAACAGCCGGAACTGTCGGGCGTGATTATTGCCGCGCTCACGGGCTGGGGCCAAGAGGAAGATCGCCGCCGGACGAAAGCAGCGGGATTTAATTATCATTTGGTGAAACCGCTGGCCCCTAAGGCCCTCGACGAGCTGTTGGCGAATTTAGCGAAGTGAGGGCAGCCAATTACGGAGTCAGGATTGAATTGGAGCCGGGGAGCGCTCGCCGAGCATTGCCCAGAGTTGACGTAGCGGCTCGATGGAGGCTGGCGCAGCGGCCTTGGGGGCATAGGCCAGCTGACCGTACCAGACGGCCAACATTTGCGCGCCCGAGGCAATTTTGGGCTGTGTCCCTGCCAGAGCGACGGCAAATTCATGCGGGGTTTGGCCGCTGCCGCGGGGACAAGCTTGCTCCCGGCCCCAAGCTTCCAGGGCCTCGAAGGTATAACGCACCAGTTGCGGCCACGACATGCCGTGCGCGTCGCCGCTGAGAAAAGGGTCGACGTACGAGGCAAACGTGCGAGGCGGCGCGACAACTTCGCTGGCTGGATCGCTCGACTGAGCTGCCGGTTTCTTGTTGCCGAACCACCAATCCCACAGGTCGCCGAGCTCCGCGATTAGTTTTTGCCAGGCGGCCATCAATTCTTCACGGTAAATGAACGCCGCGATAAGTCCGCCGAGGATCAAACCACCGTAAAACAGCCATTTGACAATAAAACCGAACGATTGCGTCAGTAACGACGGAACCTGCGACAGAACCTGGCTCACTTTCGACCCGCTTTGCGGCGGAGACTCGGAACGGTTGCCCCTTTGTTCTTGATCATCGGTGTTTTGCCGCGATGGCTGATTCTGCTGTTGATTTTGATTGTCCTGCGGCTGCTGCTGACCGTTGTCCTCCGACTTTGACTTGTCTGCTTCGGATTGCTTGCCTTGCGACTCGGCATTTCGCTCCTTCGATTGACCGCCGTCCGATTTATCTCCCTTGGGCTTGCCACCGTTACCCTTTTTTTCTCCGCCGCCACTTTGGGACTTGGCCGAGTTGGCCGAACTCTGCCCATCCCCGTTTTTTCCGCTCGAACCTTGTTGGCCGCCATCTCGTCCCCCGCCCGACTTGCCCTCTTGCTTCCCGCCGCCCTTCCGCTCCGTTTGTTGGTCTTCTTTCGCCTCAGTTGTCGCGGGGTTTTTCGCCTCATCGTCCTTCGTTCCCTCCTTGCCGACCCCGAATTGGCTGGCTCGGCGGACGGCGGAGGTTACGGCGAAAGGCAACTGCGTCAGCGAATGCTGAGGGCTAGGGCGTGGCAGAATCGCTGCTACCAGCAGCATGGCGATGATCATGACAACGCCGACAAGAATCCAAGTCGTCGTCATCTCTACGGGCATCTCGAGCTTCCGCTGCCGCAAATAGCGCCGCAATCCTAGAAAACTGGTGGCCAAGAGGAGGCCCATGCCGCAGGCGACATATACCACGAGCAAGCCAAACACGAGGGCCCGCCGTGGACCATCACCCGACGGAACAAACCAGCCGCCAATGCCGAAAAGCGGCAGCGCCGCCAGCGAAAAATACACCACCCATACACCGGGAGCATGCGGCCGGCGATCGGGCTCCCACAATGTTTCCCACCAGGGCGGCGAATTGGCGCTCGCCGCGTCGGTTACTGCCTCCGGCTGCGGCGCAGCGGACTTCTCTTCCTTTTTAGCGGTCTTTTGCACATCGGCGGCAACACGTCCTAAATCGCTTCCCAGTTGCTGCAACAGCCCCTGCCCTGTCATGTCTTGGTCTTCGTCGATGACGGTGCAGTCCCACGTCAATTTGTGTGCTGCCCACCACACCAGCACCATCACGAGGCCGCCGAGGAACAAACCGTCCGCGACGAGCTTCGACATCACGAACGCCACCGACGCCGCCAGCGCCCAACCGAAGAGTGACGCGCGAGCCATGCCTTCTTCGATCGAGATTCGCGCAATGCCGACGATGGCAATGACGAACATCGTCATGATCCACAGCATGCGGAGCTTGTGCTCGCCTTGGTAAAACACTTCCACCAAGAACCACATCAAGCTGCCGACGAGCAGCATGATTAGCGCAGGCGCAATCGCGACAACCAAATAATCGGCCAGCGTTTCGGGCGATCTCCGCGCCATAAAAATATAGGTGTGAACGTCGAAATCGCACGCGGTTCGCTGTGGGCGTGCGGCAGCTGCCGACAAAAAAACGGTACTGCCGTTTCAGATTCCGGCGGCGGACGGGACCTACAGCCAATCGTACCATGCCGGTACGAATCCGCGCGGATGGAAGAAATGTGCTTGAATTTGCCCGGTTCGGCGCGCAACAATACACGGCTCAGCATTAGTCGGGAGGACGCCAATGCCAGCCAATCGCAGTGATCTGCGGGTCGTCATCGTCGATGACAATCCAGACGCCACTTATGCCCTGGCGATGTTGCTCGAGCGAGCCGGGTTTACCGTCGTCGCTCAGATTTACGACTCCGAGCAAGCTGTCGATTCCATCCTGACGCATCGGCCGCACGTTGCGATCTTGGATATCGCGATGCCGTTGATGGATGGGTATGAGATCGCGCAGCAGTTGCGCGAGCAATGTGATTTGCCGCTTAAGTTGATCGCCATTTCGGGCCTCGGTCAGAGTTGCGATAAGACCGACGCGCTGGCCGCGGGATTTGACGCCCACCTTACCAAGCCGGCCAATTGGCCGAAGCTGGAAGCGTTGCTGCTGTCGTATCTGAATGAGTTGGCGCCGGCGGAAATCTAGGCGTTTCGCGGCAAAATCGGGCCAATTCGGAGTTGCGAACGCGGGCTTTTGCGCGCCCGTTGCGGTTGCGCCCGTTGCGAGTTGCCGGAAGTTGACCACATCCAGATTGCATCCTGGGGCGACGCGCGGCACAATACGCCCGCTTGATACTTCTTCCACTTCGCAGGACACGCAACATGGCTAATAGCAAGACGAGCAATGCAAATTCAGAATCGATGTCGGGAACGGGCATGGTAGGAGGCGCTGCCGCGGGTGCAGCCGCTGGTTCATTAGTGGGGCCCCTGGGGGCTGCGGTTGGGGCGGTCGTGGGCGGCGTTGCGGGCGCTAATGCACCGACCATCGCCAAAAGGGTTTCCAAAGCCATGCCGAAAGCCAGCGGCAAGGTGAAGGGTGCTGTTCGCACGGTCGCCAAAAAGGCGAAGAAGGCAGCCAAAGCCGTAAAACCGAAGGCCGTGATGAGCAAAATGTCGGGGGCCGCCAAGTCGATGAAGAAAGCCGTGAAAAAGGCTGTCAAAAAAGCGACGAAAGCGGGGAAAAAGAAATCGTCGAAAGGCGGGCGGAAGTAAATCTCCGATACCCTCGGCGGTGGCTGCAAAGAGCTATTCGGCAATCAGCCAAATACTGCCCGTTCGCTCGGCGACTACTTCGACTTTCCATTCGCGGGGACGAAAACCCGCGGCGGCCAGCGCAGTGAGCGATTGTCCCAGCCAGCGATTACGCTCGCTGGTGCTAGTCGCGAGCTGCGCCTGGGTCAGGTAGTCGGTAACGGTGATTCCTTCCGGTCGCGTGGGAATGTAACGGCTGGGCTTGGTAAACCAGTCGTTCTCGGAAATGATTTCAAACGTCGCAGTGGCATCGATAACGAATTCTGTCGGCAAGAATTGCGGTTCGCTGTGATCGTCGATCACGGCGTTCGGCGAAACTTCCCAAAGCTTTCCCCGCGGATCGCGCCAGACGACATGATTCAGCCAGCGGCGATAGAGCGGAGCCGGTGTTTTGCTTCCACTGACACGATGCGGGCCGAAATCGGTGACGGCCCAACCGTAGACCGCATCTCCGCCGTGCTTGCGAATGGCTGCCAGAACGTTACGGTAGCACTTACCGACACGGGCTTCATCTATCGGCCGTGGCGGAACCGACAGCGTGTGCGTCGCGCCCAGCGTGATCGAACGTGACGCGGATGTCCCGGCGTTCAATACCAATGGTTGTGACATCTCCGATTTTCCAAGCGCGAGCGGAAGGCATGAACGCCGCAGCGAGAATTATCCTCGAAGCAAGGCATCAATCCCGATCCGAGCAGAAGGCCGACCTAAGCGAAGTTCCGTTCAGCGAAGCAGCAGTTCATTTCCCGCCAAGTTGCTGATCTCGCTCCCCTCGTACGCAGGGTTATTATTGCTTAAACGCACTCGGTACGGACAAGTACCCGGCATTTATTAAATCTTCACTCATCGCTGTAAGTCTAGGTACGACAAGAACTTGGCCGGCGATTTCGACCGGGTGAAAGGGTGCCTAGAGGTGAATAATTTTGCAGCTAAGCGATGCCTCCACTCGGGGCGAACGGGGCGGATTTTCACCTGCCATTTGGATTGCGCCCTGGCCTTTACTTTGAAGTCGCATCCTGAGCCCCGACAGCAAATTCACATCGAGCGCTGGCGTTTCCGGTTCGGGGCGATACGATCAGCAAAACATTACGGGAGCAAAAATGGCGACGACTCAGGCGGAAGATCCCTATGCACTCGATGAAATGGCGATTCAGGAGCCGCCGAAAAGCCTGTGGACGGCGCTGGCCCAGATCGGCCCCGGCATCATTCTCGCCGGCAGTATCATCGGCTCAGGCGAGCTGTTGCTGACGACGGGCCTGGGCGCGAAATACGGCTTTGTTTTCCTTTGGCTCATTTTGCTGAGCTGCGTGATCAAGGTGTTCGTGCAAGTGGAGCTGGGGCGGTACGCCATTTCGTCGGGACTGCCGACGCTCACCGCCTTTGACACAATCCCCGGCCCTCGCTTGGGAGCGCATTGGCTGGCCTGGTGGTGGCTGATGATGATGAGCGCATCCATTTTTCAAGTTGGCGGCATGGCCGGCGGCGTCGGCCAGGCTCTCAATATGGTTTTTGAGGATGTATCTCCCTGGCTGGCAAACCGACTTGCGGGCCAGTGGCCATCGATTGCCGAAGAGATCGTGAAGCGCCCGGAACACCCCTGGGCCCTGCTCACAACGATTGCCTGCGTCGCGCTGCTGGCCAGCGGCGGCTACAAACGCATCGAGGTAATCACGACCGTGCTAGTTGCAGCGGTGACACTGATCACCGTCATTTGCGTGTGCATGCTGCCCGGAACGGGATATCCCGTTCGCTGGGAAGACATCCGAGAAGGGTTTTCGCTCGATGTAGTCAAGGTCCTCCGTGAAAACAAACTCGCCGTTGCGGCTGCGTTCGGAGCTTTTGGAATCACCGGTGTCGGCGCGAGCGAACTATATGCGTATCCGTACTGGTGCCTAGAGAAAGGGTACGCTCGCTTTACCGGACCGCGCTCAAGCGATCCGTCGTGGGCGGAACGGGCAAAAGGGTGGTTGCGGGTGATGTACCTGGATGCCTGGGTCAGCATGGTGGTTTTCACCGTGGCAACAGTCGCCTTTTACGTGATGGGAGCAACGGTTCTGCACCGGCAGGGCTTACACCCGGAGAAGTCGAAGATGATTGCGACGCTCTCGCAAATGTATGTCCCGGCTTTCGGTCCAGCGACGAAATACTTCTTCCTCGTCGGCGTGTGGGCCGTGTTGTTCTTTCCAGCACAGTGGGATCCGAAGCTTGGAATTCACGTGACTTGAAGTCGCGG
>JADMIO011246854.1_pt1 | contig 65068 bp, 57 predicted proteins | sample 8958161 | NCBI WGS metagenome assembly JADMIO01 (sample SAMN16585339, study PRJNA669376) | soil metagenome | isolation source: Crop rotation soil | place: USA: Cullars Rotation, Alabama | collected 2011
CGCGACAACTTGTCCACGTGGAATTCTAAGCTTAGGATCCCAATGTGCTGGAAAGGGATGAACGGCTCGACAAGTTGTTGGGCATGCCGCTGGCGGAACTCAAAGGGTTGGCGGAGACGCCCGAGGGCGGCATGGTTCGCGCGACCAATATGAGTGACCTGGAATACGCGGCACGTCGGCGCACAGTCGATTGGGACCTCTGGGATCGCATCCGTGACGAAGGCGCGCACATGCTGCTGCCCGAATTGCAGGGTTATCGTCAAATGGGAAAATGGCTGGCATTGCGCGCCAGATTCCAGATCGCCGCCGGTGATTACACCGGCGCGGCACGTTCGCTCGAGACATGCTTATGCCTCGGACACGACTTGGCGGAGGGGCCGACGTTGATTCATAATCTCGTCGGCATCGCGGTCGCCACCCAGGCGGTAAATCAACTTGAGGAATGGGTGCGCACTCCCGGCTCGCCCAATCTCTATTGGGCGATGACAAATCTGCCGGCGCCACTGATCGACTTGCGTGCAGGTTTTGGCGGTGAGCGGCTTTTCATTGAAGGCCTCTTTCCGGGCATCCGCGAACGAGTGGCGAATCCCGCGGTGCCGCCGTTGTCAACCGCTCAGTGCCGCGCCATGTACGACGAGTTCAACAAGCTCCTTGAGCAACCCAACGAGCGCCAGGAATTTTCGAAGGTCATCGACAAAGAGTTGCAAGTCGCCAAGAAATTCCTGAGCGAACGCGGGTGGACCAACGCCCAACTCGATGCACGGCCGGCCGAGCAGTTGGTGCTGATGTACGAAATCGCCGAGTACGACCGCAACCTCGATGAGAACATCGCGTTGATCGGCTTGCCCTTTCCGGCACGCCTGGCACGCGTGGCGAAGCTCAAGGACAAATCGGACGCGCACATCGTCGCGAACTTCCTGATCCCGGCGACGAAGGTCCACGTGGCGCCTGTGAAGCTCGAACGCCGATTGGCCGCGCTGAAGGCCGTCGAGGCCATCCGTGCTCACGCCGCCAAGACCGGTTCGCTGCCGGCGACGTTGGCGGAAGTGACCGTGCTCGATGTGCCGAACGATCCCGCCACGGGAAAGGCGTTTGACTATACGAAGACCGACGCGGGGGCAACGCTGTCCGGCCCGTTGTTAGCGACGACGTACGACACCGGTGCGTTTTCCTTCAACGTCACGTTGGCGAAGTAAACCAAGGTTGTCGAATCATTTCGCGCTGTCAGAATGACTCTTCACAGTCTTGTGAGGGTCATTCTTGGACAGCGCTCAGGGAATCTGGACGTACTTTGCCGTATTCGGCGCGCTGGTCGCGGCCGGGTTCGGCTTTCCCATTCCAGAAGAGCTGCCGGTCATCGGCGGCGGTGCGCTCGCTGCCCATGCTTCCACGCAGATTCCGCGCGAGCATCCATACTGGTACATCCTCTGGCCGGTGTGCATCCTCGGCGTCGTCATTTCCGACGGCCTGCTCTACGGCATCGGCCGGTTCGGCGGCCGACGACTGCTCGATCTCAAACCCGTGCAGCGGCTCATCCGTCCCGAGAAGCGCGCGGAAATCGAAGAGAACTTTCACAGGTACGGCATCATGGTGCTGTTAGGTGCGCGCTTTCTGCCGGGCATCCGCGCGGGCGTCTTCGTCACGGCCGGCAGCTTGCGCATGCCGCTCATCAAGTTCATGATCGCGGATGGCATCTACGCCATTCCTGGCGTAAGTTTGCTGTTCTTTCTGTCGTTCTGGTTCACCGATCACTTCAAGGATTTGTTCGACCGGTTTCATGGTCACCTGGAAAGCGTCGTCTCGCTTGTGATCGTAATCGCTATTGCCGCGGGCGGTCTGTACTACTTCATGTCTTACTTGCGCCGGCGCGTCGAGACCGGCAACCCGAAGGAAGTGCCGATCCTTAACGTCGTCGTCAAAGAAGCCCCCGCTGGAGTTTCGGATTCAACTTCACTGACAATTCCTAGGGCGATCTACGACGCCATCGTCGGACAGAGCCGCGAGGAGCTGCCGAACGAATGTTGCGGGCTGCTCGCCGGCACCCCCGATGGCACCGTCAGTCAACGTTTCCCACTGATCAATTGCGCCGCCAGCCCGACGCGGTTTGAATCGTCGCCGGAGAGCATGTTGTCCGCGATGAAGCACATCCGCGAGGCAAAGTTGGAAGTGCTGGCGGTGTATCACTCGCATCCATCTACGCCGCCCTCGCCAAGCCGGATCGACATGGCGCTTCAACACGACTCAGGCGCCCTGACGGTGATCGTCTCGATGGCAACCGACCCGCCCGAAGTGTCCGCATGGAATCTCGACGTCGAGCCGCCAACGCCGGTCAAACTGACGATCTTGGAATCAGCTTAATCCAGCGTGCAGGTCTGTTTGCTGCGTTGCCGTGACGTGGCTGTGCCGCACGCGCAGGTTGATCGCCTCGACGACGATCGCGAATGCCATGGCGAAATAGATGTAACCTTTATCAATGTGCTGCCCGCAACCTTCCGCCACTAATAGCACGCCGATCAAAATCAGGAAAGCGAGCGCCAGCACCTTTACCGTCGGATGCCGGAGCACAAATCGCGAGACCGGTTCGGCAAAAAGCATCATCACCAAGACCGCGATGATCATCGCCGTGATCATCACGCCGAGCGACTCCACCATGCCGACCGCGGTGATCACTGAATCCAGCGAGAAGATGATGTCCAGAATCGCAATTTGAATCAGCACCATGCCGAAACGAGCAGTCCCGGATTGTGTCGAGTGCGATTCTTCTCCGCCTTCCATCTTCTTGTGAATCTCAAACGTGCTCTTCCAAATTAGAAACAGGCCACCGGCGAGCAGAATGATGTCGCGGTAGGAGATTTGCCGCGACTCCAATTCGTGGAAGAGCGGCATGTCCGGTAGCGTCCACACCGGTGCGGTCAGCGACAGGATGAACGACAGCGTCGCGAGCAGGCCGAGCCGGGTGCCGAGCGCTGCAATCAGACCCAGTCGCCGCGCGCGCGGCTGCTGTTGCTCCGGCAATCGGCTCGCGACGATCGCCAGGAAAATGATGTTGTCGATGCCCAGCACAATCTCCATCAGTGTGAGAGTGACCAGCGGCACGATGATGCGGCCAAAGAAACCGGTCGCCCGCGGTTGCTGACTGCGGATCGATTGAATCTGGCCGCGGGGATACGTTCGTTTCTCGCCGTTGACTTGGATGACTAATACGTCGGTGCCGCATCTGCCGCGGAAGGGAGAATGCAAGCCATGCACGGTGGCCGTGTCTTCGTCTTTGTCATTGCCGCCAAGTTCCAGGCGATCAAGCTTTGCCGTATCGAGCGTGGCCGTACCGCCTTCAAACGTGAAGCGAATCGTCGGCTCGGTGAGAAAGCCCTGCAGCTTGGTGCCGTCCCGCAGCTGCACCTCGACCGGGAATTGTTGTTCCGCCTTCGCGAATGTCGGCCCGGCGAAGAGGCAAATGAGTGCAATCAGGCGGTAGAGCATAGTTGCCTTTTATCCGGCAAAGTCCGGTGCCGACGACAGGAACTTTCCTACCGCCGCGACGATATCGGGCACCTCGGCCATGCCGCCGGTTCCCGTGTCGCCGCAAGCGAGCATTTTGTCGATTGGCCCAATGATGTTCAACTGCGAAATGTCTTGCCGAATCTGTGCCAAATGCCGCGCCGTTGCTGGATGCTGCCACATGAAGGTATTCATCGCGGGCGCGACGAACACCGGCCGAGTCGGGTCCCACGCACGCCAGACGCAGCACAGGCAGTTGTCGCACAAGCCGGCCGCGAACTTCGCCAGCGTGTTGGCATCGAGCGGTGCGACCACGAGCATGTCAGCCCACTTCCGCAATTCGATGTGCAGCACCGGATCGTTGCGATCATATTTCTTCTTGGGCCACTCGTCGGCATCGCGCACCAACGCGTTAGCGGGCAAATCCGCCGGGTCAAAAAAATACAGCGACGACTCGGTTGCCACGACACGCACGGCATGTCCGGCTTGCTTCAGCGCGCGAAATAGCGCCGGTGTGCGCAAGGCAGCCACCGAACCAGTCACACCTAAGAGGACGTTAGCCACCGCGTGCCTCCGTAATCGCCGTGAGCAGCCGCCTCGGCAGGTCCGCGCGGGTGACGCGCTCATACTTGCCGCCGAACGGGCCGACAAAGGCCCAGCTCGCCGCACCCTCCAGCGTATTGGCCACCATCAAGTTCGCCTTGGAGTGTTGCCGCGACGCTTCGGCGATCTTCAACAACTCTGCGTCGTCGATGCCGACCTCCAATTTGAACTTCACCAAGACGCCGTTGAACTTCCAGTCGCTGCGAATGCGATCGACGAGCTTCGGGGTGCGCACCAGTTTTAACCACAACTCGTCCACATCGGATTTGATCTTTCCGCTGGTGTTGACCTGCTGGCGATCCTTCAAATACACCGCGTCGACCTGATAGTCGCTCACTGCCGCCGCGTGCACGATCGCATCGTACGCGCCTTCGCGCACTTCCGTCGTTAGTTGCTTTTCGAATTCATCAAATGTGAGAAACGTGCGAATGTTCCGCAAGCCCTCCGCGTCGGGCTCGGCTCTGGGGTGCGATGTCAGCAATGTTACATCGTGACCGAATACCTCGGCCTGTAGCGCGATTTGCGCACCCGTCCGGCCGGTGAAGATATTGGTGATGCCGCGGACACGATCAATCGGCGTAAACGTGTTGCCCGCGGTGACGAGGATACGCATGCAGTTATTATACGGTTAGCCGCGAGGCGACAGCCGAGCGCGCTCCGCTACCGCGTCGCGGCTAACCTAGTTCTTTACCGCGCGCGTTAATTGCCGCAGGTGATCGGTCAGCGCTTCGTTGAGATGCGGCACCGCGGGTGCTAGTCGCACCGCAAGCGGGCCCGGGTTGCTCGTGGTTCGCAATTGTTGCAAGTACGCCAGCAGCACTTGCCGAGCCGGCGGCGAGCCACGCAGCATCAGGTGCACCCATGCCCACGCCTCGCGATACTCTGCCGGCGACATTTGCTGTACCTGCGTGAGTTGCTCCAGCTTTGCCAAGTCGAGCGGTGCGGGGCTCTTGCGCAACTCTTCGAGATGCTTCGTGTTCACGCCGTCGGTGCCGGGCGGCAACTCGAAGTATTCGGCGAGGCCCTCGTCCAGCCATAGCGGCACGTCCTTCAGTACGCTGTGCAAGAGCGCGTGCGTGAGTTCATGGCGCAGATCCTGTTTGACACGGTCGCCCCAAAACGTGAAGACGAGCAACTCATCCGTGCCGCCGACGGTGCGGGGCTGCGCGACGAAGAACGCGCGGCGCTTGGGCAGATCGGGATAGCGTTGCTTCATGAACGCTTCGTAGCGATCGCGATCTTCAAACAAGTAAACCTGAATCGCCGAATCCGCCGTCGGCAGTTGCAGGTCGCGCACGACCTGCTCGCGCAGGTCGGACAACTCTTGGAAGAGCGGATCGTCTTTCTTCAACTCGAAGTCGGCGAAGAAGACATACTGAGAAACGCGGAGGGTGTTCTTGCCCGGCCACGATGCATTCCCGACGACCGGCGGGGCTTCGTCTTTCGGCGGCGCGGTATTGCGCAGCGAATTGCATCCGCAGAGCAGTATCAGGGCGCAAGTTGTAAACCAATGTCGCATGCCTGCCCTTTAGTCGACAGTCAACAGTCGACAGTTGAATTATCGGCCCGCTTGTCGGCACGCATTGAAACTTGCTCCCACATTTCCGTAACTGTCGACCGTCGACCGTCGACTGTCTACTGTGGACTACCCCAGCGGCCGTCCACTTCGCGCATTTCGCGCGACTTTCGCTTCCGTGGCTTTGGCTAGTTCGCCCCACCACCGCTTCCAGCCCCAACTGCCTCGGGTCGCACAATCCATGTACCAGCGCAGAAACCGCAGCTTGTCTGTTCGCGTCAGACCGGGATGATCGTGAAAGCTTGCGCTGAGCCGGGCCAAATCGCGGATGCGCGTGCCGCGGGCGATTCGCCGCCGCCGGCGCACACCGACGAGGTCGATGAACCACACGCGGTTGTCATTCGGGTCGGCGGCCGTGAGCACATTTGCCGCCTTGAGATCACGATGAATGAACGCGCTGCGGTGAAACATGCGGAGCAATCGCCCAATCGCGGCGATGCGCTGTCGCAAGGCGTGTTGCCTTTGCTTCGCGGGCAACGCCGCGAGGCTGTCGATGAACTCGCGTAAGTCGAGCGCGTCTTCAATCTTCGCGGTGAGTAGATAGCCGCCTGCCGGCATGCCGAGACATTTCCGATGCACCACGGCGAGCGGCCGTGCGGTCGGCAACGTCGCGTCGATCAGGCCGTGGCCCATCATCCATGAGCGCAGCGCGCCCGATGCCCGCACGACATTCTTGATCGCGTTGCCAATGCCGGTCTTGCCAAACCGCTTCCATACAACCGGCACCGTTTCGCCGTTGACGGTCGCCGTCAGCTCGACGACTGCCGAGGTCATGCCGTTCTTGAGCAGCTTCGCGCCCGACGCATGAAACGGCGCTTCCGGGTCGGCAATAAGTCGGCGCAGGTCATTCTGATCCAAGTCGGTGACGGCGTGCGCCCGCGCGCCGGGTTGCCGCACCTTGCGAAAATATCGATTGTTCTCCACGCTGCGGCGATCGCGTGCTTCCCAAAACTTCGCGTTGGACAGCCAAGTCGCGTCTTCGAGCATCGCCGGCGACGCCGATGGCCGATCGGGAATCGCGCCGGCGGCACAAGCAAAGTACGCACGCCAGAATCGCAGCCGATCCGACCGCGTGGCCCGCAACACGAAATAGCGATTGAACACGGTGAGATTGGCGCGGCGGACGCGCCAGGGCGACGGCGTGCCGACCCGCACCTCGTGCAAATCGACGAGGAACAATTCAATGTCGTCGCCGCATGTTCGAGCGAGCACGTTGCCCGGGTGCAGATCGCGATGCACCACGCCGGCCGCATGCAGCCGCGCGAGGAACTGGCCGAGCGCGACCGCCCAGCGCTGCCGCACGCGCGGCGGCAAGTCCGGCGTCAGCCGATTCATGAGCGGCTCCGCACCGGCGACCGTTTCCGTCAGCAAGAAGCTCGCGCGTGGCAACAATCGATGACCGAGCACGCCCCAGCCCAAGGGCCGCGGTGCGGGCACGCCCAACTGAGCGGGCGCACCTCGGCGATACTCCGTCCGCGCTTTCACCGGCCGGGCCAACTCGCGGAGTTTGCCTTCCCAACCGACGGTGCGATATTCCTTCAAATAGAAATCGACTTCGCCAAGTTGCACGTGATAGATCGTTCGGTGCGGCGCGCGCTTGATCACCGTCGCTTGGCCGCTTTCCAGCCACTCCGGCAAACGCAATCCGTCCGGCCCAAGCAATTGTTCACGCAACGGTGGCGGCAAATGCCACACCACGTTTGGATCAGCCGCGGTCATCCTGCCATCCTTTGTCTCTCGTTGCCTACCAGTTGCAACCAACTATTCACTGCGACGTGGGTCGAGTAATTCTGCTCGACGCGCTGTCGTCCCACCGCGCCCATTCGTTTTCGTACCGCTGGATCATGCAGATGCTTCAGCGCGCTCACCCACTCGTCTACCGAGTTGGCCAACATGCCCGCCACGTATTCGGGACCACCGATCATTTCACCCGTGACGCCGACCGCATTGCCCACGACCGGCAACCCGGCCGCGAGATACTGCAGCACCTTCAGGCCGCATTTGCCGCGCGACCAATCGTCATCAGGCAAAACGCTCAGGCCGACATCAGCGGTAGCGATCGCATGCGCCTCGTTCGCTTCGCTCCACTGCACGCGCTCAACACGCACGTTTTGGAAATCGAGGAACGCATCGGACACTAGCCGCAGCGTGAGCCCGGGCACCGCTTGGCCAATCTGCTCAATCAACGGCTTCGCGCGGGCCAAGCCCTGCAACGTGCTGCGCGAGCCAACCCAGACGAGCGTCAGCGGCTTGTTGTGCTCGTGCTTCGCGATGGTGTACTTGCGCGGATCGATGCACGTCGGGATGACGTGCACATTCTCCGCACCCGCTTCGAAGGCCCGCTCGCCGAGCCAGATGTTGCCGGCGATCACCGCGTCGGAGGTGCGCACGGTCGCGCCGAAGCGGCGTAGCTGCTTCGCCGAGTGCGGGCCTTTCGGGTGATACGAATCGCGTTGGAAGATCGCGTCGTCGAAGTCGAACGCCAGTTTGTTCACGCGCCAGCGCAGCTTCATCAGCATCCAGCGCGGCAGTAACTTGCGCTGCAGCACAACCCAGTCGGCATGACCCAGCCCGCCACCGATCTTCCAGCTTGAAAGCCCGCGCGGGATCGGCCGCAATTCGGTCGAGACACCGTGCGCCGCCAGCCCGGCAAAGACCGAGCGCAGCCGATAGCGACAGCAAACGTGTTCCGGTGATTCAACGAGTGCAACAATATGCATGCGCGCAGCCTCCCTGCCGAGGCCGCATGGTAACAAGATGGGTAAGTTTGGGAAACCGCAAACGCATGCGCTTCGGAGCAAACGACTTAGTGGCGAAGAAGAGGGCTTTGCATCTGCCTGCTTTATTAATGTCATTCTGAGCGCAGCGAAGAATCTCCGGATGAGAACCAGTCTCCGGCCAAGTCACTCCACGCCGGGTTCATCGACTCGATCAGGCCAATCTTCTTCGCTCGAAGCCAGCCCTTGATCCGGGTCTCGCATTCGATGGCTTCGTTGATGTCGTTGAAGGCCTCATACCAGACCAAGCGCGTGACGCCGTACCGCTTCGTGAATCCTTCCGTCTTCCTCTGCTTGTGTTCCGAAACGCGGCGCTCGAGGTCATTGGTCACGCCCGTGTAGAGCACCTTCGACTGGCTGCTCATGATGTAGACGTAGTACTCGCGGTTCACTGTCGCTAATCCTGAGATTCTTCGCTGCGCTCAGAATGACATTAAGGGGCTGTTGCGGTTTAAGAATCCGGTCTCCAAACTAACGTGAGGTCGGAGCCGTGAAAGTCAGAAATCCAAATTGCTGATCCGCCGTCGCCGACAGCTTCGACGATGAAAACGTTTGGAGCAAGAACGTTGAGAATTGTGCCTTCGTCACCGACGGCAGGTTGATTAAGCGAGGGCGTCGCGGTCTTAAGTGAGTCCACCCGAACAACGTCGTATTCCTGCAGTTCCGACATCGATTTATTCCCGTCCACGATTCCGCGCCGCGCGCTGAATCTCTCGCGCCGCCTCCTGTGTCTTCTTCGCCTGCCGCTTGTCGTGGAGTTGCTTGCCGCGGCCCACGGCGATCTCGACTTTGGCTTTGCCGCGCAGGAAATAGATTTGCAGCGGGATGAGCGTGTAGCCGCGTTCGGATGCCTTGCCGGCGAATTTGCCGATCTCGCGTTTGTGGAGCAACAGCTTGCGCGGCCGCTTCGGCTTGTGATTCGCGTGCGTGCCCATCGCGTATTCGGGAATCTCGGCGTTATGCAGCCAGAGTTCGCCGTCATCCACGCGGGCAAACGCACCTTCGAGATTCGCCTGCCCCGTGCGCAGGCTCTTCACCTCGGTGCCGACGAGCACGATGCCCGCCTCGACCTTGTCGAGGATCTCAAATTCATGGAACGCCTTGCGATTGCGCGTGACAACCTCAACGGGTTCCTTTTTGTCGTCCGACTTCTTCTTCGCCATGCGACTCACATTAGCAAAAAGACAATTTTGCCACAGATGAACGCAGATAAACACAGATGGATTTATCCGTGTTCATCTGTGTTTATCTGTGGCTGATTCTCTCTATTCTGTTCTTCATGTCCCGCGACAAAGTCATCCTCGCTTACTCTGGCGGCCTCGACACCTCGGTCATGGTGCCGTGGATCGCCGAGCGCTACGATCTCGACGTCGTCACCTTCACGGTCGACCTGGGCCAAGGCGAAGATATCGAGGCGATCCGACAGAAGGCGGTTCGCACCGGCGCCGTCGACGCCGTCGCCGTCGATGCCCGCAACCTGTTCGTCGATCACTTCGTCTGGCCCGCGCTCATGGCCGGTGCGCTGTACGAAGGCCGCTACCCGCTCGCGACCGCGCTCGGCCGGCCGCTCATCGCCAAGCTCATGGTGGATGCCGCACGCCAACATGGCGCGAAGGCCGTCGCACACGGCTGCACCGGCAAAGGCAACGATCAGGTGCGCTTCGACGTCACGTTCCAAACGCTCGCGCCCGATCTGAAGATCATCGCGCCGGTGCGTGAGTGGACCATGTCGCGGCCCGACTCGCTGGCGTACGCCGCCAAGCACAACATCCCGGTCGATGCGAAGCCGGAGAGTCCGTACTCGGTCGATGTCAATCTGTGGGGCCGCTCGGTGGAAGCGGGCATTCTCGAAGACCCGTGGGTCGAGCCGCGCTCCGATGCGTTCTTGTGGACGGTCGATCCGGAAAAAGCGCCGAACGCGCCGGATACCATCGAGATCGACTTCGAGCACGGCGTGCCGGTCGCACTCGACGGCAAGCGCATCGACGCGGTGCGGCTCATCGGCGAACTCAACTGCCTCGGCGGCAAGCACGGCGTGGGCCGGATCGACCACGTCGAGAACCGCCTCGTCGGCATCAAGTCGCGCGAGCTCTACGAAGCCCCTGCCGCGGTGATCCTACACACCGCACATCGCGAATTGGAATCGCTGTGTTTGTCGAAGCAAGCGCAGCGGTTCAAGACGATCGTCGCCCAGGAGTACGCCGACCTCGTGTACAACGGGCTATGGTTCAGCGCGTACCACCAAGACTTGTTCGCATTCGTCGCGTCGAGTCAGCGATTCGTCGTCGGCACGGTGCGGGTGAAGCTGCTCAACGGCAACCTCACCGTCGCTGGTCGCAAGAGCGAACACAGCCTGTATTCGAAGTCGCTCGCCACCTACGACGGCAAAGAAGCCGGCGATCAATTTGACCAGGCCGCCGCCCAAGGCTTCATCCGCCTCTGGGGCCTCGGCCAACAGACGCAGGCCCGCAATCAGTTAATGAAAGGCGGCCGCGGCTTCGACCTGCCAGGGTTACCGGAGAAGGGTTAGCCGCGAGGCGCCAGCCGAGCTCCGCTGTCGCGTCGCGGCTAACCAATTCCGTCATAACCCATCCAACCGCATGGGATTCGACTCCGTTCTAATAACTTCTTTGATCCAAGCCGACTCTTGGCATCTATATTGCCTATTCTTCATTCGGACGCCGAAGGGCTGCGATCATGGGCAACGACACAATGACACTCGAGCAACTCGCCCGCTACCTGCGGCGCGATGCGCGCGAAGTCGTCAAGCTCGTTGACCGCGGCGAACTCCCCGCACGCAAAGTCGGCGGCGACTTGCGCTTTTCGATGGCCGAAGTTAATCACTGGATCGAGCAACGCATCGCTGACTCCGGTGAAGAAGAACTTCGCCAGATCGACGAACGTCACGCCGAGCCCGGCGAGCCGCTCATCTCCGGCTTGCTACACGAAGCCTGCATCCGCGTGCCGCTGAGCGCCGCGACGCGAGCTTCGGTGTTGAAGGAACTGGTCACGCTGGCCGAGCAATCGTGGCAGGTCTACGACCCGGCCGCATTGTTGGAAGCGATCCGTCACCGCGAAGCGAAGGCATCGACCGCATTGGAGAACGGCGTCGCGGTGCCGCACCCCGGCAAGCCGATGCCCAATGTCATGGGCGAATCGCTGATCGCGTTTGCCCGCACCGAGGGCGGCATGCCGTTTGGTGCGCCGGACAATGGCTTGACCGACATGTTCTTCCTGATCGCCTGTCGTGACAGCGCGACGCATCTCAAAGTGCTGGCCCGCCTCGCCCGCATGTTCCTGCGCCCCGGCTTCCTCGACGACCTGCGGGCAGAGTCGACCGCCCACGGGGCCGTGCAACTCATCCGTACCACCGAAGCGGAATTGCTCCGCGGCTAACCTGTTGCGTCATTTCTTGCACTTTTTACAACCGGGCTAGAAACTGCTATCGCCGACTCGGTAAGATCGTCGCCCACTCAGAGTTAAACGGATTCTTCGGCCAATGCCACGGCATTGGGGGGCAGGCCATGCTGGGCACGGACGCGATCGACTTCGACCATCATCGCGGCGATGGTCGCCTCGTTAATGCAGATCTTGCGGTACTCGATTCGGAATACGACGTAGTTGACGATCAGGGTGGCGATCGTGAGCGCGAAATGGACTTGCCAGGGCCAGGCTCGAATCTGCGTTCCCATGCCGGCGGCGGCGGCCGTGATTGTCAACAGACACGCGCCGATCAGCCATGGATGAGTTTCCCGCTTCAGATCGCGGACGCGCCGGTAGAGCGGCTCATCCGGCATGTGGTAAGCCAGCGTCACCTCGCGCACGGTGCGGCCAGTGCCCATCAGGTAGGTGAAGACCACGCAGTGCACCGCAATCGTGCCGATCGCGGCGAACAGGCCGAAGACGAAGTGCAAGATATACAAGCGATCGCTCAATCCGCCCCAGCGCGACCAGCAACCCAAAGCGAACGAGACGACCAAGGCAATCGCGGCGACAATCGCCAGCGTCGTGAAGATGCGTTTCATGTTGTTTTCTTACGGCGCGGCGTCATGAAAGATGGACCGACGCGAGTTGTATTTTTTTCATGCTTCATCCCTCATCTTTCATCCCTGGTTCACCGCTGTTTATGCAGATTAAATCAGCCTTCGCGCCCGTATCTATTGGGTAATGCGGGGCTTGTGCGAATTTCTCGACTTCTGGCACGTTTTTTCTGCGCGGCGCCTTTACAGAGCGGTATAATTGCTCGCGACGAGGCCGCAATGCTCGGCCATCGTTGGCAAGGTAACCTGCCCCAAGAGCAAATCCGAAAGTCGAATCCCGTAGCTCGAAGACTGACGAATCAAACGGCTGGCAGAATCAATGTTGGAGTTCATCGGGCGATGCACGAATTTCGGTTTTCGAGTTTCGATGTTCGCAATCGCCGTGGCGCTGATCGCAGCCGATCCACCCGCCGCGCCGGCGAAGGGCGACGCCAACATGCGGCTCCTTTGGACCGGCTTGCTTTTGGTCGGCGCGTTGTTGGTGGGCGCAATGCTGATAGCTTGGATACAGCGGTGGCAACGCCGCATGTCGAGTAACTCGCCGGTCGAAGGAATGTCCTTCCGCGAGTTGTTCGAGCGAGGTGAGTTGACCGAAGAGGAATACAAACGGATTCTCAACCGCATGGGCGGTGCGAAATCACCGAGTCCGGCACGACCGGAACCAGCGAAGCCCCCGATGAACAGTCCGACATCGGATGGCCGCACGCCCGAGACACCGACTGCCGAATAACAAAGGCATTCCAACGGCGTCGCGGATCGACATACAGGACCTAACTGCACAACGAGTCGTCGTTCAGGAGAGGGCATGGCGAGCAAAGATAACGATAGCGGCAACACCGGTCGGCGGGCTACCACCAGTAGTGCCGGCCGCAACCGCAATGCCTTCTGTTCCTTTTGTCGCAAATCTTACCGCGACGTCGGTCCCTTGGTCGAAGGACCCGCCGACGTTTTCATTTGCGGCGAGTGTATCGAGTTGTGTCAATCGATCATCGACCAAGAGAAGAAGCGACGCGGCTCCTCGAAGTCGGCCCTGACCAACATCCCATCGCCGCGCGGCCTCAAAGAAAAACTCGATCAATACGTCATCGGTCAGCAGCGTGCCAAGAAGGTGCTCTCGGTCGCGGTGCACAATCACTACAAGCGGCTTTCGCTCGGCGAGACATCGCGCGGCGAAGTCGAAGTCGATAAGTCGAACATTCTGCTCATCGGGCCGACCGGTTCGGGCAAGACTCTCCTCGCACGCACTCTCGCCCGCATCCTCGACGTGCCGTTCGCCATCGGCGACGCCACCACGCTCACCGAAGCCGGCTACGTCGGTGAAGACGTCGAGAACCTGCTGTTGAAGTTGCTGCACGCTGCCGACTTCGACATCGAAGCGGCGCAACGCGGCATCGTCTATATCGACGAAGTGGACAAGATCGCCAAGACGACGCAGAACGTGTCGATCACCCGCGACGTCTCCGGCGAAGGCGTACAGCAAGCATTGCTGAAAATGCTCGAAGGAACTGTCAGCAACGTGCCGCCGCAGGGCGGACGCAAACACCCTGAGCAGCAATACATCCAGCTCGACACCTCGAACATCTTGTTTATCTGCGGTGGCACGTTCGTTGGCGTCGAAGACATCATCTCCCGCCGCGTCGGCCGCAAAACCATCGGCTTCGGCGCTCAAGGTGACTTCCGCGAACGGCAGCTCGGCGAACTGCTCAACCAGGTGACCGCCGACGACCTGATCGAGTTCGGCATGATCCCGGAATTCGTCGGTCGCTTGCCGGTGCTCGCGCCGCTCGACCCGCTGGACGAAGAAGCGCTCATGAAGATCCTGACCGAGCCGAAGAACGCTCTGGTCCGTCAGTACCAGAAGCTCTTCACAATGGAAGGTGCGGACCTCGAGTTCGACAACAAGGCTCTCCGACTCATCGCGCAACGAGCCAAGAGCCGCGATACGGGCGCCCGTGGTCTCCGCAGCATCATCGAAGAAGTCATGACCGAGATCATGTACGAACTGCCCGACATCGAACCGAAGGGCAAGTTCACGGTGACCGAGCACGTGGTCCGCGGCGAAACGTCGCTCTTCGACCAGGTGCAACCCGACAAGAAGAGCGCCTAACCGACTATTGGGTGGGGGGGGAAGTTCGATAAGCCCGCGGGGTCAAACCCGCGGGCTTTTTTTGCATTAACGAGCCGGAAGCGTTAGCGACGGTGTGTTTAATTTTGTTTTTGCATTCCGCCCGGAGGGCGCTCGATGGTAGCCAGGGGTTTCAACCCCTGGTGGGGATTCCCATTTTTGTGACCGCCCGGATGGGCGGACGAATCGTGCGTCCTGCCGGACGCTTTGAGGTGGGGTCGCGGTGAACCAGGGGTTGAAACCCCTGGCTACAAGCGCTCGCCCTCCGGGCGAAGCAAAATTCGTTGCCGTGATAAGATGACGAAGTGATGAACATCTACAGGCCGTTGATCATTGTCGGCGCCATCGCCACGAGTCTCGGCGCGGGAATTCTAATTGTCGCCTATTCACTTGGTTTCGCTCTCCAGTCTGCAGGCATGTTGCCTGCAGTAGTTGCTGGCCTCGTGATCGCGACCGTCGGCTTCATCGCATTGTTCGGCGGCATGGGGCGGCTGTGTTTCGCCACATGCCGCCAAAACCGCGCGATTAAGAATCACAACGCACACTAGATATTGTGTCATTCCGAGGAACGAGGAATCTCTCCGGGTTCAAAGAGAGATCCTTCGCTGCGCTCAGGATGACACGACAGAAATTCAGAAGAACATAAGAAACACCGTCGCTTACGCTTCCGGCTCGTGAGGCGCGTCGCCTCGCAATCTCCTCCTTGTCTCATCACGCCACACGTATATCTCCAACCTTGCGATAGGTTCCCGGGCTAAATGCTCGGGGCGAAAAGGGAAAGCGGTGCAAAGCCGCTGCGGGGCCGCCGCCGTAACCGGTCAGGCCCGCGAGCAATCGTGCCACTGAGAGTTTTCTCGGGAAGGCCGCTCGCGAGCCGTGATGAACCGGGAGCCGGAAGACCTGCCTGTTGCACGAGTCCGCACACCGCTCCGGAACCGGGCGCACGGGCAGGCCAGTTACGTCCGCACTCGCGGGCTGTCTGCGTCGCGCCTCATTCCGGGGGCGCATGGGCCACGTGCCTTGGCCCGGCAGGCAGGAACTTTGTGTTATTCCCGGTTTTGTTAGCCCGACGCGCAAGCGAGGGAAGAGACTATTTCCCTCGCTTGCGCGTCGGGCTAACAAGAAACGCCTTCACGCTCATCGAGCTGCTCGTCGTCATGGCGATCGTCGCCGTGCTCGTCGGCTTGCTACTGCCGGCCGTGCAACGAGTCCGCGGCACCGCGGCCGCCACTGCCTGCAAGAACAACCTGCGGCAAATCGGCCTCGCGCTCACGCAATTTCACTACTATCGCGGCAAATTTCCCGTCGGTTGCACTGAATGGCGGCCCACGCTCAACGGCCCGCAGAAGCAACTTGCCTGGAGCGCGTACCTGTTGCCGTTCATCGAACAACAAAACGTGTTCGAGCGCATCGACTTCACGAAACCATTTGATCACGCCGCCAACGCGCCGGCCGCTGCCGCAGTCATCTCGACCTACATCTGCCCGAGCTGTCGCCGCACCGAACCGCTCGTCTCGGGCCGGGGCGCATCCGACTACGGCGGTATGTTTGGCGAACGCATCACGAGCGCGAACGATCCACCCAAAGGCATCTTGATCCACGATCGCGCCTGGCGCATCGCCGACGTGATCGACGGCACCTCGCACACGATCATCGTCGGCGAAGACAGTCGCTTCTCCGATGGGCAATGGATCAATGGCCGCAACCTGTTCGACCAGGCATTCGCGATCAACAAAGCGCCGGCATTCGAGAACGATCTTCGCAGCGATCATCCCGGCGGCGCGCACGCCGCGTTCGCGGACGGCTCCGTGCACTTTCTGCGCGAGTCGCTGGCGCTGAAGACACTCGCCGCGCTCTGCACCCGCGCGGGCAATGAAGTCATTGGGGAATTCGACTAAGGAGAAGTGAGATGTTCAGAGCGACTATGGTATTCTTGCTCGTCGTTGCATCCGCGACGGCTGGTGTCATCACCCTCGAAGACGTTTCCGTGCCTGCGGGCAGCTACGTCAATAACGTGTCGTTCACCAGCGGCGGCGCGACGTTCAATAACGACTACAACGCCGGATGGGGCAGTTGGGGCGGCTTCGCGGCATCGAGCGTCGTCGACACCACGACGGCGGGCTGGATGAATCAGTACGCATCATTCGCGGGCGGCGGAGACGCTTCGTCGCAGTACGCCGTCGGCTATCTCGATACGTTCACGCCAACGATCCCGCGTATCACATTGCCGGCCGGCATGAGGGCCGATTCTGCACGCATCACCAATACGACCTATACCGCGCTCTCGATGCTGCTGGGCACCGATCCGCCGGCGAAGAAATTCGGCGGCGTCACCGGCAACGATGCCGACTGGTTCCTGCTCACGATCACCGGCTACGCCGGCGCGAGTGTCACGGGCACCGTGGAGTTCTATCTCGCCGATTACCGCTTCGCGAACAACGCGCTCGACTACATCGTGGATGACTGGATGACGGTGAACTTATCCGGGCTCGGCAACGCAACCGCGATGGAATTCGCCATGACGTCGAGCGATAACGGTGGCTTCGGCATGAACACGCCGTCCTACTTCGCGCTGGATAATCTGCAGATCACGCCCGTTCCGGAGCCGGGGTCGTTGGCACTTTTAGGATTGGCGGTCGTTTTAACGAGCCGGAAGCGTAAGCGACGGAAGGTTTTGTTAGTGTCATCCTGAGCGCAGCGAAGGATCTCTCTTGGTGCACTCGGAGAGATTCCTCGTTCCTCGGAATGACACCAAATGGAGTTAGCTCCCCGCCTTCGTGAAGTCCGCCACCGCAGTCTCACCCGCGCGCAAGATCACGCTGCGTTTGCCTTGGCCGATGCTCGTCGCGCCAGCCCACTTCGCTTCGATCTCGCAGTTGGAGGCGACACCGGGCACGACATCCGTCTCGAAGCGGCGCACTGAGCCCGCGCCTTGCAGCACCGTGCCGTTGATCTTCACCTCGGCGTCCGGATCGGGCAGGTGAATCTCGCACACCGCGACCGGCGCGATCATGAAATATTTCACTGGCGGGTTGAGCGGCACATAGCCGCCGCGCCAACCGTATGGATTCGCGAAGACGGCGTTCATGTCGGGGTAGTTGGAGAGCTTCTGATCGCTGCCGCCGTAGAAGCCGGGAATGGAGCCGTACGTCGGCACCGGCGGGCCATAGAGCGAGTAGCCATTCGACCAAAATCCGCGATACGCGCCGGGATAGTAGCCGTACCATGGACCGGCGTAAGCACCGACGTACGCGCCACCCTGTGGAACGACGTAGGCCGCGCCGTATTGAGCGAACGCAGGCGAAGAAAGTAGCAGTGCAGCAAGCGCAGCGTGGAACATGCGGTGCATGGCAAGAAGCCTCCGCATCATTTATCCGCTCAGGCGATGTGGAACTTGAGCAAAGAGAAAGAGTAAACCGCAGAGACGCAGAGTGCGCGGAGGAAATACCGAGAGTTCTTCTCAGGTCTTTCTCCGCGCACTCTGCGTCTCTGCGGTTTACTCTTCGATTATCCGGCCATCAACTCAGCCAACTCGTGTTCGCTTTCGGCCGCGACTGTCGTTGCAGGAATGTCGCTCGCGTCCATCGGGTGCCAGAGCGATTGTCGCATGCGGGCCCGTTCCGCGAGGATCTCTAACTTCTCCGGCGAGCCGGGCCTTGCACTTGTCGGCGCGACGGGCAACGGCGCGTTGCCAGAAAAGTTGCCCACGCCGCGGTAGGCGAATTTGCTCGTGGATGGATACTTCTCGCGCACGCCCGGCCGGTAGTAGCAACCCCAACACAGCCCGCGCGGACGATTCACCGGATGCTCGTTGCAATGACGACAGACGGCCATGGCTTCTCTCCCCTCTACTCTTGTGACTTGTTGGGTTACGCTGCATGGGCGGCGAGCGCCGCAGCCTCTTCGCATTCCTCTTCAATCACCTCTTCACCGTTTCGCATCGCTAACTCGCGGCCGAGTTCGGCGATCATCTCGCGACGCAGTACGTCGCGCGGCGCCTCGTCGTACCAGTTGAGGAACCAGCGGCACGCGGCCGGTTCGCCGAGTCGGCAGTCGGCTTCGAAGCAGGCTCGCGCGATTGTCTCTTCGACTTCGCCGACGGTTTGCACGCCGTCGCCGCGCCAGCCGCAGTAGCCGAGTGCACACGCGCCCTCGGCCGGCCAATCGAGCATCGCTTGCAACGGCGGCGGCGATGTCGGCTGACCCTGAATCAACGCCGGGTCGTCACGTAACAAAGCGGTTCGCAGCGCTTGCAATCCATTCGTGGACAAGACAGGAGCGAATCCATCGCGCCAGACTTTGCGCCAAGTTTCCATCGTTGAACCTCCTCGCAGCCGGCCTGACCTTCGCGGGAAACACCTCTGTGTGGCCGGTGATGTAATGATATACGGACGTACACTACTGTGTCAACATTGTTTTTCGATTTACGAGCAATTTAATATGATTATCTAGTATTAACTAGACATTAACGCGCTACATATGCGCAGTAATGCGCAATAATAAAGCATGAAAATACACAAATGAATGCAATGTTTGCGCTAGAGACAAAGCCTGACGTGTACAGAGAGATAAGTCACCGCAGGTCATCCTGAGCGCAGCGAAGGAGCTGCTCTCGTTTTCAAATCAGATTCGTTCGCTGCGCTCAGGATGACAACGTGGGCGAACGCGCATCGGAGTCCGCACATAATGACATCAGGTCAACGGGTGAAATAAATGCCGGTCGATTTCACGGGCGTCTTTCTGGCGGTGTTGATTTGGTGGGCAGGCACCGGCGTCGCGATCCATATGCTCCGTGAGCGCGGCAAAGACACGGTGCACGCGCTGTGGATCTCAGTATTGCTCGCGCTGTTCGGCTTCTTCGTCGTCTGGTTTTATGATTGGGTCACAGTTCGAACGATCGCGGCGCCACAAACCAATGTGGGTTTCAACGCCAAGGGCGTGGAATGCACAGCTCGATTATCACTGTCGTCGTTTGCGAATCACAACTGCCACGGCGCCCACCATTGTCATGAGCACGAGCGACGCCGGCTCGGGCACGGGTGTGACGTAAACGTTGTCCAGGTACGAGCTATTCGGTGCGCCGATTTCGTTGAGGTAGTACAGCTCGTTCAGTTGCGTGATGTTACCGCGGAAACCCATTTGGTGCGGCCCGTTGTATAGCACGCCGTTGAAGTAGAAGTCCCATTTCCGCGTGTTCATGTTGATGACCATCTCGGCCTGGTTCCACGTGCCGGCGGTCCAAGTGAACCCGGTATCGAGGTAGGGGATGGAGGCGCCCTCCGCGCCATTTTCAATGCCATCGACAACGAGCATGTGTCCATTTCCCGCGGCACGCCATTGTGCGCCGACATCACCACCCCCAAGGAATGCAGTGTCGATCGTGTAAAAGTTGATGCCGTTGCCGCTCACGGCCGACTGCGAGATCTTGAAAAACAATCCGACACGCATGATGCCCGCGAGCGGTGTTGACAGATAGCGCAGCCCGACGGACGTGTTCTGGAAAAATGCCGCGCCGTCGCCCTCGTACATTCCGGAGTTCACGACCAGCGGCGCACCGCCGATTTGCCACGGGCCGGCCCAGCCGGTTTCACCGACGCCTTGCCCGTTGAGCGACACGTTATTGACGTTGTACGGCGAGTTCGGCGTGCCGTTGCTGTTGATGCCGGATGCATCATTGAACCCGGCCGTCACTAGTTGGCCCTGTGCGCTGGTCGATAGCGCAACGACTGCGAGCAGCGAAACAATCGCGTGGCGAATCATGGCAGACTCCAGAATCGAGGTGTGGATCGAGTAACGGCGATTATAGGCGGCAGTGAGAGTGCAAAGTGAAGAAAAGCAATTAAGCGCGAGACAGAGTTGTTGACGGCCTGCGATTCCTCACGCCCCACGAAACACGAAAAACACCGCAGCGCACAGACACAGCGCGGCCCACAGATAGTCGAGTTTGATCGGCTCCTTCAGATACATCACCGCGATCGGCACGAACACCGCGAGCGTGATCACTTCTTGCAATATCTTCAGTTGTCCGACCGAATAGGCTTGGTGCCCGACGCGATTGGCCGGCACCTGGAAGAGATACTCGAACAGCGCAATGCCCCAACTGATCAAGGCCGCGACCAGCCACGGCTTCGCCTTCAGGTCTTTCAGATGCGCATACCACGCGAACGTCATAAAGACGTTGGAGATGGTTAAGAGCACGATGGTTTTCAACAAGACTGGCATGATTCAACTCGCCTAACGACCATTTGGCACCGCCGCGATCGCGAGCCACGCGGCAGCGACACCGCAGAGCACGCTGAGCGCGACGTATGCAGCGGCAATTGCCATTTCGTTCTTGCGCAACAGCGCGACCGTTTCCAGTCCGAACGCCGAGAACGTTGTGAAGCCACCGAGCAAACCGGTGAACAGCAAGAGCCGCGTATTGTGCGTGAACAGGTCGCGCTTTTCGGCCAAGCCCCACAGCAAGCCCGCGACGACGCAGCCGATCACGTTGACCGTGAATGTCGGCAGCGGAAACTTCCAGTCGACGTATCGATGCAGAATCAGGCCGCTGAGCTTGAAGCGCAGGATCGAGCCCACGCCGCCGCCCAGGCCTACGAGCAACATCTCTCTCATGGTCGCATCTTCCTGACGCTCTGGGCGGGATCATCCGGAGCCCGCCGAGCGTACAATAGTAGCAATGAATGTGCAACGCAAAGAGGTACACGGTTGGCGTAAGTGGTTCGCATTCTTGCGTAATCGCTGTCCGCGCTGCGGCCAGGGCCGCATCTTTGCCGGGCAGTTCCAGATGAACGACCCGTGCCCCGTGTGCGGCCTCATCTTTCAGCGCGAGGAAGGCTACTTCCTCGGCTCGATGTACTTCGGCTACATGTTCGGCTGCCTCTTCATCGGCGGCGGATTCTTTCTGTTGAGCTGGTTGCTGCCGACATGGAACGACTACGCCATCGTGGGCGTGATCGTCGGCGTGTATCTGCTGCTCGTGCCGTTCGTCTTTCGCCGCTCGCGCAGTTCATGGATCTACTTCGACCGCTGGGGCTGCTTGGGTGATGTTTCGGATGGTGCGTACGAGAAGGCGGCGAAGTTGAACGCGCAGCACGATTAGTCTGCTAAACTAATTCGCGACACTTCGAGGGCCTCACCATGTCCGTCCGACGAATCAGCGCAATTGCCGCACTGCTGTTCGTGATCGCCGGTGTTTGTGCAAAGGACGACCCTAAGCAAGAGCCGGCGGCAAACGCCGAAGACGCGCTGCCCAAAGGCGCGATCGCTCGATTTGCAACTCGGTTACAGCGACGCGCAGTCGGTCCGGTGTTAACTGAGATACGCGACATTGCTTTTTCCAGCGACGGCAAAGAGATCCTAACTCTCGGCGGCTTTGGCGATTTGCATCGTTGGAAGAGCGCTACGTACGACATGGAAGAGCGCCTTCAGTACCAAGGCGCGTTGCGACCCTTGCTCATTTCTCCATCGAAAGCTCAGCTGATCGGCATGCAACGACGCCGCGAGTCGATTGGTGCAATGAACTTGACTGATGGTGAGCTAGTCCACTCTTTTGAAACCAATGACACCTGTCGTCCACACGCAGTGTCGCCAAATGGTGAGATTGTGTTGACGACGAACAGTAATTTCATCCTTCATGCCTGGCTGATGAAGGACGGTACGCAACTAGCGACAATCGCCAATGTGCATTCACTCTATCGCCCTGTATTTGCCGCGGACAATCAATCGTTCTTTGTCGAAGTGTGGAGTGCGAATGGAACCACGAGGCCCCTGTTACAACAAATTTGCTTGAAATCCGGCAAATGCGTCAAGGAATTTCGCAGCGGCGATCGCCTCCTTTCCACGCAAGCGTTGATGGTCTCACCAGACAATCGGCGACTTATTAGTATTGCACAACTATCGTCAATTCAGGTACGCGAGGTCTCGACTACAGAGGTGAATTTTGCGAGCAAGGACCTCGGAGAAAACCAGGACGGTCGATCTGCAGCGATTGCAATCTCGCCTGATGGCAATTTCTTGGCGATTGCAACCTACGGCGGTGTCAAATATGTCAACCTACATGTGTGGGATGCCCGACGAATGAAGTCATTGGTGGAATGGCAAATTTATCGCGAACCACACTATACGCTGGTGATGTTCTCACCCGACTCCTCCAAGCTCTTCACCGCCACAGATGAAGTTCTGGTTTGGAATGTTTCACAACTATTGAAGGGGACCGCGAATCCGGAAACGCCGGTCGACGGCGAACAACTTTGGAAAGATCTCGGCGTCGATGCAAGCATTGCATTCAAAATGGTGGCAAAGGCGCTAGACGCACCCAAGTCCAGCGTCGAGTGCTTGAAATCGAATCTTCGGCCAATCCTGAAAGCCGATGCGGACAAAATCACACCGCTGGAAGCCATTCGCCAAGACCGTGCCCTCGAAATCCTCGAAGCGATTGGTTCTTCCGAAGCGAAGAAGTTGATGGAAGAACTCGCTGCAGGTGAACCCACCGCGAAGCTAACGCAGGATGCCAAGGCCGGGCTGGAGCGACTCAAGCGCCGCGAAGCCGCGAAAGCACCGCCGGAATAAACCCGGCCCCTCTTCGCGATCACCTCAGTCTGCGACCCACATCGAGCGCATTTGTTACTGCATGTCCGCGCGCTGTGTTGTCGAAGATGCACCATGTATCACTGACAGGTGCCAAGTTGCGAAGTCGCGCGCTCAGTACGTCGAGATAATCGTTTGAGTATTCCGAGTAGTACATCTCCGGAGATCCATGCAAGCGATAGTACGACACGCCGGGCCAACCACCGGGCGTCGCGGCTGCTGGCACAGCAGTTGGATCGGCTGCGACTCGGCCCACATGAAATCCGGTTAACATCTCCTCCGCAGGGGCCGTGAACCAAGTCGCATGCCGCGGCTCGCACACTACCGCGCCAGTGAAACGCTTCCGCAATACGTCGAAGAAATCTCCGACAACTGATGCATCGAATGCCAAACTCGGCGGCAACTGCACGAGCAGCGGGCCGAGCTTCGCGCCAAGCGAAACAATCTCCGACAAGAAGCGCGGCAACAGATCTGAGACTTCTACCAGCCGATGTTCGTGCGTGATTGCCTTCGGCGCTTTTACGGCGAAGCGGAAATCTGCCGGCACCGAGCTCGCCCAGCGAGCAAACGTGGCCGGCCGATGCGGACGATAAAACGTGGAGTTGATCTCAACGGCGTTGAGCCGTGCCGCGTAGCGTTCGAGGTGCGAACCTTCGCACGGGAATTGTTCTGCGTGTTGCGATGGCACGGTCCAGCCGGCACAGCCGACGTGGATTCTCGTCAGGTCTTTCGCTCCACCAAATCCCATTTGTTGCCATACATGTCGAGGAACACGACGACCGTGCCGTACACTTCCTGCCGGGGCTCTTCTGCAAATTGCACGCCGCGGGATTTCATCGCCTCGTAGTCGCGCTGGAAATCATCGGTGTGGAGAAACATGGACACCCGGCCGCCGGTCTGGTTGCCGATCGCGGCGCGCTCCGCGTCGTTCTTCGCCCTGGCTAGCAGCAGGGTCGCGCCACGATTGCCCGGCGGCGCCACGATGACCCAGCGTTTGCCGGCGCCCATGTCGGTGTCTTCGAGTAACTCGAAGCCGAGCGATTGCGTGAAATACGCGATCGCTTCATCGTAATCGCGGACGACCAGAGTGATGCTGGCGAGGGATGGCATGGATCACCATGAACAAAAAAGCCCCCGGCGACTCGCCGGGGGCTAAGGGGGCAGTTCAGGTTACATCGTGCGCGGTGGTGGCGGATACGGCGGCTGCGGATGCGTCGGCGACCCGCCGAAGAAGATCGCATCGAGCGAGAGCCGGCCCGGCCCGACGATGAAGAACATCAAAGCGGCCGCGCCGTACACGACTGCCTTCTCATACGACGAGCTGGTCGCCGCGACGAAAGGCTCGGCCGCATTCGCCATGTGCACCATGTAGATCGCACCGGCCATCATGAGCGTCAGGCCAAGTGCGAAAATGCGGGTCAGGAATCCGACGATCAGCGCGATGCCGCCCACGTACTCGACATAAGGAGCGTATTTCTTGATGTTCTCTTTCATCTGTGGAGTAATCTCGAAAGGCAGCTTGCTCAGAGCCTTTGGCTCCTCGGCTTTCGGCTCAGCAGCCGCTTTCCCGTCCGCTGCCTTGGCTTCACCGCCCGGATTCACTCGCGGCGGCGGCGGCGCAACGACCGGCCTGGTGTACTCCTCCATCCAGTCTTGATGCTTGATCTTCTCGCCGCCGTGAAAGAAGAAGACGAGGCCCAAAGCGATGCGCAAGATGAGCAATCCAAACGAGCCGATCGCACCGACCGAATCGCAGTACAACATTTTTCGCATGGTCCGCCCCCTTCGGCGACAGAGTGATTCAGAGATTGACCTACGCGGATGTTATATCCGGGCCCGGGCAATTGTGAGAACAATTTGCGATGAGGCCCGCGTAGGAATCTGTCGCCCCTCCGGGGCATGTGTTGCTTCGTTTACGTAAGCCCCGGGTTGCACTCGGCTGCGCCGCGCTCCACCCGGGGCTACAACCCAACGCCCCTCCCGGGTGATAATACAACTGGTGGTTCGACTTCATGGGTTTTTCGTCCCGGAGGGACGAAGGAATGTAGCCACGGGTGGAGCGCAGCGCAACCCGTGGGACCGGTCAAAGAACACACCGCCCCGGAGGGGCGGAGGAGCCATCATGCCCGGCACCTACTCTCAAATACTCCTGCACATCGTCTTCAGTACCAAAGAGCGCCAGCCGTGGATCACATCTGAAATCGCCTCGCGTCTGTATCCCTACATGGGCGGCATCATCCGCGCCGAAAAAGGTGTGCTCTACGAGATTGGCGGGATCGAAGATCACGTTCATTTGCTGATTCGTTGGCGACCAGATCGGGCTGTCTCTGACTTGATGCGAACAGTAAAGGCTCAGTCGTCAAAGTGGATCCACGATTCATTTAGCAGTCTTCACGATTTTCATTGGCAGGAAGGATATTCCGTGTTCTCCGTGAGCAAGTCACAAATGCCAGCCGTCAAGCACTACATCGCACAACAAGCGGAACATCATAAAGGCGAGGACTTCAAGACGGAATTACTGCAAATGCTCCGGTTGCACGAAGTTGAATTTGACGAGCGTTTTGTGTTCGATTGAGTTTCCTCCGCCCCTCCGGGGCGGTGTGTTGTTTGTGATCCTGTCCCACGGGTTGCGCTGCGCTTCACCCGTGGCTACAACCCGGCACCCCTCCGGGGTGCCAAGGGGATTCGTTGCACGCAAGGGTGTGTGTACCGCGTGCAACGAATCCTGACGATTCGAGCTTTGGCGCTCAAACTCTTTCATCATCAACGAGTTGCGTTCACCGCAACCATTGCACTACTCGCCCGCCCCTATGATTCTCACCCAAGAGGGGTACAATTCACGCCCATGCCCGGTCCCTCGTTCGGCCGACAGGCCCAGAGACCAGGAGAACCCTGATTCACCTCAATGGCCACACCGACCGACCCGCCAGCGTCATCCGGCGGGCCGCCGAATTCAAACCCCGCTTCTAGCTCCAGCACACTGCTCCGCACGACGCAAGTGATCGTCGTCGGCAGCGTGATGTTTACGTTCATCTCGTACTGGCGCACCGCCGCAGTGGTGTTGTGCGACCTGGCGAGCACAGCGTACTACATCGGCGGCATCGTCGAAGCCGCGATCGGCAAAGCGGCGCCGTGGTTCATCCTCGCGGTAATGCTCTTCAGCTACGCGGTGCGCAATGTCTATATCGAGAGCTGCTCGATGTTCGTCCGCGGCGGTGTGTACCGCGTCGTGCGGCAAGCGATGGGCGGCTTTATGGGCAAGCTCGCCGTCTCCGCGCTTCTGTTCGACTACATCCTCACGGGTCCGATCTCGAGCGTTTCGGCTGGGCAGTACATCGTCAGCCTGGCGATGGAGTTCGTCGGCCGCATCGGCATTGGGTTACCGAACCCCGCGACCATCGAGATCATCAAGTCCTATGGCTCGATGGGTTTCGCCATCGCGGTGACGCTGTACTTCTACCGGCTCAATGTCATCGGCATTCACGAATCGTCAGACAAGGCGTTCAAGATCATGATCGCCACCACGGTGATGGCCGTGCTCATGGTCGGCTGGTGCACGCTCACACTCGTCAATCAACCGGAAAAGGCAGTGCTGCCGCCGACGCAGCCAAATCTGGAAAGGAAATTCACCGTCGATCACGACACTGGTCAGCGTGTTCCCAAACTGAACCGTATTACCGGCGAACAGGAGGATCCGCTCGGCTTTCTGGGCCGTTGGCTGCCGGAAAGCGCGCAGACGCGATTGCGCCAGACCGCGCTGCCGTGGTTCAGCTTGATCGGCCTATTCGGCATCATGGTGGCTTTCAGCCATTCGATCCTGGCGATGTCCGGTGAGGAGACGCTCGCCCAGGTCTATCGCGAAGTGCAAGCGCCGAAGCTAAAGAACTTCCGCAAGGCAGCGCTCGTCGTCTTCATTTACAGCTTGGCGCTCACGTCGGTGATATCTTTCTTCGCGGTCATGATCATTCCCGATGATCAGCGCGTCGGCCACTATGCCGACAACCTCATCGGCGGCTTGGCGATGAACGTGAGCGGGCCAGTGTGGGCTAAGCTACTGCTCAATGCGTTCGTCGTGGTCATCGGCAGCCTGATTCTCTCCGGCGCGGTGAACACGGCCATCATCGGATCGAACGGCGTACTCAACCGCGTGGCCGAGGATGGTGTCGTACCGGTGTGGCTGCAAAAGCCGCACCCAAAATATGGCACAACATATCGAATCTTGCGACTCATTCTGCTTTTGAAACTCATCACGATTATCGCTAGCCAGGGCGACGTGATCTTGCTCGGCGAGGCGTATGCCTTCGGCGTGGTGTGGAGCTTCGTATTCATGGCGCTCGCGATGGTAATGCTGCGCATCCGCGAGCCAGATTTGCCGCGCGAGTACAAGGTGCCAGTCAACATCCGGATCGGCGGCACGGAAATTCCGCTCGGCTTGATCTTCGTCTTCCTCGTTCTGGCGTCCGCGGCCATGGTGAACTTGTTGACCAAGGAAGTGGCGACCATTGCTGGTCTGGCTTTCACGGGAGTATTTCTCGTGATCTTTATGGTGAGCGAGTGGTCGAATCGCCATCGCGTCGGCAAGGACGGTCATCACGAACACCTCGAACAGTTCAATGTGCAAACATCGGACGTCATCTCGACCGAGTCGCTCGAATTGACGATGCCTTTCACGAAGCTCGTCGCGATTCGTTCGCCGCACAATCTCTTCATGCTCGAAAAAGCGCTCGCCGAAACCGATCCCGAAACGACGAGCGTGATCGTCATGACAGCGAAATTGGTGCCGCAAGACGGCTCCTCGGGAGTCCGCACTGATCTCGATCAGTACGACCAGCAACTGATGACAGCCGTCGTATCGCGGGCGGAGAAAGCCGGCAAGAAGGTCAAACCGCTCATTGTGCCGACGAACAATCCACTGCACGCGATCTTGCGCCTCGCGCGGGAGCTGAAAGCGCAGGAAGTGATTCTCGGCGCGTCAAACAAATACGCCGCCGACGAGCACATGGAGCAGATCGCTCTTTATTGGATGAACGTGTCCGCGGAGAATGCACCGCTCACCGTGCGCCTGTTGAGTCGCGATCGCGATATGTATCTCGACCTCAACGGCGGCAACCGCATTCCGAAGATCAGCGAGCGGCAAGCGCGCACGGTCGACGAGTTGCGTGCCGCTGGCGTCGGCGTCGATCGCGTGCTGCTCGTGCACGATGGCACTCGCGCCTCAAGCGACTTGTTCCGCAGCGTGCTGACCATGCTCGACCCGCAGGTGGTGCTGGGCATCGCACCCATCAACAAGAACGGCGAATCCGAACTACTGCCCACCGATGTGGCCCGCGCCGCGGAACTTGGTCGCGAGGTCGTGGTAGAGGAAATGCCACCCGAACACATGGGCGAGTCGCTCGTCGAACTAGCGTTGGACGCCGAATACGACCTGATCATTGTGCCGCGCGCCGAGGGCGACGCGGAGTCGGCTGAGCGTGCCGAGGTGGATTACGTGCTGACGCACGCGCACTGCCCGATCTTCGTCGCGATTCCGCCGCCAATCCCCGCGGAGATCGCCGCGGAATAGCGTCGCCGCGTTAGTTCCCGCCGTTTCTTGCGTCAACGAGTAAGATAAATCTGATCGAAACTAAGGGTATTTGCCATGCTGTTGCGACGAAGTTTGTTTGTTTTCCTACTCGCGCCGCTCGCGCTGTATGCCGGCGAAAACGCGACCATCACTCGGCTCAAGAACGATCTGGCCTATTTGGCCGGCGACGAGTGCGAAGGACGCGGGCCCGGCACCAAGGGCATCGAGCTCGCGGCCGACCACATCGCCAACATATTTAAGGAAGCCGGCCTCAAGGGCGCGATGCCCGACGGCAGCTATTTCCAACCATTCGAGATTCCTGGACAGATCAAGGTCCTGCCGACGACTTCGCTTTCGTTCGGCGGGCCGGAGGCAAGCGTCGCGCCGAAGCTCAACCTTGGCTTCGTGCCGCTGCGCATGGGTTCGGATGGCAAAGTGTCGAGCGAGATCGTGTTCGTCGGCTTCGGCATCACCGCGCCGGATTTGAATTACGACGACTACGCCGGCGTCGATGTCGAAGGCAAGATCGTGTTGATGCTGCGGCGTATGCCGCGCTACGGCGTGACCGAGCCGAAGAAAAAGGCAGAGGACAAGAAAGAGGACGACAAAGCGACGGCCAAGGAAGAGCAGCCAAATACCAACGCCGCCGCGACAAATCCGCCGATGAAGCCGTTTGCCACGGAAGACGCGCATCAGAAGATGGCAGGCATCCAAGAGAAGTTGGAGAACGCGCAAGCGCACAAGGCAGCCGCGGTGATTCTCGTCAACGACGAAACCTCGATCACGGAATTCGAAGAAGACAACATCACCAATCTGTCGAGCCTGCGCGGGTCGATCAAGATTCCCGCGGTGCACGTCAAACGCAATCTGGTGTCCTCGCTCATCCGTGCATCGTTCAACAAATCGCTGCGCGACATCGAGGAAGAGATCAACGCCAACCTCAAGCCGCAAAGCAAAGTGCTGGCCAAGTGCACTGGCGAACTCGAAGTGGCCACCGATCGCAATCCCACGAGGGTGAAGAACGTTGTCGGCGTGCTGCCGGGCGCGGGCCCGCTCGCCGACGAGACGGTCGTCATCGGAGCACACTACGACCACCTTGGCTATGGCGGCTCGGGCAGTCTGGCACGGGGTTCGAAGGCGATTCACCACGGCGCGGATGACAACGGATCCGGCACTACGGCGATTCTGGAATTGGTGCGCCGCTTCGGCGCGATGAATGATCGCCAGGGCCGCCGGCTCGTATTCATCACCTTCTCAGCCGAGGAAGTGGGACTGAATGGCTCCGCGCACTATTGCAAAGAGCCGTTGTTCCCGCTGGAGAAGACGGTGGCGATGATCAATCTCGACATGGTCGGCCGCATGCAGCCCGACAAGGAAACCCAAAAGGGCAAACTCGAAATCGGCGGCACCGGCACCGCGAAGCAGTTCGAGCCAGTGATCGACAAGCTCAGCGAGAAGTACGACTTCAAGCTGCGCAAGACCGCGACCGGCATGGGGCCGAGCGATCACCAATCGTTCTTCATGAAGAATCTGCCGGTGTTGTTCTTCTTCACTGGTTTGCACGCGGACTACCACCGGCCGACCGACACCTTCGACAAGGTCAACTACGAAGGCATGAGCAAAGTCGTTGACCTGGTCGAGGAAATCGCGAAGGAAGTCTTGGTGATGGACCCGAAGCCGGAGTTCGTAAAGGTCGCGACGCCGTTCAATAAGTCGGGCCTGACATCTTCGACGCGCGGCGGCGGGCCGCGGCTCGGCGTCATGCCGGATTATGCGTTCGAAGGCGAAGGGATGAAATTGCAGGGCGTTTCACCTGGTGCCGCCGCCGAAAAGGTCGGCATCAAAGAAGGCGACCGCATTGTTGAAATCGACGGCAATCTCGTGAAGAACGTCGAGTCCTACATGGGCGCGATGGCCAAGGTCAAACCCGGCGCGAAGCTCAACATCGCCGTGATTCGCGTGGTCGATGGCAAGGACGATCGCGTGAGCTTCACAATCGGGCTCGATTCGCGCATCGGGGTCACACTCGACTATAGCGCCCAGGGTCAGGGCGTGCTCGTTCGCGGCGTCAGCGGCCCGGCCGAGAAGGCGGGCATGAAAGAGGGCGACCGCATCGTCGACGTCGGTGGCGATGCAGTCAAAGATGCGGAGACTTATGTCAAAGCGACGCGCAAAGCCAAAGCCGGCGAGAAGTTGGAAATCGCCGTGCTGCGAACAGAAAACGGCAAGGAAGAGCGAGTGACGATTGCGATGACGCTGGAATAGGCGCCGCATTTCGCCCGGAGGGCGAACGATGGTAGCCAGGGGTAAAACCCCTGGTGAATACGGCCCCAATTTTCAACCGCCCGGATGGGCGGACGAACCGTGCGTCCTACCGGACGCTATCTCATTTGTGACCTGTACCAGGGGTTGAAACCCCTGGCTACCATCGCGCGCCCTCCGGGCGAAATCCAGGCGCTCAGCAAAACTTGCCTAATTACCAGCGACAAATAGGCTATCGACCGCTGATTATTCAAAGATTTCTGAAAGTTGGCGGGCCGATTGCGTGGAAGAATTGCTCTGGCCCGCGTTCAAGGTGATCGTCATCGCCCTGATCGCGGCTGTGGCCCTCGTTTCATTCGTTGCCTTCTCCGCCCTCATATTTATTTGGGCTGAGCGGAAAGTCGCTGGCCGTATTCAGGACCGGCTCGGGCCGACGCGCGTCGGTGGCAAGTTCGGCTGGTTGCAAACTCTCGCCGACGGCGTCAAACTCCTCACCAAAGAAGACACCATCCCGGCCGAAGCGGACCAGTTCCTGTTCCGCCTTGCGCCGTACATCGCGTTCTGCGGTTCGTTCGTTGCGTTCCTCGTGCTGCCTTTTGGCAACCACATTGTCGCACGCAATTTGGACGTCGCCATATTCATGATGCTCGCCATCATGTCGACCGAGGTGTTCGGCGTGATCCTGGCCGGCTGGGGCTCCGCATCGAAGTGGTCGCTATTCGGCGGCATCCGCGAAGCGGCCCAAGTCGTCAGCTACGAAGTACCGCGCTCGATGTGTGTGTTGCTGCCGATCATGCTCGCCGGCACGCTCAGCCTGACGATGATTGCGAATCAGCAAAAAGGTTTCCTCGTCAACTGGTACGTTTTCCACGACCCGTTCACGTTCCTTGCCTTCTGGGTGTTCTTCACCTGCGGCACCGCGAGCTGCAAACGCGCCCCCTTCGATCTCGCCGAAGCTGAGAGCGAACTCGTTGCCGGCTTCCACACCGAATACTCGGGTCTGCGCTGGAGTCTCTTCTTCATGGCCGAGTACGGCAGCATGTTCGCCATCTCGGCGATCGCCGTCGTGCTCTTCCTCGGCGGTTGGCACACGGGACTCGTGCCCTGGGAACTGACCGACAAGCTCGGCTCGATGTTTGGCAATCCGGATATCGGATGGTGGCTGGGCAACCTCATCAACGTGGTCGTCTTCATCCTCAAAGGCTGGGCGCTCGTCTTCGTCATGATGTGGGTGCGCTGGACTCTGCCGCGACTGCGTATCGACCAGGTGCTCGTCACCTGCCTGAAATACTTGCTGCCGATTAGCTGCGTGTTGCTGTTGGGTCTGACGTGCTGGCAACTCATGATGCCGCCAGTGGCGAAAAATAACACGAAGTACGTGCTGACTGTGCTCTCTGTCGCACCGTTCCTGATCGCTTTCTTCCGCGCAGTGACGGCTTCTCCGGAAAAGAACCTGATTCCGACCAATTGGGACTTACCGAGGAAATCCTCGGCATGATGAAAGCCCTCGAACAACTCGTTGCCTACACGCCGGTCATCTTCTTCTGGCTGATCGCGGCGATGGTCGGCGCGAGCGCGATCATGGTCGTCGTCACACAGAACATTGTGCGCTCGGCTACTTGGCTGCTCTTCACGCTGTCCGGCGTATCGATCCTGTACTTCCAACTCGGTGCCGACTTCGTCGGCGCAACGCAGTTGATCGTCTACGTCGGCGGCACGCTCGTATTAGTTGTGTTCGGCGTCATGCTCACGGCGCAAGGCCCGTTCGTCACCTTGAAAACACCGGCCGGCGAGTGGGCACTCGCGGTCGTCAGCGGCTTCTTATTCCTCGGCGTGCTCATTGCGGTGACGGCCAGGTCCGCGCCGGCGAAGACCGCACTGCCGGAGAAGCCGCAAGCGGGGGCGACGGCACGCATCGGCTACGGCTTCCTCGGCATCATCGAGGCGGCCGACGTGCGGATGGAGGAGAAAGACGGCCAGTACAAGGCGTTCGTGCAAGAGCAGGCGAAGCTGACCAACGTCCCCAACGCGCCAAATCGCACGCGCGTCGGTTACTTGTTCCCGTTTGAAATCGTCTCGGTGCATCTCGTGGTGGTCCTCATCGGTGCGGCCTACTTGGCTCGAGCCCAACGCCGTGAAAGGACCGCCGCATGATCGAACTCGGAATCACACCCTACCTGTGGCTAGGCGCATTGCTCTTCACCTGTGGCATCGTCTGCATGGCGGTGAAGCGCAACGCGGTCGGCGTCTTGATTGGTGTCGAACTGGTGCTCAACGGCGCGAATATCAACTTCGTCGCCTTTTCCCGATTCAATCCGACCTTCGCGCTCGAAGGCCAGATGTTCGCTTTGTTCACAATCGTGCTCGCCGCCGCCGAGGCCGCGATCGCGCTGGCGATTGTGTTGAACTTTTACAACAACCACAGCACGGTCGACGTGGACGCGGCAGAAGAGTTGAAGAACTAACGGATTCGTGATGTTTCAAAGATTCGCTGAACAACCTGGCCTGCTCTACGTCGCGGCGACGCTGATTCCGCTCGCTTCGTTTTGTGCGCTCTTGGTTGTCGGCGGTTTGAAGAACATCGGCCGCCGATATCGTGATACCGGTTGGGGCCAATCGCTGTTCTGGCTCATGGGCGGCGAAGAGCCGGGCAAGGGCGGAGCGTATCTCGCCACCGGCGCGATCGGCCTGTCGTGCGTGCTCTGCATCGTCGGCCTCGTGCGCTTCCTCGGTGAATTTCCAGTTGCATCTGAGCAACACGAAGTCGCGGCGGCGCAGCACGCGCATGGCGAGGCGGGCCATAATGAGGCGCATAGCCACGCCGACGCGCTCGATGACAAGCCGGCCGAATGGGTCGGCCACGTCACGTTCGCACGAATGGGCAGGCTGGATCCGAAAGAAGACCATCGCCCCAGTATGGAGCTGCAACTCGGCTACCGCATCGACCACCTGTCAGCGGCGATGTTCGCGATGGTCACCTTCGTGGCCACGCTGATTCACATCTTTGCGCTCGGCTACATGAAGGACGAAACGCAGGTGATGGTCGAGGACCACCAGGCGCACGTCACGCGACGCGGCCGGTACGAGCGCTTCTTCATGTGGTTCTCGCTGTTTTGCTTCTCGATGCTCAACCTGATCCTCGCGGACAACCTATTCCAGGTGTTCGTGAGTTGGGAACTCGTCGGCGCGTGCTCGTTCGGCCTGATCGGCTTCTACTACGAGCGGCAAACCGCCAGCGACGCCGCGAACAAGGCGTTTATCACAAATCGCGTCGGCGACGTCGGCTTCATCCTCGGCTTGCTGATCGTGTGGGCGTACATCGGCACGTTTAACTTCCAGGAAATCTTTGCACGCCTGAGACCGCCGGCGAAAGATGCGCACGGCGACGTGATTGCCGCGCCGTATGTGCCCGGCAAGCTCACGCGTGTGAATCTCGAGAACGCCACGGCCCGCGTGCACTCCGACGGCGACCATGTGCTATTGCTCAAGACCGGCAGCCACGGCCACATTCATGCCCACGATCTCACGGCCGAGGTGACCCTCGACCCGACGGACGTGCGTGACTTCCACGCGATTCCGTACTGGTTGCTGACGCTTGCTGGCTTAGGCGTATTCCTCGGCTGCGTCGGCAAATCGGCGCAGTTTCCACTGCAAGTTTGGTTGCCGGACGCGATGGAAGGCCCGACGCCCGTCTCCGCGCTCGTGCACTCAGCGACGATGGTTGCGGCCGGCGTGTATCTCGTGGGCCGCGCGTTTCCGTTGTTCACTCCCGAAGCGCGAATGGCGATTGCTTACACCGGAGCGATTACGCTCTTCGTCGCCGCTACGATTGCCGTCGTCGCCACTGACATCAAGAAGGTGCTGGCGTACTCCACGATCAGCCAACTCGGCTTCATGATTCTCGCGCTGGGCGTCGGCGGCTGGGTCGCTGGCCTGTTGCACCTGCTCACGCACGCATTCTTTAAAGCGCTGTTGTTCCTCTGCTCGGGCAGTGTGATCTACGGCTGTCACCATGAGCAAGACATGCGCAAGATGGGCGGCCTCTATTACAAGATGCCGATTACCGCGCTCACAATGCTCGTCGGCTGCTTGGCGATTGCGGGCACGCCGACATTCTCCGGGTGGTATTCCAAAGACGCGATTCTCGCCGAGTCGCTGGCATTCGCGACTGTCGATCCAAAACACGGTATCCTGTTCCTCGCGCCGATCGTCACCGCGGGCATCACGACCTTCTACATGTTCCGCATGTGGTTCATGACCTTCACCGGCCCGGCGAAGGACCACCACGTGCACGATCACGCGCACGAATCGCCGTGGGTGATGACGATTCCGCTCATCATCCTCGCCTGCTTCAGCTACTTCGTGGCGCACGGCTGGCCGATCTGGGATGCCGAAGCGAGTTACCTGGGCCGGCTGCTCAAGATGGCCGAGCCGACGGTCGTGCACGCCGACATCGGCTGGATCCACGATCACGCGCACCACGTTTACAACTATCACGCAATTGCCGGCGTACTCGCGCTGACCTCCGCGGTGATCGGCTTCCTGTTCGCAGCGGTGCTCTACTGGAAGCGCAAGCTCGACCCAGCCGAGGCGGCCGCGCAGTTCCCGCGCGTTTACAAGCTCTTGGAAAACAAGTGGTACTTCGACGAACTGTATGGCGCGCTGTTCGTGCGGCCGGCGCTCACCATCGCGGGTTGGTGCAAGCAGTTCGACATCATGGCAATTGATCGCTTCATCGATAATTTGGCCCGCTTCGTCGTCGGCGCGTCGCGCGCTAGCGGCAGGTTCGACAGCAAGGTGGTCGATGGCGCCGTCAACGTCGCCGGCGATTCCGTGTTCGGACTTGGCCACGCGCTGCGCTGGGTGCAGACCGGCCACCTGCGCGGCTACGTATTGTTCTTAGCGCTGGGCGCCGTGGCGCTATTCGCCCTGGCGACGTATTTCGTGAGCCTGGCGGCGTCGGGAGCGGGACACTAAAGCCCAGGAGTTACGACCCCTGGGCTTTCGAGGATTGCTGAAATGTACGAAAACGACATGTTCCTAATGACCGCGATGACTTTCGTGCCAGCGCTGTTCGGGTTGCTGCTCTTATTCATCCCCGGCGGCGCGAAAGAACTCATTCGCTGGATCTCGCTACTCGCCACGGCCATCACACTCGCCCTGAGCCTTGTGGTCTTCGTCGGTTATCAAGACATGCTCGAGCGCACTGCGCGTGAGCGCGGCGTCACGCCCTTGCACGGCAGCGGCGCACTGCTCGAAAACCGCGCGGATGTCGCCAATGCTCGCCCCGTCACGGCGGATACTCCCGATGGCCGCGGCACGGGCAATAACGGTCCGCTATCAGACGACTACGTCGGCCGCTATCCGTGGATCAAGCAATTCAACATCGAGTACTACCTCGGCATGGACGGCATCTCGATGCCGCTCGTGCTGTTGACGACGCTATTGTTCTTCCTGTCGATGATCGCGAGTTGGAACATCGAGAAGCACGTCAAAGGCTACTGCATGCTGTTTCTCTTGCTAGAAACCGGTGTGCTCGGCTGCTTCGTCGCGCTCGATTTCTTCCTCTTCTACATCTTCTGGGAAGTGATGCTCCTGCCGATGTACTTCCTCATCGGCATCTGGGGCGGGCCGCGCCGCGAATACGCCGCGATCAAGTTCTTCCTGTACACGTTGCTCGGCAGCGTGTTCATCCTGATCGCGATGCTGGCGTTTTACTTCACCGACGTCCGCGACTTCGTTAATCCGAACAAAGTTCGCGAAGCGGCGATCGCGGTCGGTGTACGCCAAGGCCTGGACGCTGGCGCGGCCGAGCAACGCATTGCCGAATTCATGCCACAAGCGAGCGTGAACACGTTCGACCTAATCACGCTGCACAAAGTCGGCCGGGCCGCGATGCTCAAGATCATGGGCAAGGAAGACCAGGCGATTGCCGAAGCGCCCTCGACCGACAAAGCCGGAATGAAAGAACGGATGAACCAACTGTTCTTCACTAAGGGCTTCCAGATCACGATGTTTGTGTTGCTCTTCATCGGCTTCGCGATCAAGGTGCCGATGTTCCCGTTCCATACGTGGTTACCCGACGCGCACGTCGAAGCGCCGACTCCCATCAGCATGATCCTGGCCGGCATCCTCTTGAAGCTTGGCGGCTATGGCATCATCCGCATCGCGTATCCGATCTGCCCGTGGGCGGCGTACTATCTCGCCTACTCGGTCGCGATCTTCGGCGTGATCAACATCGTGTACGGTGCGTTCGCCGCGATGGCGCAGACCGACTTCAAGAAACTGGTCGCGTATAGCTCGGTCAGCCACATGGGCTACGTGATCCTCGGCATCGCCGTGTGGAGCGCTCATTCGCAACATTGGGAATGGGGCATGAACGGCGCAATGTTCCAGATGATCGCGCACGGCGTGACCTCGGCCGCGATGTTCTTCTGCGTCGGCGTGATCTACGACCGCGCTCACCATCGCGATCTCAACAACTTCCGCGGGCTCATGGAGCCGATGCCCTTTTACGGCGGCATCAGCTTCCTCGTGTTCTTCGCCGCGCTCGGCTTGCCCGGCATGTGCGGCTTCATCGGCGAAGTGATGGTGGTGCTTGCGACGTGGAATTACAGCCGCTCACTCGCCATCATCACCGCGCTCGCCGTGGTTATCACCGCAGCGTACATTCTGTGGACCTTGCAGCGCGTGTATTTCGGCACGAACGACGCGTACAAGGACTACAAGGACATGAGTCTGCGCGAAGCGGTCGTGGCGGTACCCTTCGTGGTGCTCTCGATCGTCTTGGGAATCTTCCCATGGCAGTCGCTGTTGAGCTGGATGCAACCATCGGTCAGCGGCCTGGTGGATTCCCTGTCGCGATTGAGTAGCGGATCATAAGAAAGCCCGCCCTTTGCAAAGGGCGGGCTTTGAGAGATTGAAATGCTGAGTTTTTCTGCTGAATCGATGGCCTTCCTCAAGCGCGACTTGTTCGCGTTTGCGCCGGAGATGATTCTCGTCGCCGGCATCGTCGCGCTCATGCTCTTGCGAATCTTCCGCGGGTTTGAGCGCGTCAATCTGGGCGTGCTGTCGTTCGGCGTCGTCGGTTGTGCCCTGATTCTCTCGGTCGTGCAATGGGTCAACGTCGGCTTGGCCGGGACCAAGTCAATCGATTCGTTCGCCGGCTTCTTGGTGCTCGACAATCTCACGCTGTACTTGCGGATGTTTCTGCTCGGCTTCGTCGCGTTCGCGATTCTCTTGATGTTGTTCACCCGCATGCCCGCGCCCGAGGATTCGACCGACTTCCACGTGCTGTTCTTGGGCGGCACGCTGGGCATGTTGTTCATGTCGTCGGCCAATCACTTGCTCATGGCGTACATAGCGGTCGAAATGGCGAGCGTGCCGAGTTATGCGTTGGCCGGTTTCTTGAAATATCGCCGCGATTCGAGTGAAGCCGCGCTGAAGTACGTCGTCTACGGCGGCGGCGCTTCGGGCATCATGCTCTACGGCATCAGCCTCGTCGCGGGCCGCTTCGGCACCGGCTACTTGCCCGATGTCGCGCTCGGCGTCGGCTCCGCGCTCAGCACCGGCGGCTTCGACATCCCACTGGCGATGGGTCTGATCTTCATCATGATCGGGCTGGCGTTCAAGCTGTCGGCCGTGCCGTTCCACTTCTGGTGCCCGGACGTATTCGAAGGCGCGGCCGCCGAAGTCGCCGCGTTCTTGTCGGTCGCATCGAAGGGTGCAGCTCTTGCTTTGACCAGTCGCATGGTGTTGAACTTCGCATCGGCGGGCGGCGAGCACGCAGTGATGGCTTTCGCGCCGGTGCTCGCGCTCTTCGCCGCGATCACCGCGACGTTCGGCAACCTCGCCGCGTATGCGCAAACGAATTTGAAACGCCTGCTCGCGTATTCCACGATTGCGCACGCTGGCTACATGATCATGGGCCTTGCAGTGGTGAATCGCGAAGGCGTGTCGGCGGTGCTCTTCTACCTCGGCACGTATTTGTTCACGAACCTCGGCGCGTTCGCCGTCGTCGCATTTCTTCGCAACAAGACCGGTTCGGAAGACATTTCGCGCTTCCGCGGCCTCGTGCAAACGAGCCCGGCGGCAGTCGTCATCTTGGGCGTGTGCTTATTGTCGCTTTTGGGATTGCCGCCGCTCGCGGGCTTCGCGGGCAAGTTCGTGATATTTGCCGCGCTCTATCACGCAGCGCAAGCCGCACAGAATTCGACGCCGTGGCTGGCCACACTCTTCTGGTCGCTGCTCGTCATCGGCGGCATCAACACTGTCTTCTCCGCGTTTTACTATGTGAAAGTGCTGCGGGTCATGATTCTCGATAAGCCGGATGAGAAGACCGTGCCTGCACCGCTGCCCGTAGCGTGGACTGCATACGGCAGCGTGATCGCGGCGATCGTGCTGGTGCTTGGCCTCGCCTGGAACTTCTTGTCCGTCGCCAGTGATCGCGGTGCAAACTTCACCACTGCCAAAGCGGCCACGACGGAGGCGCACTGATGAGTCGCGCCGTGGTGCAAGCCATTCTTCGCCGCGAAGGCCGATCGCTCATGCAGTACCTGCGCGAAGTGCCACCGTGGTCCAGCAGCGCCGATCAACCAGCCGCTGCGATGTTGCACTTGCGCGCTTGCCACGAGTTGATGAAACTCGAAGACATCGGCAAGTTGTATCAGAAGCGCTACCATGAAATGGCGCACATGGGCGGCTACCCCGACTTCACCGGGTACAACGACATGGCGATTCATTATCTCTTGCCCCGGGTGATTGCCGAGCAGAAACGATTGCTTGCTGAGTTGGAGCGCGATCGCGCGGCCATTGTCGAGCCGGAGATTGGCCAAGCATTCGATCAATTGATTTTCGAGAAGCAAGTAACCTCTCGAGCGCTGGAAATGGTTCACACGTCGCCGCACACAATTCGTGCTCAAAGCGTTTAGACCTCTTTTGGTGTCATTCCGAGGTACGAGGAATCTCTCCCGAGAGATCCTTCGCTGCGCTCAGGATGACATGAAAACAGAGACAACAGCTAAACTAATCCCATGCTAATCGACACGCACGCGCACTTGAACGACGAACGGCTGCGCAATGACCTCGCCGCGGTGCTTGAACGCGCCCGTGCTGCGGACGTGAAGCACGTCGTCTGTGTTGCCACTGGCGCCGCCGACTCCGCGGCGAGCATTCAGGTCGCGAGGCAATTCCCATCCGTCTCCGCGTCGGCGGGCATTCATCCCAATCACGCGGCCGAGGCGAAAGACGGCGACTGGGACACCGTCGCGCGGCTCGCCGCCGATCCCGCGGTCATCGCCATCGGCGAGACGGGGCTCGATCGCCACTGGGACTTCACGCCGTTCCCAATGCAGGAAGAGTATTTCGCGCGGCACTTGCAGCTCTCGCGCACCACGGGAAAACCAATCGTCATTCACTGTCGCGAAGCGGAACCGGATGTGGTGCGCATGCTCCACGCGGACTTCGACGCGCACGGGCCGATCCGGGGCGTGATGCACTCGTTCTGCGGCAGCCAAGCCACCGCGGATGCGGCGCTGGCAATGGGTTTGTTCATTTCCTTTGCCGGAATGTTGACTTACAAGAATGCCGACGACGTGCGTGCGGTCGCCGCGAAAGTGCCCGCGGATCGCCTGCTCGTCGAGACGGATTGCCCATATCTCGCGCCAGTGCCGCATCGGGGCAAGACCAATGAGCCGGCATTTGTCGCTCACACGGCGGCGAAATTAGCGGAAATTCGCGGCCTAAGCTTGGCGCAGCTCGGCGACATAACCACTGCCAACGCCGTGCAACTGTTTCAATTCGGCTCAAGTTTTGTGGTTTAATACTAATGTGCCGGCCGATCTAACGGATGCGCTTCACGCCGCGCCAGGATGATGGCCTCGGCCTCGTTCTGACTCGCGGTCGTGAGAGAGATGCATCCGATGAAGAGATTGAAGTTCCCGTATCGGCGCGTCATTAGGCTCGGCCTGCTCTTTGTTCGATCACCAATCTTCTGGCCATCCGTCGGTCTATTCACAATCATTTTGTTTTTGATTTGCGGTCAGACTTTGATTAACGTGACGAATTCGTCAGTGTTAGGAAGTCTAACGACGGCGGTGCAGCGGCGCGAGCCGGCAAATTTCTGGAACTACCTTGTTGTCTACTTGATCTGGTTCTTACTTCTGTCGCTTGCGACCGGTTGCAAACAATTCACCGAAGACCGGCTCGGCCTGCTCTTGCGCACTGGCCTCACGCGCCATTTGATTGAGAGCTTTCTGGGCGACCGCGCCTACTTGCGGTTGACCGATCGTCATGACATCGACAATCCTGATCAGCGCATCACCGAAGACGTGCGCACGCTCACGATCAACATCCTGGCGTTCGTCATCATCCTGATTACATCCGCGCTCAATCTTTTCGTGTTTTCCGAGGTGCTCCGCGACATTACCCCGCGCTTGGTTTGGGCGGCATTCGGCTACGCGGCCATTGGTAGCGTTCTCACCATTGTGGTTGGTAAACGGCTGGTCTGGCTGAATTATCTTCAGTTCAAGAAAGAAGCCGATCTCCGCTTCGAGTTGGTGCGCACGCGCGAACACGCCGAGGCGATCGCCATTCAGCACGACGAGCGCCGGCAGGTGCCGCGCCTTTTTGGCCGGCTTGGCGCTGTCGTCGATAATCTCAAGAACATCATCCTTCGCAATGCCATGCTCGTTCAGTTGACCAACTTTTACAACTCGCTGATTGAATGGGCGATACCGTTGATCGTCTTAGCCCCAATCTACATGGCGTCCGAAACCATGGAATGGGGTGTGATCGCAACCTCGGCCGTCGCGTTTCGTTTCGTCGTCAGTTCCATTTCCGTGATCGTGACCGAGTTCCCACGCTTAACCCAAATCACAGCGACCGTGGCGCGACTCAGTCAGTTGCGCGGTGCGATGGAAGAAGCGGCAGTCACCAACGGCATCGAAGTGAAGCCGACGCCGAACTTTTTGGGCGTGCAAAACCTCACGCTGCTCGATCCGACCGACGGCCACCTGTTTGTCAACAATCTCAACTTCGAAGTCGCGCCGGGCAAGCACCTGCTCGTGGTGGGCCCGGCCGGCTCGGGCAAGAGCGAGCTCATGCGAGCGCTCGCCGGCGTGTGGCGCGACGGGCAAGGCCGCATTTCCCGGCCGCCGCTTGATCAAATCGCCTTCGTGCCGCCACAACCTTACATGGTGCCGAGCACGTTGCGAGATCTGCTCGTGCAGGATCCCACCGCCGCAGCCCAAGCCGACGACATTCGCTTGCGCGAAGCGCTCGGGGCGGTCGGCTTGCGGCCGGTGCTCGAACGCGTTGGCGGTCTCGACGTCGAACGCGATTGGACCACGCTGTCGCTCGGCGAACGCCAAGCGCTCATGCTCGCTGAGTTGCTCGTGACGCCGCCACGCTATGCCGTGCTCGATGAGGCGACGAGCACGCTCGATTCGCGCACCCGCACCGAGTTCTACCTGCGCCTGGCCCGTGCCGGCACCACGTTCATTACACTTTCCGCACATCCAGTCCTGCCGGATTTCCATAAGCAGCGCCTCGATTTGACGCTTTCGAGTGACTGGCGATTGACACCAATCCCCGCTTAAGAGTTAACCGCAGAGACGCAGAGTGCGCAGAGAAAATACAGAGAAGTTGCTTCTCTGGTATTCCTCTGCGCACTCTGCGTCTCTGCGGTTAACTCTGCCTACAATGCCACAGTCGCCTGCCGGAGACCATCTCAATGGACATTCAACACGCTCGTGCCGCGATTCTGCTGGAACAGCAATATCAGGAAATGGAAGTTTGGTACCCGGCTTATCGCCTGCGCGAAGCCGGTTGCCGTGTGGACTTCGTCGGACCTGAGAAGGGCAAAGTCTATCCGTCCAAGCTTGGCTATCCGGCGATGTCTGATATCACGGCGGCCGAGGCCGATCCGAATGCGTATGACGTGCTCGTCATTCCCGGCGGATTCGCGCCCGATTTCATTCGCCGCTCCGAGGCGATGCTGCGCTTCACGCGCGCCCTCGTCGAGCGCAACATCGTCCTCGCCGCGATCTGTCACGGCCCGTGGGTGCTGTGTTCAACCAATGCTCTGCGCGGCAAAAAGGCAACCTGCTTCATGGCCATCAAAGACGACGTGATCAACGCGGGAGCAAGTTATTCCGACGCCGAGGTGATCCGCGACGGCAACCTCATCACCAGCCGCAAGCCCGACGACCTGCCGGCGTTCATGCTGACAATCTTCCAAGCGATTGCGGACAGAAAGAAGTAAGAATTAACCGCAGTGCGGTTCACTCTTCATTTGGCGTCGCGCTTCTCTAACTTCACCGACGCGGAGTTGATGCAATACCGTTGGCCTGTCGGCGGTGGGCCGTCGTCGAAGACATGGCCCAGGTGCGCGTCGCAGCGCGTGCAGATCACTTCCACGCGCGTCATGCCGTGTGCGTAGTCGGGCCGCTTGGTCACGTTCTTGTCGATGACCGCGTCCCAAAAGCTCGGCCACCCGCAACCAGAGTCGAACTTCTGCCGGGCGTCGAAGAGCGGCGTGCCGCAGCAAACGCAGGTGTACACACCGTCAGTCTTCGTGTTCCAGTATTCGCCGGAGAATGGCCTCTCAGTGCCTTGCTGCCGGGTGACGCGGAATTGCTCGTCGGATAGTTGGTTGCGCCATTCTTCGTCGGTTTTCTTGATCTTATCCATCGATGTGTTGTTCCCTTCATCGGCTAAGCGCGGCGTTTGGCGCCGGGTAAACGTGTAGTAGCCGAGCGCCGTAAATACGGCGGCGACGGCCACATTGATTGCAGTACGCCGAGTCACGATGTGATTATAGTTAGCCCGGAACGCCAGCGACTTGCGGTCAGCCCACTAAGCGGCGTTCGGCATCGCACCGTTCACGCAACTCACCGGACCGGCCGCTGACGCTCGCGGGCCACAGGTTATTACCGCCGCCGAGCCGAAGCCTAACAGCAAAAATGAAATCGTGTACGCCCCATACACTTGCGCCAACTTGGCCCATTCGTCAGGCAACAGGCCGGTGCTGGTCGCGGCCATCAAACCAAAGCTTGCCGCCAGAATTGCAACAATTGCGACCCGCATGCGCGGCGATTGCGTCATGGCCAGGTGGTAACTGAGAACCGCGAACGGCAACAATAGCGTCACGGCGTGGTGTTTCCACGTCCGCTCGCTGAAGAGCAACATGCCGAGCATGATGAGCGCGAACTCGGCCCCCAGACCGGCCCGTGTGCGCGGCTTCTCGGTCGGCGTGCGGAAGAGTGTGACCACCATCAGGACGAAGAGCGCCATCGCGCCTTTGACGAGCCACTTCGCCGCGGAACCGAGGTCGACGATCGTGTGATACGCCGTCGGCACGTACTTGTCGCCTTCGAAGGTGTTGAACGATGGGCTGTGGGTGAACAGCCGAGCGACGAGTCCGGGCAGCGACTGGTTCGGATGCTCGGAGGTCACGACGCCGCCGGCAACGTACGGCCAGACCATCTGGTTGAACCAACTGCGGAGCAATTCCAGATTGTCGCTCCAGCCGAGCAACGCGCCGGGAATTACAAAAAAGAAGAACGCCAGCCCGACCGCAATCCCGGCGAGCGTCAGCCACGCGCGCTTCCAGACGAAATACGGGATGAAGAGCGCCGGCGTTACTTTGCACGCGATGGCCAGCGCGATCGTCACCCCGGCGGCGAAGTCGCGGCCGAGCCGGTAGAGCATCAGCCCGCCAAGCACCAGGAACAGGATCAGAATATTTACGTTGCCGTGCATCAGGTCGCCGACGATCGGCCGCATGGTCAACGCAACGGTGAGCGCCTTCGCCCACGGCGGGAACGGATAGCCGGCTTCCTCGCACAGCCGGAACGCGAAGTAGAACGATGCCAGCGTGAAAGCAACCTTGAGCCAGTACCACAACCGTGCGGCCGCGAGCGGCGGCAGCTCGGCGAGCGGCCGGAGCATGATCGCCATGATCGGCGGGTTCGGATACGTATGCAATTCGTAGATGTTCTCGCCCGAGTCGAGGCTGAGCAGTTGGTTCTGCCAGCGGACGATCGCCGAGCGCGTGGTCTCGCCGTTGCGCGGCTTTTGCACTTTGGCGTCGTAGGCAAAGCTCGTCACCAAGAACAAGAGGCCCAACCCAGCCAGAAACCACCGCTGGCCGTAACTCATTGCCGCTTCCCTGCGAGAATCGAAGTGCCCAAGTGTAGCGGGGAAATGCAGAATCTGACAAGGCGAGCGGGGCCAGACATGGCCCCGTTGCCCCATCATAGGGGTGTTTACCCACCCCACTCGCCAAAGCAATTACGCCGCCAGGCGTCGTTGATCCACGCCGCGAGCCGCGACGTGCAGCAACACTTCCACGGCAGTCACAAACCGGTCGGTGCCTCGGCCGTCGATCAACTGCCGGCCCGAACGCGACATGGCGCGCCGCTCGGCCTGGTCCACCAACAGGTCCTGAACCGCCGTTCGCAACGCCCCGGCCGTGACCTTGTTGGCCGCGCCGAGGTGCGTCGCCGCGCCTTCTTCTTCCAGCCGCTGGGCGTTGTCGGCATAGGCGGGTTGAGTGGACATGATCAGTTGCGGCATGCCCAAGCAGGCCATTTCGACCGACCAGCTATCGCCGCAAGTAACGGCGAAATGGCTGCGACCCATCCGGGTCGTGACCTCATTGTTCTCATTGACGATCTCCAACCGGCCGGGTTCCGACGCGGCCAGCTCCCGCAACTCGGCGATGCAGGGATGGTGCGGCCGAGCCGCGACTGCCACTTTGTCCACCTTCGGGTTGTCCAACAACTCGGTCGCGATCTTCACCGAGCGGTTGTCGAGTTCGTTGTCGCCCATCGCCAGGAAGGCGCGGAAGGGCGCGGGCGGCTCCTGCGCGCGGAGCGGTCGGATACGGCGGATGAGTCCGCGCACGAGCGCGTACTTCGCGCCGGTCAGTAGCTGAGTGCCGCGCGCGTGCTTGTAGTCCTCCGAGCCGACGTTGAGAAACGGATTGACGACGAGCCGGTTCGGGAAGTCGAGCTTGCCTTCATTGTCCACCGCGACGACGACCAAACCGGATGCGGTCAGCTCGCGCAGATACTCGACGCCGACTCTCGGCGCGACGACGACGACCGCGGCCGCGCCAATCTTGCGCGCCTGGCGAATGGTCTCGTCGAGATCGTCCGTCGTGCCGACCGGTTGCTCGGCCGGCAGCCACTCGTGACCGCCGCGATGAATCGTCAGCGCGAGGTTCGCCGGTTCGAGGCGTGAGTGAAGGTAGGTACCGCGGCGGCGACGTTGCATCGCTTGCGCCAGAGTCATGCACTGATAGAACGGCTCCCAACCTTCGTCGGGCGTACCATCGCAGCGAAAGAGAATTGGCGAACGGCTCATTCGTGGGACTCCATTCCGTGAAATGGCCGGCGCGCGAGCGAGTGTGTGCGCGCGGCGGCGTGAGGTAGGCAGGTGGGAAACTTGTCTCTCGTTGGAGACGGTTGCGAGTGTGGCGTGCCGGGCAAGGGGCGGATTGCGAGTCGAGCCCCTCACCCGGACTTAAGCCGGGTCTCTCTCACCGTGAGAGAGTCGCGCGTTCAGCGTGAGTCAGTCGGTCGTGTGTGTCGTGGAGGGTGCGGTCGAGAATCGATTGCAGTGGTGGGTGGGTTGGGAACCCATAGGGCAGGGCCTCGATAGTTTGGTGAGCCGCCCCGAGGTAGGTCGCGAGTGGGGCCGCTCGATTCGTGCTGATGAGTCCGTTCATCAGCGAGGGTCGGATGGTACACCGAAGCCGCGCGAAAAAAAAATATCACTTTTCCGCGCCCCACCCAAGCGGGCTTGACACTCGGGCGACACCGAGAAGTTTGCATTTCTTTTCATGTCATCCTGAGCGCAGCGAAGGATCTGATTTTGTTCCGATCAGCTCCTTCGCTGCGCTCAGGATGACATTCGAAGGGCGTGACTTCGGGAGTGCGAGGCTCCCGCCGAGCCGGCAACGCGCGAGCACTTGCCCGTGTTCCGGCTCGGCGGGAGCCTCGCACTCCCACGCTCGAGTTCACCAACTCAAATCGCCCCGCTTGGGTCTTCCACTCACCACTGACCACTAGCCACTGACAACTGCCTTTTGCCTACTTTCTCCCGTCAACATTCCACATGGAAAGATAGATAGTACCCGGCAAATTAGGCAAACGCCCTTTTTGTTTCCCCGCTTGAGGTAGACCTGTTTCACGGCAAGAGGTATTCGCCTCCTCATGGATGAGCGCGATGCCTTGCAGGAGGATGCCATGCACATGAACGAGACGAACCATGTCGCCTACGACACCAGCGGTAACGGTGTCGATTCATCAACCAACCGTATCTCGCTGGATCAGATCAAAGAGAATCCGTTCCAGCCGCGCCGCACGTTCGACCTCGAAGAGCTCGCCAAGCTGCGTGACTCCATTCGCGAATATGGAGTGCTGCAACCGGTCGTCGTCCGCGCCGACGGCGAAGGGTTCCAACTGATCGCCGGCGAGCGCCGCCTCCGCGCCGCGCGGGAAGCCGGCCTCGACGAGATCCCCGTCCAGGTCGTGGACTTCACCGATCAACAAGTCAACGAAGCCGCGCTCGTCGAGAACATCCAGCGCAGCGACCTCAACCCGATCGAGAAGGCATCCGGATTCAAAGACTACCTCGAGCGATTCGGCATCACGCAAGAGAAACTCGCCGAGCGGCTCGGTATCGACCGCTCATCGCTTTCGAACCTTTTGGGTCTGCTCAATCTCCCTGGTGATGTGCAGGACTGGGTCCGCACCGGGCAGTTGAGTCTCGGCCACGCCAAGGTGCTCAAGGGTGTGCCGGGCGCCGAGCGACAGACAAACCTCGCGAAGGAAGTCATCGCGCGCTGTCTATCGGTGCACGCGCTCGAAGTGCTCGCCAAGCAACAGAAGGCGGAGGCCGCCGGCTTGCCCGCGCCATTGCCGAAGACAACCGTCGCGCAGAAGACCGCGCACGTGCAAGCGATGGAGTCGGAGCTGCAACAGAAGTTGGCCGTGCGCGTCGCGATCAAGTTGAAGACCAAAGAGAAGGGTCAGATCACGCTGCACTTCGAGTGCAATGACGAGTTTGAGCGCGTGATGGAACTCTTGAAGCGGTAGTCGCCAGTAGTCGGTCGACGGTCGACAGTTAGAACCAGCCATTCGGACATCTGTCGACCGTCGACTGTCAACTGTCGACTAGCCACTATAATGACACTCACGGGGCGTAGCTCAGCCTGGCTAGAGCGCCTGGTTTGGGACCAGGAAGTCGCAAGTTCGAATCTTGTCGCCCCGACTACCCTTTGTGTACGAAATCGGATTGCCACTCGTACTGACCGTTTTCCCGAGAGTCTTTGACTTTCCCGGGGAAGCGGTGCTGCGCTTAGTCCAACGCGGAGTCTACAAGAAAGGCTTCCGCGTTAGCCGGCGTACACCGTTAGCGGACTAATGAGTAGGCAAACGGCCCTCCTGGCCGGCGGTTTTCTAACCGCTGCAGGAGCGAACGATGTCGAAGTCTGATGATAACGTGGCTGAAGGCACGTCGTCCGCGTCGCAACAGTCCGACGCCGAAAAAGAAACACCAGTCACACCACTACCGCGTTCTGCGCGAAAGCAACCGCGGGCGAAGGAAGATCGCGGCCTTCCGCCGGACGAGGAATTGGTCACGTTGGTCCGCTGTTACCGGAAGACACAATGTGAGCTGTGGCCCGAATTGGTCAAGGCGGACATTCTTCATGATGCGACCGAAGAAGAAATCCCCCTGATGGTCGAAGACTACAAGGCTCGGCATCGCGGAGCTAAGTTCAACACAGACTCGTTGGCGGAGCTGATCAAGCGTAATTGCAAGTTTGGAGGCAATTACGACCGGTACAGCTGCGATAACTCGGATCCAAAATCGATTGAAGATCAAATGGTGAAGTGCCTTCACAAGGCTCGGGAAGAAGGCATCTTCATTCCTTGGTGCTACATATTTGCGGACTACTCTGTCAGCGGTGTGACCGCCGCACGCCGAGGGTACACATCATATAAGGAAGTCCTTGGCGACGAGGATCACTTGGTCGACGTAACGTTCGTCGACGATTTTACAAGGGCATCGCGCGAGGAACTCCAGTGGTGGAAGTTAGCAGCCTTCTGTCGCAAGAACAAGAAGCAGCTGTTAGGCGCCTCAGACGGCTTCGATTTGTTGTCTCCGAATGGCGAAATCATGGTGTGGGTGTATCTACTGGTGTCGCGATTATTCCTGAAAGGAACAAGTGAAAAAGTCAAACGCGGCATGGGTGGTGCGGCGCGCCGCCATACATGTTTAGGAAAACCATCGCTGGGGTTCACGCGACGTCCGAAGGTCGATGAACGTGGCCATGTCGTTCGGAGTAGTGACGGCGACATCACTTATGAATGGTGCGTTGATCCTGTCACCAAACCAATTCGGGCCTTAATCTTCGAATTGTTTGTCGTCAAGCGCTGGTCCGTTTATCAAATCGCAAAGTACTTCAACAAGCACCGGATCGATGATTGGGACCATTGGACCGAGAACACAATTTGGAAGCTCCTTTGGAGCGCCAGCGCCATCGGAGTTTTCATTTGGAATCGGACCCGGCGCGTGTACAACCCCGACACCGAAAAGTACGAGACGGTTGTAAATCCACGCTCCGAGTGGGTTATTGTCCATCGCGCGGAACTAGCGATCGTACCCTTTCACCAATGGGTCATGGCCCGCAAACTGTTGAGTGCCTCGCGTCGAAAGAGCCCAACAACCGGCCGGAAGCGGAGCCGCAATGAGATTTGTGCCTCCACGTTGACTAGTGGCACAGAGTTCTGTGACTACTGCGGTCACGAGATCGTTCTTCATCGCTCGGCTGGCAAGTACAAGTCGATGTATTGCCCAAATGGACGGACTGGCAAAGGCGGATGTAAGTTGAGCGCATCGAAGAGCGTGTCGATCATCGAAAAATGCTTGCTTGACTACTTGCAAGAGCGACTGCTGACCGGAGATGTGATTGCTGGATTTGTTGCAAAGGCCAATGCATACCTTGCAGAAGAAGGGGCGCGGCCCTCGCAAGATACGGTGCCACTCAAGCGCAGGATTGCAGAGAAAGAGAAACAGGTCAGCCGATTGACTGACCGTGTCGCCAAGACGACCGATGATGGTGTGGCTGCGCGTTTTGAAAAACAAATCGCACTCCTAGAGAGAGACTTGAGGCTCATGCGCAGCGAGCACAGAGATCTCGAGCGGCAGAACACGCGGCCGCCTGCACCGCTTGACTTGGCCACCATCAAGTCTCTGTTAGCCGATTTGCCGGGCATATTTACTCAGGAGATTCCGGCGGCAGCTGCGGCGCTCCGTGAACTTACTGGCCCGATTCGGATACGTCAGATGGACGATCCGACTCGCAAGCACGGCGCGACGTGGATTGCAAAGTTCAACCCAGACTTTATTGAGTGGTTGCGTGGTCGTGCTAAGAGCATGGACTGTCCCGCTTCGATCACATTGGATTACCTCAAATCGACTGGTTGGAAGCACAAGACAAAAGGCGAATTTGAGATTGATGGAGATCATGCATATGAACGCTACGCACCGGAGGTGATGAAACTCCGTGCGGAAGGTGTCAGCCAAGTGGTAATCGCTCGAACCTTGAAGATATCACCGGAGACAGTTCGGCTCGCGATCAGGTTCGCCGCGACTGGCGAGCGGCCGCCGCCGCGCTCATCATCAAAGAAGATGCCCGACCGTGATCCACAATCAAAGGGCTTAGCGAAGTACAAGCTAATCGCCCCCGAGGTAGTACGGCTAGCCGAGATTGAATATTTCTCTCGAAAGGAGATCGCCGAAGAACTCAAGGTAGCCGAATCCACCGTCGAAAAGGCATACGATTTCGCGCGGCCTGAGGCAGCATTGAAAGCCGCCAAGTCCGGCACTCGTCCGAAACGGCCCTGGCATCGTCGTTTGAGCAAAAAGCAGGTCGCAACTATCCATGCCTTGCTCAAGGCCGGCAAACTGTCCGGTCCTCAGATCGCTGCGAAGGCGAAGTGTCACAAGTGCACTGTTGCTGCCGAAGCGATGAAGCTGAGAATTGTTCTCCGCTCAGGTGCTCGACCTAAGAAGAAAGCTGGCTAAGAGTACGCAATCCGCCGAGAGCATTTGCTGGTTCCCGCGAACGAAGCCAGCAAGTGCAATTCTTCAGCACATTCGCTGTCTCGATCGCGATAGCCACTCCAATTCATGCGTCGGTGTGTCGGACCGGTGCGCGCAGCGTCGGGTCCCAGCGGCTGGCAAAAAGCAATGTCGTTACGGAGGCGTCAATCTGAAAGCGCGGCGGAATTGAAATACAATCGTCGCTCTGAGGTCTTGCAGACGTTGTCTGATCTTTGACACATTGGTGATGAACGATAGATTCTTGGAATTCCTCAATTCGAGTAGCGATCTTTTGCTGGGGCGATCGTCCGGAAATCGATCAATGCTCCCACCGCCGCTATTAATAACGGGCTGTATGGAAACTCGGTGGCCCTTTTTTGTTGGCGGTGACCTTCAGTTCAGATATGCTGGAAATCGCTTTCCGCACCCAGTACCGCCTCCTAGTTTACACCGGAAACTCAGTCCATGGATTCTACTTTATATCACACGCATGAGCCGCATCCTTCGGTTGCTGGTTCGCTTCAATTCATCAAGGACATTCGCGAGCAAATCGGAAAAGTTGTCGTCGGACAGGACGTCGTGGTCGAGCGGCTTCTTATAGCGCTCTTCACCGGCGGCCATTTGCTGTTGCAAGGCGTGCCGGGATTGGCAAAGACGTTGCTCGTTGCCGCGCTGTCGAAGACGATCGATTTGTCATTCGCCCGTATTCAGTTCACCATCGACCTACTGCCATCGGACATTCTTGGCTCGGAAGTCCTTGATCAACGGGCCAACGAGTTCCGCACACATAAAGGTCCGATCTTCACCAATCTGTTGCTGGCTGACGAAATCAACCGAGCCGCGCCGAAAGTGCAGAGCGCGCTGCTTGAAGCAATGCAGGAACGCAAAGTCACGATCGGCAAAGAGACCTTTAAGCTGCCGGCTCCATTCCTCGTGATTGCAACGCAAAATCCGGTTGAGCAAAGCGGCACGTTTGAGTTACCCGAGGCGCAGCTTGACCGATTTATGCTTTGCCATCGCCTCGACTATCCCACGGTGGAAGAAGAACGAGACATCCTTCGCCGCAATATGGCCCTGGGCGTTCGCCGCGAGGAGCAGGGCGCCATTGCGAAAACCGAGTTCGACGTGTTGGCTGACAAGCCGGTCGGCTCGACGGCGCAACTCATCGCGGCGATGGAAGCGGTTCATGACGTTCATGTCAGCGACACATTTCTAGAACATGTCGTTGAGATGGTGAAGCGCACTCGACATCATCCAGCGATCGAATTGGGTGCTAGTCCGCGCGCTGGCATCGCTCTCATCAAGGCATCGCGAGCGCGGGCGCTAATTCATGCGCGCGCTTACGTCATTCCTGATGATCTCTTTGCATTGTCCGAGGACGTCTTATTGCATCGCACTCGCCTGACGTACGAAGCTCTGGCCGACGGGCAGACCGGTGCCGATGTGTTGCGCGATTTGCTGCACCATGTCGGCGCCCCGACAAATAATCCATCTCGTAATGGACAATAACGTGGAAGGTTATCTCGATACTCTGGAACCGCTCAACTCGCGGCAGTTCTTCATCGCCGTGAAGCGGCTTGCCGATTCGCTGGGCTACGGCACCGATAAGTCTCCCTTCCTGGGATCGGGAATTGAGTTCGCACAATCCCGGCCGTACCAATGGGGTGACCCGGTGCGGTCGATCGATTGGCGGGTAACCGCTCGTACCGGCCGATTCCACGTCAAGGAATACGAAGCGCCGAAGCGGCTGCCGGTGTATTTACTGTTCGATACGTCGGCCTCGATGGTGGTTAGCTCCGTTCACCAAACGAAATATGCGACTGCATTGAAGATCGCCGGCGGACTGGCCTTTGCCTGCCTGGATCGGATCAGCCCGGTCGGAATCTACGGCGTCGGCGGCCGTGAGTTTCGCATTGAGCCAAGTCTATCACGTGACCAAGTGATGCAGTGGTTGCATCGCTTGCGGCGCTTTTATTTTGACGAGCCTACTGCAGTCGGCCGCCGCATCGCTGAGCTCGCCCCGCGGCTAACGACCAACGCGCTCGTCATATTGTTGAGCGACTTGCACGATCCGCAATCGCTCCCAGCACTTAAATTGTTGTCGCAAAAGCATGATGTCGTGGTGCTCCGGCTTCAAGACCGCGCCGAGCGCGGCATGCGTGGCACGGGCTTCATCCGGGCGCGCGAGGCCGAAACGGCCCAAGCGTTTGTATCGCATGGTCGTCGTCGCTGGCTTGATGCCGAAGCGATCGCCGCGGAATTGAAATCTACCGGCATTGATCACTTGTTGATTGCAACGGATCAACCATTTGCTCAGCAGTTGCGACAATTCTTCAAAGCCCGCGGCTTATTGCATCGTGGAACTCGATAATGCTACATCACGCACTAATACTTTTATCACTGATGACCGAGGCCGGACCGAGTGATGCTCGCAAGTGCACGGTCGGCATGACGGCGCGCATTGACCAGTTGCTGCTTCCCGGGCCCGAGTTGGAAGTGCGGCCGCTCGATGATCGCCGCGTGCCGCTTGTCATTCGAATCGTTGGCAGTTATGCGCATGGCGATTCATTCCGTTATGACATCGAATATTACGGTCTCGACCCTGGCACATTTGACTTAAAGGATTATCTGCGCCGAAGGGACGGAAGCGACGCAAGTAATCTCCCCGCCATCCCGGTGACGATCGCATCCGTCTTGCCGCCGGGTCAGGTAGTACCGAATGAGTTGCGATTCGCGCATGAGCCCGGCTGGCTCAAGTATCGTGCGTTGTTATGGACGGCCGGGATCCTTTGGGTCGTTGGCTTGCTTGTAATCCTTCTGGCCGGGCGCCGACGGCAAAAGGATGCCACAACTGCCACGCCCGTCACGCTGGCCGACCATTTGCGACCCCTCGTCACGCGGGCTACGGCGGGCGAACTCTCTCCCACCGAGCTTGCTGACCTCGAACGCACGTTGATGGCTTATTGGCGTCGCCGGCTTGGGTGGGAACACTTCACGCCCAGTGAGGCGAGCACGTTCTTGCGCACAAACTCTCAAGCGGGGCCGCTATTGCAACAACTAGAAATCTGGCTGCATCGTCCCGCGGCTAATCAACCAGTTGATGTGGTTGCGCTGTTGCGACCCTATCAGGATATTCCCTCCGAGGAATTCGCGGAAGTGCTCGCGTGACGCCATGAGCTTTAGCCATCCGCTGGTGCTGATTCTCCTTCTGATCCCCGCGACGATCGCGGTGTGGGTCTGGCGGCGCGATTCGGCGCGCATCGTTTTGCCGTTCGACCACGCCCGGCCCGTGACCGGCCGACGCTGGCACCTGATGATTGGCGTGGCGGAGGTGGTGCCCGCGCTTTTGCTCGCGGTCGCCGTGCTTCTCGCGGCCGGCCCACAGCTATTTGGCGAGCCCAAATCCAAGCGTGCGCTCACCAACATCGAGATCTGCTTGGATGTCTCAGGCAGCATGGTCGCCAAATATGGAGACGGCACGCGGTACGATGGGGCCATGAAGTCGCTCGAAGACTTCTTGGACTTCCGCAAAGGTGATGCATTTGGACTCACGTTTTTCGGCGCGAGCGTACTGCATTGGTGCCCACTGACCTCGGACGCGTCGGCCGTTCGTTGTGCGCCGCCGTTCATGCGCCCCGAAAAGCTTCCCAGCTGGCTCAGTGGTGGCACTGAAATCGCGGCGGCACTCCGCGCTTGCAAAAAGGTGTTGGAAAATCGGCCCGACGGCGACCGCATGATCATCTTGATCACTGACGGTGAAGCGTATGACTTGTACGGCAACGATACTGAACTGATCAGGCAAATGACCGAAGCGCGAATCACTGTCTACGCGGTGATCATCGGCATGGATGCGATCCAAAGCGAAATACAATCGATTACGGCCGGCACCGGTGCGCAGGCGTTTCTCGCCGGCGACCCGGATACACTCAAAGCGGTGTTTCGCAAAATCGATCAAATGCAGCCGACGAAAATGGAAAAGTCGATCGCCGAAGCGTCTGATTGGTTCGCGCCATACTGCATTGCGGGTCTATCATTGGTCGCTTGTGGCGTCCTATCTCTATTTGGAATTCGGTACACCCCATGGTAGCGGAACTTGCCGCGGCTGCTGTCTTCGTGCTCGCCCTAATGGCGGAGCGATTGCACCGTCGGCGCGTGCGGCGATTGGCGCTCCTGGCGTTTGGGCCCGGAGGTCGGCCGGCTCCGTGGGTTCGTATCGCGCCCGGCCTTCGCGCGGTATCGCTGAGCCTACTCACTTGGGGCTTGGTAACGCTTCTATTGTTGCCGCCGAAGGTGCACCGTGCCGGCATCATACCGGAATCGCAATTCCGCAATCTCGTGCTGGTGCTTGATGTATCGCCGAGTATGCAACTCAAAGACGCAGGTCCGTCAGGGCAACAGACTCGTCGCCAGCGCGCAGCCGATTTGTTGAAGTCATTCTTCGATCGCATTCCGATCGAACTATTCCGTACGTCCATTGTCGCTGTTTACAGTGGTGCAAAACCTGTGGTTGTCAACACGACAGACTTGGAAATCGTCAACAACATCATGACCGATTTGCCAATGGAGTTCGCATTCAAAGTCGGGCCAACGGAACTGATCGCCGGGTTGGAGGAAGCTGCTCGGATCGCGAAGACTTGGCGGCCTCAAAGCACGACGGTGTTTGTCATTAGCGATGGAGACACGGTGCCGGCGACCGGCATGCCGCGAATGCCGGATTCGGTCGCAAATGTGCTCATCGTCGGTGTCGGCGATCCGCTCGCGGGCAAGTTCATCGCGGGGCACCAATCGCGGCAGGATGCATCGACTCTTCGGCAGTTGGCGATCCGACTGAACGGGCATTATCACAATGGCAATGAGAAACACCTTCCAACCGACCTGGTGAAATCTGTGATCGGCGTGGCCGGCGAGTCACTCTTGGAGAAGCTATCTAGTCGCGAATACGCATTGATTGCCTGCGGCGTCGGTGCATCGATTCTGGCTTTTCTGCCGATTTGTCTCTACTGGTTCGGAACGCGATGGCGGCCGGGTGTGACTCCGTCGCGATCGCTTGCACAGAATCATGAGAAATCTCACCGGAGAGTTACCGTTGGGCGGGCGAGCGCGGTATCATCGCCTGCATGACCAAAGGAGGGTGGTTAGGCCATGCGGACATTACTTCTTGTCGGATGGTTGCTTGCCGCGATCGCGGGCACAGCGTGGCATTACGGTCCCGGCCAAGACTGGATAAAGCTTGACGAGGTTGCGCGAGCAGTTGAACAGGCCAACCAAAATGTTGCGAATGGTAAATGGGAAAATGCCATTGCAAAATACAACGCGGCGCTCAGTTCACTGCCTGAAGAGCAATTGGCGAAGTCGAGGATCATTCGGCTGCAGCGCGCTAAGGCGCAGATGATGGCCAGACAGCTTCCGGAAGCTCATGCGGACCTACAAAACCTGGTCGACGAGATGGTCAAGGATTCGAAAGCGGACAAGCAAGTGGTCATTGACGCTCAATTGGCTTTAGCGAATTCACAGTATTACCTCACCTGGCTAATGCGCCTCGAAGGTCAACCGCGCGAAGTTTGGGAACCGGAAATAGAAGGTGCTCGCCAAACCTACCGTATGCTGGCCGAGCGTGCCGATACCGATGGCAACCTCGTGCTGGCGAAGCAATGCAAGGAAGACCTCGAATCCGCCATACGACTCGGTCGGATGGACCTCGGCGAGTTACAAGGTTTGCCGTTGCCTAGCCAGTGAGAAGGTTGCCAAAGTGGCAAGAGCCGCGGTCGCGGCAAATCACCTCCGCAAAAAGTTGAAGACAATCGCGGTGCGAACGTCGGGCAGACGCCGGATCGCGGTGGGCACTAATGTCCGTGCTGACTCAAAGTCAGACGCAGAAACAACACATCATCGAGACTTCAACATGAACCGCAATGCCATCGTGCTGATTGCCCTGCTGAGCAGTGCCGCGCCTGCGTGGGCGCAGGTCATCGTGCCTGCCGCACCGACGGTACCCGCGATTCCGATCGATTCCGACGAGCCTCCGGACGAAGCAGCGATCATGGCTCTGCCACCCGAGGTCCGTGAAAAGGTCCTTCAAGGGCGAGCGAGCGGCGAGGCGGGGCCACTCGGGAAGTCCGCTGAGAGCCCGCGGATGAAAAAGTTGCGCGCTCTGACATTCGATCGCCGTCCAAGTGCCATTTTGAAAACTTGGGCGACGCCGCTGCCGGTCGCGCCAGCAAAGGATTTTGTCGGTCCACTTTCGCCGGATCAAAAAGACACGATTGATGTCGAAGTCGAAACGTATCAGCGCTTTGTAGTCTTGAGCCAATGGGCCGAGGCGAAGAAATACCTCAAGGGACTTCCCGAAGCTGAAGGCACGGCCACGTACAAGCAACTATTGCAAGTGCTCAGCGTACCGCAAATGGGCCGTCCCCAGATGCCGCCGATGGACATGAGCGTTGGCATGGCGATGGGGATGGTGAATCCTGGTATGGCGATGCAGTTCATGGAGCGAAATGCCTTCACTGCTGAAGACGTCGTCGGCCTTGCGGCGGCGGCTCCGCAACCGCTCGAAAAGGAACAAATCGCTCAACTGAGCGGTATTCTCCGGCAAGCGATCTCAGCCGGCACGGTCGTTGAAGTCGCAGTGGCAAGGTTGCGAGCAGAAGTCGCCAAGCCGGAACACGCCGCGCTGACGCGCCGCCAAGCCGCACAATTGCTGGTAGCTGCCGGCAGTGCCGCCGAAATCGGAGAGTTTCTGCCCGACCTTGCGCGAGCTGAGAAAGACAATGATTGTGAAGCACTGAACTTGATCGCGCGCTACGCTATAGCGCTGCACGCAAAGGACAAGAAACCGAGTCATCTCGAAGACGCGTGGTTGGCGACACAAGCGGCGCTGTTGGCTCCGAATAGCTCGAAGGAAGACAAAGAAGAGTCACTGCGCCGCGCAGTGGAGATCGCTCCAAAAATCCGTGAAGGACTTGGTCAGGCCTGGCTTGAAGCGAGTTTTACGCAATCGCCGCAGCGTGGAATGGAGATTCTTGCGACGTTGGGGACGGCACTTTCTCAGAATTTAGCCACGAACCTGATGAACGCGGAACCCCGGCTCAAGACGTTGCAACTGCAAAAGGCCGCGGTGTCGGCGCTGCTCAAGGCTGCACCAGATCGCGCGAAGGACTGGCGCACGACTCTCACGCTCTTGGCGAACAACTGGATGCGGGAAGGAGAGCTTTCTCACCAGTACGCCAAGACGACAAGTCTTGGCGGGCGCATTACTCGCGATCCCTACGGCAACATGTATTACATGGATGAGGATTTTTATCCGTACGGAATGCCACAACAGAGAAATCAACCGGCCTTCATTAGCATCAGCGATGTGCTTGAGAATCGACCCGACGACGCTTGGCTTACCCTTGTTGCCGACGATCTTCGGCCAAAGCTCGCAGCTGTGTACGCACAACTCTATCTGAAGGTCAACGAAGAGGCAAAGGCGTTCCCGTACATCGAGCACTTAGCAACGTCTCATCCGCAGAAGGCGAAGGAACTGGTCAATGAGTTCATTCGCGTGTGGACGGAGAATCACGATCCTAACGGTCCGCGGCGGCGAACCAATCCTTACATGTTCATGTACGGCTTCGAACGCCGATCCGAGGGCATTCCGCTGACGCGCTCAAAGCAAGAGCGAAACCTCGCCGACCTTGGCGATTGGGTGGCCCGGCTTCGTAAGTTGCCGCTGGGCGACCTCGATGAGGAGTTGCTCGCCAAGGCGTTCACAACCTGTCATTCGACCGCCGAGGTCTATCGTCTGGAGCTGGTACAGAGCGTTTTCGGGCCGCTCGAAACGATCAAACCCAAGACGCTCGCGCAATTGGCCCAGCAGATGCGCGAGAACCTTGGTGGCGTATGGCGCTCGCCCAAAGTGCAACAGGACAAGAAAACGAACCGCCGGCCAAAAGACATTCAAGCCGAGGTGCTTCGCGGCTACGAAGTCGCGCGGAATACGGTCGACAACGCCAAGGGGAAATTCCCCACAGATTGGTCGCTACAACTTGCGTTGGCCGCGCTCATGCAAGATGAAACCGCATATCGACAAGAGGTCGCGAAGGACTCCAACTTCGCTGCTAGTCGCAAAGAAGCCATGACAGCGTTTGCCAAGGCGGCCGAGTTGTATGCCGCGAAGGTGCGCGATCTGCCGGAAGAAGAACAGTCCATCCGTGTCTATGAGCAGTGGTTGTACGCTAGTTTGGGCGCAGCCGACTTAGACCATGTGGACGAACACAAGCAGCCGGACTTGCGACAGCCTGCTTTGATTCGCGCTGCCATCCTTGCGCTGCCCGGCGATCTGGCTGAGAAGCACATGAGCCGATTCGCCAATAGTCTCTTCACCCACATGAGCTCCGTAAATCCAGCGGTGAAGTTTCGCTACCTGCGGTCTGGATTTGAGATCGTCGGCGATCACAAACAGGCGATCGAGGCAAGAAAGATATTTGAATACTACCGCGATCTTGTTAGTGAGTTGAAGCTAGATGCCACCATCGATGGATCGGACGTCGTGGGTCATGGACAACCCTTTGGCGTGTTTGTGAACCTTCGACACACGCGCGAGATTGAGCGGGAGTCCGGAGGATTTGGCCGATATCTACAAAACCAAAGCAACATGTTCTTTTCGTATAACTATGGCCGGCCGACTGCGGACTACCGCGACAAGTTCCAAGTCGCGGCCACCGATGCCTTGAAAGAGCATTTCGAAGTGCACTCGATCACATTCCAAACTGAGAACGTCAATTCGCGGGCAACGAATCAATATGGGTGGCGAACGACTCCGTATGCCTACGTGCTTCTCAAGGCGCGCGGGCCGCACGTGGATAAGTTGCCGCCGTTGCATATGGATTTGGATTTCCTGGACACGTCCGGCTATGTTGTTTTGCCAATCGAATCGCCGGCGGTCCCGCTCGATGCAAAATTGCAGAATGCAAGCGCGCGACCCGCACGGAAAATCCAGGTGACGCAGATTCTTGACGAGCGGCAAGCCGACAAAGGCAAACTTGTCTTGGAAGTCAAAGCGTCGTCGCTCGGCCTCGTTCCCGAGTTGGATCAACTCCTCACGCTACAATCGGCCGGCTTTGATCGTGTGAAGGTCGATGCACAGCCGTTGGCAGTTGCGAAGTTTGATCAGGACGCCGATGATATTGCGGTGGTATCAGAACGCAATTGGATGATTTCGTATGAAGCCAAGGCTACCTTGGCGGAACGGCCCAAGTCGTTCGAATTTGGAACGAAGAAGATGGACGACGTTGAATTGGCTTACCAACGGTATCAAGACGCAGACTTGACCAACGCACAACCTGTCATTGCCTTAGAGCGAGAGTACGGCAAGCCAAGTCGATCAAGGCTGTGGTGGACGCTGGCAGGGATCGGTGCGCTGCTGGCCGCAGTGGGAGCGATGATATTTGCGGGGCGTCGTCGTAAGCCTATTGAATCCGAGGAGTGGAGCGTGCCCGAGCCATTGACGCCCTTTACGGTGCTTGGTCTATTGCGTCGTTTGGGGCAAGATGGCCACATCAAAGACACGCAGTGGTTGGATTTGCAGGAATCCATTCGAACTCTTGAACACGCCTATTTCGCCAACGGCTCAACGGATGGTCCCAACCTGCGCGAGGCTGCCCAGTTTTGGATGAATCAAGCACGCCTTGCTCGGAAGGCAAAGAGCCTTAGCTGAATGAAAAGAGGTGCAAAATGTCAAATCTTCCTTCACGTGTTTCCCTCTCAGCATGTCTGATCCCATCAAGTCAGCTTTGACATGCTTCGATGTGTCGGACCGAAGCGGCCATGACCAGCCGTCGCCCAAATTCCGTTGTGTTAGTCGCTAACTATCGCAACGCGTCGTCCGAGCCAAAGGTACAGCGGTGGAAGTGCAAAGAGATTCAGAATCGTCGAGGTGATAAGACCGCCAAGAATGACGACTGCCAGCGGGTGTTCAATCTCAGCACCAGGTTTGACTCCGCCCATGACGATTGGCACAAGCGCAAGGCCAGTGGCGAGGGCTGTCATGAGTATGGGAGTCAATCGCTCCAACGATCCTCGAAAGACAAGATCACGGCCAAACTGAACGCCTTCTTCCTCTTCCAAATGGCGATAGTGACTCACGAGCATGATGCCGTTTCGTGCCGCGATCCCCAACACCGTGACGAATCCGACTAGCGAGCCGAGTGATAACACGCCGCCAGTCAGCAAGACTCCACCAACGCCGCCGACGAGAGCGAACGGGAGTGTGAGAGCAACGAGAGCCGTGAGTCGCCACGATTGAAAATCGACGTAGAGGATCAGGATAATCCCAACGAGTGCCAGCGCTGTTAGTCCGTAGAGCCTTTGGCTGGATTCCTGGCGTGCCGCGTATTCGCCTAAGAATTCGGCGTGGTATTCGGGCTCGGACGGCAACGCGCGCACTCGTGCTTCAACCTCGCGTGCGACAGATCCCAAGTCTCGTCCTTGAACATTGCAGGTAATGTCGAGTCGCCGCGATGCGCCTTCTCGTTTGACTTCGTTTGGCGCTGGCGCGACAAATACATCCGCCACATCTCCTAAGCGGACCTGCATCCCTGCCGGCGTATCAATCGGAAGTTGTCGCACGGCCGAAAGGTCAGTGCGTAAGTTCGGTGTACCCCACACGACCACGTCAAACTTCTTTTGCTGATCGTAAACCTCACCGACTTTGATGCCCTTGAGCAATGTTGTCGTCGCCCGTCGTATGTGCCCTGCGGTGAGCCCGTATCGTTGCGCCGCTTCAGGGAGTAGTTTGACCTGCACTTGGGCAACCAATACCTGCGGTTCGACTTTAAGATTGGCGACGCCAGGAATATCTGTCATGGCCTTTTCAACGTTTTTTGATTTTTTGCGCAGGACCGCCAAGTCCGGGCCATATAGGCGGACGACGATACTTGCGCCGGCGCCAGTCAGCACTTCCTTGATTCGTTCCTTCAGATATGTTTGCACGTCTCGATATAGACCCGGATAGCCGGCGATGGTTTCTTCAATGCGCGCAACGGTCGAGTAGTAATCCACTTTGGGATCGATGCTGATCCAGAGTTCCGTAAAGTTCGGTCCGACGACTTCGTCCGCAACTTCCGCGCGGCCAATGTGCGAACCAAAATTCAACACACCAGGAATGGACCGAAGCTCCTTACTCGCTAGCGTTGTAATGCGGTTCATGGCTTCAATCGACGTGCCGGGCTTCTCTACGAAGTGCATCAGAAAATCTGTTTCTTGGAAGTTCGGCAAGAACTCTTGTCCAAGGCGACTTGCCGCGGCCATTGAAATCGTGAACACAACGAACAATGATCCCGCCGCGAGCAATGGTCGGTCAATGAGGCGCGGCAATACTAGACCGTAAGCGCACTTCAGGCCGCGCGAGATCGGGGATTCGCTTTCATGCCCGCTAGAACCTGAAAGCAAGAGGAGCGAAAGTGCGGGCGTAACAATAAGCGCAACCAACAGCGAAGCGAGGATCGCCAATACATATGCCAATGCGAGAGGGCGGAAGAACGATCCAGCCAACCCATCCAGGAAGAAGATCGGCAGGAATACTAGCGTAACGATCAGGCTGGCGTATACGACCGCGCTCCGGACTTCGAGTGACGCACTAAGCACTACTTGAAAAGCAGGCTTGGGGTACTCGTCTTGTTGATTGAGGCGTAGACGACGAATGATGTTCTCAACATCAATAATGGCATCATCTACGACTTCTCCAAGGGCGATGACCAATCCCGCAAGCACCATGGTGTTGATTGACACTCCCCAAGCCGAGAGAACGAGAATCGCTGCCACTAATGACAGCGGAATCGCGGTCAGGCTTATCAGCGCAGTTCGCCAATCGAAGAGAAAAACAACCAGAATAATGACAACCAAGATGCAACCAACGATCAGTGCGTGCATTAGGTTATCAAACGCGCGCTCGATGAAAGTAGCCGGTCGGAAGATCTTGGGGTCGACTTCGATGCCTGGCAACGCGGGCGCCAGTAATGCGAGTGCAGCTTCGACCTGCCGAGTGACTGCTAAGGTGTTTGCCCCGGGCTGTTTCTCGACAATCAGCAATAGTCCTGGAACATCGTTGATGATCGCGTCACCGATTGGAACCGGCGATCCGATTACTACGTCAGCAATATCGCCAAGGAGGACAGATGCCCCGCCTCGATTATCAACAACCGTGCGAGCTAGGTCCTCAGGTTCTGTAATGGGCGAGACGGGTCGGACGGCCATTCGTTGATTCGCTGTATCGACGACGCCGCCTGCTTCCAGCGCTGTCGCATCGGCTGCAGCTTTGATCACTGCATCAAGCGAAAGCTGACTCGCTCGTAGTCGCTCCGGATCGACTAAGACTTGAAATTGACGATCGCGTTGACCCCAAATTGCGACGTTGGCAACACCCGGGATCGCCATCAGTCGTGGCCGAACGGTCCACAGCGCGAGCACGGTCATGTCACGTTGCGAGAGAGTCTTCGACGACATGCCAATCTTTAGCAATCGGCTGGTCGACGAAAGCGGTTGCAGGATAACCGGCGCTCGGGCGACCGTGGGAAGTCTCGGCGCTTCGACGCTGAGGCGCTCTTGTATCAGTTGCCGCGAGCGGCTGACATCCGTTCCTTCACTGAAGATCAGGACGATTGACGATAGCCCGAGCACAGACTTAGAACGGATTGTTTTGACGCCGCTTGTGCCATTCAGCGCGTTTTCGAGAGGCATTGTCACCAAGGACTCGACTTCCTCAGTCGACAGACCTGGCGCTTCGGTTTGAATTTCGACGTATGGCGGTGCAAACTCCGGAAAAACATCGAGCGGCGCACGCTGGAGAGAGCGGCCGCCAACGATCAGTAGTAACACGCACATCGCTACAACAACGACGCGAAGCCGCAACGATGTGGCGACCAACCAATTAAGCACGGAAGACAGTCCTCATTCCGGATAATTACTTACTGAATCCAACTTCCGTACCGAAGAGTTCTGCCGCGCCCGCCGTGACCACGTTGGTACCGGCAGCTGGGCCAGTTGCAAGAACCGCTACGTCATCGGTGACATAACGGACATGAATGCGTCGGCGCGCAAACAACTGAGGCGACAACTGCTCGTAAACCCACGTGCCGCCATGAATGTCGAAAATGACACTCGACCAGGGTATCGTCAAACTTTGGGCCTCACCTTGCATCGCGACAGCGACGTTGACGCGTTGGCCTGGCGAACATTGTGGCGTGCGGTTGTCGAGCGAATAGAACAGATCGACGGTTCCCGTAAGCGGGTTAGCGGATGGCGGCGCGTTAACGGGTGCCGCGCGCAGAGGCGTCGTCTTACGGTTGCTCGAAATCACGCTGACCGCCGCTGCGGCTGTCAAATTCAGATCGCTGACATCGCCGACGTAGACTGGCACGCGAATCCACACCACCTTCAAATCAGCAACTTCGAACAACGCCGCGCCGGCGGGCACCTTTTGACCATTAAGTGCTGATGAAGATCGCAGAATGCCATCCTGCGGGGCAGTCATGGGAATTGGCGCTGCCGTCCCACGCTCAGATTCGCCGGAGACTCGTACTAGCATGTCGCGACGAGCAGTTGCAGCTTCCAAAGTCTTCGTTGCCAAGTCAAATTGCGCCTGTGCTTCATCCATGTTTCGGCGACTTCCCACCTTCTCGCCAAAGAGGCGTCTTGCCCGGTCTAACGCAATGCGCGCCGCGTCGAGTTGCGTTGTTGCGTTGTTGACTTGGCCTTCGGCTTCAATCTTTGCCGTGGCGATGGTCGTACGGCCCTCCGGCGTGAGGAGCGGCAACAGTTCGAGTATTTGTTGTCCCTTAACAACACTTGCGCCAACGGCGGGAATTCCCGAAGGCGGCGCTTGGACTACGCCGCTCACTGGAGCGGCCACAGCAATCAGCTGACCGGCGGGGATTG